>ERZ1034901.159-NODE-159-length-54373-cov-7.735300_pt1 | contig 54373 bp, 57 predicted proteins | sample MGYA00520628_ERZ1034901 | MGnify/ENA primary metagenome ERZ1034901 (study PRJEB33766, sample SAMN09781783) | gut metagenome | biome: gut microbiome | host: Homo sapiens | place: Madagascar | study: EMG produced TPA metagenomics assembly of the PRJNA485056 data set...
CAAATGGACAGTGTACATCGTTTCATGCAACTGGCTACCATTTTACAGGCCCTCTAGCTTTGCGTCACAGGCTTTCGCCTGCTTTGCCACAAATATTTCTTAATATTAATAGTATCATTCTGCTATTACTCTGTCAATTCCTGTGATTCAGATGATTCATTTCAATCTCCGATACTAAAAGTACTTCCCATATATTTATCCGGATGTCTGTCCATCCATACCAGTACGATCACGCAAACGATAATAGACAAAATTGATCCCGCCGGGGCTGCGCATCCCATCGGAAATAACGTATCTGGGAAATGTGTTGCTGCATAATATGACAGCGGAATTCTTGCACAGATAATGGATATCGAATTGTGGATAAATGATACGATCGACAACCCATATGCATAAAAATATCCACTGAGGCAGAAATGCACGCCCGCAAATACGCAATCCCACGCATAGCTTCTCAGGTACTGTCCTCCAAGAATCTGCACTGCTCCGTCACTGCTAAATAATCCAACCATTGGTACGGATACAAACTGTACGATCGTTGCTGCTAGCAGCCCATACCCGACCGTCATGCCAAGTACGTATTTAAGCGTAAGACGCGCCCGGTCATGCTTGCCGGCTCCGATATTCTGTGATGCCAGTGCCGATATCGTTGACAGCATCGTCGATGGAACCAGAAACAGAATTCCAATAATCTTCTCCACAATACCCACTGCTGCCGCATCATTTAATCCACGCTGATTGGCAAATATGGTAATCGCTATAAATGATATCTGTATGAATCCATCCTGAAGTGCAACCGGTACACCAACTTTCAATATACTTTTCATCGTATTCTTCTTTGGTCGAAGATCAGATTTCCGCAGTTTGATTCCGGTTCCCTTTTTTACGATTACTGTCAATGATACGATCACACTGATTGCCTGTGCGATTGTCGTTCCGAGCGCTGCTCCGGCTGCATCCAGCCCCATCGCACCAATAAACAGATAATCCAGTCCTATATTCGCTACGCAGGCTATCGCAATAAAATACATCGGGCTTTTCGAATCTCCGATTCCCCGAAAAATCGCACTGATGATATTATATGCTGTAATAAACGGAATCCCGATAAAGCAAATAGTCAGATATCGAATCGTTCCTTCTACCGCCTCAGCCGGAGTAGACATTACACTGACAATCGGTCTTACTGCTGCAATTAACACAACCATCAATACGAGAGCAATTCCCATGAACATGGTCACTGTATTTCCAATTGCTTCAGATGCCTTCTTACAATCCTTCGCGCCGATGCAACGCCCAATCATAACGGTTGCTCCCATTGCGAGCCCGACAAGCATAACTGTCAGCATATGCATGATCTGGCTTCCAATCGACACTGCAGTCGTACTGCTGACACTGCCAAATTGCCCGACAATAAATAAATCTGCCATACCGTATAACGTCTGTAAAAAATACGATAACAGATATGGCAGTGAAAAATATACAACTGTTTTAAATACGCTTCCTGTTGTTAAGTCTCTCTCCATGTTACAAATACCTGATTACTTTCTGTCAAACTACTCCTACTTCCAATCGCTTTCAGCTTCTTCCAACTTCTCCACCAAGGTATCTTTCAGAACTGTAAATGCTGGAATAAAACTGTCACGTATCAATATGATCATTTCATCTACTTCATCTTCATTGTATATATGAACTGAAGTATTACGCTTTTTTAACATGAATAACCATACTTCAGCATCGTTGATAAAACCAATCTTATAACCAAGCTGTAGAATTTCTCGAGGAGATCCTGTAGAAGCTTCTGCCACACTATGCATTCTCATAATTTCCTGTAATGCTTTCCATGCAAGTTCAAAGGTAAGATTGAATTGTCCAATAATCCCGGTTCGATATATATCATTAGTTTCTGCAAGCTTAAAATCTGCATCTGCCAATATGGTCAGACAGTTTATAAAGTTATCAAGCTTTTTCATAAATCACAACACCGTCCTTCTCTATCTCCTGCTTTAATTCATCTGAAATTGATCCATCTGCCTGTACAATATCAAACATCAGAAGAGAATGTATTTTTTCCTTAACATCCCAATAAAAGTTGTCAAAATCTCCGCCATATACAGCGATATCTATATCACTTCTTTCTGTATTTGTACCTCGCGCACGGGAGCCAAACAATATGATTTTTATAACAGAAGATTCTTTTGCAAAAGAAGACAGTTCTCTCAATACTCGATCTGGTAGATTATATTTCATATGCGATACTGCCTCCTTAATATAGAATGAAAACATGTAGTCAAAATTTTAGACATATTATGATTTTACTATACCAAATATTCCGGATAACTTCTAGCAAATATCCTTTTCTCAACTAAAAAATCCAAGAGTGAATCAATTCTCTTTCTTCTCTCTTTTCATGAAGAGACAGACACACACAATAACAAATACAACCGTTACGGCTATCAGTGCCGGCCACACCGGCAGCGGACAGACATCTGCACTTATAAGCTTAAGTCCCTGATAAAGAGTGAACACGCCGAATACGGAGAATATCACAACTGCAAGTGTATTCAGCAATCCATCCGGGGTCTTACTCTTTAGCAGATAACCGACTAACATACCAAGAATATCTGCCGCAAAAAGTCCCAGAGAACAGGCAATCCATACAATAACTGCAGCACTCATACCTTCATTAGCACCAAATGTGATGGCTGTAAGCTGTGTCTTATCTCCAAGTTCTGCTACAAAAAATGTACAGAACACTGCAAGCGGAGCAAACTTAATCTTTGTTTTACCGCCCTCTTCCTCTTCATCTTCATCATCACCGGCAATCGTTGATGCTGCAAAATAAAGAAATGCGAGTGCCGCAATCATCTTAATGAGCCAGTCAGGAATAAATTCGCTGACAAGTCCGCCCGCAAGAACAGCCAGTCCATTCAACACAAGGATTGCCACAGCAGTTCCTGCTATAATGTCTCTTAACTTATATTTGGACGTAAGAGCAATAAGCATGAGCTGTGTTTTATCTCCCATCTCTGCAATAAATTCCGTAAAAAATACCTTTAAAAATAATAACATTTTCTGATATCTCCTTTATCTTGTTATGATGTAAAACGCGTATCCCATATAAAATGATGCTGGGATCAAAAGCCCGCTGTGCAAAAAAACAGACTCATGTATATCAATTATCAGTCGATGTATCATACATAAACTGTTCATCAATATACATGAGTCTCATTATTTAAGATTTGCCAGATTATATCGTTTGATATAATCAGAATGTTGACAAACCACACTTTCGCGCTAACTACTCCCTCATGGAATATGAAATTACTTAATAAAGATTATCAAATAGATGCCGTCTTGTCAATCAGAAAACCAGTTATTTCTCTATTTCCTTTTTCTTCATCTTTGGTTTGTAATCTTTCATTCCCGGAATCGCACCACCCGACACTGCCCAAAGGTAAAGGCTTGCCACGCTGCAATATGGACTGAAACGGCGACGGTATCTTTCAAATAGTTTCCGGTCAATTTTCCTGTGATGATAGACCATGCGCAGTCCACGCTGAATTGCAAGATCATCATAGCTGAAAATATCTGGACGCTGCATACAAAACAGTAAGATCATCTCTGCCGTCCAGACTCCGATACCTTTCAGACTGCTCAATTCCCGGATGGCATCCTCATCGGACATCTGCCATACTGCATCAAGATCAACTGTGCCATCGTGAACTTTTCTTGCAAAATCCGAGATATACTCTGCTTTACGGAACGTCATCCCCAAAGACTGCAGCCTGGAAATGTCCGCAGAAAGTATCGTTTCCGCATTAACCTCACCCAGCGTCTCCTGCATCCGCTGCCAGATTGTTGCCTGTGCCTTTGTCGAAATCTGCTGTCCGATAATATGATGCACAACTGAAGAAAATAAGTCAGCATCTACTTCTCGTTGTATCACCCCAATCTGGTCAATGACTTCCGCAAATCTTTTATCTTTACTTCGAAGATATGAAATTTCTTTTTCTCCATATTCAAAAATTTTCATTTGTGTTCTTATACTCCCTTAAATATTCTTCTGCGTTATTACAGATCTTATCAAATACATTGATACACATATACTTTTCTTCTAAAACAAATCCAGCATATTATCCAGGTATATCTTCTCTCTGACCTGAAGCTGATATTCCGGTCTGGTCATATAATACAATAAAAATTCCAGAATCAGTGCGCTTCCCAGACTCCGGCCCTCAATCTTAAAATTAGAGAATCCCATTGGCAGATATATATGTTGAATCTCCCGGATACCGATAAATCCCGGATTTGTCATGGCTTTCGAGAACAGATATCCATGCTCTGAATCCGGCGCAGTACAATGGAAATCCCCCTGATCTTCCCCAAGGTTCCTGCGGCTGACTGTCTCGTAGCAATATTTTCTATCCTTGCAACCAAACCAGCAGCATTCATTGCATAAGAATTCTACTTTATCTTTTTGCGCTGTAGACAGCGTATCTAATCTGTCAAATGCTTTATTCAGTCGAAAATCCGGTACAACATACCGAAACTCGTCCCGATTAATCTCATTCTGCAATTCACTGAAATCTGTCAGCACCTTCGTTGTCGATGACACCAGATAAAGCTCCGGATAATGCAATTGCAGATACCCTGCCAGCAAATCTGAATGGACGATCACACCATTCTCCATTTCTCCGCAATTCTCAAACATTGCGCAAAGTGTATTACATTTCTTATCTGCCAAATGTTCTTCCCGAAGCAGCGAATTGCTGAATGTCAGTCTTGCTGAAATCCCGTATTCCCGCATCAGTCCCAGTACTTCTTGCGGATCACAGTCTCCAAATCCTGCACGACCTCCGCCCCACAGGCAGTCTGCCGGAGCACCATAAATAGAAGCTATCTCACACCAGTCATAAAAATATTCTCTATGTTCACGAAATAACGGCAAAAACACTTGGTACAATTCATAAAATTCAAACAGTCCCGGAAGGTGATAGTATGCCGTATCCTTTTTCATTTCCTGATTCATTCTATATTCATCCTTAACAAGCATTTATTCTCTTAAACATTTTAACATTAAACGCCCTGGAAGTGCTCACGAAATTACCGCAAATCTATAGGAAAATGCATTGCCTCATGTTAGAATATCTTTAGGTAAGTCTCATCTAACGTAATATTTCACTGATCCGTCAACGGATACTACGTATGTTCAAGGAGGTCTCATATGAATCGGAAATATCTGGAAGCCACCACTATGCTGGATTACAATGCACAGAATATTCAGAAGCTGATCACAGCGCGTAATTGGAAACATTTACCGGATTATGAATGTATCAAATCAATTTATAATTTTGTGCGGGATGAAATTCTGTTTGGATATAATGTAGACGACAGTATTCCTGCCTCGAGAGTATTAAAAGATGGATATGGTCAATGCAACACCAAAGGAACTCTGTTCATGGCATTACTCCGGGCATGTAATATTCCCTGCCGGATACATGGCTTTACCATAGATAAAAAACTACAGAAAGGAGCCATGACCGGAATTGTATATAAGAATGCTCCTGATCATATTCTGCACAGCTGGGTGGAAGTATACCTAGATAACCATTGGTATGAATTAGAAGGATTCATTATCGACCGGATTTATCTGTTGCACCTCCAGTCTGCAAACCGCAACTGTACAGGCGCATTCTGCGGATATGGTGTAGCTGTAACCGATTTCAGGCATCCGGTCATCGATTTTGGCCGTAATAATACCTACATTCAGAGCGAAGGAATTACAGAGGATTTTGGTGTATATGATTCACCGGATGAACTTTTAGAAGCACACTGCCAGGAAATGTCTGCACTAAAAGCTTTCGCATATCGAAACTTCGGCAGACATTTGATGAACAGAAATGTGAGAAAAATCAGAAAACTGTAATATGTGCCGTTCCGCACTAGATACCACTATGCATTTTCCTTTTTTCTGTTAATACAGATATAGTAGACGGCACTCATGATAACTCCAACGGTTGTAGACACCGGTGCTGCAAGACCGATCATTGTCAGACTGGCATTCGGCTGAATACTCATTACATATGCAAACGGCAGACGTACCAGAAGTGTCTGAATGAGTCCCTGTGTCATAACCCATACAGTCTTATTATTACCGTTAAAATAACCGATCAGGCTGAATAAAATGGCAGTCATAAGTGTCTCTGCCGCAAAGCCTTTCAGATATTCAAACGCCCGCTGGACAACCGCTACATCCGTGGTGAAGAATCCTGCAAGCAGGTCTCCCTTGAACATTACCAAAATAAATACCACGCATCCCACAGCAAGACCTACACCAATGCCTGTATATAACGTATGCTTTGCTCTTTTGGTCTTTCCCGCGCCCACATTCTGGGATACAAATGACGCCATAGACTGCATCAGCGCACTCGGTACCAGCATTGCAAAGTTTACAATCTTGCACGCAACTCCATATCCTGAAGATGCTTCCAGACCAAGGCGGTTGACAAATGCACATAATGCCAGGAATGAAATCTGCGTAAGTAATTCCTGGAGTGCCAGCGGTAAACCGATCTTAAGGAAACGGTTACACTGTACATTCCATCTGAAATCCTTTTTTGTAATTGAAAACGGAAGATTCTTTTTCAAAAGAATGACAATCGCAAATACCACACTGCATCCCTGTGCCGCTACAGTCGCGATTGCAGCTCCGGCAGCATCCATATGCAGTCCGGCAACCAATGCCAGATCTCCGATGATATTGATAATACATGCCACCAGTACAAACAACAGCGGTGATTTGCTGTCTCCCATTCCTCGGAATATGGCCGATAATACATTATACGCCACAATAAAAAAGATTCCGCTACCGCAAATGCGTACATAGCTGGATGTCAGTGTCACCGCTTCTTCCGGTGCCTGCATCAGTACTGAAATCGGATGTGCGAAACCAACCATCAAGATAAATAATACGATCGATATTCCGGTAAATACAACTGCCGACCCGCCGATGACTGATCCGATCTGTTCCGGGCGCTTCTCTCCCAGATACCGCCCGATCAATACGGTAATTCCCATCGCGAGCTGTGTTACCACAAATGTAACCAGGTTCAATACCTGACTTCCTGTCGATACACCGGAAAGCCCCGATGTTGAGCCGTATCGCCCTACCACCAGCAGATCCACTGCACCGTAAGCCGCCTGTAAAATCAGTGCTCCAAGCACCGGCATCATGAACGCAACCAGTTTCTTTAAAATACTTCCCTGTGTAAAATCCGTCTTATCATTTACCATGTTAGTCTCTCCTTTCGCGCATAATCTGATAGAATTTCTCAATCGTCTGAATCATATTCTCGGCTTCTTCTTCAGATATCACATCCATATAAGGAGCTAACATTGTAAAATATTGTGCATCGAATTTCTGATGCAGTTCTTTGCCTGACTCCGTAGCAGTTATATACGTAACTCGTCCGTCATCACGTGACGCAATCTTCTGAAGATATCCCTTCTTTTCCATTTCCTTTACCGTTCTTGTAACGCCCGGTCTCGGAATATGCAACTTGTCACTGATATCCGAAATTTTTACAGAAATACCTTCTTTTTCCATCATATCAATGACGTCCAGATAGTGAATGTATGATGGCATCACGCCGCTTGGCAATGGTGGGAGCATCTCACGGATGCGCTTCGCCTGATAACATGCATCAAGCATCCTTTTAATCATTCTATTGTCCATAATAAAAAGCCTCCATATAATTACCTTAGTTAATTACCTTTGGTAATTATATGGAGAATTCATCCTTTTGTCAATAACTTTTAACTATGGAAGTTCTATTTTTTCCAGTTCAATAAAAATGCAGAATTGATGATTACCAGCACGGAACCTGCATTATGTACAAGTGCACCGATAACCGGATTCAATATTCCGGTAATTGCCAGAACAATCGCAATAAAGTTCAATGTCATGGAAAATGTAAGATTACATTTAATCGTAATCATCATCCGCTTTGACAGACGAAGCAGATGTGGAAGCTCTTTGATCTGATCATTGATCAGTGCAATATCCGCAGCATCTACTGCAATATCACTTCCGATGCCGCCCATCGCAATTCCGACATACGCTTTTTTCAGTGCAGGCGCATCATTAATTCCGTCACCGATCATACATACCTGCTTTCCGGCTGTCTGATAGTCTTCAATATGCTGCAATTTATCTTCCGGCAGACAGTTCGCATATACCTCGTGAATATTCAGTTTATCGGCAATCGTATGAGCCGCTTTCTCATGGTCTCCCGTAAGCAGTACCGGCGTCACACCTGCCTCATTAATCTGTCGGATCGTATCCGGCGCATCCTCACGCAGTGTATCAGATAACGCAAGCAGTCCGGCTGCTTTTCCGGCTATTGCCATATAAATGATCGTACATCCCGTCTGCAGATATTCCTCTGCTTTTTCTGATAATTCATCCGGCAGTGCAACCTGATGAACTGCGAATAATTCTTTATTACCTGCAAGAATTTCTTTTCCATCAACATTGGCACTGACGCCCTGTCCCGGTATCATCTCAAAGTTCTCCGGCTGATGGATGTCTCCGGAATGTTCATTTTTATAGCAATCTACAACCGCTTTTCCCAACGGATGCTCTGAACGCAGTTCCGCACTGGAACACAAACGGTAAATATCTTCATCCGTCCATTCACTGTCTACACTGATAGAAGCCACAACCTTCGGTGTACCATAAGTCAATGTACCTGTTTTGTCAAAGGTAATATTCGCCACGGACGCGAGTCTCTCTAATGCATCTCCTTCGCGCACGAGAAATCCGTGTTTTGTCGCATTGCCGATTGCTGCCATGATTGCTGTCGGTGTCGCAAGCACTAATGCACATGGACAGAATACGACCAGAATCGTAACGGCTCTTATGATCTGTCCAGAAATCAGCCATGTCAATGCAGCCGCTGTCAGCGCGATCACTACGATCCATGTTGCCCAACGGTCTGCAATTCCTACGATCTTCGCTTTTCCGGCATCCACGGACTGCACAAGTTTTACCATTCGCTGGATGGAACTGTCCTCGCCAACCTTCGTAGCCTTCATGTCAAAAGCTCCAAACTGATTCACTGTACCACTGAATACTTCATCTCCGACTGTCTTATCAACCGGAAGGGATTCTCCTGTCATAACTGCCTGATTAATCGATGTCTGTCCCTCAAGAATCACACCGTCCACCGGAATTGCTTCACCCGGAAGTACTCTGAGAATATCTCCAGCCTGTACTTCTTCTGCCGGAATCATACTCTCCTGATCCCCATTCAGCCTGCGTGCTGTTCTTGGTGTCAGGTGTACCAGCTTCTCAATTCCCGCTCTGGCTTTTGCGACTGTCAGATCCTCCAGCAGCGCGCCGAGCTGCATGATAAATGCAACTTCTCCCGCCGCAAATATTTCCCCGATAATTACCGATGCAATAAGCGCAAGTGACACTAGTACATCCGCTTTAATATCAAACTCCGTAACCAGTCCTACAACTGCTTCCAGAATAATCGGAATACCGCACAGAATAATAGCCACCCATGCCAGGTCAATTCCAAATACTTCTACCTTTAATAAACTTATGATCAGCGCAATGCCCGATAAAATAAGGCATGTAATATCCTTTTTCACGCCTCCCCATTCCAGAAATTCTTCTAATTTCTTCATTATAAAGCTCTCCTTCCTATACCTATGGGGGTATGGGCTTATTATACATATAGGGGTATAGGTTGTCAATGGGTAAAAAAGAAACCAGCCGTAATGACTGGTTCTTATCTGCTAATTCATATTTGCAAAACGTTCTACTGCTTTGGTAAAGTTCGCAATCGTCTGGTCAGCATCTCCATGTTCAATTCCATCTCTCACACAATGCTTAATGTGACCTTCCAATACGACCTGACCGGCTTTGTGAAGTGCCGATTTCGCTGCATTTAACTGTGAAAGTATATCCTCACAAGGAACATCTTCATCGATCATCCGGTCAATTGCCTGTACCTGTCCGATAATTTTCTTCAGACGACGGTGCAGATTCTCCGAATCCATACATTGTCTCATACTGCGCCTCCTCTTTATACCATTAGGGGTATCTGTATTTTGTATTATCGGTGAAATGTTTCCGTTTGTCAAGATTCACTGATTGCTTTTACACTGCTCCAATCATTTTACCTATCCACCACACAAGTCCCAGTGCCCAGCTGATTACCGTTCCGTACAGGATCACTGGTCCTGCTATGGTAAATATCTTACATCCGATTCCCATGACCTGTCCTTCTTTTTTGTACTCAATCGCCGGAGCTGCTACCGAATTGGCAAAGCCGGTAATCGGCACCAATGCCCCTGCGCCGCCCCATTTGGCGATCCGTGGATAGATATTTAACCCGGTCAGCAATGCTGATAAAAATACCAGTATCACTGCGCACCAGCTTGCACTGATCTCTTTATCCAGTCCGGCAGATTTGCAATAGTTCAGGATTGCCTGTCCGATCACACAAATCACGCCTCCGGTTACAAATGCTTTCGCCATATTCAGCCACAAATTGTGCACAGGTGTTACCGTTTTTACGTACTCCTGATATTCTTTCTGCTCCCGTTTCTTCTTTTCATTCTGATCTGTTTTCTGATTCATACCCTGTCCTCCGTCATTTTCCCCAATGCCGGGAAAAGAATAATAATGCGCCTGCTGTTTTACCGAGTGCGGTTCCGAGAATCACCCACGGAATGCACCGCACCAGCTTCGCCCTGCGTACAAAGATTGGAAATACTTCCAGCATTTCTGCCAGTGCCATTGCCCAGCATCCGGTAAATATCCCAGCAAGCAATCCAAATATCGGCAAGATCCATCCGCCTCCCGGAATATGAATCTTAAATACGAACAGCAGATTCCCCAGGATTCCCCCAGCTATAATGGCATCTTCATAAAGCATCACATGCTCCCCTGTATGCGTCCGATCTGCGAAGTCCGAGATTACACCAAGTCCTGTAATAAAAGAGAAAAGTCCTGCTGCCACCAGCATACCGGCGCTAAGTCCGATGATCACTGACAATATCTGTGGTATCCACATCTACCTCTTTCCCCTTTCTGGAATAGTTCTCAATCAATGTCGTCTGTATATCATTTTCATACAGTCGCATTTCCACCTCCATCGGAGTCGGATCTACCGAAAAACGCTTCTTTCCAAAATGATTAAAGAAGATCAATATTCCCAAAGCAATCCCTATACTATACCAGATCTCCAGCATCGTATAACCACTTGACTGCTGTCCTGTCATCCATTCATAGATCTGATTAAATAATCTGGACACATCCACATCGTTATTAAATGCCATGATAGAGAATGCGGATCCGGAAAATGATATGAGCACTACAACGATAATCTTCAACCAGTGTAAGAAGCCTCCTGCTGTCTTCTGGTTTTCCCAGGTGACGATGATATCCTGTGCGCCGAGGTTCTGCACCTCCGCTGCCGGATAGACTTCGTGGATGCACTGAATCAGCTTCAGCACGGATACAACCGTTCTGCTCCGCCCATGATAGGAATACTTTTTCGATGAGTCAGCAAATTTCAGGACACGGATGACCTTAAGCCTTGGCAGAAGCTTGGGATCCGAGCATTCCATTTCCACCAGATCTCCGAGATTTACTGTCTGTTTTGTCACTTCTACTGCTTCATCACCTTTGATGTACACAGTTTCTTTTACCGCTGACATACCGTCTGCACCTCGTATCCCTGCACCAGAGTTCCGTCTGTTGTGTAGTCCTTCCCTCTCACATCATGAAAATAATAAATCAGTCCCACAATGATTGCCGCTGTCACCACGAGCACCATACAGATCCGTAACTTCTTTCTGGCTTCTTCCATACCGCATTCTCCTTTTACCGCATTCACTTAACTGTATTTTCTCTTAGTACATGCAGTTAGTATGAACCAGAAGGAAAAAATTATGCATTTTGTTTCTGAATTATTTGCTCGTATTCTTTCTCATCAATATGATATTTTTCCCGAATTATGATATAAGAAATCACCAGTGCAATGACCGGAATCAATACCATTCCCATCCGAAATACGAGTCCTTGCGTAGGTGTAATTTCTCCTATATAATGATTTGCTTTCTCTAATACATCCGCACTCGTCATTTCTCCCTGATTCACTTTAATCTCCAATGCACTGATATTCTGACTCTTCACATAGATTCCACTCACAATAAGAACCAGTGTCGATAATCCCTGATTAATCCCACCCGCCAGTTTCACGCTGAATGAACGCACTGCTGAGATCACGGAATCATGCCGTTCATGAAATCTTGCTTCATCATACTCAATCGTATTATTGATCATGACGATGATTGCCAGATTCATCAGTCCCTGGAAGAAAAAGATAATGAAACCAATAACATTTAACAGGATAACATTTTTAGGAAGTATGTAGCCAAATCCAAGAAATCCGGCATAGGCAATCATTAACACCACAAAGCAGATTCCCACGATCTGCTGTCTGGAAATGCGCTTTGCAATTGCCGCATAACTTGCCTGTGAGATCAGCATTCCCAGACCATACATTACCGTAAAGTAAAACACAAGATTGCCACTTTCCGAATATCCATACTCGATATAGAAGAAATTCACGCCAAAGATGATCAGTATATTGCAGGTAATATTAAAGAATACAGATGCAATTCCTGCATAGACCAACTGATCATTTCTGGCAAAAATATGGTACATATCCCTTAATGACAGTTTGTCCACCTGTTCTTTTCTTTCACGTTCTTTGACTCCAAAAGCGGTCAGACATTGAAATGCGATCAGACCAATAGCAACAACCAGTGCCACGATGCGATATGCATTGACCGCATTTCCGGCAATCACGATTGGTACAACTCCAGCGACTGAGAACTGACCGATACACACAAATACACTCATCGTCGTTACCAGTGAATCTCTGGTCCTCGAATCTGAACTCAGTGACGGAAGTACACCCCAATATGCAATGTCATTCATCGTGTATGTCATTCCCCACATCAGATAGAAGAAACTGTAAAATGCTACAAATCCCCATCCGGACGGCCGGATGGTAAAAAGGCATACGATCACAACCGCATTCGTTATCGAACCGATCAGTATCCACGGTCTGAATTTACCCATTTTGAAATGCGTATTTTCAATAATAATTCCCATAAGAAGATCGTTAATCGCATCCCATACCATGCACACGATCATCACACCGCTGATCACTGCAAACTGAGCACTTGTAAGATGCATGGTATATTGCACGTAGAGAATCAGATACATGCTTACGAGCGCATACGCTGCATCTCGTCCTGTTGCACCGACACAATAGCTCCATTTTGTCCTTTTATCCAGCTTTTCCCTCATACTTTTTCCTCCTCGTTTGCCGCTTTCACAATCTTTAAAATCGTCTTATGCTTTACAAGTCCTCCACTCTGATTACACACACTGTCAATATTACCGTCCGCAATTCCTTCCCACATCATCCTGACCTCCGGATCATGCATTGGCTTTGGAAAATACATCAGCCTGACCGCAAACTTCCCGATACGAAGCCACCTTCTGGCAAGATGCGAATACGGACGCATCTGATTCAGAGAATTTTTCGTCGTAAATTCACCAGGCATCGTCTGGGAAAAATGTGTCCGTTTCCCTTCATACAGCTTATCGAAGTCTGCCCTGCTAAGCGGAACTTTATTGTTCAATGTCAATAGACACTGCACTTCCCTTCCTTCAATTTCTACTTTCTGATATAAGCGGATATCCTGTAATGACGCGCCTATCTGAATCTCATATTCTCCACCGATTACTTGAAACTCATGATTCTGATATACCGAAAATGCCCGCTCCGCCAACGGAATCGTGACCGTTTTACATTCTCCCGGTTCCAATCGTACCTTAGCAAATCCTCTCAGTTCTCGTTTTGCCCTAAATGCATCAGAATTCGGATTCTTTACATACACTTCAGCAATCTCGCTGCCTGCCATGCTCCCTGCATTCTGTACTTCAAAACTCACTTCATACGATGTCTGTCCATTCTTTTTCACTCTTAAATTGGAATATTTGTATGTTGTATAACTTAATCCATGACCAAAACAATACCTGACCGGAATATCAAATGTATCGTAATACCGATATCCGACAAAGATACTTTCCCGGTATTCTACATCGTCCAATGCCTTTTTCTGTCTTCCCTGCTTTCCAAAATATCCGTAACTTGGCACATCTCTTTCACTGAACGGAATACTTTCCGCAAGTTTGCCCGATGGATTTACCCGTCCCATCACGATATCTGCACAGGCTTTTCCAACCGATTCGCCACCCAGATACATTTGAAGCAATGCTTTACATCTGGCTGGAAATTCCATATCATACGGCGCACCTCCAAAAGAAATAAAGCCAACCCGATCCGTAATCTTCAATATCTGTCTGAGCAGTGCCGTCTGATTATATGGCAGCCCATAACTCTCCCTGTCATATCCTTCTCCCTCTGCCATGTCAGTGAGACCTCCAAAGAAAAGAATCGGAATCCCTTTGCGAACTGCTTGCTTCACTGCACGCAATGCCTCTTGCTCCAACCGTCTATTTCGGTTAAACGTATTACGTTTATAACCTTTTACATACCGAACTTTCGCATAATGTTTTTCCAATTGTTTTGTCACTGATTCTGCCATTTCCGTGTGAATATGGCTGCTTCCGCCTCCCTGATATCTGGGATGTTCTGCCAGATCACCAATAATCAAAAGTTCTGCTCCTGTCCGCAACGGGAAAAAAGATTCATTTTTCAAAAGCACGGCACTTTCCGCTTCAATCCATCCTGCGAGCACATGATTTTTTCTTCTGGTATCCTTTGACACTTCTTTCTTCTGATTCTCTGTGATACGGTTCTTCCCATACTCCGCCATCAATTTCTCAATCCGTTCCACAGCCTGATCTAATTTTTCAATCGGAAGTTTTCCGCTCTTCACTGCTTTTTCAAGTTCCGGCATATGATTTCCCATGCTGTCCGGCATCTCTACATCCATTCCTGCATCAATGCAGGCTGGCAGATCTACGCATGCGCCCCAATCACTCATCACCAGTCCGCGGTATCCCCATTTCTCCCGAAGAATCTCTTTAAGAAGATAGGAATTCTCGCAGGCAGGCATTCCGTTCATATAGTTATAGCTTGCCATGACTGATGCCGGATCTGCCTTTTTTACCGCTATCTCAAATGCAGTCAGATAGATCTCTTGAAGCGCCCTTTCGTCAATCATCGAATTTGCAGTCATTCTGTGCGTTTCCTGATTATTCCCTGCATAGTGTTTCAGCGAGGTCCCTACTCCGCATCTCTGCATAGCTGATATGTAATGCGCGCCCAGTTCCCCTGCAAGCAACGGATCCTCTGAATAATACTCAAAATTTCTTCCGCAAAGAGGTGAACGCTTCATATTGACACCTGGTCCAAGCATCACAGACACACCAAGTTCCTTTGCCTCTCTCGCAATCCCCTCTGCCATTTTTTCAATCAGTTCCACATTCCAGGAACATGCCACGCTACTTGCTGTCGGAAAACAGGTTGCTTCGTAACTGTCATCATTCTTCGCGCCATCTTTTTGTGCCCGCACCCCATGAGGTCCATCTGATACATGCATTATTCCAATATGCCATGCGCCGTTTCCTGTTACCATCCTGCATTTCTCCTGAAGATTCCGTCCCATACGCTCACCTCTTTTACCCGATTTCTATATCATCAACGTAACATTTCTTTCCATTTCCCTATATCAGATTTATGATGTTATGTGTTATATTTATTATATGATGCCAGGGTCAAAAGGTCTAAATTCACATGAGCTCGCTCATAAGTGGATGAAAGACCTTACACTTACAAAAGAGGAGGTATTAATATGGCACGTCAGGCTTCCGGAATCGGTTATGAATTTCTGGGTTCATCCAAAAACTTTTTATATGATGCCCGCGAAACGGGTAAGACACATACCACATTTGCTTATGAGCTGCTGCTTTACCGCGCTATTCAAAATGGTGATATAACTGGCGTAGATAATGCGATCACGCTTTATCGCAATTCCGGACTTGTCATCGGTCATATGTCTGATAATCCCCTGCGTGAGATTCACTACTGGGCAGTTTCTGCCATTGCAATTGCGATACATTATGCGATTCTCGGCGGTCTGGATGAAAGTGAAGCGTATCAGTTAAGCGACAGATACATTCAGGAAATTGACTTGATTCTCACAATGGAAGAATGTCTGGATTATCTGTGCGATAAAGCACTGGAACTGACTCGTAAGGTCAATGAAGATAAAATTCCGCAATGCTACAGCCCATTGATCAATCAATGTATGCACTGGATCCACATTCACCTTCACCACCGGCTAAAGATTGCTGACATTGCGGCAGAACTGCACGTATCCCGTGACTATCTTTCTCAGGCATTCAAAAAAGAAACCGAAATCACTCTGCATCGGTACATTGTTGACCAGAAATTAGAAGAAGCACAGCATATGCTCTCTCAGGGGAAATCCCTCTACGAGATAAGCTATACACTCTGCTTCTGTAATGAAAGTCACTTTATTCAGTTATTCAAGAAAAAATACCACGTTACGCCTGCGGAGTATCTGAATTCTGCTGGGAGATAACTTTTTCTTTTTTTATAATCTCCCAGTGACCATTACATCCACGGCCAACAAATTGAATTTCATCAGTTTCTCTTATTCGTCGCTTTATCGTACGTACACTAACTCCAAGTGCAATAGACATTTTCTCGGTACTAATCTTATTGTTCTTTTTAATCAATTTCTTTATTTGCTTAACAATATAATTCTTTTCAGACTCATATATACCACTCTGAGGGACACTCTGAGGGACATTCCGAGTATCATCCCAAGTGCCATCCTGAGGGACATTCCGAGTGCCATCCTGAGTGCCATCCTGGGTGCCATTCCGAGTGCCATCTTGAGTGCCATCTTGAGTGCCATTCCGAGGGACATCCTGAATGCCACTCCGAGAAACATGATAATTTAGATTTGGCATCACAACCGTAAATTGATACCTGTCTGAGCGGAAAGTTGGTTTTTTGCTTTCATCATAATTAATCTGAAATTCATATCCGCCAATGATTTTTCCAAATCCACTGCCTTTCCGTTCCATATATCCCAAACGGTTAAATAGCTTTTCATTCTAATCATGCCATACGCTCACAGCATCTCCCGCAGATTCCTTAATATCTTCTTCTCCATCCGTGACACCTGTACCTGCGAGATTCCCATGACTTCCCCGATCTCTGCCTGTGTCTTATTGGCAAAATACCTGAGATAGATAAGCTGCCGTTCTTCTCCCGCCAGCCGCTTAAGTAATTCTCCCAGCACAATATGATTCAGCAGTTCTTCTTCCCTGCATTCTTTTTCTTCTAGCTTGTCCATAAGTTCAATCTCATGTCCGTCTTTCTGATAAATAGGTTTGTGCAGAGACTCCACATCGGAGCTTGCTTCGAGCGCTGCAGTCAGTTCCTCCGGCTCAACTTCCAGTGCTCTCGCAAGTTCAAGAAGTGTCGGGTCACGCCCCCATTTCTTGCGCAGCTTATCCTGACAGGTATACGCTCTGTATGCCAGTTCTTTCAATGACCGACTGACTTTGATCATGCCGTCATCTCTAAGAAAACGTTTAATCTCGCCACTAATCAAAGGTACTGCATAGGTACTGAATTTCACATTGTATGTAATATCGAATTTCTCAATCGCCTTCAATAGTCCGATGCTTCCAATCTGAAACAGATCGTCTGCTTCCGCGCCACGGTTAAAGAACCTTCTTACCACGCACCACACAAGTCCCACATTTTCCTCTACAAGCTGTGCCTTCGCCTGTTCATCCCCCTGGTGAGTCTTCTGAATCAGAGCGATTGTGTGGTCCATAATTCCCTGCCTCTCCCTATGATTTTCTTCATGCGGACGATAGTGCCTTTTCCGGGTTCTGACTCCACCTGCACTTCATCCATAAAGGCTTCCATAAATGAAAAGCCCATGCCGGACCGTTCTAACTCTGGTCTGGTAGTATAAAGCGGTTCCATTGCTTTCTTCACATCCGGGATTCCCACGCCCCGGTCGGAGATTTCCAAATGCAGTGTTCTGCCTTCAATCCCCGCATAGATCCGCACCTTATTCACATGATTCTCATACCCATGAATGATTGCGTTGGTCACAGCCTCAGACACTGCTGTCTTCACATCTGAGACCTCTTCCAGCGTAGGGTTCAGCTGCGTCATAAAGGACGCTACGGTCACTCTTGCAAATGCCTCATTTGAGGAACGGCTGTCAAATTCCAGTTTCATCTCATTTGTCATTCCATTTACGATTTCTTTCATCTTAGTTTTCCTCCTCATATATCTGCATAATCTTAGCCGCTCCTGACATTTTCAGTATCTTCTTGATCCGTTCGCTGGTATGCGCCGCCCAGACTTCTCCGCCAAACATACACACCTTCTTATACCTTCCCATAATGACTCCGATTCCGGAACTGTCGCAGAACTCCGTTCCTGCAAAGTCAAAGATCACATACCGGATATGCCCCCGCTCAATAAGACGATCCGCTTCTCTTTTGATTTCCTCTGCACTGTGATGATCCAGATCCTTTGGCAGATAAATGGTCAGGTAATTCTCCTGCACTTCAAATTTCATAGTTTCAACCCCTTTACTTAATTCTCCCAAATTGTCCATCCTGTAGAAATTCACGCAAGCACGATTTCTGCATGACGGCTTATCACATAAAAAAAGAAGAACAGGTGCATTACCCATTCTTCTCTTTCGTATTGTTCTTATTCTCTTTTACTCTATTATTCTTCTGTGTCGTCTGAACTGCTCTTCTTACTGCTTCCTGATGTATCCGACTCTGAATCAGATTCTCCCAGATCTGATGTATCTACATCCGGATAATCTTTATCCAATTTGTCTTTCCAGGTATTCGCATTATCCGTATCTCCTGTCTTGTCATATGCCTTATAAAGCAGATATACGGCCTTGCCATCACTGTATCCTTCATCAAATCCGACAAGCACTTCAAGGTCACTGATCGTAGTACTGTAGTTTGCCACCTCGTATGCCTGTAGTGCTTCGGTATATAATGCATCTGCATATCTCGGATAAATGCTGTCCGTCATCTCCTCATAACGACTCTTTCCAAGTGTTCCCAACGCATCTGGATTAACATTCTTCAGTGAATCTACCATAGCAGAATCTTTCATATCGCTCTGCAGATAATGTGAATACATCTCCATCACGATCTCATAGCTTTCCTGTGTAGACGCTGCTGTCTGCTGTGCATTTTCGCTCTCTTCGCTGGACGCCCGGTAACTCTCCAGTTCTGTCTTCAGCGCGCTGATCTGTGCTTCCTCTTCTGCAATCTTGTCGCTGAATGCTGTCACCTGCTTATTGGTCTTCTGAGAGGTAGATTTATTGACTGCCGGCATGATTAAGAACCACATCACCGCAACACCAACTACCAGACCAATCAAGATATTGATAAATGTCATGCGACCGCTATTATCCTTTAATGCTGATGCGGGCTGAATGATAGTATCATTGCCCACATTATAAGTGACGGTCTGTGCCTTTTCATCTTTCTTGACTGCCTCTGCTGCTTCTTTGCGCATCTTACCATTGGTCAGCTCATGCATATAACGGAGCGTGATCTCATTGGTCGTATCCAGCTTGCGTGCTTCCTTCAGCACATGTCTTGCCCTGCTGTACTGTTCAGTATGCAGATACAATAATGCCAGAAGCTGATATGCTCTCAGGAATCCCGGAAATGCTGCTACCACCTGTTTTAACTGGATGATAGCCATATCTTCTCCGCCCTGTTCGCAGTAGACCAGACTCTGGTTGTATTTACGGATCGCCTGGTTGATCGTATCCAGATCCGCCGGGCTCTTCTGTATCTTCTGTATATAATAATTGGCAATATTATCCTTTGGTCTGAGATTCTTGCTTAAGATCCATTCAACCAGTGCTTCCCCCACTTCTCCTCTGCCGTAATAGACCAGACCGAGAAGATTCCTTGCCGCAATATTTTCACTGTTAAACTGCAGACTCTTCTTCAGCGATGTGACCGCTCCTGTCATATCACGGATCTTCGCCTTCTTAAGTCCGTCATTGTACCAGTAATTGGACTGATAGACTACTTTCTGTGTATACTCCATATAATCCCCATAACCTTTTACTTCGTTTGTTCGATAACTTCTCTCAGAAGATCCGTCATATCAGCAAGATCCTCCTGATAAACCGCATCCTCAATATCTTCTACTTCCAGACATGGCTGGAATTTCTTCAACTCTTCTTCAAAATTAAGCATCTGTATGTCCTCCTTATCTTCGCTAACTGCCAGGCTGTAATATTTCCCTCTTAATCATTCCCGCCAGATACAATGATCCCAGACAGTACATCTTTCCTTGTTCTGTTTTACTTTTGACTGCCCATGTCCATGCGTCTGCGATCTGCTGCTTTGCAAGCACAGGACGGTCTGTGTATTTCTCGAATATATGTTTCAGCACCTCTGCCGGTACCCGTCGTCCATCCTCAATCTCGGTAACCACATAGGTCTCTGCCGGTACCCGCTCACACAGCTCCCGGATCATGGATTCGTATTCTTTATCTTCCACTGCTGAAAATAAGATCACCGATGGCGTCTCTTCTCCCAGTGCCTGTATGCTGTCACAGAATGCCGTAATGGCACCTGGATTATGTGCTCCGTCCAGATAAATGCCGGGACAGATCTCTTCCATCCGACCATCCCAGTGTACTTCTGCGAGTGCTCTCTGCCATCGCCCGTACTGCTCCTTCGTTACCGGTTCCCTGCTGATTCCTTCCATCGCTGCAATCGCAACAGAAGCGTTCATTGCCTGATAGATCCCAGAGTTAGAAAGACTCCAGACGATATTATCATCATAAGCATTTACCCTTGAAAAAGCAATACGTTTGTCTGTGATTTCCTGGATTTTGAACGCATGTTTCGTGATTTCTCTACATTCTGCGCCTTTTGTCTCCGCCTGTCTGCGAATCACTTCTGACGCTTCCGGACTGCTTCCGTCAAACACTAACGGCACATTCTGTTTGATGATCCCTGCTTTTTCTGCCGCAATCTCTGATATGGTACTGCCAAGATATTTTGTATGGTCAAGACTGATCGATGTAATGACCGTCATCAGTGGATTCTCCACTGCATTGGTCGCATCCAGTCTTCCTCCCAGTCCCGTCTCAAGGATTGTATAATCTGGACATTTTTCAGCAAATACCACCATTCCCATTCCAAACAGGAATTCAAAATAGGACGGATGAGCGAAGCCAGCTCCGCTCATCTCGTCTACTGTTGTCTTAACTTTTTCAAATGCTCTCAGGAATTCTTCGTCACTGACCGGCTGTCCGTTCAGACAGATCCGCTCATTGATCTTCACCAAATGAGGAGAAGTAAAGAATCCTGTCGTCTTCCCATCTGCTTCCAGCATGGCACGCAGATAGGCACATACAGATCCTTTGCCATTGGTTCCCGCCACATGGATAATCTTCTGATCCTTTTCCGGATTACCAAGCCCTCGTAAAAACTCGCGGGTATGATCCAGTGTATGCTTTTTGGTAAATTTCGGAATCTCCTCTATATAATCGACTGCTTCCTGATACGTCATGTTAATCCCCTTGTTCTTTTGTTGTCTCAAGCCATGATTTACCTTCAATGCCGCTTCCGGTATCCGGTCTCTCGATCAACTGTCCATTCTGATATACATACTCGTTAGATGTGCGGAATACCGTATTGCTTGATCCCACCTGGCTGACCGTGATAATGTCGCCATACTGAAGATCAGAAGTATCCGGCAGTTCAATTCGTGTATTGTTCAGGAATGTACTCTTCTGCTTCTCACCATTGACATAGACCTTACTGCTCTTGGTAAAGTTCTCACCATACAGACTGTATCCGGTCTCCAGATGCGGTACGATCTCAGACAGTGTTACATCTTTCACGCCCATCTGCATATGTCCTTCCGTAATCGGCGGATTACCATTATAGACATACTGCTTGCCGTACAGAATATCGTACTGCAGGAGTTCCAGGTCAGACAGATAATTCTTTGTACCTTTCCGTTCCTGATGGTAGTTAAAGATCGTTCCGGAATGGATACCCAGACGTTCAAATACCTCTGACATGATCTGATATGCAGGAATGTTCTTATCCTGCTGCTCCAGACCAATGTTATCCCAGATTACGTAATTGGTGTTGTACAGGTAACGGCTCTTTAAGTCTTCTGCCTGCAGTCCCATGGTCGGCAGATGGTCTCCATAGAATACGATTACTGTCGGTTCGCCACGGTCTTCCACTGCCTTTACCAGATCTCCTGCAAATTTATCCATCTCATAGACCTGATTCACATAGTATTCCCATTTATTCTTCAGAGCCTCGTTCTCGATTCCCTCAACCTTAATCTTCGGATCTTCGATGACCTGCTCTTCCGGATAATCACCATGTCCCTGTACGCTGATGGTCATCAGGAAATCCTGCTGCTCGGTAGTGTCCATCGCTTCCATCATGTGCTGAATCAGCACTTCGTCTTTCGCCCATCCATTTGGTGTGGTCTGCAGGATATTCATAAATTCCTTACTGGTAAATGTATCATATCCGGCATTGTTGTATACACGGGCACGGCTATAAAAGTTACCGCCGTTATTGTGCAGTCCATGAGTTCCATATCCCAATGCACCCAGTGCTGTTGCCGCACTTTCCGCAGTCTTTTCTTTCAGATAAGTCTTAAATGGATATTCTCCCGGACCGAAGAAACGCATATTCATACCGGTCATAACCTCAAACTCTGTATTCGCGGTTCCGGCACCTACGGATGGCACCTTGAAATATCCGGAAGAATAATTCTTATACATCTCATGCAGATTCGGGCATGCATCCTCAGATGTTGTAAAAAATTCTGCCTCATCTACATCAAAGTAAGACTCTAACTGCACGAAGATAATATTCGGCAGATCATCTGATGCACGGGAGGTCTCATTGACTGTAATCTCACCGTTATTGCTGATCCTCTCCATTTCCTCTTTACTGTAGCCTGCCGGCTCATCAATGCCTGTGTTAAACACACTGGCCATAAAACAATATGGAAGACCATAATCCTGATAAGCAAATGCGATATTTCCGAAATAGTTAGATACCACACGCTGATCCAGTGCAATCTGGCTGACGATCAGATATGCTCCGAAGCTGACTCCAATACCGATCACTGCCAGCCATCTGTGAAGCTTACCTGTGTACTGTCCGCCGCGGCGCCACATGGATATGATCCATACCACAACCGCCACGATACCAACCACGATCATGATCAGCTCAAATGGATCGAAGTAGTTATTGATCAACTGAACTGCGTCCATCGCTACCTTTAAGTCCTGCGCATTAAACGGTGTTACACGCTTGATCAGCATATAGCCGTTGCAGACACCAAGGATCAGCCACAATACACTTACGATAATTCTGGCAAATACCCGTCGTCGGAACAGATAGACGATCGAAAATGTCACAAATATCATGAATGCATTGTACAAGAACACCAGTGGTGAATTTACCATATAATCCCATGCCTGAAACAGAGAATGTCTGGATATGGCTTCGATAACCAGATTGATCACACATGCAAGCAGTGCATGGCACAGGAGTGACAGCCGGTTCATCCACATATAAACCGGCTTCATCTTTTTCGCAAATGCGCTGTTCCTGCGTTCTTCCAAGATCCGCTCCCTACGCTCTTTCTTCGCCTTTCTCCAGGCAATGATGTCTTCTTTTTTCAGGTGTCGGATCTTATAGATTGTCCCCTTAATATCCGGCTTTTTTGGTTTTTTCAGATGTAGCTTAAAATGAATCTTATTCAATTCAATCACCTTATTTACATTTTTTCTTTCAGTCCGGCAAGACGCTCCTGTACCTGAGCAAGCATCTGCTGATATTTTTCCAGTTTCTCACGCTCTTCCTGTACCTTGGCTTCCGGTGCCTTGCTGACAAACTTCTCATTGTTCAGCATGCCGTTTGCACGTGCGATCTCTTTCTGAAGTCTTGTCTCTTCTTTAGCAAGACGTTCGATCTCCTGTGCAAAGTCAATCAGTTCTTCCAGTGGAAGATATACGGTTGCATCCGGAACTACGATAGATACTGCATCATCTGCAATGCCGGTCTTGTCTGTCTGGATCACAAAGTCATTGGCTGCTGCCATCAGCTTCACAGAATCCTTCAGGCTCAGAAGTCCCTGACTCAGCTTTTCATTTTCGCATACTACGTAAATCGTAGCCTTGCGTGAATTCGGTACATTCATTTCTGCACGTACATTACGTACACCTCTTACAATCTCTTTGTAATGGTTCAGTACATCTTCAGCCTCTGGGAAACTTACTGCTTCATCGTATACCGGCCATGCAGACATCATCAGTGATTCCTCTTCCGGAACCAGCTTACTGTAGATCTCTTCTGTTACAAATGGAATGTATGGATGCAACAGCTTCAGAGAGGTCTTCAGCACTTCACGCAATGTCCACAGCGCAGCATTTGCTCCCTTCGGATCTTCCTCTGCATGATACATACGATACTTGGCGATCTCAATGTACCAGTCACAGAACTCATCCCACACAAAATCATATACCTTAGAAAGAGCAATACCAAGTTCGAATTTATCCAGGTTCTCTGTAACGTCCTTAACCAGTGTATTGCATGCAGACAGAATCCACTGATCTGCCGGCATCAGCTCTGATGCTTCCGGCTTCGTTACATTCTTTCCTTCCATATTCATAAGGATAAAACGAGATGCATTCCATACCTTATTGGCAAAGTTACGGCTTGCCTCTACTCTTTCATTATAGAAACGCATGTCATTACCAGGCGCATTACCTGTGATCAATGTCATACGAAGTGCATCTGTACCATACTGGTCGATAATATCCAGCGGATCGATACCATTGCCCAGAGACTTACTCATCTTACGTCCCTGTGAGTCACGTACCAGTCCATGGATCAGTACCGTGTGGAATGGTGACTTACCGGTGTGTGCATATCCGGAGAATACCATACGGATTACCCAGAAGAAGATAATGTCGTATCCTGTTACCAATACGTCGGTTGGATAGAAATAATCCAGATCTTCCGTCTGTTCCGGCCATCCCAGTGTAGAGAACGGCCACAGTGCAGATGAGAACCAGGTATCCAGTGTATCCTCATCCTGTGTCATGTGTGTACATCCGCATTTCGGACATACAGATGGTTTCTCTTTGGCAACTACCATCTCGCCACATTCATCACAGTAATATGCCGGAATACGGTGTCCCCACCAGATCTGTCTTGAAATACACCAGTCACGGATGTTCTCCAGCCAGTGCAGATAAATCTTGTCAAAACGCTCCGGTACGAATTTCAGGTCGCCGTTCTTGATCGCTTCGATCGCCGGCTTGGCAAGCTCGTCCATCTTAACGAACCACTGCTGTTTGATCAGTGGCTCAACCGTTGTGTGGCAGCGGTCATGTGTACCTACATTATGAGAATGTGGAACCACCTTAACCAGAAGACCCTGCTCCTCCAGTTCTTTTACCATAACCTTACGTGCTTCGTAACGGTCCATACCTGCGTATTTACCGCCATTTTCATTGATCGTACCATCATCATTCATGATATTGATCTCTGGCAGATTGTGACGCTTACCAACCTCAAAATCGTTAGGGTCGTGTGCCGGTGTGATCTTAACCGCACCTGTTCCAAATTCTTTATCTACATAGTAATCTGCTACAATCGGAATCTCTTTGTTAACCAGCGGCAGAATCACATTCTTGCCTACCAGATCTTTATAACGCTCATCATCCGGATGTACTGCGATCGCAGTATCACCAAGCATAGTCTCCGGACGGGTAGTAGCAATTTCAAGGTAATCATCACTTCCTACGATCGGATACTTGATATGCCAGAAATGTCCGTCCTGCTCCTCATGCTCAACCTCTGCGTCTGACAGAGAAGTCTTACATACCGGACACCAGTTGATGATTCTGGATCCCTTGTAAATGTATCCCTTCTTATAAAGATTGATAAATACTTCTTCAACAGCCTTAGAGCATCCTTCGTCCATGGTAAAACGCTCGCGGTCCCAGTCACAGGATACGCCAAGTTTCTTAAGCTGCTCCTTGATCGTTCCGCCGTACTCTTCTTTCCACTGCCAGGTTCTCTCCAGGAACTTCTCACGTCCCATTTCCTTCTTATCGATACCTTCTTCTTTCAGCTGATTAGTAACCTTAACCTCAGTTGAGATTGCAGCGTGGTCTGTACCCGGTACCCACAGAGCATTATATCCCTGCATTCTCTTATAACGGATCAGGATATCCTGCATCGTGTTATCCAGCGCATGTCCCATATGCAGCTTACCTGTGATATTCGGCGGCGGCATAACAATGGTAAATGGCTTCTTGCTTCTGTCTACTTCTGCGTGGAAATACTTCTTTTCACACCACTTGCTGTACAGCTTGTCTTCAATCGCTTTCGGATTGTAAGTTGTTTCAAGATTCTGACTCATGTTCTTTCTCCCTTTTCTCTTTCAATAGATCATTATATTGTTTCACATGTAAGGGTATTTTCAATACAAAAAATCACCCTTTATGTATTAAAATAAAGGGTGACTTAATCATCACGGTACCACCTTTATGACGCAGAATACTTTCTGCTCACTCATCTTATTCTTTAACGGGAACGACTCCGGGACAGCTTACTGATACTGTTCAGCCATCCAGCTCCGAAGCTACCTTCTGTATCTCGCTTCCCGGACGGTCTCACAGCCAACGAACCATCCTCTCTGCCGGTGCATCCGATACATACTCCTCTTCATCCTGGCCTTTCAACTGCCCGCACATGAAAATAAATCAAGGTCGAGCCTAAACTATTGAATATGATAGCCATTGGATGTCGATTTGTCAAGGAGTTTAAAAAATCTTCATAAACTCTTAATATAGGAAATCAGATCAGACCCATACTTCTCAAAATATACAGCCATCCCGTCAGAGCAAATGCACTGCACAGTGTCGTCAGCATAATAACACCGGACGACAGTACACCTTCATGTCCCATATTTTTTGCCATGACGAAGCTGGATACAGTCGTCGCAGATCCCAGCATAACCAGGATTGCTACCAGCTTCTCCTCGCGAAATCCCATCTGTACTGCGACCGGAAGGAAAATCGCACAGAATCCCACCAGTTTGATAAATGCTGCTACGACAGTCGGCTTCACTTTGCTGAGTGCCTTGCCAAAATCAAACGTTGCGCCCATCGCCATCAGTCCCATCGGCGTAGCCATGCCGCCTACACTGGTTACTGCTTTATTCAAAATTGCCGGCATCGGCAGTCGTAGTGCTGACCAGGCAAGACCCGTCACGATACCAAGTATGATCGGATTCGTCACAATTCCTTTCAACGTCCGTTTCCACATTGCCCGGTCTAATCCCTGCTGTCCCGGTTTAAAAAGCGACAATACCAGAACTGCCATTACATTATATAATGGCACACTTCCGATAATCATCAGAGGTGCCATACCTGCTGTACCATAGATATTCTGGATAAATGCGATTCCGAGAAGTGCCGCACTGCTTCGGTAAGATACCTGAATAAATTCTCCTTTGATCGAGCGATCTGACCATAAACAGGATACTGCTGCTGCAATTGTAATACTGCACACCGTTACCACAAAACAGAATAATACAAACCGCATATCCCATACTTCAGAGAAATCCACCGTCGCCAGGTCACCAAACAACAATACCGGAAGCGGTACGCGGAAGACGAATTTATTCATCTTAGATGCAAATTCATCATCAATCCATCCAATTTTATTAAAAAAGTATCCCAGTACCATCATCAGAAATACCGGGATTGTTGCGTTCAAACTAAATATTAAATTATCCATAATTTCCTCAATTCCATTATAAAAATTCTACTGTACTTGCTTCTGCTATAGAAACCATGCGTAAAAGCCACGCTGACATCACATGAAATCAAACAGTGACATCTGATCATCCTTCTGCAGATGCATCTTCCGGTCTACGATTGTTTCATCCCCGTGGAGATGTCCGATCATGATCGGTGACTGCGGATCATGCATACCGTGCCGCTTAACTGCGCTATCAAGACTTCCCGTGGCATAGCAATAGCCACAGCCATGGATGCAGGTGTCATACATGCCAATATCTATGCTCTCTACGCACTTGCATACCTTACGCTGTCCCTTATCCTTCTTTACATCCAGAGAATATCCTGCAATACGCTCGACCTTTTCTCTGTCAATACATGCACCCGGATAAATGCCATACGGAATCAGATCTACCGCTTCCGCACAGGTATAGATAGGAAGATTATATTTTTTCGCAATAGTGCCCAGCTTCTCTGCCAACCGGACGATTTCTTCCTGTTCCGGTTCCACAAACGGACAGCCTCTGTATTGATCCACAAAGCTGATAATACACCTTTCTGTATATTTATGCAACCACTCACACATCATCTCAAACTTCTCTGTATGATACTGTAGCGTATAAACATCATTTAAAATAATCGGGTCAAACCTCCAGTCTACCCGATCTCTTCCTAATCTTTCACTCAGCAAAAGAAACGTAGCCATACTCTCTTCCATAGTCGGAAGATTCGGCTCCAGATCTTTGCCGTAATCTGTAATTGTCATTTCAAAATAATAAGGGAACCCCAGCAGATCAATCATCTTGAGATAAGGCAGCATCGGCTCAGGGTTCTTCGTCCAGAACACAAAACAATCCACCGTCTCTGGGGACAGTCCAATCCTGCTGACCTTTTTTCTGTTGTACGGATTCGGGACAAGTACTTCTCCTTCCACCAGCCGGTTCATAAACCACTCCGGATACAGGGCAGGAATATCTGTCCGTCTGCTAGCACTTATAATCATCTCTGGCTCTCCCTATTTACCAAAATTCGCCTCTACCAACCTGCAATACTCTTCATAAGCAGGCTCCCCGGCAAATACATCGCGAAGCGCATCCCGCACTCCTTTATAATACCAGCCGATCATATTCTTATCCTTCATTCGGAATCGATTCCAGAGTTCTTCACCATATACCGGATAATCACGGTTAATGTCTCTCATATTAGACAACTTATCTGCCAGCGCAATCTTCTGTACATCCGGATCAGCTTCCTTAATGTGACATACTGTTCGGTTCTTACGCTCGATCCAGGTCTTGGACTTGTCCTCGCTTTCCTGCGCTACCAGCTTAGCCACCCGTTCTGAAAATTCTCTGGCAATGACCTCTTCCGTCACACCTTCGCAATCTTCTATGGTATCGTGAAGATAGGCTGCACTGATGACTTCTTCATCTGTCGTCATAGAGCAGACGATATCTCCCACTTCAATCGGATGTACGATGTAAGGTCGTCTGGTTCCCTTTCGAAATTGTCCTCTGTGTGCCCTGGTTGCAAATTCGATTGCCTTATCGATCATGCTTTTGTACCTTCTCCTTGTATTCGCTTCTGATAGTTTCTTAATAATTTCTGTTTTTATTATCCGGCAATTTTCTACTGTCGTCAACCCCCTCATTCCGTATGTTCACTATTCATTGCTTTTATTTTCATTCTGGATACGGTATACTATACTTACATCATTGTGATTGGAGCGCAATAATTCTATGAATCAGAAATATATACTCGTAACAGGTGCTTCCCGCGGAATCGGGCGGAGCATCGCCTTGAAATTCGCCAGAGAAGGATATCATGTTTTCTTAAACTGCCGAACATCTCTGGATAAACTCGAAGAAGTACAAAATAAAATTCTGAGCATACCCGGCGGAAGCTGTACTATGACTCCCGGTGATGTAGGTGATCCAGATCAGGTACGCCGGATATTTCAGGAAATTCATAAAATATGTCCCGGCTTAGATGTACTGGTCAATAACGCCGGTATCAGCCATATCGGACTTCTGATCGACATGACTGATAACGAATGGGATCGTCTGCTGGCTTCCAATCTGTCGTCTACATTCTACTGCTCCCGCGAAGCACTGAGAGATATGGTATCTGCCAAATCCGGCCGGATCCTAAATATCTCTTCCATGTGGGGAACTGTCGGTGCTTCCTGTGAAGCTGCTTACTCTGCTGTCAAATCCGGCATGAACGGACTGACCAAAGCACTTGCAAAAGAGTATGCTCCCAGCCATATTGCGGTAAATGCACTTGCATGCGGTGTTATTGACACAGAGATGAATCATCAGTTATCATCTGAAGAACGCGCTGCACTTGCCGAAGATATTCCGGCAGGACGATTTGCTGACCCAGATGAAGTTGCAGATCTTGCATGGCAGATTATTAACAGTCCGGAATACATGACCGGACAGGTCATAGGAATAGACGGAGGGTATATCTGACAAACGTTAGATATACCCTCTTACTTTTCATTTATGCTTCTTCTCTACTACTTTACAATCTTTAATATCTCTTTACTGAGCGGTGTTCCTGCTTCTTTTAACAGCTCAAATAATATCGCTTCACTGCTCGTAAGAACAGCACCTTCCTGTTCTGCTCTGCGGATTGCCATCTCGCGGTCACTCTCTCTTCTGCTTCCGATGCAGTCTGTCACAAGCACAGGCACATACCCTGCCCCAGCCAGATCGATCACTGTCTGCAATACACAGCAATGCGCTTCCATTCCGCACACCAGAATATATTTTTTATCATGAATCCTCGGCTCAACTACTTCCAATGCGCTAAACGAAATCTTGTCCAGATATTCCGTCTCCCCAGACGCCTCCCAGATCTCCGGCACGGACATCCCCAGTCCCTTTGTGTACTGCTGTGTTACAGTCATCGGAATCTCCAATGCTTTTAAGCCCTGAAGCAGAATCTGCACGCGCTCCATCAATGCCTCATGGTCTGCAATCGCAGGAACCAGTCTCTCCTGAAAATCTACGATCAATGCTGCCGTATGTTCTCGTTCTATTCTCATATCACTTCATCTCCAGCACGACAGGACAATGATCTGAACCCATCACATCTGTCAGGATCTTTGCATCCACCAGTCTGTCTTTTAACGCCTCGGATACACAAAAATAGTCAATTCTCCATCCGGCGTTCTTCGCTCTGGCACTGAACCGATATGACCACCAGGAATAGATGCCCTCTGCATCCGGATAGAAATAACGAAATGTATCGATAAATCCCGCATCCAACAGTTCGCCGAACTTGCCGCGCTCTTCATCGGTAAATCCTGCATTCTTACGGTTGGTCTTCGGATTCTTGAGGTCGATCTCTCTGTGAGCGACATTAAGATCTCCACAGAACACTACTGGCTTCGTCTCTTCCAGTTTCTTCAGATACGCCAGAAAATCCTCTTCCCATTTCATACGGTAATCCAGTCTCGCCAGCTCACTCTGTGAATTTGGCGTATACACAGTGATAAAATAATAGTCTTCAAATTCCAGTGTGATCACTCGACCTTCCTGGTCATGCTCCTCGATACCAATACCATAAGATACACTAAGCGGTTCTTTTTTTGTAAATATTGCTGTTCCGGAATACCCTTTCTTTACAGCGTAATTCCAGTACTGATGATACCCCGGCATATCCAGATCCAGCTGCCCCGCCTGCAGCTTGCTTTCCTGAATACAGAACACGTCCGCATCCAGTTCCTGAAATACATCCACAAATCCCTTTTTCACACAGGCACGGATTCCATTTACATTCCATGAAACAAACTTCATGTCTCATCCTCCATCTGTCTTTAGTAATATACTTTTCTGAGGAAAAGTCCTCTGGCCGGTGCAAGAAATCCCGCCATGCTTCTGTCTTTTGCTTCCAGTACAAGCGGAAGATTCGACGCTTCTCTCTTACCTGCCCCCACTTCGATCAGTGTACCGGTAAGAATTCTTGCCATATGATACATGAATCCCGATCCATAATAAGTAATGCGTACTTTATCTCCTGCCCGCACTACCTTAATACTGTAAATCCGTCTTATTGTATCTCTCGTATCACGGTTATCTGTAAAACTTGTAAAATCCTTCGTTCCGACCAGATAGTCCGCCGCATCACGCATTGCCTCAATATCCAGCTTGACCGGATAATGGTAACAATACTTCCGGGAAAATACATCTGGTTTTTCCCGGCAGTCTATATAATATTCATACTTCTTTCCCTTGGCACTCTTTCTGGCGTGGAATCCATTGCGCACCAGTTCCACCCGGATGATACGTATATCTTCCGGCAGCGAACGGTTCAATGCATCCTTCAGGTCTTCCACATCATACAGCTTCGACAGCTTCACGCTGGCCACCTGACCACGTGCATGCACGCCACTGTCCGTACGTCCGGAACCGTCTACCTGTACACGGTATCCTACCATACGTCCGATGGTCCATTCCAGGATATGCTGGATCGTATTGTCCGTCATAGCCTGGCGCTGCCATCCCTGATAACGTGTGCCGTCATAGGAAATGGTCATCTTATATGTTCTCATACATTACTCCGTCTATTTATCCCCCTTTGAACGATCCAACATCATCTTCTTGATCTCGTCCATAAAGGTGTTCACATCCTTAAACTCTCTGTATACAGAAGCGAAACGTACATATGCCACTTCGTCCAGTTCTTTCAGCTCATCCATAACGATCTCACCGACATCTGTACTGGAGACCTCTTTTGCTTCCAGATTAAAGATCTTAATCTCAATCCGCTCTACTGCCTTCTGGATCGCCTCAGCAGATACCGGACGCTTATAGCACGCACGGATAATGCCTCGCTCAATCTTGCTTCTGTTATACTGTTCTCGATTGTTATCTTTCTTAATAATGATAAGCGGAATCGTCTCTACCTTTTCATAAGTTGTGAAACGTTTTCCACATTCATCGCAGGATCTTCTTCTGCGAATCGCACTGCCATCCTCCGCTGGTCTGGAGTCAATCACTCTGGTGTCAGGGTGGTTACAATATGGGCACTTCATTATAAGTCTCTCCTCTTCTCAGTCTGCTGTACCTCAACACGGTTTCTTCTCATGCATTTCTACCAATATAATATCCGGGCCGATCCTTTTGATACACTGAAATGGTATCACAAGCTCTGTATCTTCTCCAAACAGGAAACAGAACCTGCCGCCCTTAGGCACTATGATTGCTTCGATACAGCCACTGCATTCATCAAATATCAAATCAGTCACATATCCGATCTTACTGCAATCACAGGAATTGATGACTTCCTTTTTCTGAAATTCACATAGTCGCATACGATCACCTCTCTACAGTATATGCAGTAAAAAGGTGATCGGCGCATCAGCTTCTTTAATTATCGGATAATAGTTCCTGTCTTTCCTTTCAACCCTTCCATCAATTTATCGTAAGATGTAATGATGGCTTCTCTTCCTTCCCGCTGCTCGATAAATTCTACCGATGCACGGAACTTTGGAAGCATGTTATAGACACCAAAATGTCCCTCTTCCATGTACTGCTTTGCTTCCTCTACGGTAATCTCTCCGAGTTCTTCTTCATTCTCTTTACCCAGATTGATACACACCTTTTCAACGCTGGTCAGAATAATCAGTTCATCTGCGTCCAGTTCTTCTGCAAGCTTACCCGCTGCCAGGTCTTTTTCAATTACAGCACTGGCGCCTTTCAGACGGTGATCCTGTTCCAGTACCGGAATACCACCGCCTCCGCATGCGATAACTACCTGATCTGCATTGACCAGGGCCTTAATTGCCTCAATCTCAACAATACTGACCGGATTCGGTGCAGATACAACTCTTCGGAATCCCTTACCCGGTTCTTCTACTACATAGTTACCTTTCTTACGTTCTACTGCAGCATCCTCTGCCGACATATATCTTCCAAGCACCTTAGTCGGTGTATAAAATGCTTCATCATAAGGATCTACCGTTACCTGTGTCAGGATCGTACTAACAGTACGGAAAATGCCTCTGTCCAAAAGCTCTGTGCGGATTGCATTCTGAAGGTCATATCCGATATATCCCTGGCTCATAGCCGAACATACGGACATTGGGGCCTGTGTGTAATCGGTATGGCTTTTGCCAAACTCATTCAATGCTGTATGGATCATGCCCAGCTGCGGTGCATTACTATGTGTGATCGCTACCTGATATCCTTCTTCGATCAGATCTGCGATCATGCCTGCTGAACGCTTAACTGCTTCCTTCTGCTCTGGAAGTGTTGTTCCCAGTGCTCTGTGTCCTAATGCTACAACCACTTTCTTCTTCATCTATCCGTCTCCTTTATCTTCATTAAAATCTATGCATTATGATTATGTATGTAGTAATAATAATATCTGCGATTATGAAATGCAAGCCTAAAGATTCAGCACATCCTGTACGCTATAGAATCCAGGACCTTTATCTCCCAGATATGCCGCACAGTCGCAGGCTCCTCTTGCAAAACATTCCCAGTTATAGGTGTGATGTGTGATCTCCAGGCGTTCACCCATGCATCCGAAAAATACGGTATGGCTGCTCGGAATATTACCGGCTCTCAAAGAATGATATCCAATGGTTCCCTTCTCTCTCGGCGACTCACCTTCGCGTCCGTATACTGCGATATCAGAAAGCTCTTTGCCCATAGCATGTGCCATAATCTCTCCCATCTCTTTGGAAGTTCCGCTCGGAGCATCCTTCTTCCACTGATCGTGCATTTCCAGAATCTCTATATCTGCATCTTCACCCAGTGTCTTAGTTACCATCTCCAGCAGCTTATTCATAATATTCACAAGCTTGGAAGTGTTCGCTGCATAAAGCATCGGGATTGTCTTCGCCGCTTCTTTGAATCTTGCAAATTCCTCTTCACCGAAACCTGTCGTACCACATACCAATGCCTTGCCATGCTTCACTGCCAGATCCAATACCTTCAGGGCATTCTCCCTGGTAGAAAAATCTATGATCACATCACAATCATCGATTACAGCCGCCAGATCATCTACTACCGGGACGCCGAGATTACGTCCGATCAATGCGACCATCCCCAGATCCTGTCCCACATAATCTCTGCCTACCGGTGCAACACCAGCCACCAGCTCCATATCGTCACGTTCAGCTGCCACCTGTGTGATCAGCTTTCCCATCTTACCTCTAGGTCCAATTACTATCACTTTCATAATACAGACTCCTTTCACATTAAATGAAACACCATATCTGGTATCTATCGATTCTCATGCGTTCAGTATAACACAAAAGAGTTGGTTTTGGGCAGTCTGAGACAGACTTTTTACTTTAATGTTACCCCGATTTTTTCAAAAAATATTGATATCTACTCCTCACTATTATATAATAAAAACAAATAGAGCAACCGCCCACAAGGGGTTGACCTCGATTAAAAGTGATAACATAGAACTACCACCTCTGTCGACTCGTCAAAGTTTCGGGGTGGTTTTTCTATGCTTTAAATCATCAGTGACAAATCAAGTAAATGAATGTCAGTAGCGACAAAATGAACATTCCAAAAGCCATAAGGTCTTTGAAATCAAAATCATTATTGTTCATAAGCACCCCTCCATTCTATGTAGAATAGAGGTCAGCCACCCTGCAACACGATTGCTCTCACATTATAATATCATTTTATGTATTGTATATCAATTATTTTTCCTACATTTATCATCCATAATTCCTATCCCAATTTCACCACTTCCGGCTCATGTGTAAATGCCGAGAACGTTGCTGTTGCATTCTTAAAGTAGAACACTTCTGCATCTTTCAAAAACTTAACTGCTCTTTCCACAAATTGCTCCTCCATATATTTTATATTTAATAACACTTCTTACAAGGTGTTAATCCCTTTGCTTCTGCCTCCGAACGGGACATCTGTGTTGCCGTGTCCGGATTCATAGTGCCACAATTATTCCGGCTGTGGTACTTGCTGCCTGTAGCAGATACCCATACCTGATCTTCAGTACCTACATCCTGCGTATCTGCTGTCTGACTCTGTACTGCCTGACTTTTTGCCGATTCACTGCTTTCCGCTTTGCTTTCTGATCCCACAGCCTGAGTTCCCTGATCCTCTGCATCTCCCGGCGTGTAATCATTACACGGCTCTGTACTCCATGTCAGATTTGTACCGTTGCTTGTGACTGTAATGGTCCCCTGCTTATCCGTCCGGTACACCTGGATATCCATGCTTTCCAGCTTATCCATAGTATCTTTATCCGGATGCCCATACTGATTATCCTGTCCACAGCTTATGACCGCATATTCCGGAACTGTTTTTTGCAGAAAATCCCAGGACGTTGCTGTCGCGGAACCATGATGTCCCGGAACCAGCACATCACAGTCCAGATTAATTCCGGAATTACACATTGCTGCCTCACTGGATGCTTCCGCATCCCCCGTAAATATAAAGCTATTACTTCCATTTGTCAGTTTGATTGCTACCGAATTATCATTGCTTTCATTCGGATCTATCTCAGCGGGTGCCAGTATCTGGAACGAACCGCTTCCAAAGGTAAATGTAGTTCCGACTGCCGGATGCTCCATTTCCAGCCCCTTCTCGTCCACCGTATTTACAAAAGAAGTATATAATTTACTGTCATGTACATAATCACTGGATATCACATGATCGACTTCAAATGCATTCAAACAACCAATTAATCCCGCCATGTGATCCGAATCATAATGCGAAGAGATCAGATAATCAATCTTGGATACATTCTGTTCTTTCAGATAAGAAACCACAAAGCTTGACGTAGAACGGTCTCCTCCATCGTAGATCATAGTCTGTCCTTCTGACTGCACCAATATCGACAACCCTTGTCCTACATCCAGAAAATGTACCGTCATATCCCCTGCTTCGCTGTCATCCGCAGACTTGTCTTCTGATGTATTATCCTGAGTTGATGAACTGTCAGTCTCCTTACTTTCTTTTTGATATAGCTTCGTATCAGCTTTATCTGTGCCACATGCGCCAAGCAGGCACATCATAACCAGTGCCAGAACTGAAGCCATACATCTCTTTTTCACACTGCTTTTCACATCTATTCCTCCCCAAGTGAATATATACTGGTGTTCCATGGTCTTGCATCCACTTATGAGCAGACTCATGTGGGTTCAGACCTTTTATCCCGTTACCATATATTATAACACTTTTACCGAATAGCGGAAATATCACAGATCTTTTTGCATATAAAAAAAGCAGATAACGGGAGTCGAACCCGCCTCTCCGGCTTGGGAAGCCGGCGTTCTACCGATGAACCATATCTGCATGTGCCGTCTGTGCAGCACTTATATTCTTTATGAATTTGTTTGAAACTTTATGTCTAATCTATAACCGATCCGAATCCAACACAATCGTGAATGGTCCGTCATTGGTCAGGCTGACTTTCATGTCCGCGCCAAAGCTTCCTTTTTCTACTGTCTCTACGGATTCTTTACATTTGGCAATGATGTATTCATACATCTCATTAGCCATATCCGGCTTACCTGCTTCGATGAAGCTTGGACGGTTACCCTTTTTGCAGTTAGCATACAATGTAAACTGTGATATCAGAAGCAGGCTTCCACCTACCGCGTCCAGCGACAGGTTGGTCTTGCCCTCCTCATCTTCAAATATACGCAGACCGATCATCTTCTTGATCATCTTATCTGCAATCTCCTTAGTATCGGAGTCTGCCACTCCGATCAATACCATGAATCCTTTCCCGATCTCACCAATCGTCTCTCCGTCTACTTTTACATCTGCGTGTGTTACTCTCTGAATTACAAATCTCATTTACTGAACCTCTATCTTATCTATAATATAGCCTTCCACCGCTTTGCGGTCAATGCCGAGAGAGATTGCCAGCTCGCCGTAAAGGTTGTCCTCCGCAGTGCGCAGGAAACGCTCATCACTTGCTGTAACCTTCTTTCCCTTCGACAGCCGCAGCTGCTTTCTGGCATACAGAGCCTTGAGTATCTTTACCCATTCTCTGTTATCACAGGTCTTAAATGCCTGTTTAAATATATCGTCCTTACGCTTTTCATTATCTATCTGAATCGGATCGATCTCTGTCATATGTGCGATCAGATCTTCAGCTTCCTCTTTCGTAATAACCGGACGCATGATAATCTTATCACTGTCAGCCGGAACATACAATACACCTCCACGAGAATACACTTGAGATAACGTATAATAATCCTTATTACCTGAAGCCTCTGACAATTTCAGTTTCCCAATGCCTTCCACTCTGCACACACCATGCTGACCACATACAATATACGTTCCTATCTCAAACATTCTAATTCTCCTTTCTGCTATGTTTCGACTGATATCCTTTCTATATATCCATTAGTTTCAGACAGAAAATTCCAGTTCCCGCCTTTATATACTATATTAGCAGATTTTTGTTTGTTTTGTAAGAACTTTTTTTCTTTTTTTATATTTCAACGCAATTGTCTATACATTTTCTTTCTGTATTTTTGGTCGGAATCTGTGCAAGTATGATTGCCACAAACATCAACACACAGCCAATTCCTTCTCTTACTGACAGTGTCTGACCGAGGAGCACCCAGCCTGAAAGTACGGAAATGCTGGATTCCAGGCTTAAGATCAATGACGCCACTGCCGGATTCATACCTTTCTGTCCAATGATCTGAACTGTATATGCAACACCACTGGACATAACACCGGCATAAAGAATCGGTCCCGCCGTTTTGATCACCGCATCCAAAGTCACGGTTTCCAGTATCAACATAAATGGTACCGACAGCACACCTACTACCATAAACTGGATACAGGACATTTTCACATTGTCCGTCTTTGGTGCAAAATGGTCAATAACCAAAATATGCATCGTATATACTACTGCGCACAAAAAGATATAGATATCACCTTTTCCTAATGAGAATCCGTCTGTGATACATAAAAAATACAGTCCCACCACTGCAAGCGCTACTGCCATCCAGACTTTCCATCCAACTTTCTTCTTTAAGAAAATACCAAATACCGGCACAAGTACAATATAAAAAGCGGTAATAAATCCACATTTTCCCACACTGGTATACTGCATACCAATCTGCTGCAGGGTACTTGCCACAAACAAGCACAACCCACAGCAAATCCCTCCGATCCACAATACTTTTCTGTCTCTCTGCTGTTCGTTCTGTTCTACTGCTTCTGATCTGCGATTGATTTTATTTAATAAGAAAATGCACGGAAGCAGTGCCAGACTTCCGACAAAATTACGGATTCCGTTGAAGCCAAACGGCCCAAGATATTCCATGCCTACGCTCTGCGCCACAAACGCAGTTCCCCATATAAATGCTGCTGTGAATAATAATACAGCATTCTTTGTCTTCATATCGTCTCATTCCTCCTGTTATTTCTTTAATTTAATGCCATTCGTTCTATCTTACCATATCTGTATAAAAATACAAAGTATTACATTCTTTTATTTGCATATCAAATCAAGTATAATAAACCTACATACGGAGGACATGCTTATGAACATTATATTTCACAAATCAACAGGTATTTTTCACTTATATAACGACGACATCAGTTACCTTATGATGATTCTGCCAAATGGTCAGATAGGGCAGTTATATTTCGGTGCAGCAATCCGGGACCGGGAAGATTTCTCGCATCTATTAGAGACTTGCTACCGCACCAATTCTGCATATTATTCCGAGGAACTGAACACCATGTGTCTGGAACATCTGAAACAGGAATATCCGGTATACGGTACTTCTGATTTCCGTGAGCCGGCAGTAGAAGTGATCCAGGAAAATGGCAGTCATCTGTCAGATTTTCAATATAAGGGATACCGCATTGAACGCGGCAAACCGCATCTTCCGGGGCTTCCTGCCACTTACACCGAAGATGATTCCGAAGCAATGACTTTGTTTTTGGTATTAAAGGATCCGGTGACCGGACTGATGGCAGAACTTCTTTATACCATTTTCAATCAGGGCGGGATTATTGCCCGCAGTGTACATTTTGTCAATCAGGGGACGGAAATTCTGCACCTTGGCCGCGCCATAAGCCTTTCTCTGGATCTTCCTGATTCCAATTATCAGTGGATGCAGCTCTCCGGTGCATGGGGCAGAGAGCGTTATCTTCATACCCGCGAACTGGTTCCGGGCATCACTTCCATTGGCAGCACACGTGGTGCTTCTTCCCATGAGCACAATCCATTTGTGATCTTAAAACGGCCGCATACCGATGAACTCCAGGGCGAAGCCATTGGATTCAGCCTGGTATACAGTGGTAATTTTCTTGCACAGGCAGAAGTAGATAACCAGAACGTTACACGAATCCTGATGGGTATTCATCCGGATACTTTTGACTGGCAACTTTCCCCTGGTGCTGACTTTCAGACACCGGAAGCTGTCATGGTCTACACCTCCTGCGGATTAAACCACTTAAGCCAGACCTTCCATAAACTGTATCAGAAGCGCCTTGCCAGAGGATACTGGCGCGACAGACCGCGTCCGATCCTGATTAATAACTGGGAAGCTACTTATTTTGACTTTACGGAAGAGAAACTGTTGGATATTGCCAGACGTGCCAAAGACTGTGGTGTAGAACTATTCGTACTGGATGATGGATGGTTCGGTGCACGGAGAAATTCCTTTGCCGGACTCGGTGACTGGACACCTAACAAAGAGCTGTTACCGGATGGCATCGCAGGGCTGTCCGCAAAAGTAGAGGCGCTCGGCATGAAATTTGGTCTCTGGTTTGAGCCGGAAATGGTAAATGCAGACTCTGATCTGTACCGTTCGCACCCGGACTGGCTGCTTAAGACACCGCATCGGCATTCTTCCCTTACCAGACACCAGTATGTATTAGATTTTTCCAGAAATGATGTCGTGGAACATCTCTATAGGCAGATGTCAGACCTCCTCCGGAATGCACATATTTCTTATATCAAATGGGATATGAACCGTTACATTACCGAATGCTATTCTGCACTTCTCCCGGCAGACCGTCAGGGCGAAGTCTTCCATCGGTATATTCTCGGTGTATATGCATTGTATGAGAAGCTGACATCAGAATTCCCGGAAGTACTGTTTGAATCCTGCGCAAGCGGCGGTTCCCGCTTTGACCCGGGTATGCTCTACTATGCGCCACAGGGATGGACCAGCGACAATACCGATGCCGTTGACCGGCTGAAGATCCAATACGGAACTTCCTACTGCTATCCGATCAGTTCCATCGGAAGCCACGTGTCAGCCGTTCCTAACCATCAGCTTTTCCGGATCACTCCATTGTCTACCCGTGCGAATGTGGCATATTTTGGAACATTCGGCTATGAACTGGATCTGAACACCCTGACCGATGAAGAACAGGCTGAAGTCCGCAGGCAGACTGCATTTATGAAAAAATGGAGACACTTGTTCCAGTTCGGTACTTTTTACCGGATTGCAAGTCCATTTGACGGTAATATCACAAGCTGGATGGTTGTAAGTGATGATCAGAAGACGGCAATTGTTGGCTGGTATAAGATACTTAATCAGACCAATGCTCCATTCAGCAGGATCCGTCTTTTGGGATTGAATCCCGATCTGTGTTACCATTTGAAAGACAGTACGCAGTCATTCTACGGTGACGAACTGATGCACGCAGGACTTTCAACTTCTGACTCTATGTGTGGGGAACTCATGGGACGGAATCCAAGCTGCGACTTCGACTCCAGACTTTTCATCTTGCAGGCAGAATAATGTTCTGTCTGGCGGCTTATTGCACAAACTGGCAGACAAGTCATCCAGACTTATCTGCCAGTGTTATTTTACATTTTCTTTTTATCTCTTTACAAGCTCATCGTAGCGTCCGACATCCTTGCCGTCTTTCAGGCAGATCAGCCGCTGGTTTCTGCTGCCACGGAATAAAAGTGTAATATCCTTTAATTCCTCTACAAACTCTCCATCAACCAGCACATCAATATACGACAAAATCTCATCCGTCACATCTGTATGAACTTTGCCGCCTGGCTGCATATCCACATCATACAGATATCCGGAATAACACCAGATATCCTTATTGGGATAAGTCTCTTTTACCCGCTTCATCAGTCTCGCCACTTCCGGCTGATTCTCCGGTTCAAAGGGTTCCCCGCCAAGAACACTTAGTCCCTGTATATAATCCGGCGCCAGGCTCTTAATCAGTACATCTTCTGTCTCGTGTATGTATGGCTGTCCGTAATCAAAATTCCATGTCTCCGCATTGAAACACCCCTTGCAATGGTGCCTGCATCCTGATACAAACAGGCTCACCCGAACGCCTGGTCCATCTGCAATATCATATGTTTTAATATTTCCATAGTACATGCCTGTCATCCTCCATCTGCCTCTGTGTCTATTCATTATATCGATGTCGGGAAGATTGTGCAAGGTCTATCCCGTCATGATATTGACATCCTTTATAATGCCCACGGATTGTTACGTGCTACGCACTGGCATCATACGTTTTTGCAGATTGCCTCCACTGCGATCTGTACGTTCTCGAGAGAGGTCGCCAGATTCATACGGATAAATCCCTTGAACTGATCTCCGCCGAACCATTCGCCAAAGTCTACCGCGAGACGGCATCTCTTTTGGATCAGCTCTTTTGTCTTTTCCGGATCAATACATGCACGCAGGTCGATCCAGCACAAATACGTTCCTTCCAACGGAGATACCACTGCTCCCGGCAGCTTCTCAGCAAATGTATGTTTCAGATATTCGTAATTAGACCATATCTGTTTCTTCACATCCTGGTACCACTCTTCGCCACCTTCATATGCAGCTTCGCATGCCACATATCCGAACGCATTACCGAACAGCACGCGGATGCCATTGGTATATAGATCCCATTTTTTGCGCAAGCCTTCATCCGGAATTACTACTAATGAATTCTGTCCTCCAGCCAGATTGAATGTCTTGGATGGTGCTGTTACCATGATGATATTATCCCAATATTCATTTCTGCCGAGTGTCGGCACATGATGTACACCTTCTGCCAGCAGATCATGATGGATCTCATCTGCGATAATAAATACATGATGCTTCTTGCAGATTGCAATGATCTTATCCAATTCTTCTGCTGTCCACACGCGCCCAACCGGATTATGTGGGGAACACATGATAAATAATTTCACCTGATTATCCACGATCTTCTGCTCAAAATCCTCAAAGTCAATAGTATATATTCCATGGTCATTGATCAGTTCAGACGTTACCAGTGTACGGTCATTATTTTCAACCGCACGGAAGAATGGATAATATACCGGAGTCATAACGATCACCGCATCCTTTTTCTCTGTCATAAACTGAATGATCCAGTTAAATGCAGCGATTACGCCAGGTGAAAACCGGATCCAGTCCTTCTTTACTTCCAAACCGTGATGATTCTTTTCCCAGTTGATGAATGCCTGATAATAGTTATCACGAACGCTCATGTAACCAAATGCACCCATATCTACATACTCATGCAATGCCTTCTGTACACATGCCGGCACTTTAAAATCCATATCTGCAACCCACATTGCATGCAGGCCTTCCTCACCAAATGATGGTGTCTGCTCATCCCATTTTTCACAGTCGGTTCCCCGTCTGTCAATATATTCTAATGTACTCATTATTTATCAAACCTTTCGTATCTGAATGTTTCGATTGCTTCTGTATCCATATCTCCACAGAGAATCTCTGCCAGTCTCCAGGAAAGCTCCGGTGATGAAGAAAATGCGCTGTGCATCTCATAGATCCACAGGTTTTCGTATCTTCCAGGCTGTCCCACGATCGGCAGACCATCTTCCGGCAATACACGAAGTCCGGAATAGGTGCGGATCACCTTCACACTGCAAAGCTTCGGTGCCAGGAATCCGATATCATCACACACTTCCTGTAACTCATCATAATACACCCTGTTATCGGATGTGCCACTTTCCACTATGCGGAAATTTGCACCCATCAGAAGGTTGCCTTCCGCAGACTGACGCATCTCCGCATAAGTAGAGTGAAGTACCTCTGGCAGTTTTTCCGACACCATGATCAGACCTCTGGTATTGTGGATATGCGGATCAAAGCTCAGTTCTTTACCAATGCGGAAATTACCATTTCCTGCGGTCGAAATGATCTGTCCGGCTTCGTAGTCACCCTTATTGGTATGAATTGTCGTAATCCGATGATTCTTAACCTCAAATCCACGCACTTCTGTAAATGTATGCACCTGTGCCCCATTTCTCTTTGCAGCCTGAATATATGCATTCACCAGCAAAAATGGATTCAGGTTGCCGCCTTCGGCACAGTATACGCCACCACAGAACGCCTCCGGATTCAGGATCGGTTCCCGCTCGCAGATTTCTTCCGGTGTCAGCCACTGCAGTATCTTGCCATTTTCCTTATTTACTTCAATCGTTGCTTTCATGCCGTCCATTTTTTCCGGTGCCCGGCACAGCATCGTAGAACCGGTGATCTGCAGTCCGATATCAGCCCCAAGTTCTTCCTCAAGTCCAAGAAAACGCTCATATCCCTTCCACGCCAGACGATTATACACCGCCGGAGTCTTTGGACTTGGAAGCACCAGTGCAGCTGTCGTAGACGATACGCCGTCACAGATCTCGCCACGCTCCAACACGATCACGTCTCTTCCCTTTTTCGTCAGGTAGTAGGCGAGGCTTGATCCCAGAACCCCCGCTCCTATGATTATATAATCTGCTTTCTTCTGCATAGCCTACTCCTTCTCACTCATCATATTTTCAATACTGATCGGGCGGACCGGCGGTCTCATAGAAGAACATTCATCGCCCTCCGGTGCCCTTCCGAGTTCCTGATTCAATATCTGTGTGATCAGCGTCCGGCAGGTACGACCCTGACAGAGCCCTTTGCCGGCTCTGGTCACACGCTTGATGCCATCCAGCGTCGTCGCACCATCCCGGATCGCCTGTTTGATCTCTCCGTATGTGATCTCCTCACACCGGCAAATGATTACATGATCTTCCATCTATCTGTCCTCCCTGAATCGAAATCCGCGCACAGTATCTTCTTTTCCAAGCGGCACTTTCAATGTCACTACCGTTGTGTGGTCAAAATTCTTTGCTGCCATTACCTTTAAAATCTCGCCCTGACATACCGTCTGTCCTTCCCGGTCGGTGCCATCCACGATCATGCCTTTTTCTGGTAATGGTAACATTTCATACGGAAATGACACCACTCCATAATCCTGTTCCTGTCCCACTACAAAGATTGCCTGTCCGGAACATCTTGCCACACAGATGCCGCATCCCACGCACAACTCCGGCTTCAGCTGCGGAATGTGATGAATTCCGCCTTCAATCACGATCGCATGATGTGGGCAGGCACTCATACAGGGATTACATGGAATCTCTTCGCAGCATTCGATCACTGCTATTGGTCTTAATTCTTTGTTTTCCATTCTTCATATCTCCTGACTATTTCCTGATTGCCTGCGCGTCTTCCTTCGCCGCCCTTACCGCTGCGAAGTGCTAACAGGCTCTCTCTGATTTCCTGCATTCTGTTCTGCTGTTCCTCTTCTGTCAGATGTCCGGTTGCTCCTGCGATACAGACTCCGGCAAGCTTGCCTTCCTCCATCGCACTGCTGGCTTCCTCGATACCCGAAGAATCTCCGGCTACATAGACATCCGGATCACTTGTCTGCATATATTCGTTATGAAGCGGGATAAATCCTCCCATTTTCGGAAGAAATGTCATCTCCACTCCTGCCATTTTCAGCAACTCGATTGAAGGTGTCAGACCGACTGCCACGCAGACCGTATCCGCATCCAGCAGCTCTTCTGTTCCTTCAATGATCTGAAAATGCTCATCGACTTTAGCAATCTCTACTTTTTCCACAGAAGATTCACCCAGTACCCTTTTTACGGTATGAGAAGTCAGAATCTTCACGCCCTGACGTTTCAGCTTATTCGCATGCACACTGTAACCATTGACTGCCGGGGCAGCCTCGATCACAGCCTCCACTTTGCCACCTGCCTGCAGAATCTGATAAGCAACAACCAGTCCCACATTACCGGAACCGATCATTACAACCTTCTGTCCCGGCAGCACGTAATTGACATTCATCATCGTCTGAAATGCTCCTGCGCCCATCACGCCCGGCTTGTCCCATCCGTCAAATGCCAGTGCTTTCTCAGTCGCTCCTGTCGCGATCAGCACTTTCTTTGCTTTTACGCGCACACTGTGACCATCAATGATCACACCCAGCTCAGCCCCCGGAAAAATGCCATATACCACCGCATTCAGATGGATCTCTACGCCAGCCTCTTCACAATCTGCCAGCAATTTGCTTCCAATATGGATTCCGCGCACACCTGCGCCATGTCTGGAAGATCCAAAAAACTTATGTATCTGTTTAAACAGCTGACCGCCCGGCCGCTCATTTTCATCAAAAATCGCAACCTTACCGCCTGCTTTTGCAATCTCATACGCCGCAGACAGTCCCGCCGAACCTGCTCCGACGATAGCAACCTCTGTCTCTATCTCTCTTGTTATTCCCATGTTCCCAGTCCATCCTGTATCATAATCTGCATACCATCTTCTACCGGAGTCACACAGCTGCGAACATTCGGCACACCGTTAATCGTCAGCGCACAGTCTGTACATCTTCCGATCGCACAGAAAATGCCTCGCGGTCTGTGGTATTTTGGAGTCTTCCGAAATGTCTTATATCCGGCCGCCAGAAGTGCTGCTGCCACTACTTCGCCTTTTACCGCTTCTATCGGTTCTCCATTTACATATATCGTTACCTTTTCCCGATTCTCCGGAATATCCAGAATCGGATGTCTCTCTATTCTCATGTTACCGCTCCTCGAACACGAACTCGCAGTCTGCCAGACGCGCTCTCACTTCATCCATAATCTCTTTTTCAATTTCTTCTGTCGGTGCATGGAATGTCAGCGAGAATCGTACATAATGTCCCGCATCATCCCATGGTACGACAGATATCATTTTTTCACGGATCATATACTGTGAAAAATCTTCTGCTGTCGCAAATGTCTTGCCATCCGCCATTCCTGACGGAGCCTTTACATACAGATAAAAGGTGCCCCTGGATGGTGTCACACGGAATCCCTTTTCCGCAAGCAGCTCACACAGGAGTTTCTGTCTTCTTTTATACACTGTATTCATCTGTTCCGTTAATTCCGGATGTGCCAGTGCATAGCTTCCTGCCAGCTGGATCGGCTTAAACTGTCCGGCATCAAAATTATCTTTGACTGTAGCAAGTGCTGCAATAATCTTCGCATTACCAACTGCAAATCCCAGCCTCCATCCGGTCATATTGTAAGACTTGCTAAGCGAATGAATCTCCACGGCAATATCTTTTGCCCCATCAATGCTCAGAATACTGAGCGGCTTCTGACCATCCAGACAGATTGCCGCATAAGCCGCATCCTGTACGATGATAATGTAATTCTTCTTAGCAAATGCAACCAGCTTCTCAAAAAATTCTCTGGTTGCCGCCTGTCCGGTCGGATTATTTGGATAATTTACATAGATTAATTTTGCACGCTTACAGATATTCTCCGGAATCGCATCCAAATCCGGATAGAAATCATGTTCCTCTTTTAATGGAAGTTCGTATTTTTCACCGCCAAGCCACTCCGTAATCGTCCCCATTACCGGATATCCCGGCACTGTGATCAGCGTCACGTCGCCCGGATTGATAAATGCCTGCGGCAGAATTGTAAGTCCTGCCTTAGATCCGATCATGTGAAGAGTCTCTGTCTCGTAATCAATACCTTTTACTCCAAAGACCTGATCCATGTATTTTGCTGCGGCCTTCTTAAATTCATCAATACCATTATCCGCATAACCACGGTTCTCCCATTTAGCGGATTCTTCCGACAACACGCGAATGATCTCTCCATCTGCCATATAATCCGGCTGTCCGACACCCAGATCGATCAGTTCCATGTCCGGGTGATGCTTTGCAGCCTCGCACTTGCTTCGCTTTATCTTCTCAAATTTATAAATTACATCTGACATTCCGAACTGATTGCCACCAATCCGTTCTGCAAACATCTCCTGAATATAATCCATCGCACATCCTCCCTCTTCATCACTTATATCTGTGCCAGAAAAGGAGACTACACCAGAGGCGCAATCTCCTTCTTATTTCCTCTTGTGTGATTAATTACTGTAAGTCTTCCGGAATGATCCAGCTGTAATCAGCCTGGTGTTCTTTCATATAATCCTTGAACTCGTCAGACTTGTAAGCTGCCTCAATGTCTTTTACCCACTGAGCATCCTTGTCTTCCTCACGGACTGCAAGGCGGATCTCTCCATCTTTAGAAATAGACTTTTCACAGATAAATGCATCTTTTGCATCCAGTTTTGCATTTACCAGATTAGATCCTGTAACCAATCCAAAATCTACATCATCCAGCACAGTCGGGATTGTAGATGTATCCATCTCATTCCACTCAATATCGTAATCAGATCCTGTAATATCGTCGTATCCCACTTCATCACGGCTCTTGCTGTCATCCAGTGTGATCAGTCCTGCATCTGCACACAGCGACAGAGATCTTGGAAGGTTAGATCCATCATTCGGCACTGCGATCACAAGCTTAGCTCCCTTTTCAATCTCATCCAGTGATTTGTATTTGTTAGAAAACAGATAATATGGCAGTGTCGGCAAATGCAGATCTGTCGCATATAACTTAGCTCCGTCGTAATCTGAAGAATATCCTTCATTAAATGTGTCCACATATGGACCATGCTGCTCTACGTTAAAATCAATATCTCCGTCCATGATACCGATATCATTCTGGATAACATCATCTACATCGACTTTCTCAAATGAATATCCCTGATCTTCCAGGATCGGCATAACTGCATCTTCAAATAACGGTGTGTATACTCCATAGGAGCTTCCGTAAGTCAGTTCTTTTTTGTCTTCCGTGGCTTCCTTTTTGTCATCCTTGCTGTCTGATGAACTGTTGCTTCCGCATCCAACTACCATTGCAGAAACCACCGTAACTGCCAACAGTGCTGAAAGAATTCTTTTTTTCATAATATTTTGTCCTCCTATTGTTCTAAATCTTGTATACAAAATCAGTCATTAGTGGTTCCTGATTTTATCCGATAATTTGTTACCGATTGTCTGCATTACCTGTACAAATACGATCAATACGATAACCGCGAATGTCATAAGCGGTCGATTAAATCTGCGATAGCCATAGCTGATAGCCAGGTCGCCGATACCGCCTCCGCCGATGGCTCCTGCCATTGCTGTGGCTCCCAGGAGACCTACAATAGCAGTTGTAGCTGACAGAATGATCGATCCCAATGATTCCGGGAACAGAAAATAACGGATAATCTGTCCATTCGTCGCTCCCATAGCCTGTGCCGCTTCGATAATTCCATGATCCACATCCAGGAATGAATTTTCAAAAAGTCGTACCATCATCGGCACAATATAAAATACCAGTGGTACAATTGCTGCCTTTGTTCCGATACGCGTTCCAACGATTATTTTGGTCAATGGTCCAATATATACCAGAAGGATAATGAATGGTATGCTTCGAACAATATTGGTAACCGTATCTAATACCGTAAATATCACACGATTCTCCATCAGTCCGCCGGTTCTTGTCAAAATCAGGATCAGTGCAATGATCATAGCAATCACGGCTCCGATCACAGCCGATGTCACCAGCATCTGGAGTGTTTCTGTCAGAGATTCTATAAGCTGATCGCTTCCAATTCCTAAAAAATCTAACATTCGTATTCCTTCCTTTCCAGCAGCACCTGATATGGCATCAGTGCCTCTGCTACTTTTTCTGTAATATCTTCCTTTGTATCTATCAATACGATCAGAATATTCAGGGTATGTTCCTGAAGCAGGCTGGTTGTCACATATGCGATCCGCACATTTTTGCCAAATGTCTTTTCCAGGCTCTCTACAATCTCTACGGTCTGATTAGCTCCCCAGTATTTGATACTCCAGATCTGTGAAGCCTCCGGTGAATACTGAAGATTTTTCAGAATGCCTTCCGGTACATCTTCTTTTACGACCATATTGATAAAGTCCTTAGTAATTGCCTGCTGCGGTGCACTGAATACATCCTGCACCTTGCCAGTCTCAATTACAGATCCCTTTTCCATAACTGCTACATGATCACAAATCTTCTCAATCACATGCATTTCATGGGTAATGATTACGATCGTAATTCCCAGATCATCATTAATCTTCTTCAGCAGATCCAGAATAGAATCTGTTGTCTTTGGATCCAGTGCGCTGGTTGCCTCATCACAGAGCAGAATCTTCGGATTCATTGCCAATGCTCTTGCAATACCTACACGCTGCTTCTGTCCACCGGATAACTGATCCGGATAAGACTGTAATTTATCCGACAGTTCCACGAATGCGAGCATCTCCTTTACCCGCTTATCGATCATCTGCTTATCTTCTTTGTTCAAAATTAATGGCATTGCCACATTTTCATATACCGTTTTGGAATTCAACAGATTGAACTGCTGGAATACCATACCGATCTGTTTACGCATTGCCCGCAATTCTTTTTTATTTAATTTTCCCGGATCATTGCCATCTACTAACACCTGTCCGCTACTTGGTTTCTCCAGACCATTGATCATACGGACCAGAGTAGACTTACCTGCTCCTGAAAATCCTACGATACCGAAAATCTCTCCATCATCAATCTGAAAGCTCACATCATTCAGCGCATGAACTGAATTCTTCTTCGTAAGGAAATGTTTGGTTATATTCTTAAACTCTATCATATGTGCATCCTCTCTCTATAGCGTCATAAATAGATTCCATATAAACCTACTTTTTTGATATGTTTCACATTCTACCATCAGTTTCTTCTTGCGTGAAATTGTTTTTCTTTATAATCACTTATAGTTTCAGACTATATCCATAGTTTCACCTAAAAGAAAAGAGACGAACCACCCTAACGGCCATTCGTCTCTTTTACTCTCATCCTGTAAACGTCTATAAAATTATAAGTGTAACACTCTGTCTTTGATCTCCTGGGTTCTTCCCTGATTCCAGAACTGGGTTCCGATATAACCGCAGGTTCTTCTGGCTACTGCCATCTTGTTCTGATCTGTATTACCACAATTCGGGCATTCCCAGACCAGCTTGCCAGACTCGTCTTCCTTAATCTGGATCTCTCCGTCATAACCGCAACACTCACAGTAATCACTCTTGGTATTCAGCTCTGCATACATGATGTTCTCATAGATAAACTTCATAACAGAAAGTACTGCCGGAATATTCTGCTGCATATCCGGTACTTCAATGTAGCTGATTGCGCCTCCCGGAGACAGCTTCTGAAAATCTGCTTCAAATTTCAGTTTGTCAAATGCGTTGATTTCCTCGGTTACATGTACGTGATAACTGTTCGTAATATAATTCTTATCAGTTACACCCTTGATGATGCCGAATCTCTTCTGTAAACATTTGGCGAATTTGTATGTGGTAGACTCCATCGGAGTACCATATACAGAATAGCTGATATGCTCTGCTTCTTTCCATTCTTTACATTTATCATTCAGCTTCTGCATAACACTGACTGCAAATGCTCTTCCGTCCGGATCTGTGTGTGACTTACCCGTCATGCGGACACACATCTCATACAATCCGGCGTATCCCAGTGAAATGGTAGAATATCCATTGTATAACAGTTTATCGATGGTCTCACCCTTCTTCAGTCTGGACAGTGCTCCATATTGCCATAAAATCGGAGCTACATCAGAAATTGTGCCGAGCAGTCTCTCATGGCGGTAACGCAGTGCACGATGACACAGTTCCAGTCTCTCTTCCAGGATAGCCCAGAAACGATCCATATCACCCTCTGCGGAACAGGCCACATCCACCAGATTGATTGTAACTACGCCCTGATTAAAACGTCCATAGAACTTGTGACTTCCATCAGGATTGCGCTGGGCATCTTCTACTGTCAGGAATGAGCGGCATCCCATACAAGGATATACATTGCCCTGTTTCAGCTCCTTCATAACCTTGGCAGAAATATAATCCGGTACCATACGCTTAGCTGTACATCTTGCAGCCAGTTCTGTCAGATACCAGTACTTGGAATCTTCTGTAATATTATCTTCGTCCAATACATAGATCAGCTTCGGGAATGCAGGTGTGATCCATACACCTTTTTCATTCTTGACACCCTGCATTCTCTGTTTCATTACTTCTTCAATGATCATCGCAAGGTCATCCCTTGTCTTGCCTTCCGGCACTTCATCCAGATACATGAACATAGTTACAAACGGTGCCTGACCGTTACAGGTCATCAATGTGATCAACTGATACTGAATGGTCTGGATACCACTCTTAATCTCATCCTTCAGTCGGCTCTCAGTAATCTTCTCGATAATCTTCTCATCCAGACTCTCACCACATTCCTTGCGCTCGCGGATCACAATATTTTTCAATTTCTGACGGCTGATATCTACAAACGGTGCCAGGTGTGCCAGTGTAAATGACTGTCCGCCATACTGATTACTTGCTACCTGTGCCACGATCTGTGTCGTAACATTACATGCAGTAAAGAAGCTGTGCGGCTTCTCAATCAGTGTCTCACTGATAACGGTACCATTCTGAAGCATGTCCTCCAGATTGATCAGATCACAGTTGTGTTCCTTCTGTGCAAAATAATCCGAATCATGGAAATGGATCACGCCCTGCTCATGTGCCTGTACGATATCTTCCGGAAGCAAAACTCGCTTGGTCAGATCCTTGCTGACCTCTCCTGCCATATAATCACGCTGTGTAGAGTTGATCACCGGGTTCTTATTAGAATTCTCCTGGTTCACTTCCTCATTCACATGCTCGATCAACGCAAGAATTCCATTATCTGTTGTATTCGACTTACGGGCAAGTTCTCTCTTATAACGGTAACGCACATACTTCTGCGCTACTTCGTACCCACGCATGCCCATAATGCTGGTCTCCACCATATCCTGGATATCCTCCACATGAACTGCGTGACGCATCTCACCAACCTGCTGTGCAATATCGTCTGCGATGGCACGAATCTGATACTCGTTCATCTTGTAAATATTGTCAACCTCTGCATTCGCTTTATTAATCGCATTCTCGATCTTGGTAAGATCAAAATTCACCTCTTCTCCATTACGTTTGATGACCTTTGTCTTAACCTGAATATCCATGATACACTGCTCCTCCCCTTTGAATCCTTTATGTTATATCTTATGTAACGAAATACTGTTTTACGTCAATAAACACAATATCTTGTGTTGTCTTAAAGAATCTTACCACAAAATATATAGAAAAGAAAGTCCTTATTTGGAGTTTTTAAAATTAATTTTTGCATGATTTCCTGCAAACCTCCGCAGACCGCGTATTTACTGGGAAAACTGAATTTCCATCCCCCGAAATGCTCAAAATGTGGTATTCTTAATATAATTACAGGACATACTATTTTTTATGAATATTCAGGAGGGTTTTCAAAAATGATTGAACAATTACTTTCTCAGCCGGGATTTATCTATGAGATTAATGGAAAGTATTATTTTCTTGGCAAATGGATCTGCAAGGAATGCACAGAGGTTGATGCATGCGATTGTGTGATGATGTATAATATGTGCCGCAGCTCAAACGAAAAGAACGAAACAGCCTTGTATTTTCAGAAAATGCGTGCCTACAGCGATTTCGCCCTGGAAATTCCATATAATCCGACTCAGATACGCTCTGATATGGAAGCTCTTCTTGGCTCTCTGTCAGAATCTGCTCTTAGCAGGCTTCAGACACAATATGACGCTTTTGCAGAGGATCTGGAGCGTTATGCATAAAGCCGGATCTAATTTCAAATGTAGCACAAGCCCTGTCTCACCAATCTATGGTCTGGCAGGGTTTGTGATGCTTGCAAGTGAGCTCTGGAAGCAGTGGACGCTGACCTATGCAATCAACGACGGACACTATATCTGGTGGTATCTGCCATTTCAACTATGCAGTATTCCCCTGTATGTCTGTCTTACTCTCGGCATACTATTCCTTTTAAGCTGTCACACAGACTCATCTGCACGTCAAACTACCTACTGCCATATAAGTTCCAGACTCCAATGCTTTCTCATGGATTTCGGACTGTTAGGAGGTATCTTCGCCTTCTTTGACACCAGCGGTATGCACTACGGATATCTCCCGCTGACGATCCACTCCTATGCATGGCATATCCTGCTGATTACCCTTGGCTGCATCAGCGGACTGGATCACCGCACTGACCATACTAAAAAAGGCTTACAGTTCAGCGTGTGCCTGTATCTCGGCTGCTGTCTGATCGCAACAGTGCTGAATCTTACGCTGTATCCCCTCGGTACCATTAATATGTTCTATATCAGTCCCCACTATAC
>ERZ1034901.160-NODE-160-length-54345-cov-113.227500_pt1 | contig 54345 bp, 60 predicted proteins | sample MGYA00520628_ERZ1034901 | MGnify/ENA primary metagenome ERZ1034901 (study PRJEB33766, sample SAMN09781783) | gut metagenome | biome: gut microbiome | host: Homo sapiens | place: Madagascar | study: EMG produced TPA metagenomics assembly of the PRJNA485056 data...
GCCGATACGGCGAGCGAGGTGCGGCAGCTGCTAAGCCAAAAGCGCAGATAATACTTTGTGTATTATCGAGTATTTTGGCAACGCAGATGCCGTGCCGCAGCCGCCGGAGCGGTGCTTAAGCCGTAAGGCGGGAATTGTGCGGTATTGCCTTATATCTGAAACCAAAGAGAACAATGCTTTCCGCAGGCATGCGGGAATTCTCAGTTGCTGTGCAGGGCTTTGTGGGTGCGGCGCTGCGGGTTCATCCGGCGGGCAAGTTCTTCATGCGAGCGCTTGCTGCGCGCAGCGTTTTGCGCGTTGCCCGCCCGCGATATGCTTAGTATAATGCCCATCTCACACAATAGAATCAGCAAGCTGGTACCACCGGAGGAAAAAAACGGCAGGCTGATGCCGGTATTTGGGGCCACATTGGTGACCACCGCAATGTGGATCATGGTCTGCCAGGCAATTTGCGACATAATGCCAATACCCAGCATCGTACCAAAATAATCCGGCGAGTTCAGGGCGATGATAACGCCCTGAATGATCAGTGCGGCAAAAAGGCCCATACAGATCACCGCGCCGATAAAGCCCAGCTCTTCGCACAGAACGGAAAAGATAAAGTCGTTGCTGGCTTCCGGCAGCCAGAGGTGCTTTTGGCGGCTGTTGCCAATGCCCAGGCCGGTCAGCCCGCCGGACGCAATGGAATACAGGCTCTGCTGGGTCTGGTACAAAATATCGCCCTCGTCACCGTTCCATGCGCCGAGGCGCTGCTGAACATAGTTATCCTGTCCGGTCAGCATTTTGTAAATCACAAACGCAGCCGCGCCTGCCGCCGGGATGCACCAGAACCGGCCCACACCGCCACACAAAATCATACTGCCCGCAATCAGCAGGATCAGCATGATAGCAGAGTTATGGGGTTCTTTGTACAGCAGAACCACCACCGGCAGCAGCGGCAGCACGGGCAGAACAATGCCGTAAAGCAGTGTTCCCCGTTTTTCATAATACCGGTCCGCAAAGCAGGCAAGACCCAAAATAGCCGAAAACTTTGCCAGCTCCGAAGGCTGCAGGGTTGTGCCAAACATATACACCCAGCGGTAACAGCCGTTGTACGGCTCACTGAACAGGGCCCACACCAAAAGCAGCAGCGTTAAAATGTATAAGTACCAGTTCATGTGGCGCAGGCTGCGGTAGTTGATGTTGGAAATCAGATACATCAGCACCAGCCCCACCACCGCCAGAATTACCTGCGGGCGGATAAAGTGGTAAATGTCCCCCTTGAAGCGGTAATACCCGGTGGAATAACTGGCGGAGAACAGCATGATCAGCCCGTAAGTCAACACAAGGATCAGCGTGCCGACAAAGCCATAGGAAAGTTTGCCGCGTTCCTCTTTTTTGAACGCGATTTCCTTAAAAAACCTGCCAATGTTGCCAAAGGCCAAATCGAAAAGCTGGGCAAGCGTCATTTGCGGCACAGCCCCCTTTCTGAATGCTAAGAATATTTTATGCCATGTAAACGTACATCAGGCCCAGCACCACGCCGATAATGGCGATCAGGCTAAAGAAAAAGTCGATCTTGACTTCTTTCCAGCCGCGCATCTCGAATGCGTGGTGGATTGGTGTCATGCGGAAAATGCGCTTGCCGTGGGTCAGCTTGAAGTAAACGCGCTGGATCACAACGGTCATGGCGTCCCAGATATACACAATGCCAAAGAAGAACACCAGCTCCGGCCGGCCCATGATAAAGGCAAGGGCCGTTACCATACCGCCCAGGAACATGCTGCCGGTATCGCCCATGAACACTTTGGCCGGGTAGAAGTTCCACACCAGGAAGCCCGCTGCCGCAGCAGCCGTTGCCGCCGCCAGAACGGCCACATGATAAAAGCTGAGCATGCTGGCAGCCAGCAGGTAGCCCAGCATGGAAACAAAGGTCACACAGGAGCACAGGCCGTCCAGACCATCCGTCAGGTTGACGGCATTGACCAAAAAGATGATGCCGAAGAACGCAATGGGGTAATACACCCAGCCCAGATCTACCGCACCGATAAAGGGCAGCATAATGATGGTGGTCAGCAGGCCCTGCATGTGCAGCCCCACCAGGAAGCCGCCGGTAACAATGAACTGCATGATAAGCTTTTGCCAGGCAAGCAGGCCCAGGTTGCGGTGCTTGACGACCTTGATATAGTCATCCAGAAAACCGATAAAGCCGGAACCAAACGCCAGGAACAGCGCCAACAAGGCGGCGCGCACCTGCACAATGCCCAAAAGGTCCTGTGCATAGCGGTAGAACCCGGCATACACCAAGCCGCAGGCCACCAGAATGCCAAAGATGAAGCACAGGCCGCCCATGGTGGGTGTGCCCTGTTTTTTGTTATGCCAGGTCGGGCCGGATTCCCGGATGGTCTGGCCGAAGTGCAGCTTGTGCAGTGCCGGAATTACAAAACAGCCTGAAAGTGCCGTAACGGCAAACGCACCGATTGCCGCGGCAACCAGCATCCAAGAAACGATCATTCCCATGTGATATTCCCCCAAAATATGCAATTATGCGTTTGGCAGCGCCGCGTAAAGCTGCTTTAATACATCATCCAGCTTCATGGCGTGGCTGGCTTTTGCCAGCACAACATCGCCGGGGCGGACGTTCTGCCGTAGATATTCTACTACTTCCTCCGCCGCTTGGCAATGGATGGTTTGCAGCCCTTTCTGCCGGGCTGCTTCGGCCATGGCTGCGCTCAACGGGCCGTAAGCCACCAGCAGGTCGGCGGCATCGGCAGCCCATTTGCCGGTCTGGCGGTGGCCGGGTTCACTGGCAGCGCCAAGTTCCAGCATATCGCCCAGCACGGCAATGCGGCGGCCGCCGGGGCCGGGCTGGCGGTCATGCAGAATCTGCAAGGCTGCTTTCATGCTGTCCGGGCTGGCGTTATAGCAATCCTCAATAAAGGTCACACCGCCGTGCTGCACAATGTTCTGGCGCATACCGGTGGTCTGATAGCTGGCCAGCGCACGGGCGGCGCGGGCACGCTCCAGCCCCAAGCGGGTGGCTGCAGTGTAAGCAGCAAGGGCATCATACACGGTATGAACGCCTGCCGTGGGGATGGTTACACTGAACTCATAGGTTTCACCGTCCACGTTATCCACCAGGGTAAAGCCGGTACCCTCCCCTACGGTATGAATATTGATGGCGCGCACATCGGCGGAGCTGGAGCGGATGCCGAACCACACCGGGCGCAGGCGGCCGGGGATCTGCGCGGTGGGCAGCAGGTCATCGTCCGCATTCAGAACCAGCGGGGCGCCGTCCGGCAGGCCCTGGCAGATTTCCATCTTTGCCTTCAATATATTCTCCCGTGTGCCCAGATTTTCCAGGTGGGAAACGCCGATCATCGTAATGATACCGGCAGACGGCCGCGCTGCGCGCACCAGGCGGGCAATCTCGCCCAGGTGGCTCATGCCCATTTCCACCACAGCATACTGGGTGGTATCTTCCAGGCGGAACAGCGTGTTGGGCAGGCCGATCTCATTGTTCTGGTTGCCCTCTGTTTTTAAGGTATTGCCAAAAGCCGAAAGAACCGCATAGCAGAACTCTTTGGTGGTGGTTTTGCCCACGCTGCCGGTCACACCGATCATCAGCGGGCTGAACAGCGTGCGGTAGTTGGATGCCATACGGATCATGGCAAGGTAGCTGGATTCGCAGATGACAAGGTGATCCTCCGGCACGCCCTCCACGGGATGGTTGGCGATCACATACTCGGCCCCGGCCTGGTACGCCTTGGCGGCATAGTCGTGGCCGTCCACACGCTCGCCGGGGAAGCAGACAAAAATGCAGCCCGGCTGCACCTTGCGGGAGTCCGTTACAACGGCGGTGATGGGCACCGGGCGGGCCAGTGCCAGCCCGGCCAGAAGTTCGTTCGCGTTCATGGGTTTCATGGGAACACGCTCCTTTTGGTTGGTTTAGTTGCGGCATGTTTCAGTTTGCTGTGGGGTCCCCCTGCCGTGGCCGGGGTTATTGCTGCTCGGCATCGTTGCCGGTATCATCCTGGGTCGTGCTATCCTGATCGTTTTCACCGGCGGCGTTCTGGGGCGTATCGTCCTGGGCGGCATCGTCCTGCGGGGTATCTGCATCCTGCTGGGCATCGCTGCTGCCGTCGGGTTCCGTGGTCAGGGTAACGACTGTGCCGTAGGGCACCACACTCCCAACCTCAATATCCTGGCTGACAACACGGTCCGATGCACTGCCCGAAATTGCCACATTGATGCCGGAAGCCTTGAGCATCTGTGCGGCAAAGGTTCCGGTTTTGCCGGTGGCATCCGGTACGGTGGTGGTGGCGTCGGTGGTGGACTGGGTATACAGGTAAACCGTGGAGCCTGCGGGCACCACGGTGCCGCCTGCGGGGTACTGATACACAACATCGCCGTCGCTGGTATCCACAAACCGGTGGGAAAGCCCGGCGGCGTTCATCTTGACCTGGGCGGAAGTCCAGCGGGTGCCAATGGCATTTGGCACTTCCACACTGCCGTTGCTATCATAAGAAGCATCCCGTTCAATGCCAAGATACGGCGCGATCTGGCTGATGATGTTGCCGGTAACAGGGGCCACAATCTGGGAAGCGTAGTCAAAGATCCAGCGCGGGTCATCCATCATGACCAGCACCAGAATTTCCGGGTCGTCCGCCGGAAGGATGGCGGCAAAGCTGATGGCCTTGCGGTAGTCGCCGTCCGGGCGGTACTTGTAAGCGTCTTTCCAGTCCAGCTGTTCTGCCGTACCGGATTTGCCGCCGATGCGGTAGCCCGCCACATAAGCGCTGGCACAACCGTGATAGTCCAGGTCATTGCTGGTACCGGTGTGACCCACGTTGTTTTCCATCATGGCGCGGATCTGCTCACTGACTTCCTCGCTGACGACCTGGCGCTTAATGTCGGTTTCAGCCTGCCATACCACGTTGCCGGTGTCGTCCGTCATATTATCCACCACATAGGGGGTCATCAGGTAGCCGCCGTTCACGGTGGAAGCCACGGCGGCTGCCATCTGGATCAGGGTCAGCTTTTGGGACTGGCCGAACGCGGTGGAGTACAGGTCCGTTTCCACCTGCTCCATCTCCTGCTGGGTTTTGGAGATGCCCTTTGCCTCATACGGCAGGTCAATGCCAGTGGTCTGGGTCAGGCCAAACGCCTGGTAGTAGTTATAAAAGAATTCGGCGCTCATTTTTTCCGCCACCTGGATAAAGTACAGGTTGCAGCTGTGGTTCAGCGCCCCGGCCATATCCAGCCAGCCGTGAGCGTTGCCCTCGGCGCAGCGGTAGCTGTGTTCCCACTCGGTATTGGGGAATACTGTCAGGTCGCCGCCGCAGTAAAACTGCTGGTCCGCCCCCATCAGGCCGGAATCCAGCGCCGCAGCGGCCGTCATGAGCTTAAAGACTGAGCCGGGGTAATACAATTCCGTCACGGCCTTGTTTTTCCACTCGGCTTCACGGATCATGCCCTGCAGCTGGCTCTTTTCGCTGGGAACGTCGATTGCGTTGCCTTCTTCGTCGGTGGTTTTTGTTCCTTCCGGGCTTACCACGCCGTCCGCGATGATATCGGCAACGGCGTCCTGCCCCAAACGACTTTGCAGGACGGAAATATCGTCCGCCGTCAGCGCCGTTCCGGCATTATCCAGGATAGCCTGCAATTTGGGTTCGGTGATATTATACGGATCGTTGGGGTCAAACTGCGGCACCGTTGCCATGCCCAGCACCGCGCCGGTGTTCACATTCATCACAATGGCGCTGGCACGGTTCTGCACATCATAGTCATCAATCGCGTTGGAAAGCTCGGTTTCCAGCACGGTCTGGATGGTATCGTCAATGGTCAGGTTCAGGCTATAGCCGTTGATAGCCGCGTGGGTATCGCTTTCCTCGTTAGCCAGTTCATAGCCCCATGCGTTCTCGCTGCTGATGCTGCGCCCCGGTGTACCGGCCAGTTTCTCATCATACGATTTTTCCAGGCCGTACATGCCGTTGCCGCTGTCATCACAAAAGCCCAAAACCGAGGAAAGGTACATTCCGTTAGGGTATTCCCGCGTGGAGGACGATTCCTTGTACATGGAAAGCACCGTTTCGTACTTGGCATCCGGGTCCCCCTCCGCCTTGCCGTTGGTAATGCGTTTGGTGTTGGCATAGTCAATAATGGATTGCGCCGTTACCATATCAATGCCCTTGGCAATCACGCGGTACTGGCTGTTCGTTTTGCTCAGCTGCTCCTGAATTTTTTCCGCGCTGACGCTCCCGTTCAGCAATTCGCTGATTTTCTGGCTGGCTTCCGCCACATAATCCTGGTTGCACTTGGACGGGTTGGCAATAATGTTCCACACCACACTGCTTTTGGCCAGCAGTTTGCCGTTGGCGGAATAAATAGAGCCGCGCGTGGCGGGGATCTGGGTATCGGAAAGCTGCTGTTCCGCCGCCTGAACACGGTACTGCTCAGCATCCCGGATCTGCAGGGTATACAGCTTATAAATCAGAACGCCGCACCCCACAGCGATAAAGCCGATCACCAGCAGCAAAACCATGATGCGTCCGTTCAGCGTAAGCGCATGATTCTGCCCCGGCTCCGGGCTGCGGCGGTTGTGATGACGCGTGGATTGATTCTTGTTGTCGGGTTGCTTTGGCATAGGTTCATTCCTTTATAGAAAAGACTGTTTGCACGAATACGCGCCCGCCCATGATGGCAAAAAAAGCGTGCTCCTGTTGGGATGCACGCTTTGGCGCAATGTAAGGGCAGCACCGCATGATTCCCACCTGACGGCTTGGGCACCCAAAGTTATGCGGTATTGCCTTGACCGGATCGGTTACGGGTCAAAACTGCCAAGCAGACTGAGCGCTGCGGTTTTGATACCGGCAAAAAACTTGTCTGCTGTGCCGGCTGCGCGTTCGATCACGCTTTCATCCTCCAGCCGGACATACGTCACCTGGCTGGGGTCCATTTTAACCAGCCCCAGCCGATCCTCCGCTTCCTGCTGGACGCTGGTGCTGTTGGTGATCTGATCCATGGTGGTGGACAGATAGTCGTTATAGCTCTGGGCATTGGTCAGTTCCGACTTGGCGTCATCAATTTCGCCGGAAAGCTGTGTGATGCGTGCCTGGCTGGCGACAATGCTGGCAAACAAACCAAAAAAGATGGCAATGACCAGCACCGTGCCCGCCGTGCGGGCAAACTGGCGTGCCTTGCTCAGGCCGTAGCGTCCGCCCTTGACAACGCGCACCCGCGGTGTGCGGGAGGAACCGGAATGATTGTTGGTTGAAATTTCTGCTGCTGTGGAAGCCATGGGCGCCGCCCCCTTTCTCGTATCGTAAAATTTCGGCTTTCCTTAAGCTGTGCGGCATGGTCACAAGCGCCATGCCGCGCTGCCAATGTTCCCTCCTGGCACGCTTATAATTTTTCCAGTACGCGCAGCTTGGCGGAACGGCTGCGGCGGTTTTCTTCCAACTCACCAGCGTCCGCTTCAATCGGCTTGCGGGTAATCAGTTTAGCTTTGGGCATCCCGCCGCAGGTGCAAATAGGCTGCTCCGGCGGGCAGGTGCAGCGCTGGGCCCAGCGGCGGAACTTCTGTTTTACCAGCCGGTCCTCCAGGCTGTGGAACGTGATGATGCAGAACCGCCCGCCGGGGGCCAGGCGGCTGAAAATCGCCTCCATCCCCTCGTTCAGGGCATCCAGTTCCCCATTGACGGCAATCCGCACTGCCTGGAAGCTGCGGCGGGCGGGGTTCTTGTTCTTGCGGCGCTCGGCAGGCGGCATAGCGGATGCAATCAGGTCCGCAAACTGCAGGGTCGTCAAAATCGGGGCTTCCTCCCGTGCTTTCACGATTTTACCCGCAATCTGCCAGGCATACGGTTCCTCACCATAATCGCGCAGGATGCGGGTCAGTTCCTCACGGTCCAGGGTGTTCACCAAGTCTGCCGCGGTGGGCCCCTGCTGGCTCATGCGCATATCCAGCGGGGCATCTGCATGATAGGAGAAGCCGCGCTCGGCATCGTCCAGCTGGTGGCTGGAAACGCCAAGGTCCAGCAGCGCGCCGTTGATGAAGGGAATCTCCAGTTCATCCAGCACGCGGGCGGTTTCGCGGAAGTTGGCCTGAACCACCTGGGCGGGTAAACCCTTTAGCCTTGCGGCAGCGGTTGCCACCGCATCCGGGTCCTGATCCAGCGAGATCAGCCGCCCGGTGGTCAGGCGTTTTGCTATTTCCTTTGAGTGGCCTGCCCCGCCGGCCGTTCCGTCCAGATAAATCCCGGCAGGGTCAATGGCCAACCCATCAAGGCATTGGCTGAGCAAAACGGGGATATGACTAAATTCCACGGTATTCTCCTCTTTCCCCGTTTCACACGGTTTAACATGCAGGGGTACGCCCCCGCTCAAAGTGTATCTTAAAAATCAAGGTCTTCCATTGCGGCGGTAAAATCTTCATCGCTTTCCGCCTGGCGGGCTTCCCAATCCTGGGTGTTCCAGATCTCCGCAAAGTTGCGGTTGCCGATCACGCTCACATCGTGGTCCAGGTTGGCGTATTCCCGCAGTTTTGCGGGCAGCTGAATGCGGCCCTGCTTATCCGGTGTTACTTCCACCGCAGAGGAATACAGCATACGGCTGACATTGCGGCCCTTTACCATACCTTTTTCGGCAATGCGCTGGGCCACTTTTTCAAACTCCTCCGGCGGGAACGCGGCAAGGCAATGGTCCAGCCAGCGGGTCACGATAAAGGTTTCGCCCATTCCATCCCGGAACTTTGCGGGGAAATTCAGACGGCCCTTTGCGTCCACTGCGTAGTCATACTGACCCATGAACATTGTCGAACCCGCCCCCTTCCCGGTTGGAACTGTCGCTTTTTTAGCGTTTCAGCGGAATTTCGCGGTTAACAACCCTGTGGAATGTGTGGATAACTCACCACTTTAACCCCAAACTGCCCACTTTTACCCACTGGAACACTTATATAGTACCAAATCGCGGGGCAAAAAGCAAGCCCACAGCGCCAAAAAGCGCTGCGGGCCATAAAGTTTTCACAAATGCTGTCTTATTTGTTGTTTGCGGGGCAGGAACCGTGCAGATCTCTTTCACAAAGCCCGCACAGGGGGCCGATTTTACAGATTCGGTTTCTGTGGGCCATGGGGGCCGCGGCTGGCCAGGTTGCGCAGGTTCATGCGGGTATTTTTGATATCCGCCACACTGCGGGCCAGAACTTCCTCCGAGTTTTTGAGGATATTCTCACAATAAGCCGCGGAGGCATTGTTGATCTTTTTCGCCTGTGCCTGTGCGGCGTTCACCAGCTCCACGGCCATCTTCTGTGCGCGCTTGGTGATCTCTTTGTCCGATACCAGCACCCGTGCGCGTTCCTCTGCCTGCTTGATGATGTTATCCGCATCGGTCTGGGCGTTCTTTAAAATCTGCTCGCGGTCTGCCACAATCTTTTTGCTGTCGCGCAGTTCATCGGGCAGGTTATTGCGCACCTCATCCACGATATCGCGGCAGCGGTCCACATCTACCACACGCTTGGCGGCGGCAAACGGCACAGCGGTGCCCTCCTCCAGCGTTTCCTCCAACATATCCAGCAGTTCCTCAACATTCATAGCTGTTCCTCTTTCTCATAGCGGCTTACCAAAATCTTGCCGTACTTATATTGTTTTACCAAAACAAGCCCCTCAACCTGTTCCGGCAGCTCGGCATCCAGTTCTGTTTCACACAGCACCACACCGCCAGGGGCCATGTGCGCTGCCAGCTGCGGCAGCGCTTTGGCTACCGTGCCGTGGTGGTACGGCGGGTCCAGCAGGGCAAGGTCAAACTCTTCCTGCGTGGTGGCCAAAAAGTGGAACGCATCATCCGGGATGACCCGGCTCTGCGCAAACACGCCCGCCGTTTTGCAGTTGGCCAGCACGATCTGGATCGCTTCGCGGGAAGCATCCAGGAAAACACAGCGCTTGGCCCCGCGGGATAATGCCTCAATGCCAAGCTGACCGCTGCCTGCAAACAAATCCAGCACGCGCGCGCCGGGCACAGTGAACTGCACGCTGGAGAACATTGCCTCCTTTACGCGGTTAATGGTGGGGCGGGTAACATCCTCCCCCGGTAGCGCAGCAAGGTTTTTGCCGCGGGCTGTACCTGCAATCACACGCATCATGTTAGGCCGCCTGCCTTTCATTTGTTATATGGCAGCCACCCATCCCGCTGGAAAGCTCAAGCCAGAGCACTCCTATTCGGGATAAACAGTTGCACTTATACATTATGGATGGTTCAAATCCGCTTGTCAAGGGAGTTTACCGTCATTCATTCTTATTTTACAACCCAGCCTGCAATCCAGCCGGGTTTTCCCCTCTCCTGCCGTTGCCGGCGTTGAGTTTACTGGCGCAGAGCATTATAAATGTTCTCCGCCTTGGCGTGGCTGATGCCCTTGACCTCTTCCAGGTCCGAAATGGACGCCTGCTTGACTGCCGTTACGGTTTTGAAATGTGCCAGCAGTGCCGCGCTGGTCTTGGGGCCAACGCCGGGCAGCTCTGTCAGGGTTGCCGCATAGGACTTTTTGTGCATCATCCGCTTGCGGTAATCGTTGGCATAGCGGTGGGTTTCATCCTGGATATTGGTCACAAAGGTAAAGATATTGCGGTGCCGGTTGATGGCGATTTCCCCGCCCGCATCATCCACAATGGCGCGGGTGCGGTGGTGGTCATCCTTGACCATGCCAAAGGTGGGCACATGTTCCAGTGCCGTGCCGCGCAGTGCCTGTTTAACGGCGCTCACCTGCCCGCGGCCGCCATCGATCAGCAGCAGATCCGGCATGGTGGCAAACTGGTTGGTTTCATTATCCGGCTTTTCGCCGCGCCGGGCCGCCTCGTACTCCGCAGCCCGGCGGGAAAGCGTTTCCGCCATAGAGGCATAGTCGTCCGTGCCGGCAACGGTGCGCATCTTAAAGCGGCGGTAGCCGGCGCGGTAAGGCTTGCCATCCTTGAACACCACCATACCGCACACGCTGGAGCCATCGCCCCAGTTGGAAATATCATAGCTTTCGATCACCCTCGGCGGGGTTTTCAGGCCCAGCACCTGGGCGGCTTCTTCCAGCAGCTTTTCCTCGCGGGTATAGCGGCCGCTCTCGCGCCCCAGGCGCTCCACAGCGTTGGTGTAGGCCATTGTTACCAGCTTGGCCACATCGCCGCGCTGGGGCACATACAGCTCCACCTTGCTGCCGCGTGCTTCGTTCAGCGCCTGGTTCAGCGCTTCGGCGTCCGGCGGCAGGGTATCCACCGCAATGGTTTTGGGGATCGTCTCGCCATCCAGATAATACTGGGGCAGGAATTCCTCCCGCACGGCTTCAATATCGGTCGTATCATGAAAGACGAACTCCCGCTTATCGGTCAGGCGGCCATCCCGGTAGCGCAGCACCGCTGCACATACCGCGCGGGTGGTGCCCGCCAGCGCGATGACGTCCATCTCTGTCCCGGCATCCATAACCACCTTCTGACCCGCCGCCACGCGGTCAATGGCCGCGATCTGATCCCGCAGCAGAGCGGCTGTTTCAAAATCCAGCCGGTCAGACGCCGCCTGCATCTTTTCTTTCAGCTGCTTGACGATATCTTTTTTGCCGTACCGGATCATGCGCAGAGCACCCTGCACCGCTTCGTTATAGGCTTCGCAGGTAATTTTGCCGCTGCACACGGCCATGCACTTGCCGATATGGGCATTCAGGCAGGGGCGGCCCTTGCCGATATCACGCGGGAACTCTTTATTGCAGCGGGGCAGCAAAAAACAGTTCTGGGCAGTTTCCACCATCTCCCGCACCGCAAAAGCCGAGGTGAACGGGCCGATATAATCGGCGTTCTCATCGTCCTTTTGCAGGGCAGCAGAAATACGCGGCCAGGGGCCGTGGGTGATCTTTACATAGCTGTAGCCCTTATCATCTTTGAGCAAGATATTATACTTTGGCGTATGGGCCTTAATCTGGCTGGCTTCCAGCACCAGGGCCTCAAATTCGCTTTGGCAGACGATGACATCGAACGCAAATGCGTGGTTGATCATCTGGGTGACCTTCGCGTCATGGGGCACACCTTCGCGGAAATACTGTGAAACGCGGATGCGCAGGCGCTTGGCTTTGCCGATATAGATGATGGTATCCGTTTTATCGCGGATGATATACACCCCCGGCAGCAGCGGGAGCATACAGGCTTTTTTGTAGAGTTCTTGTTTTGTCATGGTTTTTGAATAAGGGTGGTGAGTGATTTTTTGTCTGCGCGGCATGGCCGGGTTGTGGAATTTATCAACCCCTGTAGCTTATCGTAGATTGCATCATGCGCGGCTGCTGGCGCAGCGCGCGGGGTTGAGCTAAGGAAAGAGGCATAGCCTGTTTGTGGTAAGGCAAGGCCCAAGCCTCCACCCAATCGCCGCCTTTGGGCGGCGGAAGTACAGAGGAACATCCTCGCTCAGCGCTCCGGCTGTTTTTGCATCGCTTCGCGATTGCGCGGCATGGCCGCGCAGACAAAAAAAGGCGGGTGACCAGTCACCCGCCGCAAAAACAAAAGATCTGATTATTCAGAGAAGCCGGAGTTGACCAGCTTGACCAGACCATCCACAGCAGCCTGTTCATCGGTGCCGTCAGCAATGATACGGATGGTGGTGCCGCCAACGATGCCGAGGCTCAGAACACCCAGCAGGGACTTGGCGTTAACGCGGCGCTCTTCCTTTTCGACCCAAATGGAAGACTTATACTCGTTTGCCTTCTGGATGAAGAAGGTGGCCGGACGAGCGTGCAGACCTACCTGATTCTCAACGGTAACTTCTTTAACGTACATAATTATTCTCTCCTACTTATATGAAAAGATACGCCCAAGTTCTCTACCGCGGGCTCCTTTCAGGCGGTATTGCACAATCAGTGCCGCCTTGATTGTTTATATTTTATCCCATTTGTTCGACTTTGTACAGTGTAAATTTGCAATTTTGGCAGGATTCCGCATTTGGCACAAATCGCGCCGGGCCAGCTTGTGCAACTTTACTAGTTTATTTTCAACCGGATTGTAGATAGACTACAAAACCTGTACGAAAACCCGACAGAATACCGCAGGTTCAGCCTTGATCCTGGGGCTGATAGCGCATAACAAGCTCTTTGCAGGGCTTGCAGAATGCTGCATCCACCCCCGGCTGGTACATGTTCCGCACGCCATCCGGCAGGTAGCCCATGCGCCGGTAAAGGCCGATGGCCGCCGTGTTTACATCCAGCACGGCCAGCCAGGGCCGGGCGTGCTCCGCAAGTTTTTTGCGCGCAAAATCCAGCAGCTTTGTGCCAATGCCGCTGCCGCGGGCGGACTGTGTGACAAACAGGTGGCCGATCTCCCCCGTTTTATGGCAGACACCCACCATGCCGTCCGGCGTATCCGAAGTGGTGTGCAGGTAGAACGCCCAGCCCGCCTTGTGCTCTTCTTCCAGGCGCTGGCGCATGACTTCCGGCGTATATTCTGCAAGGCCTGCTTCACTGCACACATCCCGGCAGACGGTGCGGCAGCCTTCGGCAAACAGTTTTGCGGCGGCATCCAGCTGGGCATCGGTCTTGATCAGCTGGGCGCGCTCGGTGCGCTTCCAGCGCGGGATCTGGGTGATCGGGTGGGTGGCGCACCACTGGGCATACAGATCCGGGCGGCGCTGGCGGGTGCGTTCCCGGCTCTGGCGGCCGCGCCAGGCATCAATTTTGTTGTGGTCGCCGGTCAGCAGCACGGGCGGGATGGCCTGGCCCTCCCACACTTCCGGGCGGGTGAACTGGGGGTATTCCAGCAGGCCGTCCCAGTAGCTTTCATCCTGGTAGCCTTTTTCCTCGGCCAGCACGCCGGGCTGCAGACGCAGAACACTGTCCGCCACCACCAGGCTGGCCAGCTCGCCGCCGGTCAGCACATAGTCGCCGATAGAGATTTCCTCATCGCCAAAGGTATCGATCACGCGCTGGTCAATGCCCTCATAGTGACCGCACACCAACGCAAGACTTTCATAGCCGGAAAGCCGGCGGGCGGTCTCCTCGTTATAGGGCTGCCCGGCGGCAGTCAAAAACACCACATGGGGTTTGGCGCGGCCCTGCTGGGCGCACTGGTCCGCCACAGCGCGCAGGCAGTCCGCAATGGGCTGAGCATACAGCACCATGCCGCAGCCGCCGCCATAGGGGTAATCGTCCGTCTGGCGCTGTTTGTTTTTGGTATAATCCCGGATCTGGTGGCAGTGCGCTTCAAACAGGTTTTTGGCGCGGGCACGGCCCAGGATGCTGGTGCTCAAAAAGCCATCGCACAGTTCCGGGAACAGGGTGACAATATCAATGCGCATCAATTACTCCTCATCGCCGTTGACCGGCTCATCAAACATGCCCGCAATGGGGCGCATTTTTACTGTGCGGGCCGCAATATCCACATCCACCACAAACTCCGGCACGGCAGGGATCCAATGCTCCTCCCCCGCTGCATCGCGCACGATATAGATATCCTGTACGCCGGGGTGGTCCACCTTTGCCACAGTGCCAAGGGTGCGGCCATCGTCCGCATGCACCACGGTGCAGCCGATCAGGTCGTCAATAAAGTAGCGGCCCTCCGGTAGTTTGGCATCCGCCTTGGCAAAATAGTAGGTTTTGCCCACCTGAGCGCGGGCGGCATCCATATCCTCCACCCCGGCCAGCTTGACCAGCAGCATATTGCCCTGGGCGCGCACCCCGCGCAGCGCAACTTCGCCGCTGCCGTTTGCGGCAGCGTACAGGCGCTTGAACTTGGCCAGGAACTGTACGCCATCGCACAGCGGCAGGGCTTTCATTTCGCCGCGGACACCGTGGGTGGAAACAATTTTGCAGGCAGGCAGATAGTTTTGCATAGGGGGAACCTCCTAGAATAAATCACACAAAAGCGGCGGCAAATAAAAAGCACCCTGCGCGCAAAGCGGCAGAGTGCTGGGTGGCAAAAATCAGCCGATTTCCACCACGACTTTTTCGTTCTGGCGGACGGCGGCGGCACGCATGACAACACGGATTGCCTTGGCAATGCGGCCCTGTTTGCCAATCACGCGGCCCATGTCGCCTTCTGCCACCGTGAGATGGTACACAACCGTGCCGTCCTCACGCGCGGGGTCAACCGTTACCTGCACCGCGTCCTTATCTTCCACAAGGCCACGGGCAACGGCAATCAGCAGTTCCTGCATGTGGCGTTCCTCCGTTTAATTACAGGATGTTCTCTTTCTTCAGCAGAACACGAACAGTATCGGTAGCCTGAGCGCCGTTGGCCAGCCACTGCTTAGCCTTGTCGGCGTCGATCTTGACAACGCTGGGCTCCTTGGTCGGATCGTAGTAGCCGATCTCTTCGATGAAGCGGCCGTCACGAGCAAAGCGGCTGTCAGCAACAACAATGCGGTAGAAAGGAGCTTTCTTGGCGCCGATGCGGCGCAGACGAATCTTAACCATGGTAAATATCCTCCAAAATTTTGTTTTTACGGCCCCGTGGTTTTCCCTCGTGGGCTTGCAATTTATATATCACCCTGGGGCCAGAGAGGCTTACGGGTCATATCAAATTCATAACAGGCTGCTCAGCGCAGGCCTCTCATTCCGCCAAGGCCGCGCATAAAGCCCTTGGGGTTGCGCTTGACCTTTTTCATCATCTTCTGCATGGCTTCAAACTGGCGCAGCAGCTTGTTCACGTCCTCAACCGTCTGGCCGCTGCCCGCCGCAATGCGGCGCTTGCGCTTGGGGTTGATGATGGAAGGATGCGCGCGCTCTTCCGGCGTCATAGAGTAGATGATGGCTTCAATATGGGGCAGCGCCTTTTCATCGATCTGGTCCATCTGTTCGGAGCTGATCTGGTTGGCGCCGGGCATCATGGCCAGCAGCGCGGACGCACCGCCCATCTTGCGGATCTGGGCGAACTGGGTCAGCATATCGTTCATATCGAACTTGTTGGCCATCATTCGCTTGGCGGCTTCTTCAGCTTCCTTGTCATTCTGCAAGGTCTGGGCCTTTTCGATCAGGCTCAGCACATCGCCCATGCCAAGGATCCGGCTGGACATGCGCGCCGGGTAAAACGGCTCCAGCGCATCCAGCTTCTCGCCGGTGCCCTGGAAGTAGATCGGCTTGCCGGTAACGGCCAGAACCGAAAGCGCCGCACCGCCGCGGGTGTCGCCGTCCGTCTTGGTCAGGACCACGCCGCTGATGCCAACCTTTTCGTTAAAGGTCTTAGCAACGTTGACGGCTTCCTGACCGGACATGGCATCCACAACCAGCAGGGTCTCATCCACCTCAACAGCCTGCTTGATGCGCACCAGCTCGTCCATCAGCTGGTCGTCGATCTGCAAACGGCCTGCGGTATCAATGATGACAATATCATAACCGTGGTCTTTGGCGTACTCAACTGCCTGCTTGGCAATCTTTTCCGGCTTTTCGGTGCCCATCTCATAGACGGGAACGCCTGCCTGCTCGCCTACAATGCGCAACTGGTCAATTGCTGCGGGGCGGTAGATATCACAGGCTACCAGCAGTGGGCGGCGGCCCTGGGCTTTATAATAGCGGCCCAGCTTTGCCGCATGGGTGGTTTTACCGTTACCCTGCAGGCCGCACATCATCATAACGGTCTGACCCTTATTTTTGATGTGCAGGGTCTGGGGTTCCTCGCCGCCCATCAGCTTGGTCAGTTCCTCGTTGACGATCTTGACAACCTGCTGGGCAGGGGTCAGGCTTTCCATCACTTCCTGGCCCATGGCGCGCTCCGAAACCTGCGCGCAGAAATCTTTTGCGACTTTGTAGTTGACGTCCGCTTCAAGCAGCGCCATGCGGACTTCCCGCATCGCAGCCTTGATATCCGCTTCACTCAGCTTGCCTTTGCCGCGCAGTTTTTTGAAAACGCCGTTCAGGCGCTCGCTTAAAGATTCAAATGCCATCGGGCAGTTCCTCCTGCGTATCAAGGCGGTGAATAATGGTCAGCATCTCCTCGGTAGCCCGCTGAACGCGGGTATCCGGTTCAAACAACCCAGTATTGCACACACGCACCTCGCTGACAAGCTCTTCCAGCCGGGCAAGATCTGCCCGAATGGCTTCAGTCCGGCGGGCAGTGCCCAGCTTTTCCTCCATCTCCATCAGGGTCGCTTCGCCATGCTTGATGGCATCCCGTACTCCCTGGCGGGTTATGCCATAATTTTCGGCAATTTCGGCCAGCGAAAGGTCATCGTTATAATATTCTGTCAGAATATTGCGCTGTTTTTCCGTCAGGACCATGCCGTAATAATCCAGCAGGATGGAAAACCCAAGGTCCTTACCTGCTTTGGCTGCCACGGCCGTGCCCCCTTTGTGTTGTCTGTTCCTCTGACTGCTGTAAAGTGTTTTTCTTTACAGCTTTTGAATTATAACACTCTAAAGTCATACTGTCAAGGCCCAAAGGTGCGGTATCCGGCTGTTTTTTGCGTTTTTTTCAGCTTTTTGTGCCCGCCCAGCATTTTTGCCGTAAAAACTGCGGCAAAATATGTTTTTTTCATGTACAAAGCCGCGCCGGATATGCTATAATATGTTGTATATTGGGTGAAATTTACAGAATGGGGCGGATTTTACGGACTGCGTGTTCTCCCCTGCCTGATTTTTGCAAGGAGGTCTGCCAGGCTATGGCAATATTGCAGAGCTATTATCAGGACGTGTACCGTTCCCCGGTGGTGCGGCTTTCGGGGTATTCCGGGCGGCACGAACTTGCTTCCAGCATATTGGCATATCTGGATTTTGGCGGCGCTACCGGCACCTGCAAGGACGGCGTGGCCGAAACCATGCTGGCTTTTGCCACCGAGCGCGGCACATTGCAGCCCGGCATGCCGGTGGTGGAAGCCAGTTCCGGCAGCTTTGGCGCCGCCCTTGCGGTAAGCTGCGCCACCACAGGCCACCCCTGCATTCTGGTGGTGCCCAGCAGCCTGCCGCTTTCCCGCAGGCAGCATCTGCAAAACCTGGGGGCGCGCATTGTGGTATGCGGCAGCGGCGGCCGCCGTGCGCTGGAACAGGTTGCCAAAGACACCGCCGCCCGCTATAACGGTTACTTTACCAACTACTTTGCCAATGATGACAACCCCGAATACCACCGCCGCGTGACCGGCCCCCAGATTTTAAAAGCTGCCGGGGATGCGATCGATGCTGTGGTGATCGGCGTAGGCAGCGGCGGCACCATTACCGGCGTGGCGGAATACCTGAAAGCCTGGAACAGCATGATCCGCATTGTGGCCGTGGAGCCCAGCGAATGCGCCGCCATTTCCGGCGGGTTCATTGGCCACCACAGCATTGCGGGCATCGGGCCCGGTTTTGTGCCGGAAAACTATAACCCCTATGTAGTGGATACCGTTCTGACGGTCTCCTCGGCCGATGCCGAGCGCGCCGCACGGGAGGTGCTGTTCTATGACGGCATCCCCGCCTGTTCCAGCGCCGGCGCAACCCTGTGTGCTGCCACCCAGCTGATGGGCACCGGCAAGTGTAACCGCCCTCTGTGCATTTTTGCCGGACGCCGCACTTACGAATGATTCAAATAGACCAGGCCGCACGGCTGCCGCCACCAAGGTGGCGCAGGTTGTGCGGCCTTTTGCTTGTTCTATGTACGTTGTGAGAGGCTTTGTTGAAAGAGTGGGTACTGATAAACCAAAAGAGCGCTGAACCTTAACGATTCAGCGCTCTTTTGGTTGGTGCGGAAGATGGGACTTGAACCGCTAAGGGTAATAAATCGTACCATAAATCAGTTTTTCAATCATCAAAATACAACAGAACCACGCAATATTTTCATCTGTCCTGCAATTCATTTTACCCCGGATAAAATGAAAGTGGGTACAAAAGTGGGTACACTACGGCAGCAGAATCCGCTGATAGATTGCGGAGAAATCATTGGCAACTTTCTGATTATCCGTGGCAAGCTCATGCGCATAGACCCCAAAGGTATCCATATTTTGGCTATGCCCCACCCATGGTTTTACTTCACCGGCAGGCAGCGTTTTAGCCACGGACACAAACGTATGGCGCAGCTCGTACAGGGACGTCGGCGGAATGGCATGCGCTTTGCAGTACCGCCGCCAGGAGAAATAATAGGAGCGCTCCGTTTCAATCGGGAACACCGATACGTCCCGCCCGGTATAATAATACTGCTCCGCCAGAATTTGCGTCAGCAGCGGAAACAGAACAAAGCTGCGGACGGCGTTCTGGTTTTTTCCCTCCGTTATCTCTCCTTCTACATTTATAGAGCGCTGAATGCGCACCAGTGTACCGGACAGTTGGCTCCAGTTAGTCGACTTGCCCCGGAATCCATCAATATCTGTCCAACGCAGACCGATAAGCTCGCCTGGGCGCAGGCCAGCGGCCACCTGAAAGCGATAGGCACGCACGAGAGGGTCTACGCAAGGTTTACCCTGCCAGGTGCTCATATCGTCCGCGAACAGCACCCGCAGGTCGTCGGGCTGCAAAATACGCCGCTGCCCAACCCGCGCCCCTTTGGGCACGCGCAGTTCCTCAAGACGCAGCGCGGTGTAGTTATGCGCACGCGCCCACTTGTAGAACGCCCTGATATCCGAGCAATAAGTTTGTAGGGTTTTCTTTGACTTGCCCTCCGCGTAAATTGCGTTGATCAGGTCCTGCCAGTGCCCCTCCGTTACTTTGTCCAGGCGTTTTCTTCCCATGACCGGAAGCACATGGTTGCGCCAGCGGCTCTCAACAGGCCGCCAGTTAGACTTACTGGTGGCCAATTTCAACGCAACCAACCATTCACTGTACAATTCTTCAATCCGCCGGGACGTGTCCACGGCATCATCGTCCAGCCAGGCGTCAGCTTGGGCATTGCATTCTCTCTGCCCCTTGCGCCCCGGCACACTGCAAGTAAAGGCGCGGCGGACACCGTCTTTCTGTACCTTTAATTGCCAGCGGTGCATCTTCTCTATCCAGATGGCGCTATTTGTTCGTTTTCCCATAAAAATAACCTCCAGGCATGACTTGTAAAGCCTGCCCGGAGGTGGTACAATACGATTGCTGGGTCGGATTGTTCACTTCTGAGCAAGCTGATTTATCAAAACGCTTCACGGTTGCCGCCGTGGGGCGTTTTTTTGTTTTATTTAGGCCAGTGAATAGGCCTTTTCAAGCAAGGGTTGTACCTTTTCCAGATCGTCCAGGCTCGAAACCTTGATGCGCAGGTCGCCGGTCCCCAAGTGCCCGACATTACGGACATCCTGCACCAGCGAGCCATCAACCACAACATCGTCGGGGTCCAACTTTAGGAACACATACACCCAAGACTGGTGCAGCTCCAGGCAGGCAAGATTTGTCAGTCGCCGGTAGGCACGATAGAACTTCAAATCACTGGCAGAAACATCATCGCCCAAATCTTCCACTGCACGGCACACTGCGTCGTATAGTTCCCGCAGCTGCGGGGGTGCCGCCGCGACCTTTTCTGCATGTGTCTTTTGAGAGGGGGCCTTTGCAGGCGTACCCAGAGCAGAACTCTGCGGGTTCACCGAGAACACCTTCGGGTGAGGAATCGTGGAGCCATTAGGAGCATTCAGATACTCAAAAAGAATAAGCTCGTCGCCATAGCGATAATAACGGATCAGCTTAATAAGCCGACCCATTTGATTCACCGCGTGTACATCATACCGGGTAAAGTCATTTGCAATGCACATCACGCAAGGGTTAGACCAGTCCACTTTGTCCGCGGCTTCTTTTCCAAGGGTTGCTTCGACAAGAGATTCAAAGCTGGCCTTGTGGTCCATCAGCCAATCCAGATAGAACAAGCCCTGATTTATGACATTCTCGTTCAAGCCGCGCTTATACTCAAAAATAACCGGGCAGTTATTCTCATCGATGCCGATGCTGTCCATCCGACCATCAGTAGTCGGCCATTCAGAACGGAGGAAATGCACGCCGAAAAAGGTGTCCATGTTCGCTTCAACAAGCTGCTGAAGGTTTCGCTCCAGCGCCACGGGAGTAGGTTGCAGCTGCTTAACCGGTGACGCAGTGGAAAATAGTTTAAGCTCAGACATTTGTACGACCTCACTCCCCGCGACAGAAGCCAACAACGCGGCCCTCAATCTGCATATCGTTCAATTCGGGGCCACGATAAACCAGCGGCGGGTACGCCGGATTGATCGGCACCAGAGTAACGGTATCACCATCCTGGTAGAATCGTTTCAGCGTGGCTTCATCGCCAATGCGGACAGCAGCAATCTGGCCGTTCTCCACTTCGGGCTGCGCATGGATGCAGACAACATCGCCATCCTTATAACGCGGAGACATGGAATCGCCATGGCAGGTCAGTGCAAAGTCAGCATGCCAGGTGGCAGGGACACCAATACGAGCCTCAACATTCTGCTCTGCCGTGATTGGCGTACCGCAGGCGATGCTCCCTACGAGAGGCACAGACGACATAACAGGCAGAGGTTCAAATCCTGCCGGAACCGCGGCTGCGCTCACAAGACGCGTCGTGCGCTCACTCCTTCCAGTAAGATAGTCCAAATCAACGTTGAAATAGTCCGCCAGCGCCTCTTGCACATTAGGTCGAGGCACACGGTCCCCCCGTTCGTACATGTTGATACTGCTTTTTGATACTCCAATTTTATCTGCTAACTCTTGTTGCGACAGCCCATGGGCATGCCGAAGATCATGGATGCGGTCAGCTATGGTCATTCTGCGCCCTCCCTCTTTATAAATTCACATGCTCATTATAGCACATTCCGTGCACCGCCGCAAACGACAAAGTGCACAAAATGTGTTCGCGAAATTTGTGCACGCTTTGTGCGCATTTTTTGTTGACTTTCGTGCACATTAGGTGCACAATATAAGAGCACTTTGAGTGCACAAAGGAGGTGACACAAATGAACGCACAAGCAATCGGCGAAACCTTAAAAGCCCTCCGGCAAAAAGCCGGCCTGACTAGAGAAGCCGTTTGTCAAGAACTGGGGGTAGGATTATCAGCGCTTGCCATGTACGAACGTGGGGAACGTATTCCTAGGGACGAAGTCAAACTCCGCATCGCGCGGTTTTATGGCAAATCTGTGGATGAGATTTTTTATACCCAAAAGAGCACTTAACGTGCTCATTCGCTGAGTACGCAGGAGGCACACCAATGCGCAAATACATTAAACTGCGGCAGCGGCTGATTGCCGCCGATGCAGACCAAAGCGACATCGCAAGGATTCTTAAGCGGTCAATCCCTTACGTAAGTCTGCGGTTCACCGGAAAGTACCCCTGGGATGCCGACGAGATGGCGCAGATTGGTGACTGGCTCCAGATCCCGCACGAAGAATTCTACGACTACTTCATCCGCCCATGGTTGGGCAAAGAAAGAGAGGCGCTCCAATGACACACATTCTCAAGCTGGCAGGCACCGCAACCCTGGTTTACGGGATTGCATCGCTCGGATGCTGGAACATTCCCGGCGTGATTGCCGCCGCGCTGGCCCTGAACGTCATCTGCGGTGCGCTGCTCAAAACAACGGAGGTCAAAAATGGAAAAGTTCATTCTGAAAAATAAGAACGGTCGCCCGGTATTCATCCAGCAGAAAGGCAACCTGACGAAGCCGACAGTCCGGCTCACCCCCACGACATTCCAGTGGATCAAGATGCTTTCGAGCATGGCCGACACCGACATGGGCGACATTGTCGAACAGTGCGTGGCATACGCCATCAGCAACATGGCCGCACTTGACGAGAACGAGGAGGTACAGTGATGGAAATTTGCATCAGCATCAGCGCAAGCACCCCGGCAGAGTACCAGGATGCCCTGAACGCCCTGAACGCAGGCATTCAGGCTCCGGCAGCCCCCGCCAAGTGCTTCCCTGCCCCGCAGGCAGCCCCCGCACAGGCACACGTGCCCACGGACGGGGAAATCCCCTTTGCCAAGCCGCAGACCCCGCAGCAGCCCGCTGTGGCCGCCCAGGAAGCAGCCTCCGCCAAGCCGGTAACACTGGAAGATTTGCAGACCACAGGCCGCAAGCTTGCGCTGGCAGGCAAGCAGGATAAGCTCGGAGAGATTCTGGGCAAATACAGCGTCCGCAAGCTTTCCGACATTCCCAACGAACACTGGGCTGAAGCACTGAACGAAATGGAGGTAACCCTCAATGGTTAAGACTGGAGATCGCGTCCGCGTAGCGGACAACAAAAACACCCGGATGATGCACGAAGCGATGCCTGAGTATTACCCGGAGCCGGGCAGCCTTGGCACGGTAGATGGGCGGACCCCCACCAATAACATCTACTGGGTCAAGTGGGACAACCTCCAGGATGATCACCCCTGGGCTTTCCCCGGGCGCTTGCTCGAATTGGTGGAAGCGGAGCTTCCCAACATCACCGCAACCGTAAAGATCACCCGCAACAAGGAACGCACGCGAGTGGAAGTCGATGGCGAATGCGGGGAGGTTTTGAAAGCACTCGCTTTTGCCACTGCAAGCGCTATCCGCAACAGTACACCTACTAATGATGGCCGCGACTTCTTACTGGGCTACTTCAAAGCAGCACTGGTGGATGAGTTCGCAGACACGCAGGAGACAGACGATGGCACCGACTAAACACGCTTTGCTGGGGCCCTCCAGCAGCGCCATGTGGCTGGGCTGCCCGCCCAGCGCAAGGCTTACCGAGCACATGCCCCGCGAAACCAGCGTCTACGCAGAGGAGGGCACCAAGGCCCACTATCTATGCGAGCAGGTGGTCAGACGCAGCCAACCGGAGTGGGTAGGCTTACCCGCAGCACCGGTGCAGGACCTGTGGGAGAGCGACAGCTACACCCCCGAGATGAAGGCTGCTGCCAAGCTGTATGCCGAGTTTATCCACGGCATCTTTGACGGCTTCCCGCACACCCCGACCCTTTGTGTAGAGCAGCACGTCAAGATGACCCACTGGGTCCCGGAGTGCTTCGGCACCTGTGACTGCCTGCTAGTTGGCGACGGCCTGCTCCATGTAGTGGATTTCAAGTACGGCGCAGGGGTTCCGGTCAGCCCGGTGGAAAACACCCAGATGATGCTGTACGCCCTGGGGGCATGGCAGCTCTTCCAGAGCACCGATGACATTCAGACCGTGCGCATGACCATCGTACAGCCCCGCATCCAGAGCGAGCCGGAGACCTGGGAGATTCCAGCAGACCAGCTGCTCGACTGGGCAGAAAGCACGCTCAGACCCACCGCCAAGCTGGCGTGGGAGGGCAAGGGCGAGCTGAACCCCGGCGAAAAGCAATGCCGGTGGTGCAGAGCAAAGCCCCAGTGCCGCGCCTGGAAAGACAAGTACGGTCCGCTGGCCGACTTCATGACCCAGACCCCCGAGGCCAGAGACCCGCGCCTGCTGACTGACGAGGAGGTCGGAATGTGGCTGATCGCGGCACAGGGTATTGCGGAGTATGTGAAATGTCTGGAGGAGTACGCTCAAAAGCAACTGCAGCAGGGACACGCAGTCCCCGGCTGGAAGCTGGTCGAGGGGCGCAGCACTCGCCGGTTCACCGACCAGGATGCCGCCTTTAAGGCCATTGAGGCCGATGGCATCAGCGAGGCCATGCTGTACGAGCGCAGTCCCATCAGCCTGACGGCAGCCGAGAAGCTGCTGGGCAGGAAACGCTTTGCAGCGGTCTGCGGCACCTGGGTGGAGAAGCCCAAGGGCAAGCCCACCCTGGCCCCCGAGAGCGATAAGCGGCCCGCGTATGACGCAGCCGAAGGGTTCACCCCTGCCAACGAATGAAAAGAAAGAAAGGACAAAACACCATGAACTCAAACGAAATTATTCTCCCCTGCCGCCTGAGCTACGCCAACATTTGGGAAGCCCGCCAGAGCATGGAGGGCGACAAGATGCAGTACAGCTGCTGCCTGCTGATCCCCAAGACGGACACCGCCACCATCCAGCGCCTCCAGAAGCTGATGACCAAGATCGAGAGCGAGGCAATCACAACCAAGTGGGGTGGCAAGAAGCCCGCCAGCTACGCACACCCCCTGCTCCGCGATGGCGACACTGACCCGACCAAGGGCGGCGATTCCAACTACGCTGGCTGCTACTTCCTCAACGCCAAGGCCAACGCCGACCACCCGCCCAAGATCATCGATGCCCGCTGCAACCCGGTCATGGACCGCGATGAAGTGTACAGCGGCTGCTACGCCAACGTCAAGGTGAGCATTTATGCCTACAACAACCCCAAAGGCGGTAAGGGCCTCAGTGCAGGGCTGGTAGCTATTCAGAAAACCAAGGATGGTGCACGGCTGGGTGGCGACACTGGCACGGACGGTTTCGAGCCGCTTCCCCCGGAGGTTGAGGACATGCTGGGCTAATACCCGGCACGGAGGTATATCTTCATGATTCTTACGGTGGACTTGGAAACTTACAGTCCTCAGGACATCGGCAAGGTGGGCGCCTACCGCTACGCCCAGGATCCGGACTTTGAGATTCTGCTGGCGAGCGCAGCCGTGGACGAAGAGCCTGTATGGCTAGCCGACCTCACGCAGCTGGACCGCCTCGCAGACGCAACAGCCTGGTCAAGAATGCAGAAAATGCTCTTTGATCCCCGCTACACCAAGCGGGCCTGGAACGCAGCCTTTGAATGGTGGTGCTTAAGCGAATACTTCCACCTGACCCAACAGCAGCGTGAAGATTGGCTGGAGCAGTGGGAAGACAGCATGGTTCACGCCATGTACTGCGGCCTGCCCGCCAGCCTGAAAGACGCTGGCAAAGCCCTCCAGCTGCCCGACGACAAAGCCAAGATGCGGGAGGGCAAGGCCCTGATCCGTTACTTCTGCTGCCCCTGCAAGCCAACCAAGGCCAACGGTGGCCGCATCCGTAACCTGCCAAGTTACGACCCCGCCAAGTGGCAGATTTTCAGACAGTACAATATCCGCGACGTTGAGACTGAAAGACACATTGACCACCTGCTGGAGCCTTTCAAGGTGCTGGATTTCATCTGGCGGCAGTGGCGGGATGACGTGCGAATGAACAGCCGAGGCATTGCCACCGACCGTGAGCTGACCAGCGGCGCGCTTTGGTGTGGCGCCCAGTACAGCTCTGAGCTGTACCAGGAAGCCAAGCAGATCACCAACCTGGGCAACCCCAACAGCCCCGCGCAGCTCCTGGGCTGGCTGGAAGACAGCGGTACAAAGCTGCCAGACCTGCAAAAAGCCACGGTGGCCGAAGCCCTGAAAGCCTCTCTGCCCGCGAACGTGCGCCGGGTTTTGGGGCTTCGGCAAGCCCTGGGGAAATCATCCCTCAAGAAATACGATGCCATCCAGGCGGCCACAGGCCCCGATGGGCGCATCCGCGGAACGCTGCAGTTCTACGGTGCCACCCGGACAGGGCGCTGGGCAGGCAGGCTGCTCCAAGTACAGAACCTGCCACGAACCTACCTCAAGCATCAGGATGAAGTGCGCGAGCTTATCAAGGCCAAGAACTTGACCGCGCTGGAGATGATCTACGGCGACGTCAGCGACGTGCTGAGCCAGATGATCCGCACCGCGCTGATTCCAGAGCCGGGCAAGGTATTCATCGACGCAGACTTCTCCGCCATCGAAGCCCGGCTGATTGCCTGGGAAGCTGGCGAGGAATGGGTGCTGGACGTTTTCAGGACGACCGGCAAGATTTACGAGACCACAGCAGCAAAGATGTTCGGTATCCCAGTCGAAACCATCGTTAAGGGCAACCCGAACTACAGCTACCGGCAGCGCGGCAAGGTTGCCACTCTGGCCCTGGGCTACCAGGGCGGGGTGGGTGCCATGCGTCGGATGGATACCAGCGGCGCGCTGAAGGACCTGCCCGATGAGGAAATACAGGACATGGTCACCCGCTGGCGGCAGCAGAACCCCAAAATTGTAAATCTCTGGCGAAGCATGGAAGAGGCAGCACGGCTGGCGATCAATAACAAGCGCGGATGGGCCGTCATACCCGGCGTGTCCTTCCGTATGGAAGCAAGCACTACCGTCCCCTTCCCTTTTTTGACCATGCGCCTGCCAAGCGGGCGCAAACTGTACTACGCTGACCCCAAGATCACCGATGACGGGCATATCCACTACCGCGAACAGACCAACGCAGGCTGGCAGGACAGCGAAACCTACGGCGGCAAGCTGACCGAGAACCTGACACAGGCCATCGGCAGGGACTGCTTAGAGTTTGCCCTCGACAACTTGAAAGCGGCTGGGTACAAGGTAGTCTTCCATATTCACGATGAAGTGGTGGTGGAACACGGCACCGAAAACCCGGAAGCTGATCTCCAACGCATCCGAACCATTATGAGCCAGCCTGCACCCTGGGCAAAGGGCCTGCCCCTCAATGCAGAGGGCTGGGTCGGACAGTTCTTCACCAAGGACTGAACGGCGCAGGCAATGGTCCGAGCGGATAAGCGCCGGAGGAGCCGAACGGATAAGCGCCGGAACCGCAACGATTTGACTGGTCCCGCCGCGCGTGGGCAAAGCAGTACATGGCAGTGACACCGTTCGCTTAGTGAGGGCAAAGCGGGGCAGCGCAAAGCAATGAAATGCACCGGAATGGCTTAGTGAAGCTTAGCAACGATGCGCACCGGAATAGCTTCGTGACGCTCAGCACCGGAATGGTAAGGCCAGGTTACGCGCTGGAATGGCAACGTCACGCATGGCTGCGGCAATGCTTGTACCCGCGACGCGCCGGAAAAGCAAAGCCCTGTGCGGCTAAGGCATAGATAGGGAAAGGCCGCGCTTGCCCGGGCACTGCAATGCGCCGGATTGGCACCGCAATGCGCCAGAATGGCACAGAAAGGCAGAGGCAGCGCAGAGCAAAGCATAGGCACGGGATTGCCCGGCAAAGCACGGGAACAGCAGAGTGTGGAGACGCTATGGCATGGCGAGGATATGATTTGCACCGGAAAAGCTACGCCTGCCCCGGACATGCGCGGGCGAAGCAGGGCAAAGCCACGGCGAAGAAGTGCTGTACAACGCACTGGAACTGAATAGCAACCGATTTTACAAAAAAGGAGACAAATAAAAATGAAAGTACGTATTAAATTGTTGGAAGAAGCCTTGGGCAGCAGCCCCAGCAATGAGGACCTGATGGGCACTTACATCGCCAGCAAGGCCCCCACGGCGGACCTGACCTCGGAGGAAATCGACAACATCAAGGCCCAGAACGCAGAGGACCGCATCACGGTATTTCCCAAGCAGGCGGACGGCACGCCGTTCATTTACGACTACCAGATCAAAGGCATGCTCAAAGATTCCTGTAAGGCGCTGGCGGCAGCTGGCAAGGCTGGCTACCCCGGAGGCAAGGCCTGCGCAGGCTTGAAAGCCTACAAGAAAGCCATTGACGGCCTGATTTTTGTGTACCCCCGCGAGATTCCCTACGACCTCCACGGCCTCAAGATGGGCTACTGCGAACGCCCGCTCCGGGCCAGCACCCCGCAGGGCGAACGCGTCAGCATCGCCAAGAGCGAGAGCGTACCTGCCGGGTCAACGGCAGAGTTTGAAATCGAGTGCCTGGATCCCGGCCTGGAAGCTATGGTGCGCGAATGCCTGAACTACGGCACCAAGCGCGGACTGGGCCAGTGGCGCAACTCCGGCAAGGGCCGCTATGAGTGGGAGGAACTGAAAAATGACGAAACTGCCTGAAATCCATCCTTGCATCTGCGGCCAAACAGCCGGCCCTTTGCTGAACTGGGTACACCCTGTACATACCAAGGGATACCTGGTCGCCTGCACCCGCTGCGGGCGGGCCGGGCACCTGGGCACCACCAAGGCACAGGCCATTGAGCGCTGGAACGCTGCAACTGACCCGGATAGCACCGATAAACCCTGGCCCCATTTTGAAGATTTCCCGTTCCGCTTTGATGCCATGGAGGTAGCCCCGCAATGAAAGCGCACATTCCGGTAAACCGGAAAACCCGTGATGAACTGGAGGCCATCGGCCAAAAAGCCGTTGAACGCGAACGGCAGGACATCGCCACGAGGTGCCTGTACATTGTTTTGCTGGCCTGCTGGCAGACCGGACTAGCCCCGCGCACCATGCGCCGGATCAAGGACGCCATCCCAGTAGTTACCGAGAAATTCGCAGCCTACCGCACGGAGCAGCTGGCGGACCTCTGGGCCAAGACATTGCTGGATGGTGCCGGAGCGGACGTACCGGAAACCACAGAGCCGTTATAGGAGGATCGTAACATGCGATTAAGCATCGGCACCAGCCGAACAGATAAAGTATGGAAGCAGGTGGACTGGACCTGGCCGCAGTTCATCGAGGAAGCCCGCAGACATCGCACCGTGGGCACCGAAACCCACGCAGAATACATGGCCATGCCCAAATCCAAGCAGGACCTGCTCAAAGACAACGGCGGCTTTGTGGCCGCGGCTTTGGCAGAGGGCCGTCGCAAACGCGGCTGCTGCCAGACGCGCAGTATGGTAACCCTGGATATCGATAACGCCCCCAGTGGCACCACAGAGGAGCTGTGCCAGACCGTAGAGGGGCTCGGCTGCGACTACCTGATCTACAGCACCCGCAAGCACAGCCCGCAGCACCCGCGCATCCGGGTCATTATTCCCATTGACCGCCCGGTCAGCGCCGATGAATACCAGCCCATTGCCAGGGCAGCGGCGCAGACCATCGACCCGCTGATGAGCACACTGGACCCGACAACCTTTGAAGCAGAGCGGCTCATGTACTGGCCCAGCGCCAGCAGCGACAGCGAAACGGTCTTTCTCAGCGCCAGCCATGGCAAAGCACTGCCCGCTGATGCACTGCTTGCCACTTACGCAGACTGGCATGATGCCGCCACTTGGCCCCTGTGCCCCTCTGAGCGCACGCCAAAGCGGCCAGGCGGCAAGCAGGCCGACCCTACCCAGAAACAGGGCCTGGTGGGGGCTTTCTGCCGGGTTTACGACGTGCCCGCAGCCCTGGACAAGTTCCTGCCGGATACTTACTCCGAAGCTTCCTCCGGGCGGTACACTTACACCAAAGGCAGCACCACCGGCGGCGCGATTCTGTACGATGACGGCAAATTCCTGTACAGCCACCACAGCACAGATCCCGCGGGCGGCAAGCTGGTCAATGCCTGGGACCTGGTCCGTATCCAATTGTTTGGCGAGCAGGACCTCGACGCGCAGCCGGATACCCCCGTGACCCGACTGCCCAGCTACGCTGCTATGGCTGAACTGGCCATGCACGACCCGGTCGTCTACGGCACATTATCCGAGGAAAATCTCCAGCATGCCATGGAGGGATTCACGCCGGTGGAAGATGACGAGGCGGAGGATTGGCACAGCAGGCTGGAGGTAAACTCCAAAGGCCAACTGCTCTGCACCAGCCAGAACATGCGGCTGCTGATACACAATGACCCGCTGCTTGCAGGCAAGGTCTGGGATGATTTGTTTGCCCAGAGACGCAAATGCACCGGTCCCCTGCCCTGGGACAAGAACGCCGAGGAACGCTGGTGGACGGACAACGACGACGCCGGGCTGCGGTGGTATTTCGAGAGTGTACACCACCTCACCGGCACGGCCAAGATCGCGGACGCCATCGCGCTGGAAGCCTCGTCCGCCGCCAGAGACCCGGTGGTGGATTACCTGAACGGGCTGCACTGGGACGGAATCCCCCGCGTGGAAACCTTGTTCATTGACTACCTGGGCGCAGAGGATACCCCCTACACCCGCGCGGTGGCCCGCAAATGCCTGGCCGCAGCCGTAACCAGAGCGTTCCATCCAGGGGCAAAATACGACCAAGTAGTCATCTTTTCGGGCCCTCAAGGGATTGGTAAAAGCACTTTAGTGGCCCATTTAGGGCAAAAATGGTTCTCTGACAGTCTTACTTGCTTCGGAACCAAGGATGCCAGAGAGAGCATCCGCGGGGTCTGGCTGGTGGAGCTGGGCGAGCTGACAGCGCTGGACAAGAGCGAAAACGAGGCCGCCAAGCAGTTCATCAGCCAGCGTGAAGACGTCTACCGCCCCAGTTATGGCCGGAATACAGTCAATTACCCACGCCGGTGCATTTTCTTTGGCACCAGCAATAAGATCGAATTCCTGCGCGACCCGACAGGCAACCGCCGCTTCTGGCCCATTGATACCTACAAGCACACCCCAGAGTACGACATCAAGGTTCTGGGCGAGGATCACTGGCTGCCGCAGACCGCCGTGGACCAGATCTGGGCGGAGGCAGTCGAGCTTTACCGGCAGGGTGAGCCGCTGTACTTCAAAGGCGAACAGGTCGAACAGGCGCAGGAAGTGCAACAGGAACACATGGAAGCCGACCCCTGGCAGGCCAAAATTCAGGCTTTTCTGGAAGCCGAGGTGCCCGTCGATTGGCGCACCGGATGGAATGCCGAGAGGCGCGAGCAGTGGTATGCAGGTACTCTCGTGGACAAGGCTTCGATCAACACGGCACCGAGAGATTATACCTGCGTAGCGGAAATCTGGGAGGAATGCTTAAACGGTCGGATTGAACGCATCACCGCACGGGAGCAAAGACGCATCACGGCCAGCCTGGAAGCCCTGCCAGAATGGGAGAAAACCAACACTGTACAGCGCTTTGCGCCTTACGGCAGGCAGAAAGCATGGCACAAAAATCCATATTCCGTCGGTTGACGCTGAGGGGTCAAAAGTTGGTTGACATGGTTGACGCGGTTGACGCACTCGGTTGACGCAAATTTTACGTTTTATCGTTATTATATTACTATGTCAACTATGTCAACTAAATATTACTATAAAATATAAATAATAAATAAAGAAGGATTATACCCGCGTATACACACGTATAGGGTCTTATAGGGAAATTGGTTGCCACGGTTGACAAAATACCGAGGGAGAAAGAAAAACACATGCGAGAAAACGTCATAGAGCGAGCGCTCCGGGATGCCATCAAGAAGCAAGGCGGATGGTGCCTGAAATTCATTTCGCCGGGCACGGCAGGGGTGCCTGACCGAATCTGCCTGCTGCCCGGTGGGGTAATTGCCTTTGTGGAGCTGAAAGCCCCCGGCAGGCACATCAAGGATGACAGCCTGCAGGAGTTCTGGGGCAAAGAGCTGGACCGGATGGATTTCCACTGGTGCGAAATCAACACCACGGAGGATGCCAAAGCTCTGGCCCGGTATCTTGGCAATTTGTCAAGGCTGCGCACCGGAAAGGAGGTCAGCCGGCGTGAATAACTTTATCCCCCACCCCTACCAGCAGGACTGCATCAATGCGGTCATTGAGCGCCCCGGCGTGGCGCTTTGGCTGGAAATGGGCCTGGGCAAGACGGTGGTCACCCTGACCGCCATTGCCACGCTGCTGCAGCTGGGCGAGGTCAGCAAAGTGCTGATCGTTGCCCCCAAGAAAGTGGCGGAAGCAACCTGGCAGGACGAAATCAAGAAGTGGGAACACCTGCAATGGCTGCGGACAAGCACAGTGCTGGGCACCGCAAAGCAGCGCGAGCAGGCCTTGTTAAAAAGAGCCGACATCTACATAACCAACCGGGACAGCGTCGTCTGGCTGGCAACGCGCTACGGCAGGCGATGGCCCTTTGACATGGTAGTCCTGGATGAAGCGTCGAGCTTCAAGCACCACAGCACACAGCGGTTCAAAGCCCTGCGCCGAGTTCGGCCATTCATCCACCGGGTGGTGGAGCTCACTGGCACCCCCGCGCCGAAAGACTACATGGATTTGTGGGCGCAGGTGTACTTGCTGGACCAGGGGCGGCGGCTAGGCCAGCGCTTCACCCAGTACAGAGATAATTACTTCCAACCGGATAAGCGCAACGGGATGCAGGTGTACAGCTGGCGGCCCCGCAAAGGTGCCGAGGAGGTCATCCAAGCAAAGCTGGCGGACATTGCAATCAGCATCCAGGCAGCCGACCACCTGCACCTGCCGGACAAAATCATTGAGGATATCCCGGTGGTCTTTCCCGACAAGGACTGGCAGACCTACCAGGAGATGCAGACCGCCAAGCTGCTGGAGGTGGACAGCGAAACCATCACCGCGATGCAGGCGGCCACCCTGACCGGCAAGCTGCTCCAGTTGTGCAACGGCGCAATGTATGACGCGGAAAAGCAGGTCCACCAGCTGAACCACTGCAAGCTGGATGCGTTCCTGGAGCTCATCGACGCGCTGGACGGGCAGAAAGCCCTCGTTTTTTACGGTTTTGACTTTGACCGGGAACTTTTACAGTCAGCGCTGAAAACGCGCGAGAAGGGCCTCAGATTTGCTGTGCTGGCGGGCCGTGAGGAAGCTGATGCCTGGAACCGCGGCGAGCTGGACGTGCTGCTGGCCCAGCCTGCAAGCTGCGCCTACGGGCTGAACCTCCAGAATGGCGGCCACCACCTGATCTGGTACAGCCTGCCGTGGAACCTGGAGCTGTACGAGCAAGGCAACGCACGGCTGTACAGACAGGGGCAGCAGCACCCCGTCATCATCCACAGGTTACTGGTCAAGAACGGTGCGGATGAATTGGTAGCCAGAGCGCTGGAGAGCAAGAGCTCCTGCCAGCAGGGGTTGATTCAGGGCATCAAGGCTCTGGCAGAGGAGGCGCGTCACCCGCGCAACGCAGCCGCGGAGAAAGGTGGTGGTGATTGATGGATATCCTGCTTTCGATCATCGGTAGTGCCGTTTTGGCCGTGCTGCTGTCCGCCGCCTACGCCGCCGGGGTCTGCGCCGGGAAAGTTGCCGCCCACCTGGAAGAGGACGACGAACCGAAAATCTACATGGATCATACGCATGGAGGTGAGGACGCGTGACAATACGCCAGTTCCGGCGATTAAGCAGAGCACGTCGCCGCCAAATCATTGATGGCATAGAGGACCCGCTGACGCAACGGGTCCTCCGCTGCGCTTTTCTGGGGCCTGGCAAACGCAGCTGGGTGCAGGTGGCCCTCATCATCGGCGGGGACAACACGCCGAACACGGTCTGCCAGATCGCCCACAGGGGGCTTAATTCTGTCACATTTGACCACGAAAAACATGATACGATAGAATCATAGGCCCGACCACGCCTCTGGCAGAGCACTCCCCACTCACCCAAGCGTACCATGGCGGGCCACCCTCCCGGCAGCCTCTCAACGATGCGCAACCGCCGGGCGTTTTTTGAATTTTACCGAGGAGAGCACTCATGCCAAACGGAGGTAAGGACAACGGGCGTTTCAGAACCGCCACGCTGGTGAACTGGCACCTGCTGCCGGAGGTCGAGCTCACACCGGGCGGATTTGCCAAGATGCAGGCAGCCCCATGGCCGGAGGGCGTGGACACCATGGTGCGGTTTAAGGACGCACTCAGCTGCGACTTCCGGGAAGCGCAGGGCCTGCACTTTTACAGCGACGATTACCAGTTCGAGCGGGTCTGGACAAAGCCGGAGGTGTACCTGGAGCTTCTGGAGCAATTCGCCTTTGTGGTCGAGCCGGACTTCTCCATGTACCTGGATTTCCCGGAGCCGCTCCAGAAATGGAACCACTACCGCAACCAGTTGCTGGGGGCCTGGTGGCAGGCACGCGGGCTGAACGTGATCCCCAGTGCCAGTTGGGCAGACAAGGCAAGCTTTGCCTGGACCTTTGAGGGACTGCCGGAGCACAGCACCGTGGCAATCAGCACGGTAGGCTGCGTCAAGGGCCACGAACTGTACGGCTACTTCATGGATGGCGTACGCGAGCTTTTCCGTCAAAAGCAGCCCACCGGCCTGCTGGTGTATGGCAAGCTCACACCGGACATCGAGCAGGTGTGCAAGGACGCAGGCATCCAGTACAAGAACTTCCCGCACACGATGATGGGTGCGAGGTTCCTGACCAAGCAGTACGCCGGGAAGCTGGCGCAGGCGGATAAACGGCGCAGCAGAACGGATGGTTGACTTTCGCGTCAGGGCGTGATACGGTATAAGAAACCTGTCACATTTGCCCCTAAAAACCATGATACGATGAACCCAGTAACTAACTGGGAGGGTCGATCATGGGCAGAGGATCACTGGGAGCACAGCAGGGCATGCGGGCGGCTACCGCAACGCAAGCGGAGGAAGCCGCACTGCGGAACCACCCAGAAACAACCACCCACATTGCCGACCACGAGCTGACAGGTAAACAAAAACGCGCCTGGGTAAGAATGGCCTGCCCCGGACTGACCGATGCAGAACAGACAGCAGCGGTTAAAGCGCTGGAGCATTACTCAGAGCTGGGCTTCCACGCAATTCATAACAACAACCCCGACAACAGCCCAAAAGTAGCGAGAGAAATCGAGCTCATTGACCGGGTGCTGAGCGGAAAGAACGCCCCTATCTACAAGGGCGCAATTTACCGTGGAGTTAAATGGGGCAACGGCGAAAAAGCCCTAAAGAACCTAATATCAAATGGCACCTGGACCGAAAAGGGCGTCACCAGTATGTCCAGCAACCCAGAGGTAGCCCGTGAATTTTCAGGTTTAACTGCAAACCACGGCGATTTCATCTCCGTCATTCTCCGCGAGGCTCCGGGCAAAAACATTTCTGGTGTGCCTTTCAGACACCTGTCAAAGATTTCTAGTGAGCATGAGGTTTTACTGCCCTCCTCGATCAATCGTCGAGGATTCAGCATTAAAAAAGCCACCTGGACCAAGAACAACCACGGTGCCACGGTTGTCTACCTTGACGTTGAAGAAAACCTACGGAGGAAAAAGTAATGGATTTGTATAGACCTCTTTGCGAAATCAGCGATAATGATTTGCTTTCTCGCCTGAAAGCGCTGAGCGCACAAGGGATGACAGAAGACGAAATCGCCAAAACCCAAGAGGGGCAGGAGCGTTACTTCCGCTCGCTGACAGACATGCAGATTATCGACATTTGCAACCAGAAAATGAGCCAACCGGGGATGACGCTCTCTGACATTCCCGAATTCAGCGAGCGTGTACGCCGTCGCAACCTCCCCTATGAGGAGGCCTGTGCGCAGCTTTTCAACAAGCAGGAGGATGAAGAATGAACCACAAACCTACCCGTGCAGAGTTCGAAGCTAACGTGCGGATGAAGGGCGAGGGCCCCAGCAAAGCAGATCTTGCCAAGCTGTACCCGGATTTGTTCGGATCCAAAACCAAGAAAAAGAAGCCCGCCGCAAAGGCTAAGAAGAAAACCAAATAAACCTGTCACATTCTCCACTCACCCGGATGGTATGATAATACCGCCGGGTGATTTTTCATTTTTGCGCCCTGCACCTCCGTTTTATGGCCCCGTGGTTTTCGGCCTCCCTTTCCCACGGGGCCGCTTTTTTATGCCCAAAAATCCCGTCACATTTGATGCTTGAAACCATGGTACGATAGAGGGAGAACCTATAAGCGGAGGACAAAACATGGAAGTTCAAACCTGGAAAATTGGTGACGTACACCCCTACAAGAACAACCCGCGCAACAACACCGCGGCAGTCAAGCCGGTAGCCAACAGCATCAAAGAATTTGGCTTTCAGCAGCCTATCGTAGTGGACAAGGACGGCGTGATCATCGTCGGGCACACCCGCTACAAGGCCGCCAAGATGCTCAAGCTGAAAGAGGTTCCGGTCGTGGTGGCGGCCAACCTTACCCCGGACCAGGTCAAGGCATACCGCGTGGCAGACAATTCCACCGGCGAGGTAGCGGTCTGGGACATTCCCCTGCTGAACGCAGAAATCCAGGGTCTGGACTATGACTTCGCCGATTTTGGCCTGAACGTTGCTGTACAGCAGGTGGACGGTGAAGCCGAGGATGATGACTACGACATGGAGCTGCCGGAGGAGCCCACCTGCCGCGTTGGCGACATCTGGCAGCTGGGCAACCACCGCCTGATGGTCGGCGACAGCACCGACCCTCGGTACGTCAACGCGCTCATGGGCAGCGAACAGGCGGATCTGCTGGTCACCGACCCGCCCTACAACGTGGACTACGAGGGCAGCAATGGCAAGAAAATCCAGAACGACAGCATGGACGAAAGCCAGTTCCGGCAATTTCTGCTCCAGGCATACTGCTGCGCCTACGATGCCTGCCGCACCGGTGCAGCCGCGTACATCTTCCACGCAGACACCGAGGGCGAAGCCTTCCGCGCCATGTTCCGGGAGGCAGGCTGGGAGCTGCACGGCTGCCTGATTTGGGTAAAGAACAGCCTGGTGCTGGGCCGCGCCGACTACCAGTACCAGCACGAACCCTGCCTGTATGGCTGGAAGCCGGGTGCAGGCCATTACTTCATCAACGACCGCACCAACACCACTGTCATTGATGACGCCAAGCCGGAGGACCTCAAGAAGATGAAGAAAGAGGATCTGCTGGCATGGGCCACACGTGTGCAGGAGTACCTGCAAAAGGAGCAGACGACCGTGCTGCGCTACGACAAGCCCGCCGCCAACAAAGAGCACCCCACCATGAAGCCGGTGCCCCTGGTCGGCCACCTCATCAAAAACAGCTCGAAGCCTGGACAAATCGTTCTGGACTTGTTCGGCGGCAGCGGCAGCACGCTGATCGCCTGCGAACAGATGAACCGCCGCTGCTTTACGATGGAGTTTGACCCGCAGTACGCCGACGTCATCATCGACCGCTGGCAGCAGTTCACGGGCCGTGAGGCGGTCAAACTGAACTGATGCGACAAGTTACCCACAGAAACACTAAGACCCCACAGAACGCCGCTACGGAGGAGGTGTGAGCATTGCCAAAAAAACGCCCAAAGGCCGAGGACTGGACTGACCCCACGGGCCTTCTGCTCCTCCAGAGCTGGGCGCAGCAGGGGTTATCGCAGGAAGAAATCTGCACCAATATGGAACGTCTGCGCGGCGTGCCCATCGCCCCACGAACCCTGCGGCGCTGGATTGCCAAGTACCCGGCTACCATCGGGGTTGCGTTCAACAATGGTCGGGAAGCCTCCATCGCCATCGTGGAGAACGCGCTTTTTCAGAAAGCATCCAAGGGCGACCTGGGCGCGATCTGTTTTTATCTCAAAAATAAGTGCCCTGATCGCTGGAGTGAGCACCCAGAGCTGCGGGGCATGAGCGGAAAGGTGGTATTCATCGATGACATACCAGCAACGAAACCGCCGGACACTGCCGATCAGCAGCAATCCGGAGGTACGGCTGACCAGCCTGATCATTCCTGAATACTACGCTGCCCACACCGCGGTATGGAGTGGCCATTACACCGAGTACCTAGGCGACGGCGGGCGTGGTTCGCTCAAGTCCACCTTTGCCGCAACCGAGCACATCCTGCTCATTATGCGGGTGCCGGACATCCACGGCATCGTCCTGCGTAAGGTTGCCAACACCATCGTGACCTCCGTCTGGCCGGAATACAACCGCGTCATTGACCGCATGGGCATCCGCCACCTCTGGAAGCAGACCAAGAAACCCTACACCCTGGAGTACCTGCCCACCGGGCAGACCATCCAGTTCTACGGCCTGGACGACCCCGGCAAGCTGAAATCCCTGGCCGCGCCGTTTGGCTACTTTGGCGTGGCCCACTTTGAGGAATTCGACCAGTACGACGGAGAGGAAGAAATCCGAAACGTCGAACAGTCTGTATTCCGCGGCGGCCCCTTCGCCTTTGCCTTCAAGACCTTCAACTCCCCTGCTATGGCCCGCCATTGGGTCAACCGCTACAAGCGGGAGCCCAAGCCCCGGCAGTTCCGGCATCATACCACCTACCTGACCACCCCCGCAGACTGGCTGGGTCCGAAGTTCTTTGACGAAGCCGAGGTCCTAAAACAGCGGGACCCCATCGCCTACGCGCATGAATACCTGGGCGAGGTGGTGGGGTGCGGCACACAGGTATTTGATAACCTGGAAATCCGGGAAATTTCGCGCGAAGAAATCTCGCAGTTTGACCGGACCTACTGCGGCCTGGACTGGGGCTGGTACCCGGACCCTAACCACTTCGGCGAGATGGCCTACAGCAGCCCCAAGCGGACCCTGTACATTTTTGCCGAGCACCGCGCCACCCGCGAAAAGGATGAAGACCTGGCCCGCGTTCTGGAACCGTGGAAGAACAAGGAAATCATTGCTGACAGCGCAGGCAACAAAAGCATTGCAACCCTGCGGGACCTGGGCTTTCGCGGTCTGCGCGGCTGCCATAAGTACAGCGCCCATGGCGGTACCAGCGTAACGGACGGCATGAAATGGCTGCAAAGCCGCGCCAAAATTGTCATTGACCCCGTGCGCTGCCCGCATACCGCGCGGGAATTCAGCGAGTACGAGTATCCCATCGATAAGAAAACCCAGGAAGTCCAAAACACCTACATCGACGCGGACAACCACAGCATCGACATGGTACGCTACGCCATGGAACCGATATGGCAGAAACGAGGAGTGCGAAACGCATGATTGACTTTAACCAGATTGAACAAGAGCTCGGCGTGCAGACCCTCATGACCGACAAGCAGCAGGCCGCCATCGAGAACTGGTACCGCGTGGCCATCGAGGGAGAAGCCTGCGACCAGAACCCGGATACCAAAGCCCTAGGCCTGCCTGCTGCAATCTGTACAGAGCTTGCCCGGCTTACCACGCTGGAGCTGGAAATCAACGTCCAGGGCAGCCAGCGCGCGGACTGGATCAACCGCAAAATGCAAAAGGTCATGAGCCCCCGCAGGCGCAGAATCCTGTCCGTGGCCCTGGCCCTGGGCAGCGGCGCCTGGAAGCCCTACCAGGCCGGAAACGACATCGGGGTGAGCTTTGTAAGTGCCGACAGCATCTACCCGATCAGCACCAACACCGACGGCGAGCTGACGGAAGTGGTATTCGTCAACCGCATTCAGGATAGCAAGAACGTGTACAACCGCCTGGAGTGGATGCACGTCCTGCTCGGCCCGGAGGATTACCACGACAAAGAGCGGGACATCCTGGAATCCCGCGACGTTGCCGCCGCGGCAGAATACCCCTGTGTACAGGTTATCAACCTGGCTTTTATGAGCACCACCCACAATGAACTGGGTACCTCCATCGGGCTGGATGCCCGCCCGGAGTGGAAAGACGTAGAACCCATCGCCTACCTGCCCGGGCTGGATAAAGTGCCCTGCGGTTATTTCGTCACACCCATTGTCAATACAGTGGACCCCAACAATGAGCTGGGCGCTGCCATTTTTGCTCCGGGTATCCCGGAGATCATCGATGCCGACGTCCAGTTCACCCGCCTCGACTGGGAGTACGAGGGTGGTGAGCTTGGTGTAGACGTCGACGAGAACTACCTCGTCCCCATCGGCGAAAGCGGCGCACCCATCTCAGATGAAGAAAGCCTGCGCCGCTTTGGCGTTCCCGCCCAGGCGCTCAACAAACGCGCTCCGGAACATGCCCAGCGTTTGTTCCGCGGCATGAACATCAACACGGGCATTGCAGACGGCGGAACCTTTTACCAGATTTTCGCCCCCAGCCTGCGCGATGACAACTATCTGAGTGGCCTGAACCAGTATCTGCGGCATGTTGAGAGTAAATGCGGCTTGAGCTTCGGCGTTCTCTCCCAAGTCGCCGAGACCGAAAAGACCGCAACCGAAATCATCAGCAGCCGCCAAAAGCTGTACGCGACCGTCAGCGATATTCAGGCCGCGCTGGAGGACGCACTGCGTGGGTTGATTGCCGCCCTTGACTTCTGGGCAGATCAGCTGGATACCGTGCCTGCCGGAACAGGTGCGCCTGAAATTTCTTTCAAGTGGGACGATTCCATCATCATCGATCGGCAGACCGAAATGGTGCAGTGGCAGTCAGAGCTCCAGCTCGGCCTGCGCAGCAAGGTAGAGTACCGCCAGCATTTCTATGGCGAGGATGAAGCCACTGCGCAGCAGGCCATTGCCGCCATTCAGCAGGAATCCATGGCGACCGACATTTTACAGGGGGTACTTACCAATGGCAGCAGCCAAAACGACCAAAAATCCAGCTCCGGCAAAAAGAGCAGCGGAAAAGCTCGATGAGCTCCGACTGAATGCGGGGGTTGCCCGCAGCATGACCGCCTGGGGCCGCTATGAGGGCGCGTGCGACGCTTTACGGTGGTTAGGGTATAAGATTACCATCGAGGGCGGCAAGCACCGTGTGGAGCCTTGCTGAGGCCAGAGCAGGTCGAGGATTACGCCCAGCGGTGCGCGGCAGCGTTTGACGACCTGGAGCTGGGCATCCTCCTGGACATAGCACGCCGAATTGCCAATGCCAACTACATGACCGAGGGGGCCCAGTGGCAGGCCGAGCGAGCACAGGCTCTCGGTGCCAGCCGCAAACACCTGGCAGAGCGCATGGAGCAGCTCATGGCGGACGCAGCACCCCAGGTAGCTGCCATTTTCGCCCAGGCCATGCTGGAAGCCGAGGAGCAGGACAACCGCTTCTACCGCGCCGCAGGGCAGCCAGAGCCGGAGGGCATCGGCACAAGCGCCGTGGCCCAGCAGCTGGCGCAGAGCGGATACCGCCGCACCATGAATACGCTGTACAACCTGACCCAGACACGCGCCCTAATGGGAAACCATAACCTACCGGTTGCTGTCCAGAACCAACTGGCCCGGATCCTTGACCAAGGCCACATGGGCGCGGTCACGGGCGCGTTCAGCTACGACCAAATTGTACGGCGGGGCATCAAGGAACTGGCCTCCGAAGGCGTAGACGCGATTACATACCCCAGCAGCCACACCGACAAGCTGGAGGTCGTGGTGCTGCGCGCCATGCGCACAGGCATCAACCAGACCGCCATGGACATCAGCCGGAACAACGCCCTAACCATGGGCGTGGATATCATGGAGCTGACTGCCCACGGCGGTGCCCGAACAGGCGACGGCCAGGCCGACTTCACGAACCACAGCTGGTGGCAGGGCAAGCTGGTCAGCCTTTCCGGGCAGCCCGGCTACCTGACGCTGGATGATATCGGCTACGGCGACGTGCGCGGTTTTGCCGGGGCCAACTGCCGCCACAACTGGCACCCGTTCTGGCCCGGGATCAGCAAGCCTGCATACACCCAGGAGATGCTGAACGAATACAACCGCCCGAAGTTCCCGTACAACGGCCAGCTGCTGACCGAGGAGCAAGCCGACCGACGCCAGCGCACCCTGGAGCGCCAGATCCGGCGCTGGAAGCGCGAGTACGTGCTGGCCAAGGAAACGGGCCAGACCGACCTGCAAAGCGCCGCAGCGGGCCGCTTAGCCGCTGCCAGAGGCAGACTGGCAGACTTCCTGCAGCAAACCGGTAGGCACAAGCAGCAGCTGCGGGAAACCGTGCCTGGCTTTGGCCGCAGCGAAGCCAGCAGTGCGGTATGGGCAGTAAGGCGCTTGCAGGCCGAACAAAATAATGCTATACTGATAGAAAATTTGCGAACCGCGGGAAATCTGCCACAAAAAGCACAGATTCATCTGACACCCAAAGAGCTGGACTTGGCAGAGCTTTCATTTGACGACACCCATGTCAATCAGGAGAGACAGCACCATATAAGCGAAGCACAGGCTAAAGAGTTCATTCAACAGGCCGCGATCTCGGTTACGGTATGGAACGGGCGCTTCGAGCGTTACTACAGCCAAAACGGTGTAGCTTACGTAGACCTGCTAAAGAAAGAAATACGAACAGCGTATGGCAAAGCCGAATACGATGCCAGTACACAAGCACTAATGGAGGCACTTGAACAAAATGGCTTATTTAGGGAATATTGAATATGAGCCCGACGAATTCGGTGTCGCGGTGCGCGTTAAGTGCCCTCTCGTGGACACATGGATAGATCCTGTCGATTGCATGGAAAACCAGGGAAACAATGAAGCGGCCATCCCGGAGCGCTTCAAACACAAACAAGGCTGGCAGGAAATCTGCAAGCGGTGTCCATTTAGGGACTACTGATTTACACACGGCACAAAGGCCCGGAGCTTTATAGCTCCGGGCCTTGTTTCATCATTTGCGGTTGTTGTAGGCCAGCTCGGCCAGTTTGTCCAGCTCAGCATGCAGCGCCGGATCAAGCGCTGCTACCCAGCGCTTGGGAATGGCTTTGAAGCCGTACTTTGCGCCTGCCAGACCGCCAGCAATGGCCCCCACGGTATCAGCGTCGCCGCCAAAATTTACCGCAGTGACAAGAGTTTGCTCAAAAGTCGGTTCCTGCATCGCCAGGATGACTGCGCGCATCGTATCCACAGCATAGCCGGAGGGCGACCAATCGCGGGACACGGGATCCGCAGCTACCGGGCAATCGGATAGCAGCGGTTCAAAGGCCCCACAAGTGTACATCCAGATGATCATAGCATACCACGCACAGATAGCCGCGCTCTGCGGTCCGGAATGGGTCAGGTGAGCTTGCAGTCTCGCTGCATGGACGGCGGATTCACTGTCCGGATACCACAGCCCGGGGTATACGCAGCGCATCAAGGCTCCGTTGCCCTCCTGGTTGGGGCCGAGGGATTCTGCCGCCCGCAGCCATGCCTGAGCGGGCTTTAACCCCTTCGACAAATTGCGGTCTGCACGGAGGATAGCGCTCCGGCAGGTCGCACCCACATCCGGCGGATCGCTGCGCAGCCATCCGATGAAGCGCTCCCCAATCTGATGGGTGAGTTCATCATCGCTTGCGCTGCCATCCTTTGCGGCAGTTTCTGCCGCAGCAATTCCTTCCGCCACGCAAAGGGCCATTGCAGTATCGTCGGTGGTTTCGCCTGGTTTCAAGTTCAGCCAACCACCGCCAACCATGTCACGCAGCCCGTCAGGATAAGCCCTGTGGACAGCCTCGCGGGACATGAACTCCAAAGGCCCACCGAGTGCATCACCAACAGCCACGCCGTACAGTGCGCCCTTGATACGGTCAAAAACTGCCATAGTTACACACCTCCTAGTTACAGCTTACGCCATCCCCGCACGGCTGTCAAATAGGGCCTTTTCCAGATGGCGCAGGGCAAAGTGAAAATCACGGTAGCCCTGCTTGCAGACCTTCCAGTAGTACGTAGAGGGAAGCCCCAGACGGTGATCGGTGGGCATGGTGTAGATCATGGCGTCGATGTCCCGCAGCACGACTTCCTTCGTGCCGACAGCCATGACCTCCGGGACGTGCAGCGTTTGCTTCTGGTAAAACACCGGGTAGCCTTCGTAGTGGTCGAGCGCCAGCTCGTCATCATCCTGGATGGCGAACACCCCGCAGGGAACACTGGCAGCTTCGTCCGGCTCGACCGTCAGGTAGCTGCCGGTTTTCGAGCCGCGAAACACCAGCCGCATATCAGACAGGGACGTGTGCCCGATGACGCGGGCGTGCGGGCAGCGGTGGAACATCTGGGTAAGGTTCAGATTAGAACCATAAGCAAGATAGTATTTCATTTTCAGCATCCTCCTTTTGAGGTCTTTTCATGGACAGACAGCAGCTTCATGGCGCAGTGGTTTTTATCCACATACTCCTGAGCTTGGGTCTGGGCCTCGCGCATCGAGGACGCCCAGAAGTCACGGCGGACCCTGCGGCCACCGCCCGGGAGCTGCTTATCAGCCTGGAAATAGATAGCGCGGTAGCACCGGTCACGAGAGACGACGCCTTCCTCGTCAACGTGAAAAACAACTAACATTTCAAAAACCATCCTTTCTTTGCAGCCTGCCATCATCAGCGCCGGGCGGCTGGTCCCGACGGACACCCACGTGGGCGTTTCGGCTTAAACACTTTTGATACGGAGCCCATTTTGAAGTTGAAACCATTTCTCACCCTCGACATCAACAACCTTGCAGTGCTGCAGCTCCAGCAGCTGACACATTTTAGCGCGTTGCTGATCGGTAAGGTTCAGCCAGAAGAAGCCCGCGCAGTTGAAGAGGTCACTGGTCTCGACATTTTCAGCAGCAGCGGTTTTATACCAGGCTTTGAATACAGTAGCTTTCATTTTTTCATTTACCTCCGTTTGTTTTTTCTTGGTACGTGTGTATGTTAACTCTGGTGTGCCCATAGTGCAAGGGACTAAGGTGTACAATCTTAGCCCCTTGCTTTTGTTGGGTTTTGTGAGGTTACGCTACCGCTGCCACAGCAGCCTGGCTAGGGCGGCCATTGCGCCATGCAGTATCGCCGGGAAGCCGGTTCGTGAACACCCCACGGGCGGTGGCAAATTCATCCCCGATGAAGCCCAGACGCAGCAGCCAGCAGCGCATGGTGTAGCGCTGGTTATCGCTTTGCAAAGGCTGGTACTTGGCCGCGCGGGTATGTAGCGCACGGTAGTTCATCGCCAGGCAAAGCTGCACGTAAGCTTTCAGCTGCCCGGCATGCAGGCCACCCTTTTTGCCCGCCGGCGCGTCCGGGTTGAAATTGTCGAACTGGAACAGCCGGAACTCCACGCCCTTGCCCTCAAAGAAGCTATGCAGGTTTAACATATGATAGCGGGTCTGGTCATAGTGCCCCACATTGTAGGCATGGCCCGTCTGCGCAGCATACCAAACTTCCTCCAGCTCACGCAGGCTCTGGGGTACGCGAGCATTGACCGCCCGCAGAAAGCGCTGGTCTACCGTCTGGCACCAGTGCATCCGAGCAGGCGCAATGCCGATGGAGCCAATCAGCAGCTGCTCATGGCTGGCCATGATATTGGTCAGGTTCAACAGGCTCCTGGCAGTATGCCCCGCCCCATCAACATGAACATGCACCCCACACTGATGCGCCGGGTCGCTCCTTGCGCCTGCTGCACGCAGGTTGCGGATGATCTGCTGCAGCAAAGGCATCTGCTCCCAGGTAAGAACCGGGCTGACCAGTTCCGTGCGCTCCCATGCATTGCGAGCCTGGATGGAGCTATCAGATTCGATTTTCCAGACATTGTGGCAGTTCGGGTCGCTGACAGGGTAAATTCTTCGCTCATCCAGGTGCATGCCGGGAAGCGAATAATTCCAAGCCCTCCCGGTCAGTTCCGTCAGGGTATCCGCCACCACTTTGGCGGCCTTTGCGCGGGTGATATTGTACATCTCGACCTCTACGCCGAACTTCTGATTCAGGATTTTGTTCATTTTTTCGTTTACCTCCGTCATTTTTCTTGGATTGTGTGTATGTTAGCTCTGGTTGCCTGACTTTGCAAGACGCTAAACTGCACAAGGTGTACGCGAAATCCTTGTGTAATTTAGTACGGTTGAACCATAGCAGCACCGTGGTATAATACCGATTAGGAGGTGAGACAATGCCACTGACCGAAAAACAAAAGAAATGGCGCAATGACTGGGAAAAAGCAAACCGCTGCGTTCTGGGCTGCAAGGTCCACCGAGACTATGCCGCCCACGCCAAACAGGTGGTTGCCGAGAATGGCGATACCATAAGCGGAGTGCTGAAAAAAGCCATGGACGCCTACCTGGAAGAGCACGGAAAACCATTCGCTAAATGACCAAAGCCCCTGGAAGTTTTTGAGCTTCCGGGGGCTTTGGTTTTTGGTTGCCATGGTTGACGCGGTTGACGCACACGGTTGACGCGTAAATCACGAGTTATCGTTCTAATATACCCTTGTCAACTAATGTCAACCAAATATTACTATAAAATATAAATAATAAATAAATAAGGGGTACACCCACGTATACCCACGCGTAAGGGTCTTATAGGAAATCGGTTGCCATGGTTGACACGGTTGACGCACAGCATGGAAAAAAGTTGTCACATTTTCCTCCGGAAACCATGGTACGATAATCTCAAGATCGCTGACGCCGAGCGGAATCGGGCGGGTTGGGCGTCGTCGTGGCAGGACGGAAAACATGCCGTAAGCCCAAAGGGAGGAACCAATGAAACGTGAAGATCTGAGAGCAATCGAGGGCTTGACCGAAGCCCAGGTAGAGGCAGTCATGGCTTTGGCAGGCAAGGACAGTACAGCCGCACACAGCCGCGAGGAGGCCCTCCAGCAGCAGCAGCTGAACGCCGCCCAGCAGGGCCTGGCCGCATTCGGTACGCAGAAACCGTCTGACCTGGCATCCGCACTCCAGCAGGTCCAGCAGCTGCAGACCCAGCTCGCTGAGCAGGCCGCAGATTACCGCTTCCGCGATTTTGCCCGGAACGCTGCGCAGGATGCGGGGGCGATCGATGCGGATGATGTAATCAACCTGCTGTCCCAGGACACGGCACTGCGCGGCAGCTCCAATCTGGATGCTGACATCCGCGCTGCCGTAGACAAGCTGAAAACTCAGACCAAACCTCACTGGTTCGCCAAGGCTCCCGAAGAACCGCAGGACGACGGGCAGACTTCCCGCAAGGTTGTCGTGCCCAAACCCAACAACACCAAGGCTGCATCTGGCAGCGACCCCACAACCAAAGAGTTTGCAATGATGGACTACATGGCACGCATGGAACTCAAAGCCAAGAACCCCGCGCTCTTTGCCGATTTGTGGGCCAAGAGCCGAGCAGCTGCACACACCCTTTACTGAGGAGGATAACCTATGCCTACTGGCACTTTTGGCGGCTTCCCGTTTGACCCGGAAGTCTATGGCTCTTTTGTGGATCAGGAACCCGTATTCACCGACAGCATCATTGCTTCCGGTATCCTGGCATCCGACACCAACATGACCACCCTGCTGGATAACGGCGGCACGGTGGGCACCACCCGTTTCTATAATCCGCTGGATCCGGATACCGACGCACCTCTGGTCCGCAACGGTACCACCAACAACACCCCCGTCGAGATCTCCGGCGGCAAGCAGTCCTTCATCCGTATGGATCGCATGAAAGCCTGGAAGGCCAACCAGCTGGTACGCGAACTGACCGCTGCTAACCCCATTCAGGCTGTAGCCCGTCACACCGCCCAGTACTGGCGTGTGTACCGCCAGGGCCTGCTGGTCAAGACCGCAGACGCCGTCTTGCAGCTGAGCGGCCTGGCATCCCACGTCATGACTGCCACCGGTGGCGTAACTTCTGGCCTGCTGATTGACGGCCAGCAGGCAGCGCTGGGCGAGTTTGCCCGCAAGTTTGGCTTGTTCGTCATGCACTCCAAGATTTTTGCTGAGTACCAGAAAATGGGCCTGGTGGACTACAACAAGTACACCATCACCAACGTGCTCCAGCGCGAAGTGGAACTGCCGACCATCAACGGCCTGATCGTCATCGTGAATGACCGTGGCACCAGCCATGTGATCGAAGAGGGTGCCTCCGAGCCTAAGAAGAAAGTTACCATCTACGATTGCTACCTGTTCGGTCAGGGCTGCTTCCTGGAGGCCACCCCTGCCGTCACCACCCCGGATTACACCGACTACAACCCGGAGCTGGGCGGCGGTACCGACATTCTGTACAACACCCGCAGCTGGATTCTGCACCCGAACGGCGTGTCTTTCCTGGCCGATAACATCTCCGGTGAGACCCCGACCGACGCTGAATTCACCGCCAAGGCTAACTGGGCACTGCGCTTCGAGCACCAGAACGTGCGCATCGGCAAGATCGAAATCCGCGCCGACAAGCTGGGCGCTTAACAGACAGGAGAAGCACCATGGTGGACAGCTGGCTGACTTATGCAGACTATTGCGCTTACGGATACGCAGACATTGCAGAATCCGACTTTCCGCGCGCGGCAGCGCAGGCTACGCTGCAGATCATGGAAGCCACGCACTGGCGGGCAGCCATTGCGGCAGACACCGTAAGCATCAAGTACCTGCTGGACTGCGAAGCACTGCTGATCAGCGAGGCCACCAAGCAGGCGCAGGTAGAAGAAAGCTCCGGCAGTGGGGCCGTTACCAGCTCCAGCAATGATGGCTACAGTGAAAGCTACGCCGCCGCTTCGGACACCCGCAAGGAATACGTTACCCGATGCGCGCAGATTATCCGGCAGCCCCTCGGTGCTCCGGGAGCCAACTGGATGCTCCTTGCCGGTGCAGTCTACCATCCCCGCGCGAGACGCTGACTTTTGGAGGTACACACATGCCCTTGCTTGCAGATAAGTCTGTGCTTTTGTCCTGCTTGTATTGCAATAACGAAACGGACGAGGAGACAGAGGTCACTACCCTGTTATCGGGGGTAAGCGTACACGCCAAGACCATTGCAGCCGCAAACGCGGATGGTTTGAGTGCTGCTTCGGTGATGCAGATTCGCATCTTTTGCAGGCACAGCACGTCGGCCCGCCCAGAGGCCCCAGAATCGGGCGTTGTCGTTGACGACACGTTTGTCGCCCCTGCACAGTGGGGCTCCCAGGAAAGCGCGCCTGCCGCCCCAGCGTGGACGCTGCGCCCTGGTGACCACATCACCTACGAGGGCACCCAGCTGACCGTGCTGGCCGTCCACGACAACCGCGGGCAGAGACGCAATCCGCACTGGTATGTAGAGGCGCACTGATGCACATTGATTTTGACGTCGAGATCGATCTCTCCGGGCTGGATCAGGAGATTCAGCACCGGCTGGGGCCAATGAGCCCGGCTCAAAAGTTTGTGGATTCATCCTTCATCCGGGTGACAGACCCCTATGTACCCTTCCGCACCGGTGCCGCAAAAGACAGCGCCATCATAAACAGCGTTATCGGTTCCGGCAAGATTGTGTACGCAACGCCATACATTCGGGCCATCTGGTCCCACCCGGAATGGAACTTCAACGGTGCCCCCATGCGCGGGGCATACTGGGCGCAGCGCAGCTGGGCTGACCACGGGGATGAAATCATCCGGGGTGCCGCACAGATCGCGGGAGGACACGCAGAATGAACGCACTTGATGCCACCAGAGCGTGGCTGCGGGCACAGTGCCCGCTGATTGATAAAACTGACCGGTTCAATGCCAATTACCTGGGCAGCCAGGCCACGGAATACACCCTTTGCACGGCGGGCGAAACCCATCGGGAGGACATTCTGGGCATTGACCATGCTGCTTACAAGCTCACGTTTGTGGCGCAGCTCCCCTATGGCGCAGCCATCAAGGGCAACATTGCCGCGGCGGATTTTTTCGCCAACCTGGCCAACTGGCTCCGGGGTGCGGAGCGTGCGCATAATTATCCACAAATTGCTGGTTATGAGGTGGAAAAAATCGAAGCCAGCAACGCTGGCATTTTGACCAGTGCTGACGCCAACGCAGCACGATACCAAATCCAAATCACGATCCATACGAAGGAGTTGGAAGCATGAAACTGGAACGCAAATACATGGCCCACTACCTGAACGCCCACTTCGCCAAGGACAGCGAGGGCGAGGCCAGCTACGTTCGCCTGGGCGCGGACCTTGAGGAATACAGTCCTGAGCTCTCTGCCAACGTGGAAAAGAAGAACAACATCCTGGGCCAGACCTCTGTCACCATCGACAGCTACCAGAAGCAGGGCGAGGTAAGCCCCTACTACGCCGAAAAGGGTGATCCTCTGTTTGAAAAGCTGCAGGCCATCATCGACGGCGACCTGGTGCTGGACGACCTGAAAACCGACATCGTGGAGGTCAAGCTCTGGGAAAGCGGGACGTCCGGTACCTTCCCTGCTGTACGCGAGGAATGCTACGTCGAGGTATCCAGCTATGGCGGTGACACCACGGGCTATCAGATCCCCTTTAATGTGCATTATACCGGCGTAAAAACCAAGGGCACCTTCAACACTTCGACCAAGGCTTTCACTCCCGCGGAGTGATGAGCCCAAAGGAGACGCAGCATGAAACTGAAAATTGACAGAGGCTTGAAGAGCTACGAGGTGACTGACGCAGACGGTACACAGCTGGGGATGATTTATATCAACCCCGCCGATGTAGGCATCGCGGCACGACTGGAAGAGGCGCGCAGCGCAATCCAGAAATTAGCCGATGGCCTGACTGACGACGCGCAGATTTCCGACATTGTGGACGCCGACCAGGCCATCAAGGCGCAGGTGGACTACATCTTCGGCAGCAAAGCTTCTGACGTATTCTTCAAAGGCATCTCGGCGCTGGCCCTACTGCCTGATGGCACAATGGTCTTTGAAAATGTCCTGCAGGCAATTGTCCCCCTTATCCAGGACGCAGTAGGAGATGCCATCAAGGCCAGCCAGAAACGCGTGCAGACGCGCACCGCCGCCTACGCTGATAAGACCAAGGGTCTCGCCCCTGGTCAGAAAGCGTGAGCGCGTGGGAGCTTCCCACCACCGTAGACGTAGCTGGACAGACGTTCGCAATCCGCTCTGATTTCAGGGCGGTGCTCGACGCCCTGGCCGCACTGGCAGACCCCGAACTATCCCAGCAGGAGCAGTACCTCGCCTGCCTCGAAATCATGTACCCAGACTGGCAAGCGCTGTCCGACGCCAATGCGGCGCTCCGGGCGGCGTTTACTTTTATCAACGCGGGCCGGGAAGAAGTCTCCGCAAAGCATCTCCCCCGCTTGGTGGCCTGGGAACAGGATGCAGGGCTGATCGCGCCAGCCGTGGATAAGGTGCTCGGGTACAGCTGCCGGAGGTGCGAGTATCTGCACTGGTGGGAATTTTTAGGCGCTTTTCAGGGCATTGGGGATGGACTATTTGCTCAAGTGGTGAATATTCGGAACAAGCGCGCAAAGGGAAAAAAGCTGGAAAAATCCGAACTGGAGTTTGCCAGAGAAAACGAAAAACTGATAAAAATCCGAACGCCGGAAAGCGCAGAGGATAAAGCCGAGAAAGAAAGATTGCTCGCACTTTTAGGGGGGTGAAGCCGTGGCCGAGAATAAGATCGTCATCGACGCTCGAATCAATAAAAAGGGGGCCGAGGCTGACCTTAAATCGCTGGAAGCCAGCGTAAAGAGCACAGCATCTCAAATTAAAGACCTGGGCAAGCAGATAGCATCTGCTCAAAGCGGACGCAGCAAGCTCCAAGAACAGCTGGAGGGCGCTCGGCAGAAAGCCGCAGAGACCGCAGCCGAGCTTGACGAGGTAAACCGTCAGATCAATGCTGCTGAACAGGCGCACCTGCAAAGCATCAAAAGTGAGTACCCCAGTATGAGCGATACGGGCGTGCTGAAAGTCTTGGAAGCTCGTATGCAAGGCGAAACTAAGCTGATGGATCAGCAAAGTAAACTCCTCGCCTCGTTAAGTAAGCAAGAATCCATTCTGAATGAAGCTGCCGCTGCTTATCAAGCGCAGGACAGTGCTGTCCAAGCGTTGCAGCAGCAGCATGAAGCCTTAACGGCGCAACTGGAACAGGAGAATCAGGCAGTGGAGCGCCAGAAAGACCTGATCCAGCACATCTCCGGGGACGACGAGATGCAAGCCTACTTCAATAAGCAGGCAGCCGCCATCGAATCGTCCTTTGCTAAGATCGAGGAGCGCCAGCGCAAGCTCTACGGAGACACCGAGGAGACAGCCACACAGCACGCAGAACGCATTGTAGCAGAAACCAAGAAAGCGCTCGCAGCGCAGGACAAAGCCGGCTCGCAGCGCCCCGCATCGGCCTCACAGAGTACGCCCGCGAAAAGTCCCGGCGCGGGTTTACTCGATAAAGCGGTCGGCGGCGCACAGAGCGGAGCGAAAAAACTGGGTAGCACACTCTCTGGCATGCTCAGCAATGCTCTGCGCTCGGTTGGCAGCCTTGGCGCGAAAGCTTTCGGTGCAATTCAGCGCGCCGTGCAGAGCGTGCGTAACCGGCTGACACAGAGCGCGAAGGCACTCGCCCGATTCCGCAACCGCCTGATGAGCCTCGTATCGGGTGCCCTGATATTCAATCTTGTCAGTGCGGGGCTGCGCAAGATGACTGAGTGGATGGGCACCGCCCTGCTTTCCAGCGCGTCTCTGCGGCAGGCCCTGGGCAACCTTGAGGGCGCGGCCATGACGGCAGCCGCACCGCTGATTCAGGCGCTCACACCCGCGCTGACGGCCATCGCAAACGCAGCAGCAACGGCATTGTACTACGTTGCCAAGCTGATCTCCTTCCTCACGGGGAAATCCATAGGGGCCAGCCAGAGCGCGGCTAAAGCCATGGGCAAATACGCCAAAGCCGCGAAATCGGCAGGCAAAGAGGCCAACAGTACGCTGGCGAAGTTTGATGAGATCGACCGACTGGACAACAAAAACAGCGGCGGAGCAATCACCCCGAACTATGACTTCTCCGGAGAGAACCCGTTTCTGGATGAGGTTCTGCAAGCCATTGAGGATGGAGACTGGTACGGAGTAGGCCGGCTGATTGGTGAGAAGCTCCGGGATGCGCTGAACGCCATTCCATGGCCGGATATCCAGGATAAAGCCCAGGAATGGGCGACGAACCTCGCTAACTGCATCAACGGGTTCATCGAAACGCCGGGTTTGTGGGAGTCCATCGGCAGCACCATAGCGCAAGGGCTAAACACGGCACTGATACTTGCCGACACTCTGATGCGGGGGATCCGTTGGGAGAGCCTCGGTGCAGGGCTGGCTACAGGGCTGACCACCGCGGTCAACGAAATCAACTGGCCCTTGCTCGGAAACGTTTTGACCGACGGACTGCGCGCAGCAATTCTGACGCTCTATGGATTCGTGCAGACCTACACTGGCTGGGCTGACCTCGGCAACAGCATCTCCGCCTGTATAAATGCTGCAATCGCAAACATTCCCTGGCAGCAAGCCGGGGAAGGATTCAGTGGCTTCGTAATTGGCCTGCTGACCGCTCTGATCAACGCCGTGGAGGGCATCAATTGGGATACTTTGGGCCAGAACATTGTAATGATGATCAGTTCCATCGATTGGGTGGGCATCTTCTCCGCGTCGAGTAACCTGTCAGTTGACGTACTGACGGCTATCAACAATATCCTCGATCAGGTGGATTGGAACGCAGTCGACCAGAAAATACAAGACTGCCTGGCCGCCATCGACTGGGGAGGCATCTTTGAGCAGCTCGGGAACCTTTTGAACAACCACTGGCCCCTGCTTCTCGCGGTTTTGGGCGCAGCCCTGCTGCCGCAGATCGGCACGTTCATCCTGTCTTCCGTCTTAAATGCGATTCTTGAGGGATTGGGAACCCTTATCCTTAGCGTTATCTCCCTTATTGGCGGTTGGCCCCTGCTTATTGTTGCGGCGGTTGCCGTCATCCTCGTAGCGGTTATCGAGATCCTCCGCAAGCACGGGGACGACATCCGCAACGGCATTGATCGATTCGGCGAAAAAATCGCCGAGATCCTATCCGCGGCAGGAGAAAACATCAAAGAGGTATGGAATGCCTGCTGGACGAGGGTAAAAGAAATTGCTGCGGGTCTCTGGGCGAAAATCCAGCAAGGCTGGGACGATTTCTGGACGGGGGTGAAAAGCACTCTCGACACCGCCGCGGCCAACATTAAGCAAGGCTGGAACAACGCCTGGAACACACTCGCCGAGATTGTGTCTGACATTTGGGACGGCATCACCAGTACTATCAAGACCGCCGTCAATGGCATCATCGGCTTCATCAACCGGATGATCTCCGCCGTTGTAACCGGCATCAATGCGGTCATCAACGCGCTGAACGGGTTGTCGTTCGACCTGCCGGACATATTCGGCGGCGGGCATGTCGGCTTTGACCTCGGCACCCTGACCGCCCCGCAGATTCCCTACCTGGCGCAGGGCGCGGTCATCCCGGCCAACCGGGAGTTTCTGGCCGTGCTGGGCGACCAGCGCAGCGGCACCAACGTGGAAGCCCCGCTGGACACCATCAAGCAGGCTGTGGCCGAGGTCATGGAGGACCTGCAGGCGGGCCAGATGGCGGGCTTTGAAGCCGTGGTTTCCGTGCTGCGGGAGATCCTCTCCGCCGTGTACGGCATTGAGCTGACCGACGAGGA
>ERZ1034901.162-NODE-162-length-54104-cov-38.712280_pt1 | contig 54104 bp, 65 predicted proteins | sample MGYA00520628_ERZ1034901 | MGnify/ENA primary metagenome ERZ1034901 (study PRJEB33766, sample SAMN09781783) | gut metagenome | biome: gut microbiome | host: Homo sapiens | place: Madagascar | study: EMG produced TPA metagenomics assembly of the PRJNA485056 data...
GTGGCTGTAATTGGAAAGGTTTACCAGAGTTGCTGGTAGAATATGCATTAGCTTAGAAATGAGGAGGGATGCCGTATGGCCTCTGGTGGCAAGAAGCTGACGGGAAAGGAACGTGCGGACCTGCAACGCAAGCAGATCGTCGATAAGGTCATTGAGGACATGGACAAGGGCGGCTTCGAATGGGTCAAGCCGTGGCACGACATGGCGGCTCCGCACAACCCGGTAACCGGCGTAACCTACCGTGGCGGCAACAGGACGCATCTTCTCGGCATGGCTATGATCCATGGGTACACCGACCCGAGATGGGTCACGTTCAAGAACCTTGAGGCTGCCGGATGGCGATTGCGCGAAGGAGAACGCTCGTGCGTCATCGAGCATTGGAAGATGAAGCGCATCAAAACCGATCGGGATGCGCCGGACAACGATCCCGACGCATACGAGGTGATACCGAGCTTCAACCGGGCCTATCCGGTTTTCAACCTGTCGCAGATGATGACTCAGGAGGAAATCGACGAATGGGCGGAACGTACCGGCGGAGATGCATCGGAATACCATCCGGTTCCTCCCCTACCCGAAAACGAGAAGTGCGCTGATGAAGAGAACATTGAGCTTATTGAAGATCTTATCAGGTCATCTCGCTGCCCTATCATCGAGGGTGGCGGCAACATAGCGGCCTACTCCCCTGTCCTCGACCGGATTCAGATGCCGCCGCGCGACAGCTTCGACAGCTACAGCTCGTTTGCCACCACCATGCTCCATGAGATGGGGCACTCAACCGGACATCCTTCTGCCCTCGATCGCTCGCAGATAGGAACATTCGGTTCCAAAGAGTATGCCAAAGAGGAGCTTGTCGTCGAGCTTTCGAGCATGTTCAGCGCGTCAGAGCTCGGGCTTCCTGCCGACATCGACCCGGAATCTGTGCACTACAAGCAGCATGTCGCCTACCTTCAGAACTGGCGAGAAGTCATCTCTGACGACCCCGATGTGCTATTCCGCGCTTCTTCGCTTGCCACCCAGGCTACCGACATGATCGTCGACCGTTACGAGGAGGCAACAGGGCGCGAGGCTCCTGGTAGGGCTTATATGAAGGAGCTTGATGCGCAGATTCCCGACGAAGTGGCTGCAAGGTTCCGTGGGAACGGCACGAAGGGCAAAGATGACAAGGACAAGGCACCTACGCTGGACAACGGGCAAGTGGAATTGTCGAGCCGGTCAGCTGAGCTTAGGGAAGCTGCCGATAAGGCGCATAAGGATGCCCAGCAGGCGCATGAGGAGCATACCGTCGGCAATGAGCGGTGATTTTCGGCATAAGCTCTCTGGGCTCATATCGCAGAGCATGATGTTTTGGAGGTATTCAAGTGAACGATTCAATGGAACAGACCCTCAAGAAAGTTATCAATGATATAGACCTGCAAGGCGATGACGAGATGGTTTTCATCGAGAACCGGGAGCAGGGCATTGAGGATTACGGCGAGGAGGGGATGCGCTGCCTGGAAGATCTGATCTGGACAAACAAGGACTTCCAGAACGTGATCGAGTTCGGCGACGATGCGTACATCAACATCTTCCCGGACTTCGCTGAGAAAGCGGAAGGGCTTATCGCTGCAGAGCGGGATGGGAAGCTGGCGGGACTTGCATCGTCTGAGCGTGTTGCCCTTGCCAAGGAGCTTTGGGCTGAACTGGGAGACGTATGCATCGACGACAACGAGCGTATCGATGCCGAATGGCGCGAGTATCCTGCCGGCACGCCCCGCGAGGAGATTTGGCTCGATTTCGAGGAGGAATTCGGAAAAGACGGCGTTACGGTGGCAAGGCTCATGGGAATCGAGCCTTGGGAGGAAGGGTCTGATTCGCAGATGGGGCTTTCAGACATGGCAGCCGACCTCAAGGACGCTGCTGAGTACAATCACAACGAACCTGGCAAAGGGTATGGCGATTTGGACCATGGTGCGCATTAGCTATCTGCACTTGAAGCAAGGGTTTTATTCTAGTTGAGCACCGGACAGCAAGTTATTTGAAGGAGGGACAAGTTGGACATTGAGGAAGCGAAACGATATGCGGAGGCCATCAGGACCATCAACCGCTATGAGATCTCCACCCCGATGAAAGATTCCGACCGCCTCCTTCAGATCGAGGGCGGCAAGCCGAAGATCACCTGCGAGATCTCCCCTACCCTCCTCGAATATGCCGGCAGATGCGCTACGTACCTTGAATTCATACGGCAACTTGGAACGCTTCGCTTCACCGAGGATGGAAGAAGCGCAAAGAGGATTCCTGGAGAGGATGCGAAGCAGCCGTTGAGAAACGACCTTCTTCTTGGAACCACCCCGAAGATCTACCAGCAGCTTGGATTTCAGGCGGATCCGCTGCTCTACACGCGGCGGCATGCCTTGAAGGCTCTTGCCCCGAAGGCTTCGAAGGGTGAGCAGTTCCGGCACAACCACGGCATCGACCCGAAGCTGATGTGCCAAGTGCCGTTGCTGCTCGAAGATCCAGTGCTGATATACAACTCGCCGAACAGCAACAGCCGGATATGCGTTGTGCTCAACCAGGTGGACGGCGACAAGTCCCCACTTCTGGCGGTGCTGCAGCCGAACTCCAAATCGGGGCTCCACGACGGAATGCGCTACGCGAACTCGAACTTCCTGATCACCGTGTTCGGCAAGAACAACGTGGACTCTCAGCTCAGGTACAAGGTTCCGCCGAGCGAGGTTCTTTACATAAACAAAGAAAAAAGCCAAGAGATCGAACGTATATCTGGGATTCAATTCCCCAGAGACTATTCGAGCCTTGACTCAAATACTATTATACGCCTTCCACGGTGCATTTGCAACGATGGATATGAGCCAAGACCGTGGCTCGATCACGCCAAGGGAAGGAGCCGGCATCATGAGCATAAGCAGCATCGCAGGGAAACCGAGGCAGACGACCGTGCCGGCGTAACCGACATGGCAACGGTTCTGAAAGACGCAGCCGCCTCGAAGGGGCACAGAGAGCAGCATGTTCAGCGATCGGGACATGACGGCAGAGGAGAGCCTTTTCCGTTCAACTGTTGCCCAGCTCGGGCTTGAAGTTGAGGTTTACGGACAGGAAGTCGGCTCTTCCTATGAGGAGCACTTCGTTATCGAAGGGGACAGCCTTACCGTCGATGAGCAGGACGGCAATGCGTTCGATGAGCCGATTGCGGACCTGACGCTCGATGAGATCGATGAGATTGCCAAAACGTACGGCATGGGAGCATCGCGCGATGCGGTAATCAAGGCGTACGACAACGGAAACATCCGGTTCGGCGGCTATGAGTGGAACTTCAACTTCGCTCCTGCCTATGCCCGCGAGAACGATCCCGTGCTTCAGGAACGGTTCCTCAAGTTCCTTGAGGATGGGGTCAAGGAGTCGGGCACGGGGATTTTCACAATCAGCGATGCGGCGGACCTGTCGGAAACCGGCTTCACGCAGGCGCAGGCCATGGAGATGTTCCGCTTCTTCGATGAATCGAACGGTTTCCGCAACTCTGTGACGATTGGGCGCGATCCTCTCATCACCTGCTACCCTACCCTGCCCGACGCCATCAAGGCCTTTGGGCATCCGAAGCTCGACCAGGCTCAAGAGCTTCTGCCGCTCAACGAAAGGAGCATCCTCGACTGCGGCGAGGACGAGCTTGATGAGATCAAGCATGCGGCGGAAAACAGTGTGATTGCCGCCGACATCGACCCTTCGCGCTTTAACGAGGTGGACGCCTTCGCTGTCCGCATCAATGAGCATGGCAGTGAGCCGACATACGATCTGCTCATCAACCAGGGAATAGCCGCTGTCTTCGATCAGAACAACGTGGATTACAAGTCCGGTGTCGATTGGGCTCTATCCATGAACGGGGACTCCGTTACGGGTTTCGTTGCGACCTGCCATGGGGCATGGCCTGGCGGCGTGGAGCGGGTTACCGACATCGAGTTCAGACGGCTTACCGATGGCGCCGGATTCGCCGCCCGCCAAGACCTCGAGCGTATCGACGAGCTGAGCGATGAGGCACGGAACGCCAAGCTTGGGAATCTTTTCGAAGATGCATCTAAGCTCCAGCCGTCCGATTTGCTTGCCGGGTTCATCCGATCCGACATCCAGCGTACCGTTGAGTTTGCCGTAAGCGAGTATGCATACGAGCAAACGCTTGGGGTCGACGATTGGCGCATCGAGGCAGCTCGAGCCGATGTGATCGGCGATGAGGAGTTCAACAGGATCTTCGGGGTCGACGACGATGATCGGATGGGACTTTCGGCCTTTACCGGAGAATTGAAGGACGCGGCTGAGCACAAGCACGGCGATGACAGCATCTCGCGCAACGAGCCGGAACATGACGGGCGTTAGGGTGTTGGGTTGCTGGGTTGTGGGGTTGCGACTCTGCTACCCTGTTGGACAATAGAACGGATTGCACTGCAAAGGGGGAAACTATATGGGATTGCTGAAAGATCTAGCCAACGCTCCTGCAAGAGCGTTGCAGGCCTTGTTGAGTGATAAGAAGGATGAAAGCACGAATCTCAGCGAAAAAAGCAAAGAGATCATTTTCTCTATCCGATAATACGAAGACTCGGTTGAGATGCCCGAGGATGAGCGTATTACCTGCCTCGATTCCGATCGCAAGGTTCACTTGATCGCAGGCAACGACAAGGCTCAGGATTTTGCCGGATATGCCGCAGAATGCCAGGAGTATCTTCGATTCGGAGACGACATCGATCTAGCCTCAGCTGGTGGATTGGAGCGTTTCGCCTACTTGAAGATCAGCGATACTCCTCAAATCTTTCTTGATGCAGGTTTCGAGCAAAAACCCATGCTTTACACTCAGAACCATTTACGCGAGGCTTTGAAGCCAAAATCAAACAACCATCCTCATCGTCATGGGTTCACCATCGCGCAGATAAAGCGATGGCCGGAGCTTTTCAAGAAACCGGTGATCTTGGCCGACAATCCATCGCGTGACGATGCTCTCTTGGTTGTGCTTTGCGCAGTTGACAACGACAAGCTGCCATTGATCGCAAGCATCAAGCCAGACGGCAAGGGACATTATGAGCTGGAAACCGTTGAAACCAATCTTGTTCTCACGGTTTTCGGTAAAGACAACTTCATGAATTATTTTCAGGGAGCGCTTACACCGGACAAAATCGTGTACATAGACAAAAAACAGGGCCAAAAACTTGAGCGTCTGGCCGAACGCCAATTGTTCGGGAACTACTCAAGCCTTAGCCCTAATACCATTATACATCAGCCTAAATGCATTGACAAGATTAAAAGCGCAGGTCAACAGACAAAAGAAGAGGCTCAAGATATGGACCTTTCAGGCATGGTGAACAAGGTTCGCGATGCCTCTGAGCACAAGCGAGACAACAACAAGGTATCGCGCAACGAGCCGGAACATGACGGGCGTTAGGGCGTTGGGTTGCTGGGTTGCGACCCTGCTGCCCTATTGGGTTGCTTACGGTGTTAGCAGCTGCGGGGCTTCAGGTGATCCACTCGCTTACGCTCGTTGAGCGGCTTACGCCGATGGATACGCTCGCGCTGCTCGCTGTTTTTTGTGAAAGGGGAAATTCAATATGGACATCTTGGTTTACTACCAATCTGGAAAGCTCGATGTTTTCTCAACCACCGACTTCATCGCAAACGAGCCGTGGGCCCGTACCGGCAGGAACCTCATGACGGAGTTCAGCCCCAGGCTCGACATGCTTGAGGAAGAGGGCTTCGCGCTCGATGTGTTCTGGTACGACGGTGCCGACTGCAAGGACAGCATCGAGGTTGTGGACGAGGACTCGAATACGCGCATCTCCCATGCTGTGCGCCGTGTCGGCAAGAGAATACTGCTGGTGTCGAAAAGCGAGCTTGAGCAGATTGCGCAGATCACGGTGAACGGCGAGTTGGTGGCATGGAGGCAGGGAGGGTTCCTGATCAACGGCACCAAGTTCCGTAACCAGGAGATCCTGTGCTTCAGCAACGACAATGTGACCGGCATCAATCGCCGTGCAAGCGCGGTGTTCGATTACCTGAAGAAGGCGAACCCAGGAGTTTCCGAGGAAGCACTGGCAGCTCGCATGGGCTACCCGCTTGAGGCGATCATGCAGATACGCGAGGCCGAGGCGGCGAACATCGAGGATTCCGATGAGGACGACGACTGGGAATAAGGGGATTTAAGCCATTTAACATCGATAGGACTGTAAAACCGCAGGTCAGACGTGGTATAATGGGTTTATCAACTTTCATGGAGGTGATTAACCTTGAATACCAAAGGCATTTTACGGCCTGACGAGCTGCCGTTCGAGTGTCCTGAGCTTCTGGCAAACGACATCAACGCTCTCTTGGCAGCTATGGAACGCGATGACATCAACCTTGATTGCTATATGGACGAAGTTCAAGGTTCTGCCCGAGAAGTCAGCGAAGAAAACGATGCATGGGTTTGCGAATACTACCTGTATGGTGGCTGGCGAAAGGATTCCTGCGACCAGTAATCTTATCGGCTTCAATAATTGAATACGCTCTCAACTCACTGAGCCCTGCTTTCGCTGCGGGGCTTTTTTGGTACCCTGTTTTGCGGTGTTTCGCACCCAGGCAGCCCTTTTCGAAGGGAGGTGCCGCTCATGGACGTACAAACCGTTGTTTCGCTTTGCGCGATCTTCACTGTCGTACTTGGTATCATCGAAATCAGCCAGCGCCGTTAACGGCAAGGTCTGACGGAAGGAGGTGTGGACTGTATCAGGACATGAAAAAAGCCAGGCGTAAGTTTGGACGCTAAGCCTGGCCTTGATTGGAACGATGCTGCCCGGGTAAGCGGGGCACCGTTTGTATCTCGAATTGTAACCTACCTGGGAGCAATGGACAAATGAAGAGGGTCGCTGGTGGAGCCAACGACCCTCTTCTGCTCTTCTGATTACCGGAAGACTCTATTTCTTTGCGGATTCACCGTACTTGTCGACGAAATCATCGTTGCTGGTGACAGTGATCGTCACCGTTTTCGCCGATTCATCCAAGCTTGCCTTCGTTACTCGCCAGCTCTGCGTTGTCGAGGTGTGCCGGGTGCTTTCCTCATTGCTGAGCTCCGCTCCCTTGATCGACAAGATCTTTATGGAATACCCCTTGGCCTCTATCTCATCCCAGGCAGAATCAACCGTTTGGCCGAACAGCTCACTGTTCGCATCCCATTTTTCCTGTTTAGCGGTACTCTGCGTGCTTGCGTTGCTGCTAGATGCTGATGAGTTCGATTGCCCGGACATGCCGCTGCCGATCAATCCGATAATGAAGATGGCAACAACTGCAAAGATAATGATCTTCTTGTTTAACGATTTCCTTTTTTCCAATTCCTTACCGTCCACGATTTCTCCCATCTGTGATTGCGATGTGCTTGGATTCGACGGCGCGGGTTACTGCCTTTCAAGCTCCATGGTTGTGGTGGTTCCCATCATGCTTACCTTGTAGCTCAGCTTTCCGTCCTTGTACTCGAACTGCTTGGTGTCGTCAGTTGATGCCATGAGGGCATTTTGGGTCTTGGACTTGTCGTTCTGGGACTCCCAGCTGTACTCTTCGCACGGCTCCGTCGGCGCAGCATAGGTGCCTGCCCAGTACAGGGCGGTGGTTTTGCCGTTGTCCCCTATCCAGTCGATCTCGATGGCTCCATCCTCAATGGTTGCCTGCTGATAGTCATCGCCTTTGTTCACCTGAACCCATGTTCCCGTCAGGTCAAGAGGCTCTTGCGCTTCCTGCTGCTGTTCTTGCGATCCGCATCCTACCAGCGCCATCGACATTGCCATGAGAGCGGCAAACATAGCTGCAATCAGGGTTTTCCTCATTCTTCTCTCCTATCTCGTCGTTTCAGAACCGGTTCTGTGAATGTTATCAGCAACGGGTTGCCCTTGCTTTTCAGGGTTTCGATGCGTAGTTGTTCGGAGGGATTCTTTCTGTGAGTTGCGCCTTGAGACGCATTTGCCGCGATTATGGGTTGTTATGCCAGTTGAAACGAGTGTTTTACGGTTTTATTACGGTTCTTTTGCGGTATCATCAGATAGATTTATCCCTCATTTCGAATAAGAAAGGAGAAAGCTTATGAAGAAAGAAGCAAAGAAAAGCTTCGCGAAGTTCGTGAACTCGCTGTTCGCGTTCGTTCTGGTCGTGGGCTTGATGCCCACCTGGGCGCTCAGCAACCCGACGCCCGCCTTTGCGGCCCCGAACGACGTGACCGTGACAACCACCGTTGACGGCCTTGCCAGCGATACGCTGCCTGTGCTGTCGTCGGCTGCTGGCGACTTCACCGTTGGGCAGGCGGTCAACGCAGACCCGGTGAACTACACGGACGCCAACGGCAACACGCCTGTGGCGAACCTCGCAAAGCAGCAAGCCGAGAAAGGGCTGAGCCTCAAGTGGGTTGACGCCGAGACCGGTGCCGATTTCGACTGGAACTCGACCAAAGTGAACCGCAGCACCGTCGTCAACGGTATCTGGACGCAAACCCAGTGCTCTGTCACGGTATCGGCAAACGATGGGGGCAAGACCGCAGACACGGTTGTTACCGTGCCGTGGGGCAAGTCCTACGCATCCGTTGAGGGCAGCGCCCCGCAAGCACCATCCCGCGATGGCTGGCAGTTCCTCGGCTGGTACACCAAAGACGGACAGCAGTACAACTTCAACTCCGCCGTCAAAGAGTCTGTCGTTGTTGAGGCGAAGTGGGCCGTTGCCGATGTAACCATCGTCCCGACCACCAACCCGACCAGCGACATCCCGCAATCCTTGAGCGGTACCGTATGGATTGGCGCTACCTGGAGTATCCATCCCGCCCAATTCGCGCTCAGCAACTTCTCGGGCTACCTGTCCGGATGCACCGCCACCGGCTCCTGCGCCGATCGCTCGGCTGCACAGCCGACCAACGTGCGAGCCAATTACACTGCCACGCTCAACAGCGTCAACGTCGAGACCGGCGAGGTTGTCTACGATGTCTACATCACCCCTCCCGGAGTTACCGATGGCCATAGCCGCAACCAGTTCGGCCTTATCGGCTATCAGCACGTTTCCGCACAGGTTAAGCTCATCAAGAACTTCGGCGGTTGGGTTGAGATCAACAAGTCCTCTGCCAACACCGGCATCACTGACGGCAACGGCTGCTACTCTTTGGAGGGCGCTGAGTACGTCGTCTACAACTCCGACAATCAGGCAGTAGACAAGCTCACCACAGATGCAAACGGCTACGCGAAGTCGAAGTTGTTGCCATCCGGCACCTACACTGTCAAGGAGCTGAAGGCACCTAACGGCTATGCACTCGACGAAGATTCGCACGGCATCGAGATCAAGAGCGGTCAGACCACTACGGCGAATTTGAAGGACCAGCCACAGAACGACCCTGCAGCAATGCTGCTTGGCAAGTACGACGGCGAGAAGACCTACAATGGTGAGAAGAATCTTCCTCTTGGCAGTGCTTCTCTCTATGGTGCTCAGTATTCCATTGAGTATTACGACGGTCTTTATGACACCGCTGAAGAGGCTGAAGCATCCGGCGATCCTTCCCGTAAATGGGTAATGCAGACCGATGAAGACGGTTATGTAAATCTTGCCGACGGCGACGACACCTTTGATGTCCATGACGCCGACGGCAACGTTACCGCCACACTTCCTTATAAAGTAAGTGGCGATGATTTCTATCGTTCTTCTGACGGAATCATTACTCTTCCCCTCGGTACCATTGTGATCAAGGAAATCAAAGCTCCAAAGGGCTACAACTTGCCACAGCCTTTCGGTATGGATCAGACCTATGTTCGCAAAATCACTTCCGATACCTCTATTACTGAAGCAGTAAAGTCTTATAATGCCCCTGAACAGGCTGAGCCAGTGTTCCGCTCTGACTTGGAGTTCACGAAAGCTGCATCCGACGATGCTCATTCGCTTGCGAACGTGCCCTTCAAGATCACTTCCAAGACCACCGGCGAGTCCCATGTGATCGTTACTGACGAGAACGGCAAGGCTTCCACTAAGGCGTCCTGGAACAAGCACACTGAGAACACCAACGGCAACGATTGGGTTATGACTGAGAATACCGATGGCGTTCAAGGCTTTATCGCCAAGCTCCTTGATACGGGCAAGGCGCTCGACTCGACCAGCGGCGTTTGGTTCGGCCAGTATCAGGACGGCGATGAGACCAAAATCACCGATCCCGACGATGAGCGTGGTGCGCTCCCCTATGACGAGTACACCTTGGAAGAGCTGCCTTGTGCGGCGAACGATGGCTATCAGCTGATCAGGAAGGATTTCACGGTTTCCCGCGACAACACCTTCAACGCTGACAACACCGTCAACCTCGGCACCTTGACCGACCAGGACATCTCGATCTCCACTCAGGCCTCTGACAAGGCTGACGGGGACCAGGAAGTTGTGGCTGAGCCCGATGTGACTATCGTTGACAAGGTTTCCTGCGACAACCTCTCGAAGGGTACCGAGTACATAATCAACGGCACGCTGATAGACAAGACCACTGGCAAGGCCTATGTTGATGCATCCGGCAACGAGATCCACGGCTCTACCACTTTCACGGCTAAGAGCCAGGAACAGGATGTTTTCGTCGAGTTCAACTTCGACGGCTCCAACCTGACCGACTCTACCGATCTCGTCGTGTTCGAGACGATAGCAGCCACTGAGGCTCCTGACCGTATCCTCGACACCCATGAGAATCTTGACGACCGTGGTCAGACCATCACCGTCAAGCCTCCTGCCATCGGCACCATCGCAACAGATGGCGTTGACAACGACAAAGACGTTGTCAAGGATACCCAGGTTACCGTCAAGGACACCGTTGCCTACGTTGGACTCACGGTTGGCAAGGAGTACACCCTCAAGGGCGAGCTGATGGACAAGGCAACCGGCACGGTGCTCACCGATGCGGACGGCAACCCGGTTACCGCTGAGACGAAGTTCACTCCTAAAACCACCGCCGGCACCGTTGACATTGAGTTCAACTTCGACGGCTCCAACCTGAAAGACGGAGACACCCTCGTTGCATTCGAGCATGTTGTCTTCAAGGACAAGGAAATAGCCTCCCACACCGAGATTGGCGACATTGCACAGTCTGTAACGGTTTCCGAGCCGAAGCTCGGCACCACTGCCGTCGATGCAGTTGACGAAGACAAGAACATCGTCAAGGATCCTGAGGCAAGCGTTGTGGACACCGTTGAGTACAGCGGCTTGGTTCCTGGACGCGAGTACACCGTTTCCGGCACCCTGATGGACAAGGCGACCGGCAAGGCCTACATCGACCCGACCACGGGCAAGGAGATCACCGGCTCCACCACGTTCACCACGAAGGACACCTACGGCACGATCGACGTTAAGTTCAGCTTCGACGCTTCCCAGCTCGAACAGGACGCACAGCTGGTCGTGTTTGAATCGCTTCAGCGTGAAGGCAAGGAAGTCGGCGGTCACAAGGAGATCGACGACGAGGCACAGGCTGTCACCGTCATCGTTCCCGAGGTTCACACCACAGCTACCGATGGCTTGGATGGGGACAAGGAGGTTCCCGCAGACCATAAGGCAACCGTCGTAGACGCTGTTCAGTACAAGGACCTCGTTCCTGGCAAGGAGTACACGGTATCCGGCACCTTGATGGTGAAGGAAACCGGCAAGGCCTTGCTGGATGCGGACGGCAACCCGATTACCGGCTCCACCACGTTCACCCCTGAGAAGTCTGAGGGCTCTGTGGACGTTGTGTTCGAGTTCGATGCCGACCTTTTGGCCGGTAAGAAGCTGGTCGCATTCGAGAAGCTTCTGCGCAACGACATCGAGATCACCTTCCATGAGGACATCGATGACGAGGATCAGACCGTGGAGGTTGTTCCTCCCGAGGTCGGCACCACGGCAACGGATACCGCTGACGGCGACAAGCACATGTCAGCCGATCCCGAGTCCTCCATCACCGATGAGATCGCTTACAAGAACCTCATCCCAGGCGATGAGTACCAGGTTGCAGGTATTCTGATGGACAAGTCCACGGGTCTGCCGCTGCTCTCCGGCGAGGGCGCCTCGGCGATCTCTACTGAGGATCTACAGAAGTTCGCGGACGACCTGAAGGCCGCATGCGGGCTTGGCTCCGGCGACGTTTCCGCTATCGAGATCGATGGCAAGGCGTTCGGCGAGGGCTTTGAGGTTACTGCCTCCAATGGTTCCTACAGCTACACAGATGCCGACGGTGTTCAGCACGTGCTTGCAAAGAGCGATGACGGCTGGAAACTCTCCGAGGTGAAGGATTCCTCCACTACCGAGGTTGCTACCTACACCGACGATCAGGTCAAGCTCACCAAGGACGCACCTGCGCTTCCTTTGAGCCCGGATTACGAGGCCATTGCGAAGGTGATGCAGGAGAACCCTGACATCGTAAACTGCCTCAGCATCCAGAAGAAGACCTTCACGCCTGAGGAGCAATCGGGCACCGTCTCGATGGACTTCCCGATCAACTCCATCTACAACGAGGACACGGACACGGTTGTGTTCGAGTTCCTGTTCAAGGGCTCTGAGCTGATCGCCAATGAGTCCGACCTCGGCAACGAGGGGCAAACCGTCTCCATCGTAACGCCTAAGCTGTCCACAACGGCAACGGACAAGACCGATGGCGACCATACGCTCCTGCCTTCCCGTGAGGCAACCGTCGTTGACCACGTCGAGTACACCGACTTGATTCCTGGCAAGGAATACACTGTGTCCGGCACCTTGATGGACAAATCGACCGGCGAGCCTTTGGTTGTCGGTGACGGCAACGTTACCGCCGAGACCACGTTCGTCCCGAACAAGGCCGACGGCACCGTTGACCTTGAGTTCACGTTCGATGCATCCGAGCTCGGCGGCAAGAACCTCGTAGCGTTCGAGATCGCCTACAAGGACGGTATCCAGATCGCAGACCATCAGGACATCGACGACGAGGCTCAAACCGTGACGGTTTCCGAGCCCGATGACAACACGTTCGATACCCCCGGTGGCGACGGATACTCCAAGACCGGCGTCGACATGACGCTGATCTATGCGTTGATCGCCGCTCTCGTGGCTTTGGCTGGCGGTGCCGGTGCCTATGCTTACCGTCATCGCAAGCTTGCCGCAGCTGAGGGCAAGACCGATGCCGAGTCCGACGAGGAATAGCCTCTAGGACCCTGCTGAAACATTTGGGAGGGTGCCGATGTTGGCACCCTCCCCTTTTCAAGAAAGGAGTGACTGCATGGCAGACAGCGAAAACGCCCATAACGAGCAGGAGGCATCAAGCGACAACGGCAAGCCGACCGGCAACGTCCGCATCGCGGCAATTGCAATCGCCGTAGCCGTTGTCGTGCTCGCAGCCGGCATCGGCATCGGGTTTGCGATCCATGGATCGCAACAGCCTGAGCCGATTGCCGCACAAGAGCAACAGCAACCTGCTGACAACCAAAACGCCTCTGACAACTCGCAGGCATCCCAGGATGTGCATAAGCACGACTGGGTTGCCGAATACGAGACGGTCCACCATGACGCCGAGACGCACGTGGTCCACCATGACGCGGTTTACGAGAATCAAACCGTTTACTCAACCATGTGCAACACTTGCGGCAAGTACTTTGACCCGGATACCAACGACGGCACCGACCATCTGAGAGAAACCGGTCACAAAGGGCTGACCAAGCAGGTTCCGCACAAGGAGACTGTGAAGGTGAAGGATGCATGGGACGAGCCGGTAACCGACAAAGCGGCATACGATGAGTCCGTCCTGAAGGACTACAAGTGCTCCACCTGCGGTGTTGTCGCGAGCCCAGAGGATGTGCAGAAGGATTCTGCCAACCAGCCTACCGAGGCTTAAAGCGATCCGTAAGAGCAAACTCGCAATCGAATGCGAATTTAAGAACCCCGCTGAACTTCTGTGGTGTGCTCCCTGTCAAGAGGACAATAAAAATTTATTATTTTTTATTGTCCTATATAAGGGTAGCATATCACTGTTCGGTGGGGCTTTTTTTGTGTTGCGGGGGCGTTTTGGGCGTTTGGGCTGACGCAGAGGTGATGATCCGGGTTGCTGGGACTTCAGGGATACGCTCGCTTCGCTCACTGAGCGGCTGTTCGCCGATTGATACGCTCGCGGTGCTCGCTGAGGTTTTAGGTAAAGAGCCTGGTTAAGGGGCATATCGGCTATAATCGAAGAAGCGAAAAGAAAGGGCTTCAATGAACATAACCTCATATGCAGACAGCTGGCTTAGGTTGATGCAGATGGGATTTGAGGGAAACCTTGCCGGGCAAGATCTCCTCAACTTCGAGATTTCCATCGGCGCCATCATAATGATTCTCTTGGTAATCATCGCAGGCTGCATCCAGCTGATCGCCATCGAGCGGCAAAGGCAGCATCAAGCTGCGCTGCGGCAGAGCATCTTGGGTTCGCAGATGATTTCCGCAGGCAATTTCCTTGGGAATTGGAAAACGACAAAATCAGGGAACAAGGTGACCGGCGGATACAAGATGCTGGACCAGCCAGGTTGCTATGTAATCGTCACCTCCCCTTCACCTGATGGAAAGGCTTATGAGAACGTCTATGTGGGGCAATCCCTGTATGTATGCTCCCGTGTGCGGAACCATCTCACGGGACATGGCAACGGCGATGTCTATGCCGATGTTCGAAACGGAAAGCCTGTTTTCGTGAAGATCGTGCCCTGCCCGGCACAGCAGATGAATGCTTTGGAGAAGAAACTCATCAAGGCATTCAACGCCACAAGCTCGTACAACAACACCGCTGGTGGATCGAGAAGAAGATGATTTGTGTTCAACAAATGTGTTGGTATAATAAAACCATCGCAGCGCCCGCCGATATACTAACAATTTCCTAGGTCGTTAGAGAACGGGTGAAGCAAATCTACTTTGAGCCAGGCATTTACCTGGCTCTTTCTATTTGTTCATCTTCTTTTTCCGCACAATCTTGCGAACAGATTCGATACGCTCGATTACGAAATCGGCGATGCCGCATAAAGCGGCAATTCCAAGAATAAAGTTCATCATGGGCTTCACCTCCTCTCTTTGAGAAGGCTTCACCCGCAAAATCAGACGGACACTGCAATAGCGCCCATATTCTACGCTGTACCGAAGCTTATGGCAAAAGGAACATAAAACAAAAAATTCCCCTAATCCGAAGACCAGGGGATACAGCGTAAAAGCATACCTATCAAGAAACAATCACGATAGGAGACTTTCTGCTATGGATAATAGCATACAAGCAACTTCTTGCAAAGCTTCGGCCGAAATTTCTTTCGGGCAGAGATCTACAGGACCTGCCACCGGCAGCTCCTTCCGAAATGGCGATTCAACCCCCGGTCCGCGATGGGTGCGGACCGGGGTGAGGTCGTGGCGGGCATGGAAAAAGGGAGAGCCTACCGGGATGCAATGTCGGCAGGCTCTCCCTGTGCGTGATACAATTCGTTGCTTTAAGCAGACCCGGCGGGTGCAAGTTACCGAGCCTGCCTTGATTGGCTAGTAGCGGGCTACCGGGAACGTCTGCCCTGGAAGACCCAAGCTGGTGTGCATGCCGAGTATCGGCTTCTCCGATGTTCCGGTGATAACGTACACCTCATCGGTCAGGCGAGCCTCAGGCGCTACCTGCGTCCTGTTGATCTCAGCCACCATATCCTTCAACTCCTCGATCGGCATATGATCTGCGCTGATGGCGATGAACTCGTCAATGCTCGATGGAAGCACCGCTACGCTTCGCTTCCCGAACATCTCAAGAAGCTCGCCTTGGATTTTCTTGGAGAACATGAGCGGAGCCCCGTTGGTGCGAAGGCGGTTGCTCACGATGTACATGTCCGGCTCGTAGTCGTTCTCCGGCACCTCGTGCCCAAGAAGCTCTTCGACAACCTGACGTATCGGGACGATCTCTGCGGATTTCTCCAAGTTCTGCATCGCGATCGCGAACGCCTCGCTCTCGCTCAGGCTGTAGCGATCGAGAACTTGCTTCGTCACCAGGCAGCTTGCGATTTTCTCGGAATCTGCGAGCATATCGACCCTCCACAGGCAGCGAAGCGTCACCACCATATCGAGAACGATCTTGCATGGCCTGCCATCCGCTTCCAGCCATTTGGCGTTCTCCACGCTCATCACCTCAGGCACCAAATTAGCTGTGAACTCGTCGCGGTCCGGCTCGTGCACGATCAGGCCGACTTCATCCCGCTCCTCTCTCAGCACATCGACTATCCTCTCGATCAGACGAACATCTGGCTGCATCATGTCGTCTGCTGTCGGGTAGTACGTCAGCACGATTGGAAGCTCCTTGTCGCGCACCTCCAAGCCCACTCGCTCATTGTTGTTCTTGTGCACCTTGACCGCCTTCACTCGGATCTTCTGCCCCGTTTTCGCGAATATGCTGTTAAGCGCCACCTCTCTAAGTCTCAGTTGCTCAAGCATTGCCGTTGTGTTTCCTTCCTTCATTTTCAGTTCCTCCTTGTTCTTGTTTGTTTTGTTCTCAGCAACCTTCGTTGCTTGGTTTCGGTCAAACGCACTAAGGAACGGAGCGTCAAGGGACAAGGCGGGCTTGCACGCCGATGCGCCGTAGGGCAGCCCTTGCGGTACGGGACGGGGGTGTTAGAAACCATACAAGCAACCGAGGTGCTGAGGGCAAGGCGAACGAACATGAGGGAATAGCCTGAATATGGGAAGAACCAACGGCAAATTGCGACCTGGGGAAATGAGCTTTGAGGTGGCTGCTGGCGATTCTGAGGGGCTGCTTCGGGCTTTTGGCGGTGCTGGGTCACGGAACATTGAGAGATGGCGGCAGGTGCCATGACATGGGAGCCAATTCTTGCAGGATGCAGGCAGTTGAGGCGATTTGCCAGCGTCTTGCCGTGCGTCCGAGGTTGTCGGCGAGGGAGATGGGAAGTTGATGCGATGTGCCGGTTGCGATGAGTTGCGCTGCGCTTGCCTGCCGGTGCTGTGTGGGAAGCTTGCGAGATGTGGGCGAATAGGATGCGATTCGCTTTCGATATGGTGTTGGGTTGCGGGGGCGTTGGGGCTCACGCACAGCTAATGATCTGAGTTGCGGGGGATTCAGGTGATGCGCTCGCTTAGCTCACTGAACGGCTGTTCGCCGATTGATACGCTCGCGATGCTCGCTGAGGGGCTTCGCGGATCCACTCGCTTGCGCTCGTTGATGTAAGGTTGTCGGACGATTCGGGAACACGGCATTGAAAACGGGACATTCACGGCAGCAACACGCCACGCAATGCGGATTCTGCTTCGGGAAAAAGGCAGGCTGCTGCGTTGCGGGAACGGAAAGCTTGAGCTTGCTGCGCTCCCGAGTACATTGAGATTGCGTTGAGGACGACGCTGCGAGTGTCCGGTGGCTGATGGCGGCAGGCAAAGCAGGACGGTGAGCCGGGATTGATTCTAGTGGGTTTGCTGCACCGAAGCCCCACTGCTTGCCACCGGGTCTTCCTGGTTCAGCGAGCCAACAAGCTCTTCGCAGGCGTAGGTTCCCCGACCGGCGCGGGTACAGGTGGATTGTATCACGCACAGGGATTCTGCACGGGCATTCCGGCAAAAGGCTCTGCCTTGCAGAAAGCCCGCCGTGACCTGCACAACTTGCTTTGGCAGATGGGTCAAGCATCGAGGTCGCGTTGAATGGAGCTTCGATGCGTTCGGCGAGCCCAGCGGCGCGATGGGTGCGGCGCGGGCGGCGATGAATGGTACCATCTAACTACAACCATCCTGATTGGAGGCTTGCCTTGGATTCCTCATCTACCAGCTTCTTCGAGTTCATTGCCATCGGCCTTCTGCTCGTGTACCTTTTCGGCAAGCTCTTGGGGTTCCGCAGGCGCGTACGGGGAAAATCGGGGAAACGGGCGTTCTCATCGCATAAGGCTTCGAAAGGGAATGCACAGCGACTTGCCCCAACGGAGAGGCAAATCGCGCTTGTAGATGCGATGAGGAAGGAAGGGCTTCTCTCTGATCTCGAGAAGCGCATGATACCCGCCAATCAAAGCCGATCGTTCTACAGCTATCTGATCGACCGGCATATCGAAGAGCACGATAAGCTGGCTGCTGAGCATGAGGAAGCGCCAAAGCATCAGGAAGCCTCGGCAACGGTTGATTCAAGCGGCGATCAGAGGAAATGGCTCGATCTCGACCATCTCCCGCCGGTTGACGAGCTCCCCATCGATCAGCGCACCGGGCTATTCTCCAAAAGGGAGCACGCCTTCTACAAGGTGCTTCACCGTGCTTGCGGCAAGCAAGGGCTCACGGTTTGCCCGAAGGTGCGGTTGATGGACATCCTGGATGTCAAGACGAACGATCCGGACGAGAACGCGGTTTGGTTCAGGACGCTTGCCCAGCTGCATATCGATTTCATGATATTGGGGAAAAGCGACCGGTTCCTGTTCGGCATCGAGCTGGACGACTCGACGCATGGCACGGATGAGGCGCGGAAGAAGGACAACCTCAAAGACTGCTGCTTCATGAAAGCGGGGATCCCGCTCTTCCGGTGCCAGAAGATCATGAACGATGAGGAAATGAACGAATGGCTCGATAAGCGCCGCTTGATCGCAGAGGCAAGACGGGAGCTTCATACGTAGAGGAGATTGAAATTGGTTTACGTGACTGGAGATGTTCACGGTGGCAACACCATGAACAGCATCGTTGCTTTGCTGGATGCTATCGTGCCGCTGGGCCAAGCGCTTGGAAAGTGATATTCGCAATCGAATGCGAATATGAGAAGAGCCACAGGGTTTTGCTCCTGTGGCTCTTTCTTTATCTTGACTTGATCTCTGCTATTAGGTGACTTCTGTCGTCTGGGTACAGACGCAACGTCCTGTTTTTGCCGACTCGGGCGAGGCTGATCGCCTCGCGGTGAGCTTGCAGCTCGGCCGCTTTGTCGGACTCTGCCGTTAGGGTTATCCGATCATAGATCTTCTCGCCCTTTAGCACGTCTATCCGGTACCAGCGGCGACCAAGGATGTCTGTTTCGGATCTTGATTCCATCCGCTGTTCCCTCCTTTTTCGCAACAATACTAGTATTATAGCACAACCCAACGGGGTTACGCTACTGTTACTTCGTTGCACCGCAGGTGGAGCAGTAATAACCAACGGTTTCATCATAGGCTGCAGACACTAGCACAGACTTTGTAACAGGCTCATCATATGCTGCTGTAATCGTCTTTTTGATTACATGATATCCACCAGAACCACCGTTCATAGTTTCCTGCTTCAAATGAGCCCTATCTATACCTTCTGCACCGCAGTCGTTGCAAACCATTACATCTTTAGTCACTGCATCATGGTGAACATAGGTAGTCTGATTCTCGTAAACCGCATCATGATGCAGTGTTTTAGCCACCCAGTTGTGCTGATGGGACTGAGCACTTCCACCTTGGTTGCTGCCGGTGTTGCCTCCCTGGTTTCCTTGACTTGGGGCGGTTACGCCGGTCTTGTTGCTGTTGTTCTTCGAGGCGGCGGTGCTGTTGCCTGTTGCGACGTTTCCGCCCTGGGCGCTCGATGCCTTGCTGTTGGCAGCGTTTGCGGCGTTGGAGGCCTTTCCGGCGTCCGTGCCGGCTGCCACTGCCGTTGCCTGGGCGGCTGCGATGTCTGCCTCGGTTACGTTCTCGGCTGCCTTGGGCGTGAGCGTCATCTCGATGGATGCTCCGTGCTCGCCGTCGTACTCCACTACCTGCGGCTCAGGGAGGTTGAACAAGGTGCCGTCATCGAGCATCGGGGAGCCGACGATCGCAAGGGTGTAGGTTCCTTTCTCGGTGATCTCGGTGATCTCGGTGTCCTCGCCTGCAACCACCTGCTTCTCTGCCATCGGGTCGGGGGCGGTGACGTTCTCATCGGTGCTGGTGAGCGTATCCTTGACGTCGCCCTGGTAGATGCTCAGCACGATGGGCGTGGAGGTGTCCTGGTTCCAGCCATCGCAGTTGACCTTTGCGTGGATGGTCGGATCCTCTACCTGCTTCACTTCAGCTGCGGCGGACTCGCTCTCCTGCTTCGGCTCCGGCTGGTGGGTGGAGCTGTACGCGAATGCGCTTCCTGCGATGATCAGGGCTGCGGCGGCTGCGCAGCCTGCGGCGATTAGGGCGTTTCGCTTTCCGGTTGGGCGGAACGGGTCTTTCGGCATATCCTTGACATGCTGCCCTACGCTCTGGTTGCGGCAGGCTTCGGCGAATGCCTCCTGGGTCGGCGTGGCACCGGTGAGCTCGTAGCGCTCGTAGAGCGGGATCAACGCATCGTGGACATCGCCTTCGCCGTGCTCAACGCCCTGCTTTGCCAGGGACTTCTCGATGCGGTGCTCTGCGGTCTCCATCTTCGCGGCCTTGGGTTTGTCTGCGGGGATCTCCGTTGCCGGAAGCTTCTCGGTTGCGCCTGCCTGCCCCTGATCGGCGGGCGTCGCCTCCAGCTTCTCGGTCTTTGCCTCTGGATCGAGGCCAGGTTGCTTGTTGTTCTCTTCCATGTATCTCATTCCTTTCGGTTCTTCTCTAATCGTTTCACTGTTTGCTTTTTTGTTTTCCTAACTTATCGTATATCGGCATGCCTGCCGTAGTTGCCGCTCTGCTCGCGATGCCGACCGATGAGGTACTCGCGGTTGCGACGGTCCTCCTCTTCCCATGCGTCTTGCTGTGCGTCCTCGCTTTTCAGGAACCTAAGCCAAACGATAGGGGCGATGATTGCCAGGACAAGCCCGATCGTCGCTGCGACGGTGACAACGAACGTGTCGCCGAGCTCCGGGAAAAACGCATCTGCCTTGAGCCCGAGCACGATGAGGAGCAGCGGCAAGAAGCCGACCATGCCGATGCCGAAACCGAGTCGGCATTGGTGTCCGAAGCCGTTGCCCCGCACAAGGCTGTGAAGCCCCTGCGTTGCGAGCATCGCGAAGAACGGTGGGGCAACGAGGCATATGATGCCTAGGATGCAGGAGGTCGTATCCATCGGTTAGCCTTCCTTTCGCCTCTTTTCCCTTACGCGCCCGCTGCGACGATGAGCGCTGTGACCACGATGACTGCCACGGCGGTTCCGATCATCGCAGAGCCGGTCACGATGATGAGCTTGAGGCTTTCTTTGCGCCCTGCGTAGCCAAAGGCCAGCACTGCCAACACAAAGGCAAGGAAGGCAACCGCCAACGTTGCCATCAACATTGGCCTTCCTTTGGCTTCGGCTCGTCCTCTTCCTCAAGCAGGCGGATTATCGCACGGCGGGCGAAAGCGGACTGTCCCTCGCCTGTGCGCACGTAACGCTCGCGCAACCGCTGCCTTACCCAGTTCGGGACCTGCACGTTCATCTGAACAAGCCGGTCCTCGTCGTCTTTCGACATCGCGATCACACTCCTTTCTCATAAGAGCATTCCAACGAGACTCGTCACTCCGCTGTAGACTGCGAAGACGGCAAGCCCGGCCAAGGAGATCAGGAACAGGCCTGCTAGCATCGCCAGCACCTTCTTCGTGAGCTGCCAGGTAACGCGGAAGACAAGAAGCGTCATCAATATCGCAACTATGCATTCAACTGGTCCCATTTCCTCGACCTCCTTTACCTGTCTAGTGTTCTATAACTCTATAGTCCTATATATAGACTACTAGAGTTATAGAACATTTGTAAAGGGCTATCAGCGGCTTGCCTGCCAAAATTTTTCCTGCTTCGAGCCCCCAATTGCTCTCATCATCTCTCTTCTTGATTTCGCTCCTTGCGGAGCTCCATCAAGCCCTTCGGTGTGATCACGTATAGATTTGGCGATGTGCCTCCGGATCGATTGCTTTGGGGAATCGACTCGATCAAACCGTTTTCCCGCAGGTACCTCACCACACGCTGCGCTGTGCGGACGGTCCTGCCTATCGTCTTCGCAAGGCTGTCCTTTGCGATGACTGCTCCCCCATCACCGTATTCGGCGATCAGCGACAACACCTCACGTTCGCTGGCAGAAAGGCGGGTCTTCGGTTCTCTACCGCTCATTGTCCTCTTCGCTTCCTTGCCTTGCCTTGCCGGTCGATCGATCAGGTCTGCTAGGCGCAGAACGTCTTGTCTGTTTGCAAAGCCGCGTTCCCCGCCCATGTCCACGTCGAGGATGCAGAATATCTCCAACTCCGACACTCCTACCGCCGGGTCTGCCTGCTCTGCGGCAGCTCGCAGCCTTCTCGCCGTCTCCCGGCGCTTCTCATCGTCTATCATCTTCCGAACCTTCCTGCTCCAGCAACGTGTGCAGCTGCTCGATCTGCTGCTCGTTGGCTTTCAGCAGGCTCAGGGCCTCCTGCGCCGCCCTTTGGGCGAAATAGGCGTCGGCGTCTCTCAGGAGCGCTTTCTCGGCCTTCTCCAAAAGCCTTGCAGCCGTGATCGTCGGCTCCCACGCATCCTCACCTGGATGCTTCGTGCAGTTTATGCCCATGATCACGTTCTGCTTTATCATCTCGATGTCTGCATCTACCATGCTCTTTCGATCGGTATCAGGCATCTTTATTCCCATTTTCTCCGCGACGTTAGCCATATCTTGCTCACTGGAGCCGCCGAGTTCTTCGCTAAGCGCCTCGATACGCTTGGCTATGGACTTTGCCTCATGGCTGGCGGAGGATTTCAAGGAGGCAACAAGGTCCTCGATGGTCATGCCGTCCTCTACATGCTCAAGCAGTATGCACTGCTCGATGTACGTCAATTGGAGCCGCATGCCGAGCAGACCTACCGCTGCTTTGCTGTTGTCTACGCTAATCATTTCCTGCATAGGATGCCTCCTTCTTCTTGCGCTGCGCTTAACGTTCTTGGTTAAGGTTTGTTTGCTGCTTCTCTTTAATACGCTCCCAGTTATCATCAACCGACTTCTTTGCGGTAAATGCTCCTACCCCTGCGCCTACCAACTCGAATGCAATCAACGCAAGACCGACTCTTGCATCAATTAGAGACAATACCGAGGTTGCAACCAGCACAATCAGGCAAACAAGCGCAACTGCAACAGATACATAACTCTGCCGCATTTGACGAATGTCCTTGCGGCTTAGCTCGATGCCCTTGGAACGGCAGAGCCTCCCCATGACCAAGGTATTCACACCGAAAACCGAGCAACTGACTCCGAATATCGCCAACAGCATCGGCAAAGAAGCTTCTATTGACATTTCTCTCCTATCTCCCTCTCTTCATTAGACCTTGCTTTCATGACTACTTGGCTCGCTTCTTCTCGCGGGACTTCTTCGCCTTGGAGACGAAGGACTGCTCTTGCTTTGCGAGGATGTCCTTGCCGGCTTCCAAACGGCGATTCAAAATCGTTGCCGACTCAATCATGTTCATTGAGCTTTCTACATGTGCAGGATGTATCGCGTACCCAGGATCGAGGACTTTTTCTCGACCCGTTGGGTGCCATCATCTGCAGATTGCACTTGCACTTCGAACTCGCTCAGGGTCATGTGATAGCGTTCCTCGGAATGCAGCTCATAACGCTCCCCTGGTTGCAACGATATGTACGTTATTCCGCCCTCCGTGTGCGATTCGGGCTCGTAATCGGAGTCCTCCGATACCGAAGCGCTTTTCGCTTCAGTGATGTCCGTACCTTCGGCGAGCACCAGCGTTATATCGTACTGGCCGTTCTCTTTGGAGACAGAACGAAGGTTGTAGGTACCGTCTTGGAACGGGTAGCGCTCTAGTTGGCTTTGCCTGATCGGCAGGATAATGGACAGGCAGGCAATCAGGAGCGCTATTGTAAGGATCTGTATCATGAAGGTGAGGGTTGACTTGCCATCGGTCATCTGGGCTCCTTCTCGTCGTTCAATGAGCTGATGCCAATACAGCAGAAGGCTATGAGGTCCACCGCCGCCGCGATTCCGTAGCCTGTGTAGCCGGCAAGGCAGGCTGCGAAGCTGAAGCCTACAGCGATGCAGCCGATGACGGAGAGCGCTTTGAAGGACTTGTGGCTTGGGTCCATGCCGAATGCGTTGGGAAACGTCCCCAGTGCCATGCACAGACCTAGGATGCCGGCTACTGCCGAGGCGATTCTCGAGGTGAGGCAGACGCCGACCTCGAACGGGATGTGGTCGAGGCATATCGCGAACACTGCCGCGGCAAGGGCGGTGAGGGCTAGCCTGTATGCAATACTTTTCGTCATCTGGACGCTCCTTCTTGATTGTCTGTTAGCAGGGCTATTAACTGCTCGTGCAGGGGGACGTACTTCGCAGGCTTGTCCCAGCCCGCGCGCATCAGCTCATCGAAGTACCACTTATCGATAGCAAGGCCGATGCCGACCAGGACTACAAGCAGAGCCAATCTAATTGCCAATTCTTCCATTACTCTGTCTCCTTCTCTTGTCGATGCGCTTAAAGCTGCCAGTCGTTTTGCTTTTCGCTGTTCTTGGGCTTCTTTGCGCGGGACTTCTTCGCCTTGGTGACGAAGGACTGCTCCTGCTTCGCGAGGATGTCTTTGCCGGCCTCCAAGACGTTCTGCGCCCCGTTCGCCTTGCGGTCGTGCTTTGCACCGCACTCCGGGCAGGTCCACGCAGGGCGCAGGTCCCTTGCAAGGACAAGCTCCTCATGACCGCATCGGCTGCACACCTGGGCTGTGGGGGTGTCGCCGGGCACCTCGACGAACGATCGGTTCGCCCATGCCGACTTGTAGGCGAGCTGGCGGTTGAACTCCGCGAAGTTGCCGTCGAGCATCTTGCGGTTGAGCATCTTCTTCGCCTTGCGGGGAAGGTCCTTGGTCGCCGCGCTGCCATGCTGCTGCATGTCCTTGGAGCCCATCTGGCGGGCGGCTATCGTGCCGTAGCCGTTGACAAGCTCCCTGGTCGCGTTGTGCGTCGCTGCCTTGCGGACATCGGCGATCCGCTCGTTGATCCGGGCAACCTTCCTCTTCTGCTTCAGGTAGTTTTGGCTGCCGGGCTCTTTTCTGGCGAGGTCCCGCTGGGCGATGGCAAGGCGCCTCTGCAACCGCCCGATCCTCTCCGGCAGGTCCATCACCTGCCCGTCGGAGGTCACCGCCCAGTGGGAGGCGCCGAACGTGATGCCGACCTCGCCCGTTGCGGCTGGATAGGCGGGAAGCTCCCGCTCCTTGACGTTGATCGATGCGTAGTAGGCGCCGCTTGCCTTGCGCTCCACGGTGCAGCTCACGAACTTGCCCTCCGGGATGCGGTGGATCCTCGCCCTCACCTTCCCGATCTTAGGGAGCACGATGCCGTTCCAGCTGATGCCGGCAAGGTCCCAGTCGGCGGGGATCGGCGAGGGGATCTCCGCAACCGCAGCCTCGGCCTTGCCGTTGTCGAAGTCGCAGCCTGCGAGCTTGACCTTGCCGGACTTGTAGGTCTGGACCGGGTTCTTACGGGACTTGAACTTGGGGAACCCGACGTCCTGCCCCTTCTTGATGCCACGGAAGAAGTTCTGGTAGGCGGTGTCGAGGTTGCGAAGGGCGTAGATGAGGGCTGTGGCGTCGGCTTCCTTGAGCCAAGGCTTCCCGTCCTCGTCTACGAGCTCCTTCTTCAGGCGCGTCAGATCCTTGGACGTGTCGAACATCGACATCGCCTTGGCTGCGGGGTCGTAGGTCGGGTTCGGGACCGTGTGGAAGACGACCTTGCCGCCCTCGGTGCGCTCCCATATCTCCTTGCCATCCTGATCGTATTGCACGTTGCCCTGCTCGTCGCATGCGGGCTTGGGCCGGCGAACCTCCTGCTGGGTGCGCTCGTAGGCATCCATCCTTGCCCGGAGGTAGTGGTTGTACACGAAGCGCGATGCGTCGATGTTCGCCTTGATCGCCTCGCACTGGGATGGGGTCGGGTAGATGCGGAACTTGTAGGACAGGCGGACGCCGTGCTCCTCGTTGCTATTCTTCTCGTTTGGCATATCGTTATCCTTTTCGTAAGAGGAATTTCCTGATAGATACATTGTAGCGTATTTAATGTCTCTGGGAGACATTAAATCGGAAAAAGGTTGCCTTTTTGTTCTCTGAAAAGGGGGTTTGTCGTTGTACCGACATTGAATCTGCCTTCATGCGCCGACGCTCTCCCGTGCCTTCCAATTATTTGCATTGAGCTTTGAAGGAGGGATTTTCATTGCTTTCGGTTTCGGGCGGCTAACGCGGGACCCTTCCGTTTTAAGGTATCATCGTCTAAAAATAAAACCACTGCTTTCATCAGCAATGGTTTTTAATCAAATCGGTCAGCCGAGGCAACGAGTATCGCTGCACGGTGCGTTCAGTGAGCTTGATGCTTTGTCCGGTTCCAAAACTGAACAACAAGCTGATCGTGCAAGTTACGGTTCAGTAACCGTGGCACATCGCCCGGTTCCAAAACTGCCCTGTCTCTTTCCGAGCCGGACGATTTGTTCAGTAACCGTGGCACATCACCTGGTTCCAAAACCTCCGAGGCCGCTTGATCCGTCGACTCCAAGTTCAGTAACCGTGGCACATCACCCGGTTCCAAAACCTACGCAGTTGAAACCGCTGTGTGAACAGGGCTTTCATATCTCAAGGAACCGGGAAAAGCACCAGGTCTTCCTGCTTCAGCGAGCGGTTTCCGCGATTTCTCGCAGAAGATATGCTCTCCACAGGCGTAGATTCCCATTCTGATCACGGTATGGATCCATTGTAGCAGAACGATTCCTTAGATGCTCTCTATCTGTTGTCCCACGACTGTATCAGAACATGAAAAAAGCCAGGCAACTTTTGCACGGTCCCTGGCTTTGACTTGAAAACGATGCTGCCCGGGTTAGCGGGGCACCGTTTGTATTTTTGATTGTATACTCTGAACACAACGTATACAGGTTAGCATGTTTTTAGTGATGCACAAACGGGAATATGGAGCTTGTCGATACGGTTCCGGCTGTGCCTTGCAACTCTGCCTTGCTCGGCGTAGTTGTGCTAAAGGCTTTTGAAGGAGGTTGCATTGCAGGTTATTCTGACGAAGGATGAGACATCGGCGCATCAGCTGGTTTGGACATTAAGCTCTGAAGAGTTTGAACAGGCATCTGAACCACGGGGTTCGCTGCTGAACAGCTCCGAAGAGGCTCGACTTCTCAATAATTTCCTTGCAGCTAAAAACCCTCTCCAATTGCTCCGCACTATCCAAGAATTTGGAATGCCTTTAAGCCTTGAAGGCAAGCTCGTGAAAAACAGTGTTTCCCCGCACCTCTCACGGGCAAGCAGAACTGCACTTGCATCCGAATGTAGTTTCTTCTCAGTCGGTCATAGAAATGTCTCGTCATTGAAAGAATCAAGCGCTCGGAACGCTATCGCGAAGTTCTCGTTTTCGCGCGAAGAAACGCTTTCGCATGCTTTGGCCACATGTGATCCTGAAAGCAAATTCGTCATAGAAAATCTCTCTGATTGGACTGCCGTTAAAAACCTGCTTGTTTTCCTTCTGTCGCTGAAAGCAGCAATCCAGCAAGGAAAGGGACCTCTCCTATCTGGTTTCGAATATGAGCGGGCATACAGGTTCTTTGAAGGGTACCTGCGCAAGAAGGGCATTGCGTTCAACCCATATGCAGACAGCAGCCTTGCTTCTGCCTACAACCTTTTCCATGACCTTGCCACGAGTCTTCTTAGGCAAGGCGATTATCAGTTGGACTTTGGTTTCAATGGATATCATGAAGGTGATCTATTGGCTTCCAATCTTGAAAGTCGGCTATGGTTATCGCTACTCGGCTATAAGTCGATAAACCTTGGAATCTGCGTCTATTGTGGACTTCCTTTCTTCGTTAAAGGCAAAAGCAGGAAGTGCTACTGTTCGCATAATTGTCTGCAAATGATGAGAAAGCTTCAAGCTTGATTCGCTTTCGCTTAGGAAGGAGGGATTGAATGATCTCGCATAAAGTTAAGAGCAGGATTGCCATGGGGATCTGCGGGATACTCTTGGTTGCGGCAGGAATTCTTGGATTCACGCTTTGGTCCATGGAGCAGGCGGGCAACCCATCTCCCGGCGGGCAGGCTCGGGAGGTGTCGCTCGACCCTTACGGGTTCCCGGAGGTCGACTGGGACTATTGGAAATCGGTTAACCCGGACGTCATCGGTTGGGTCACCGTGCCTGGGACCAACATAGACTCGCCTATCGTGCAGGCGCATTCCGACGACCCTGAATACTATCTTCATCACGATGTTTATGGGAAGTACAACGTCTACGGATGCCCTTACCTCGATGCAGGCTGTGAGGCTGCGGGGTTCAAATCGTACAACTCTGTGATATTCGGACATCACATGAACGATCAGACGGTGTTCTCGGCGTTCTCCAAGTACACGGATGCCGCTTTCGCAAAGGAAAACGGCAAGGTGCTGCTTCAGATGCCGGGGGAAAAGCATATCCTCTCGGTTAAGCTCGCCGAGATGATCAACGCGGGAACGGACAGGTCGAAGCGCACCTCGTTTACCGATACGGCTGATTTCGGTCGGTGGTACGCAGAGAGGGCGCAATCCGCCGACGTTGTGATAGACAGCTCGGTGCCGTCCCGGAACTACACCTTTGTCACGTGCTCGTACAACAGGTGGAAGAACGAGCGGACGCTTGTATTTGCGAGCGAGTGAGGAGTTTAGATGATCAACAAGGGCATCCTTATCGATAGACAGTTCGATGCCGAATTGTTTGCCGACAACCTTAGGTTGCTTAGAGTAGGCAAAGGGCTCACGCAAGCAGAGCTTGGTTCGCTTTGCGGGATCTCTGAAAATGCGATACGGAATTACGAGCTTGGGCGTTGCTTTCCGAAAATCACAACGCTCAACGCGCTCGCCAATGCCCTTGACATCTCTACCGGAGCTATTTGCATTTACCGATTCGACAACGATCTTGAGCTTCAAGCAGGCTTACGGCAGCTTTGCCAAGTTTACGGTTTGCAGGTCAAGACATGCTCTATCGGAGATAGAAATCAAGACATCAGGAACTTGCAGCAGCCAATCTGATGAACAGGCTGATCGATTTCAGGTACTTGGAAATTCGCAATTGATTGCGAATTCAAGAAAGCCCGGAGGCTAATGCTTCCGGGCTTTCTTCGCCTTAGTACACATCATCGATTGATTTGAATAGCATCCTTAAATCTTCATATGCCTTTGTGGTGTTCAACCAGCCAACCGTTAGATTGACAACGCTAGCTAATGCCACATACATTTGCTCTAATTCCTTAAGATCTTCCCAATTGAGCAAGACAATATCAAAGAACTGTTTTGGTTCGATTTCGTCCATAGCTGAGTCCAGTTGCTGAATCATAGCCCGTGCCAATTTTGCATCTGCACCAGCAGGACTATCCGGCGATTCCCCATGGACTTCATGCAACTTGTCACATACCAGCGTCCAGTTGGCTTTCAGATAATCAATTCTTTCCTGTCCCAAAATCCCTTTAGCATCACCAAAGCTCACCCCTATCATATACCGGCTTGCGAACTCCACAAATGCCTTGAAATCAACGTTCTCGTTTCGGCGAAGTCTCTTTGCCGCCTCAAAGAACACAGAAAGTAGTTCTATTCTGGCAATGCTTTCCCCAAGATACATACGCTCTACCGCTTTACGCGCTTCGCTTCCTTTTTTAGGCAGAAGGTCGTTTAATATCGCTTCTTCAGCTTCTTTACTTCGATTTGTACCGTTTACCTTCGCCTTTTCTCTAAGAATGTTATCTATCAGCCTTCCGTATCCATCATTCGAGAAAACGATCGTCATCTTCGGCTTGTCTGTCGGCATACTCGCTCCTTAACTGAATGATTCTGTTAGCCCTTTAGTACACATCGTCGATGGACTTAAGGAAAACTCTCAGTCCATCACGGGCTCGGGCTGTTTCGGGCCAATCTGCCGTCAGAGCAACCACATCTGAAAGCGCAAAGTATACAGAAGCAGAATCATATAAAGTCGGCCAGTTCCACATCACGATGTCGAAGAACTTCTTCGGTTTTATTTCCTCATAGGCAGTATCAAAGTACTGAATCAAACTATATGCCAACCCCTCATCGACACCAGCCGATTCCCCAGCAGGACTATCCGGCGATTCCTCATGAACTTCATGCAACTTGTCACATACCAGCGTCCAGTTGCCTTTCAGATGCTCAACTGTTCCTGAATCTTTTTGCCCGGCATCGAATCCCATCGCGGGCATCTGCCGCCAGACATACTCGACAATCGGTCTGAAATTCGCTTCCTTGTCTGGATCTATCTTGCTTGCCAGTTCTTCCAACATAAAAGACAACTCTTTTTGCACGGTACTTTCACCTAGATAGAGGCGCTCCAGCACATCACGAGCAAGACTGCCGTCTTTCGGCAAAAGAGAATCAATCAGGATACGCTCTATGTTCCAGCTTTTGCTCGCACCGTTCACCTCTGAGCAATCACTGAGTCCCTGAATCAGAATCTTCTTGCTTTCGTCGTTTGCAAATACCAGATTCACCTTCGGTTTGTCTGTCGGCATTCAGATTCCCCTTTCTTTCCTTGTTTTCATAACTATACCCCCAAAATGGACGAAAACAAGAAGGATAAGGGTAGCTCCTTATGCGCCCCCAGGGTGACTTTAAGTACCTGCATATTCGCATTTAATTGCGAATATGAAAAGGAGCTTCCGACGCATATGCCAGAAGCTCCTGATTCAGACGAGTGCTATAACCATATAGCCATTGAATTATATTACAGCAATGTGATATAGGTCTAGCTTATCTTAGGAAGCAATGGGAGGATGTTGCCCTCAATCGCCTTATCGCTGAAGGACATCAAAAGGCTCTTTCCCTCATCCATTTCCACGACATGATAGCTGCACGATTGGACTATCGCCGCAACCTTCGCATCGGTCATATCCGCTTTGAGTTCGGTGCCGTCTTCGCACTTCAGTGTAAGCTTTGCATCCACAATCTCCATCTTGACTCCTTATCGCCTTTTTTAGGTCAACAATACGCTCTGAAACCTCCCTTGTCCTTGCAATCGAGCCTTACACGAAATGCTCGATTCCGAAAGCTAAGGCCAATGCCAACACGATCAGGATGGCAAGGTACTTTGCGTAATTCAGTAAGCGCTCGGGGAGGTTCATCATGAAGTACATCCTCGAACGGCGGGAGGCGGCCTGCTCGAGCTCGTGGATGTGGTCCACGGCTTGCGCATGCACCTTGTCAATCGTTTCCGCAGCATCCTTGCGCACGGTGTTCACCGATTCTGATGCCTTCTGCGCACACAGTCGCATGCCCTTCGCAAACTCATCGTTTAAAGACTTCACGGCTTCCTGCGTGCTGCTCCTTACCGCTTCATCGATTCGTTTTTCGGTACCTTCGAAGTATCCGTTGGTCTTTTTCGCGAGCTTCAGACAGTCGTCCTGCGCTGCCTTCGCCTCGCGGGTGCTGCCATCGATCGCTTCGATGCGCTCATCGATCCGATCGATGCGGTCAAGCAAGACGCTCATATCGTTCGTCAGCTTCAGGAGCATCTGCGTCGTCGCGAGATCGGCGGGCGATGCCTGCTGAGCCGGAGCAGCCGGCGATGTGGGCAACTCTCCTGCCTTCGCCTCCTGAGTATCTTCCTGTCCCGACACCTTGGCTTCCTGCTCTTCGCCTTCTTCACGCTCAGCTGACTGGTTTTCTGACTGATCCTGATCGCTTTGCTGATTGGAAGCTTCGGGCTCATGCTCGCTGTCTTGCTCTGGGGCGGAGCCGGTTTCGTTGGCATCCGGGTTATCGTTTCCCATCACGATGCCGATAAGATCGTCCTGTGCGACATTTGCCTTCGCATCTTCGAGCATCGCAGCATCGGACTCCGCCATCCCCTCCTGGCTCAAGTCTCCTTCCTCGTTTTCGTTGTCAAGATCCTCATCAAGCGGCAACTTTTCCTGCGCGTCGAGCGCGGCTTTTGCCTTGCTGCTGTTCTTCATGCACATTCTCCTCTCTCTTCAATTGAATTTTACCTGCTGGTGTTGCTGCGCTCGCCGCCGCCGCGACCGTTTTTCCGTGTAACGGTCTGGCTATGCGTGCGGGCACGATTATGGGTACCGCCGCCAGAGCCCTTGCCGCCGCGACCGGGAAGCTGCTCACCGCCGCCGCGCTTCGGGACTGTCTTGCTGCGAATCTTCTCTGCAGTACGCGAGGCAGCCAGAATTCTGTCGGTGACGTCACGGTCACCCATGAGGGAGTCTGGGCGCTTCGGCAGCTTCAGCTTGGGAGTATCGGCGCCCATCTGCTTGGCGGCCTCGCGGTAGGCTGCAAGCGCCTTGTCGATGCGGGCAAGGTAGACGGCCTTCGGGTTGTCGGGCTCTTTGCCTTGCTGCACGCTCTTCGTTTCGAGCGACTTCTGAATCTCTTGCAAAGTGAAACGGCCGTCCAGCTTTCCGATGTCAAAGGTGCACTTCGGATTGCCGGTCTCGCGGACATCGGTGTCGGTCACGTACACTTTGTCGTCACGAACATCGACCTCGCCACCGAACTCCTCGATCCACTTCTTGAAGTCGCCGAGACTACGCACATTCGGCGACTTGATCACTGAGGCAACGATCTCTCGCAGATTGTTCTTGTAGCTGTAACGGTCGTCCTCGATGATCGCCTTCTCGGCATCGCGTGGGCTGCGATTGCGGATAAGGGAGTTGGGCTTGCCCTCCTCAACTTGCTTCAAGCCCCATTCGGAATCCATCTCACGAACGGTGGCTACACGCTTCTTGTAACCGTTCTTCCCGCCCTCACCGTGTATTCGCTTGCCGGTCATCAGGTCGCTTCGGTTGATCGCCATGTGCACAGCATAGCGCTTGCCTTGCTTGTCCTTCTCCTCGTGAAGCGCGAAGACGACCTGATTGTTCGGGTAGCGCTTCGCTACGTACTCCATTGCGTAGCGCATGCAGTGCTCAGGGGTCATCTTGCCGCCGTTCACGCTGCACTCCTCAGGGAGGAAAGCAAGAATCTGATGGTACATGATGGTGTTCTTCGTGCCGCGCTTCGCCGGCTCGTTGTGTCCGAACAGCTCTCGCGTTCGGTCCATCTCCGCATACCAATGCTCGCTGTGGAAGATGTTCCAGCCATCGCGTGCCAAGGCATCCTTGCCGTTCAGGTAACGGCGCACGTTCTCGCCATGGCGCTCGCTGGTAACGGGCTTCAACTTTATGATCGTCATCCTGCTTCCTCCTTTCCGATTCGTATTCGCATTCGATTGCGAATATAGGATTTGCACTGAGGCTACACTTGGCTTTTCAGCATCTCGGTCAACTCGGTGGCCTTCCTGACAGCATCGCGCACGTTCCAAATCACCTGCTGCACTTCTGCTGGATCGAAGGCCGCTATGCCGTTTGCATTGAGGAAGTACATGAGCTGGTTGAGGTTCGTGCCTTGCTTCAGGAGCTCATGAGTCATGCGCCGCACTGCCTCGATGTCGATCTCGTTCTGCTGGACGACTTTGCCCTGGATAGCGCTGCGGCGAACAAGGTCCGACATGCTACAGCCCAGCGATTCGGCACGCTCTCTCAGCGCAAGCTTCTCGCTGTCCGTCACCTGAACCTGAATACAGTTGGTGCGCGGCTCTTCCTTGTCCAAGCTGCCGACATTGCCTAGCGGCGCCTCCGGCAAATCGATTGCCTGGTAGACGAGCGCTAGGCGCACAAGCTCGGACACTGTAACGTTTGAGCGCTTGGCGAGGTTCTGAAGGGCTTCCTTCTCTATCTTCGTCATGCTCAACAATATGGTGGCCTTGTCGCCTCTCTTCTTGTTCAACTGCCTGCCTCCTTTCTTGGTGTCCTCGCATCTTCGTACATTGCGGCTTTGTCCGCTTCGCAAAGCGAGCTGCCTCGGTTTCGGAGCGGAAAAGCACTTACCTTTGCCCGAGCGGCCTCGGGCTATTCGCCGATGGCTCGCGCAGGCGGAACCATCGGAGGGTGCAAGCGAATCGCCAACGCGATTCCTGCGCAGCACCCGGAACCCCGGACAGGGAACCGACATCGGCAAGTCCGATGCCGCAGTTCCGACCAGTCCGGCAAGCCCTTAACCGTGGTAATTAGCGATAGCTATATTACCATGAGTTAAGGAAAGCTTGCACGGATTCCCGAAGGGGGTTCGTTGGCAGAGCAGAATTGCGGGGAGAAGCCTCCCAGTGATCCTGCGCAGACAGTGAGCGAAGTGCAGTGAAGCCGACCTATGGGGAGGGTTCGAACGGAACGTAGCGAGAGCGTAAGCTCGCAGTGGAGCCGCCCTTTGGAAGGGTCCGAACGGAGAGCTGCAGCGGGCTCCGGCGATGACGTCGGGGCGTGGGGAGAAGCCTCCCCGCGTTCCGATGGCTTCGCCGGAGCGTCCCGCCCCTCAGGCGGGACAACAAGGATTTGGTGTAGCTTGCTCTTTTGATTGGGTAACCGATCTTTTTGATTTCCAATCGGATCTCTGCAAAGCAAACGCTGCGTTTTCGGAAGATCTTTGATCTGATTGATCCACTCGCGTTGCTCGCTGATACGGCTAACTTCTTGATTGAGTTAGCCTTTCAGTTATGGATGCTCCCGCACATCTGATGTTGCAAATTGCGACACCCTAGGACGTTTGCTTCGCTCACTGTGCGATGCCTTCGCATCGATTGATACGCTCGCTCATGCTCGTTGATGCTGCTCTTTTGGAAGAGCCTTTTGATAAAATCAGATTGAGCCGAATCGCCCTCTGAGGGTGATTCTAGGCGGTGGAGGGTTTCCCACTTTTCCATGATTCCGGCGCTCGAAGGGCACTACTAAAGCCCGTAGGAGCCGGGATTGTGGGAAAGTGCGTAAACCCGGGCGGGCATTTCTGCTTTCCGCTTAGGCTAAGAAAAAATCATCTCCAGTGAGCGGATTCCCTTCTAAGGGGAAATTCTAGCGAAGGCTTCAAATAATAAAAGGCTCCCCATTGCTGAGGAGCCTTCAGGTGTTTTCTCTAATCCAAATGCTTTTAGGGTAAACGATCAATCAACTCTTTTGCTTGCTTCCAGCCGAGCCCTTTAAGTCTACGGTTTTTTGCGATGCCGATTTCCTTCATCAACTTCTCCGACTTTGCGCTGCCAAACCCTCGAACCGCTTCAATCATATCAACAACTTTGAGACGACCTACAATCTCATCGTCCTTCATGCTGATCGCTTCCTCGACCGACATCTCGCCGCTTGCAAGTTTCTTCTTAACCTCCGCCCGCTTCACGCGAGCAACTTTAGCTGCCTCGAGAGCAGCCAACCTCTCTTCCTTGGTAAGCTTAGGAGGCGTGCTTTCAATCATGGTAACAACTCCTTTCAGCTATCGAGCAGGACCGAGATCGGTAACCCACGGCGCTACTCGATAACCTTTCTCGCGTTTCTTATCTTCACCAACACGCTCGTTGTGCTTATAGAGAACAACCCTATGTCCACCAAGGTTATTCCTTCCACACAACTCTTTAACGGTCTCGCCACGCTGGCTGTCGACTCGCTCGGAGCGAACAATCTCATCCTCGTCACTGTTGTTTGCACGGAAAGTAACGAGATAGCGCTGACTTGACTCTTCGAACTTGATGTCCTTGATCGTTCCAACCAAACGCGCTGACTTCTGAACCAATACCGCAAGCGAGTTGTCTGCGGCCATGCGGCCGATGCTTATGACTTCCTTGGTAAGGCTCGCCTCGTCAACCAGCTCGCCTTTAAGGGTTAAGCCAATGTAAGCGAGCTCGATGTTGCGGCGTATCTGCTCATCGTTTCGCAATGATGTTTCTGGCATTTCTGCTTCCTTTCAGTTGTGTCCCAACTACACTGATCTTGATCGGCTGATCGCCATCAACCAGATACAAATAACAGGGGGCTATCAAGACGTATACAAATCGTGATTTGATCAGTTGCCCAAGATCATACAATCTAAACGCAACCGGAAAGCTCTGCCTTAATCAACAAGCGTTGCGACCGAGCAAGCATCAACTGACTTGGACTTAGTACCCTTCTCGGTCCAACCATTCGATCATCACGCGGCTGACAAGAAGGTTCATGCTGACATCCTCATCGCGTGCCACATCGCGAATGCGCTTGTGGAGCTCAGGGGATACGCTGAGGTTGATCTTACGATCGTTGCCACGGGAGCGACGTTTAGTGTAGCCGCCTGGCAATTTCACGACCTCACCAACGCCCTTCTCTGCGCTTTCCGTTTTCTTCTTCATGGATGCTTTCGCAACTGACTCGTTGGCACCGGTATTCATCTCAAACTCGGTATTGCTCTTACGCGTCTTAGCCATTTTTAGTTCTCCTCCTGATTGAGATATTCATCGATAAACGCCTTGAAATCTTCAGCGGCCGTGCATTCCGGATCGTAATCCCAAAGAGAGATGTGGGCACTCTGTGCCTGACGAACGGAAACGCACTTGCGGATACGTGTTTCGAAAACCTTTGTGTCCGCATTCTCGGCAACCTCGGGAAGCTGCTCATCAAGCGAGCGCTCCAAGCGACCACGTGCATCGTAGGTGTTGATCAAGATGCCAGAGATGATCACATCGGGATTCAGGCGCTTGTTCTTGCGAATCGCCTCGCAGGCTTGGTAAACCTTGCCGAAGCCGTCAACCGATGCCGTGTCGGGAACCACCACAACGATCACATCGTCTGCCGCAACGATTGCGTTGCGGGTCACGATGCCAAGCGATGGAGGGCAGTCGATAACGCAGTAATCGTAGTTGCCCTCCACGCATTCGAGCGCATCGGCCAGCATCGTGAGCGGAGTATCGAGCTTGGACATCTCAACTTCCGCATCTGCCACCAATGTGTCGCCGGGAATGATGTCACCATGCTCATAGTGCTGAATGCCGGCGGCGGCGGTGTACTCGAATGATGTGAGCAAATCGTAGACGGTTACCGCATCCTCGATCTTCGCACCGGCCTGACGGGTTGCATTGGTTTGCTGGTCGAGATCGACAAGCAGCGTACGGTAGCCTTTGGCATTCAGGCCTTCCGCCAATGCCATTGAGGCGGCGGTCTTGCCGACGCCTCCCTTATGGTTGCAAATCGCAATAGTCTTCATGACTGTTTCCTTTCTTTTCCTAACCCTCGAACATGGCACTCATCCGAATATCGGCATTCTTAGCCGCCACGCAGAACACGCCTGACAGCACCGTTATCGCCTCGATGGCAACAACGAGAACCGCAATGGTGATGGCGCTCAAATGAAAAAGGCAGCCGATGCCGATGACGATAGCCGAGCTCGGTGTTCCGAAAGCGAGCCATGAGATCAAGAATCCAAAACCTCGCATAACCGGTATCTCCTTTCCGCTGTAGTATTATTGTAGCACAACCCAACGCCCCAACAACGGCACAACCCTGCGACATAGCAAAAAATTTTGCGGGCTCTCTCAATATCTATTACGACTAAAGCCCTGTATCTGCAAAACAATATTTGCAGATACAGGGCTTCTTCCTTTGCCGCACCGATTTCAAGACAATGAAAAAGGCACCCGCTTTCGCAAGTGCCTTAACCGATGACGTTAATCATCGTAGTGTCCTTTGCATGAGACGATCTCAAGTACCCCGTCTTTTACCCGGTACACAAGTCGGTTCGCGTCATCAATCCTCCTCGACCAGAAGCCGCTTAGATTCCCCCTCAACGGTTCTGGCTTTCCGATGCCATCGAAGCCGTTTCCACGCTCAATATCCTTTACCAAAGCATTGATGCGCTTCAATGTCTTCTTATCCTCACGTTGCCACGAAACATAATCATCCCATGCCTCGTCAAACCATACCTTCCTCATCTAACCGTCCTCCAACAGCTCATGCTCCACGCCTTTGCCGGCATCAAGGGCTTCGATCCCTCTCTTTATGTGCCTCATGTTGCTGTCCGAATAGAACGGATCGGCATTGAGCTCAAACGGGATACGATGCTCCCTTGCAACAGCTTTCAGGAAGACGTTGACTGCGGTGGACATCGGTATGCCGATCGCGTTCAACGTTGCCTCAGCATTACGCTTAACCTCATCATCGACTCTTACGCTTACCTGTGCCATATAGCTCATCTCCTTTTCTCTTTTCTTGGTTTAATTATAGCACAATCATGCGCAAAATGCAAGCATATGTATTGTATTTGCTATACATATGCTTGCATCATTGTGTCTTAGGGTTATCATGCCCAATCTTGCACGCTATATTCGCATCCGGATGCGAATATGAGAAAGGCACCTGCTTTCGCAAGTGCCTTCGGTCAGGTCGCCCACCTTTCGTTAAAAATACCCTGCAACCGTTATTGCCGTGGGTCGACCTGCTATTGCCAAAGGGCAGGGAATCTACCCTACCCTGCCCTGTATGGCTTGCCTAGAACGCGATGTCGTCATCGTAAAGGGTGCCGGTCATAGGACCTACGGCAGGCGTGGGCGCTGCAGCGGGCGCCTGAGCACCGTTGGAGATGGAGCTCATGAACTCGATCTCATCTACGATGATCTCGATCTTGGATCGCTTCTGGCCCTCGTTGGTCTCCCACTGGCTCCAACGGAGCTTGCCCTCGATGGCTACCTTGCTTCCCTTGGTGAGGAAGCGGGAAACACTTTGGGCACGGGCACCGAACATCGTGCAGTCGATGAAGTTCGGGTAATCCTCCCATTCGCCGGTCTGCTGGTTCTTGCGGCGGTCGTTCACTGCGATGCCGAAACCCATCACCGGGTTGCCGGAAGCGGTGGTGCGCACCTCGGGGTCGCGGGTGAGGTTGCCAGATACGATAACGCGGTTGATGGACATGATGTGCTCCGATCTCTCGTGGGTGGCGATTCCTTCCGCTCACCCTTTAACTGATGACTCTATTATAGCACAACCCAACGGGGTTACGGGGTTATTAGGGTACTAGGTCGCTGCTTCACAAACCCTCCATAAACCGCAGGTCAAACATTGATTTCAGTGATTGCCAACCAGTCCAAAGCTGAGCATGAAACGGATTCCATCCCTTATCCCGGCTATGTAGGCATTGTCTGTCTGGTCGTTGTCGGCGGCGCTCATGCATGCCACGTAACGGCTCACCGTCTCTCTTTGCCTTGCCGTGAGCTCTTCGAGAACGCGCATGTACGCGCCTTCTGCCTCGGCGTTGATGGCTTCGTTTTCCCTTGCCTCTATGTTGCTTTCCTGCAAGGTGCGCATATCCTTGTCTCGGATCTTTGCAAGGGCATCTTTCACGGTTCCTTGAAATTCTCTTTCTTCAAGCATCTCTGCTTCCTCCTTTCGTCTCTCTCTTTCATTTACCCCCCACCCGATTGGGCGGGGGTCTTGCTACCCATCGCATGGCATTAGGCTGTGAGCTTCTTGCGAACCTTGGTCTCAACGGCGTGCATGGACTTGTTGACCTCGGTCATCATCTTCTTGGCGGCAACACGGTCGAACTTGCCGACGCTCTCTATGATTCCCATCACCTGCTCGTAGCTCTTAATGAGCTGTTCCATGGCGTAGGTTGCCTTGCCGAGTGTGGCAACCTCGGAGTTCTTGGACTGCTCTTTCAAGAGGTCTTTCCTTGCCGTTGCCATCTCCTTTTTGAGCTGTTCGGCGGATTCTGAGAAACGCTTTGCCGATTCCTCGATCTCCTTGTCCTTGGCATCCAGTTCCTCTTGGAGTTTCTTCCGCTCATCTGCACGGATAGCTTCGAGCTCTTCTTTGTGCTTGCGGTTCATCTTCGCAAGCTCTTCCTGCAATGCGTCCACTTCCTCGTTGGTGCGGTCGAGCTCTTCGCGGCTCTGCTTGATAGCGGCCTCTACCTGTGCCTTTGCCTCGGTGTCCTTGCTTTCGATAAGCTCGGCTTGGAGCTTCCTCTGCTGTTCAAGCTCCCTCTCTATCCGGGACTTGTCGGCCAATGCCTTTTCGGCCTGCTCTTTGTAGCGGGCGTTTTCCTGCTCATGGCGCTTCTGGGCCTCGGCGAGGGCGGCTTTGGTGCTTGACTGTTCCTCGGCGAGCTCGGCTTTCTTCTTGGCAAGCTCCTCTTTAAGCTCACGGATAGTCATGTCCTTTGCGTTGTTCTGCTCAGCGAACTTTTCACGCTCCTCTGCTGGGATCTCGAGCAATGCCACGGCCTGCGTGACACTTAAATTCGCAATTGACTGCGATTTTGACGCTATGCCGCTCGCGCCGTACTCCGCATAGAGCTTCATCATGTTGTTCGCGGTACGCTGGGAATAGTTCACCCTCTCTTTCAGCCAATTTCCCCACTCGCCGTGCTTCACCATGGCTTTGGCCTCTGTAAGCCGTCGCCCGAGCTCTATGAAGTTCATCAGGACCATCTGCTTGGTCTGCTCGGTTATCAAGTTGATCTCGCTTGCCAGTTGGGCTTCGCGTGCCATGTCCTTTTCTGCCACATACACTGCCTGTACCGGCTGTGCCTCTACTGCTGTCGCCTCTGTTGCCTTTGCTGTTTCGTTTCTTTTCGCTTTCATCATGAAAACTTCCTCCTTTTGATTTGTTGAATTTGGTTCAAGCCCTGCTTGAAGCAACGGTGCTTATGCTGTTGATGGGTGCAGCGAAGCGGAGCGAGGGAGCTAATCAAGGGCGACGGGTGCGTATCCCAGCACCCGGAGTCTTTTTGCAAGTTGTTGAGGGAGGAACGGACTCAAGAAGTTGCAAAAAGATGCTTGCACCCTTGGTGGTTGCGAGGGAGCGGCATATACTTGCCCACCAACAGATAAGTACCGCCAACGTAAGTTGGGGTCCCTTTTAGGAAGCCCGCTGTGGGAAGGTCTGCGGAGGGCACTCCTGCAGCCCGTAGCTGAGCTTTCCATGGCGGGCGGTGCAGGTGGAGTGAGCGGATCGCGCTCTGAGCGTGATCCTAGGGAACGGAACCGAACGATCTGAGGCGTGCCGGGGATTGGCACGGCTTCCTTTCTGCGGCGGTGAGCTTCGTTTGGCTCACGCATGGCTGATGCCCCGGGTTTCGGGAACATCAGGTAAGCGGTGCTGCGCACCGATTGATACGCTCGTGGTGCTCGCTGAGATTTTTTTCTTTGAAAAGAGATTGGGAAACAGAAAAGGCGCTCCCCCTAAAAACAAGCCGGGGGCGTCCTCTAGGACTGCACAGCAAGCGAGGTGAAGCTTGAAGTGCCTATGCATCGTATCACGAATCGATGATTTGAGAGCCGAATCGCCCTCTAGGGGTGATTTTAGGCGGTGGAGGTTTTCACACATTCCCATGATCCTGACGCTCGAAGGGCACCACTAAAGCCCGTAGGAGTCGGGATCATGGGAATGTGTGAAAACCGGGCGGGAGGTTAGGTTGCCCAGGCTTCGCGGCTCAGACCGTGGAGCCTGGGCCGGGCATGGAAAAGGGCTGCGACCCGTGGGGTTCGGGTGCAGCCCTTTGGTGGCTAGTAGTCGCAATTGCGCTTCAGCTCGAAGGCGGCAAGCTCGTAGGCTTCGGCTTTGGCGGCGTATTGAGCTTTCGTTAGCTCATCCTGCTCGCGGTGGGACTTCTTCTCGAACTCGCTTGCCAGCTGCTCGAAGTACTCTATGGTTTCCTGTATGGTGCGCTTGGGCATTTTCCTGCTCCTAACTGGTTGGGTTTTCGGTTCGGTGGGTAGGGCGGGCACTGATTCGCGCTCGCCCTGCGGGGATTGGGCTGCCTAGGCATCTTCCAAGGCGTTCTTATGATGGCGGAGGACAGCCCTGCCTTCGCCCCAAGCCGCAATCGAGATTATGTCGAACCTGATGCGGATGTTCATGGGAGATTCGTTGCTCATCAGATAGCTCATCGCTATGCCTTCGAGGCGGAGGCGCTTGGCGTTGCCCAGCGCCTCGTTCGGGAACTGCGGGTCGCTGCTGTGGGCGAAACGCGTCATTACCTCCACGAAGCACATGCAGTCCTCCCCGTCCATGGCAACGAAATCGACCTCGCCCTGATCGCAGGAGTAGCCGTCTTCCACAATCCTGAGGCCATTGCGTACAAGGTAGTTCCTCGCGGCGATATGCCCACGCATCGCGAGCGGCATCTTCTTCGCGGTTTTCTCTACGGTGGTCATTTTGATCTCCTATCTATCCGTGACCTTTACGCTGTAACCCTATTATAGCACAACCCCGTTGGGTTGTTATGGCACAACACATAGAATAACCGCAGGTGAGCATAGAAAAAGGAGGGTTTTTACCCTCCTTTGACTGTTAGTTTTCTGTGAGCCAGGTATCTGTGAACCATGCACCGTCCAGGTACTCGCTGAACTTGGTATCATCTGGGTCACGGTCGAGCGCCTTCAGCTCTTCCAGAACGTACTCTTCCCACTCTTCCTCTGGAAGGTTGTCGGGAACGTCCACGATGTACTCCTCACGGTATATCGCTTCGCGGCAGTAAACCCGCTTCGTCATGATTGCTCCTCCTTGGGTTCTCGCTACTTGGACTCGGTGGTGAGGGTTGCCAGCTTCACGCCCTTTTGGAGGTCGCAGCCGCACTGCCCGCAATATGCGATATACGGCTTCACAGGCTTCTTGCACAGAGGGCAGATGCCCTGCTCACGTGCGGCCTTTGCTGCCTTGCGGGCTTCGACTTGCTTCAAGATGCTCATTGTTTCTCCTATCCGTAGTATCTTTACGCTGTACTGCTATTATATCACAACCCAACGGGGTTGTTAGGTTATGATATAAGGAAATATGCCGATGAGCTGGGGTTTTCTCAGGCGAGACACTCTCCCTTGTCGGAAGGCTTTTCGGTTCTATAAGCCGAAATCTCGAGGTGGGGTTTTTCCACACCAAGGCGTTTCGCCGTCTGTGGGAAAACCGCTTGGGGATGCTGGGATGCGTTTCGCCTTCCCGATTGGCTCTGCTATGAGCCTGCTTTTCGCAGGGAGACTAGAACGGCAGATGCCCGTTACACGAAAACCTTGGGGCATCTGCCATAACCATAATATGGGCGCAGTCGTGACTGGATGGAACCGCACCGCAATGGCAATCTTAGCATATGGGTTGAGCCGAATCGCCCTCTGAGGGTGATTCTAGGCGGTGGAGGGTTTCCCACTTTTCCATGATTCCGGCGCTCGAAGGGCACTACTAAAGCCCGTAGGAGCCGGGATTGTGGGAAAGTGCGTAAACCCGGGCGGGCGGTTAGATTGCCCAGGCTTCGCGGCTTAGACCGTGGAGCCTGGGTCGGGCATGGGAAGGGGCTGCGACCCGTTCGGATAAGAGAAGGAGGGCAATAGCCCTCCTTGAACTCGATTCCCCTATTCCAAAACATCGGAGTGAGTTCCCAACCTTACCGCCATCACGGCTTGGCACTCATAGTTGTAACGGTATATAAGCACCAAATCCGGCTCAATGTGACATTCGCGGTGGCCTTTGTAGTTCCCTTTCAACGCATGGTCTTTCATTCTTTCAGGCAGCTCTACCCCGTCACGCAACCAAACCAACGTTTGATTGACTTTCTCCATATCGATGCCGCGTTTCATACAGACCTTGTAGTCCTTTTTGTATCTTGCAGTAAATCGAATCTGCATGAATCAACGCTCCAATTCGGCGATCATGTCATCGATTGAATCAAACCCCCGCGACACACCGACCATGTTCGCAGAGTCCTCCATCGCCTGAAGAGTTTCCTTGTTGAACCCATATGGGTTCCTGGTATCAAAAGGAAGTCCCTTGCACTTGTTCACCGCCGACACGAACATGCGGATGGCATTCGATGGGGAAAGCCCGATGCTGTCGCAAACCTCGTTGAATGCCGCTTTCTCCTCTGGCTTCACTTTGGCGGAAAGCGTTGCCATTGATGCCGTTGCCATGTTGGCTCCAATCTCTTAGGTATACCATGTAATACATAGTATACCACAACATAATATCTAATAAGCGCAGGTGAGCATAGAAAAAGGAGGGTTTAACCCCTCCTTTGATGGATTCATATATCAGTAACGATCGATTCTTGTACGGTTCAGCAGGTCGTTGTAGGCTTGCTCGGTTGCCGCTTCCAGCTGTTCTTCGCTTAACATGCCGGTGCCGCGTTGCTGGCGATACACGATACCGCGAAGATACTTTTTCAAGAGCTGTTCGGTGTCATCGCCGTAATGACAGGCATTGCGCCATTCAGGCTTATGGAACAGCTCCAATTCACGCAGCGCTTTGACTAAGTGGTTCATTGCCCGCGCCCCATGCTGCAAATTGTTCTTCTCCCAACTTGCAGGCAAGGCTACCGCCTCGGGGATCAGAACCTCTATCTTGTCCTCATTGGCAAAGTCGATCTTGTCTTGGTTGAAGCTGTCTTCTTTGATCTTCTCAACCACATTGCCCCATTCGGAGGCATTGTACCGGTATTCCGTTTCGTTGCTCGGAAAGACAATTCTGGTCGATGTGCCGTAATAGGTGCTTATCAGCTCATATGCTGGCTCTGTGGACTCATGCCACAGCTCGTTTCCGATCATGATGTACTTGCGCTGCGCATCATGGAAGCGCTCTGCCATGCGCTCTTCGGAGTTCGCTGTGTACCACGCATAGCGATCATCGAAGCAGGAAAGCTCCTTACTGATGTCAACAGGGACGAACAGCTTGTCGTCTTGGCTTGCGATCTTGAGATCATAGTCTCCGCGAACAGCCCCAATGGACAAACGATCGTCGTCGCCGATAGCCGAATACAGGGTGTACAGCTTTGCGTTTGCAAGGCGGCAAGGCATCTCGTTGCATTCGTATGCAATGTTTTCTGGGTCTACGGGACGATGCAAATCGTAATACTTCACGATTAGTGCCACTGGAGCCTCGTCCTCGGTGAACGCCTCGAACACGGCGTTGGCAAAGAAGACGTTCTCACGGACGCGATCCTTGCGGCAGTTGCGGGGATGCACGCGTTCCATGTAATGGACCTCGGTGAGGATTTCGCATTTGGTTGGCATCTTCGGTCTCCTAACGGATATGTCTTACGCTGTAACCCTATTATATCACAACCCTGTTGGGTTGTTAGGTTGTGATATAAAAAAATAGTCGCGGATAAGCAAAGAAAAAGGAGGGCTTTTGCCCTCCTTTGATGCTGCTATGCTGCTGTTGGTTGGCTCTTGATCGTGACGTTGTTTCGATTGAGCCATTTCGGAGGCACATAGCCTCGGCCTCCGGGATAATAAAGCATCCAGCGCTTCTGCTTGCCTACCTGCTCGCGAACCAATGTGTATCGGTCGCCTGGGTTGCCGATGCTGATCTGCTCATCATCGTCAAGCTGCCACTCGATCTCGGTTCCAATCGGAAGCCTTGCGAGCTTCGCACGGAACGCTTTGTCCTCGGCGTTCTTACGGCACGCCTTGCGCCACTCGTTCGCCCATTCGTGATCCGTCTTGGTAAGCAGATCGAGAATGCTTGCCGGGCAATGCTGCTCAGCCGGGGCGGCAAACTCGTCCATGTCCTTGTACATGAAATCGAACCCGGGGGCGGTCGCATCTTCGATCAGCACAACCGTGCAGTAGACCTTCCGACCATCGGTGCCGTCCGTGCGCATGGCAGCGTGGTAGGGCTGTTCTTTACGTTCAACGGCCGCATAGTAAACCGACTTACAGAACTCGCCGCGAACAATCTGGCTCTTCAGCACCTTGGACGTGTGGATCTGATCGGACCACTCGTAGATGGCATCAAGCTCTGCCTTCACATCCGGCTTTCCGTTTGCTTTGCGGTGCATTGCCCTTGTTTCTGTCCAACCCATTTTTGGTCTCCTAACTGATATGTCTTACGCTGTACCGTTATTATATCACAACCCTGTTAGGTTGTTGGGTTGTGATATAAAGAAATGTGGCTTTGAGCTGGGATTTCCCGGGCGGGACGATCTTCCTTGTCGGAAGACTTTTCGGTTCTATAAGCCGAAACATCATGGTGGGGTTTTTCCACACCAAGGCGTTTCGCCGTCTGTGGGAAAACCGCTTGGGGATGTTGGGATGCGGTGGTGTTGCAAGGTTGTTGGGTTGCGAAGGTGTTTGGTTATAGGGGCTCACGCACAGCTGATGCTACCGACTGGAAGGGCTTCAGGTGATGCACTCGCTTGCGCTCGTTGAACGGCTTACGCCGATGAATACGCTCGCGCTGCTCGCTGAGTCTATGAGAATCTGAAAACAACAAGAGGACCCATGCAACGTGAGTTTGAGGCGTTGCATGGGTCCTGACAAGAGAAAGCCTATGCAGTGAAAGAAGCGTATCTGCATAGCGGGTGACATCGAGTATAGCAGAAGCCTGTGTGGGAAGGTCTGCGAAGGGCATTTTCACAGCCCGTAGCTGAGCTTTCCACACAGGCGGTGAAGGTGGAGTGAGCGGATCGCGCTCTGAGCGTGATCCTAGGGGAACGGAACCGGACGGTCGGGTGAGCCGGATTCCCCTCTGAGGGGAATCATAGGCGGTTTAGGGTTTTCCACTTTTCCATGATTCGAGCCGAGATACGCGAGCACTACTAAAGCTCGCCTCGGGTCGGATTGTGGGAAAGTGGAAAACCCGGCGGGATCAGTCGAAGGTGCGGCCGGTACCGTAGCTGTAGCCGTCGATACGGCCATTGTCCCGAGTCTGCTCGTCGCTGACCGTTATCCTCCGCTTTGGGATGCTGTTGAGGTGCTTGGCTTCGAAGAAAGCTTGCACGTCTGACGGAACCTGTAAGCAGATGGCAAGCTCCGAGTTCTCTGCAACCTGTTGCGAATAGGCATCATAGAGGCCTTCGGCAAAGCCGATGTAGTAGGCATTGCGCACTGCCGTTACGGTGACATCGATCGGGCAACCGGAATCCCTGCACGACTTCGAATAGAGCTTGAAGCAGCGTTGGGCAACTTTCAATGTCAGGCGGTAGCATTCCGAGGCAACGGCGGCATCTTCCGCATGGCCGACGAACACGATGATCTTCGCCCTCGGCTTGTCAGGGAATGCGGTGAGCATCACGCGGCAGCGCAGGTTCTCCGCTATGGCGCTGGCAAGCATCCTCTTCCAGACCACATCGTTGCTGCCGATGTAAACAGGCTCTTCCTCGATCGAGGCAGACGGATCTTCCGAACCTAAAGCGCCTACCTGCTCGGCGGTTAGGTTGCTTTTGGCAAGGAGACGCTGTAAGGCGAGGTTGGCCGCCTTGGCCTCACCCTCGGTCTTGGCGCCTTCCAGCATTGCGAGGATCTTGCGGATCTTGTCATGGTAACCGTTGCTGGGCATCGAACCGTACCTGCTAGTTATCTTCGAGGAAGCGCATGGTACTCGGGCGCTCTTCCGCTACCTGGCGGAAGGACTGATCCATGACGAGCTTCATAACGCTTGCCCTTTGCTTACGCAGAGCGTTGCTGATGGATTCCATCTCGTCGATGCATTCCTCCGTTTTGTAATCACCCTCGGCAAGGGACTCCCACTCAACCGATACGACGGAATCCAGCAGCCCCGCAGCGGCATTCATGAAGTTCTCGGCTTGCTTCAGCTTCTCGATGCTGTTCGGTTTCATTCGCTCTCCTGCCTCGCGCTGCTTGTTCATATCTGATATTATAGCACAACCCAACAGGGTTGTTAGGTTGTGCTATATGGATAATCGCATCGACATATTCGCAATCGAATGCCAATTTTCACCTGACCAGGGACTTTTGGCACAAAAATACCCGCCGAGTTGGGCGGGTATCACAATGTTTCTCTCAACGAAAGCTTCTCCGGAACATCCGCTTCACTATGGTAATCGGACTGGGAAAGCCGAAAAGGAGGATGTTGCCCAGGCTTCGGTGGCCTATGAAGCGCTTCTTCTTGCTCATCTCATTGGCTCCTATCTGCTTCTAACCGATCACTACGTATGCGCCGAGGCCGTGGCACTCTCGCTCGGTGCAGGTCATCACGGCTGCGTCTTGGGTGTCCAGGATGGGGCGCAGATCGTTCATCTCGTCGTCTGCGGCCAGCACCACGGGGAGGCTTCCGTAGCCTTGCTTCTCCAGGCGGGCCAGGGTCGTGCGGAGCTGGTGCACTGTGAGGCCTTGCTTCTCGATGAGCTGCTTCACGCTCAGCTGCTCGATGTTGCTCATTTCGTCTCCTGACTGTTGGGCTTTACGCTATGCATCTATTATATCACAACCTAACGGGGTTGTTAGGTTGTGATATAGAGCTTTTGCGGATAAGCAAAGAAAAAGGAGGGTAACCCCTCCTTTTAGCTTATGCAGCTCCGCTCAGCTCATCGAACATCGATGCCCATTTGGTATTTGGGGCTATCTCCATCGGGTCAGCCCATCCGTCCTTTACCAGAACAGCGTTTAACATCTCGCTTTCCACCTGTTCGCGGTTATTGGAATCTGTTGGCTTTTCAAGCCAAACATACCTTAGCTTCCGGTTGTACTTGTCCTCGTCTTGAACATCCGCTTCCAACCAAACGTGTTTGCCCTTGGTCAAGATAGACTTCGTGTTCTCTGAAGCCTCTTTCCCCCTCTCCGTGTTCTTGCTTTCGTCAGGGTTTACGCTTTCCGGCGTGTCGACACCGATCAGGCGAATCTTCTCATCCTGCCCATCGATATTTGCCACAAACGTATCCCCATCGACAACACGAACTACGGTTGCCTCATCCAGCACAGGCTTGTCTGCTGATCGGGAAACGCCCGTACAACCAGCAAGAATCATCATGCAGAGACATGCTATAAGCGCTACCGCAGCTAGCAGCCTATTTCGACCTACGTTGCTCTTTCTCAATGCTTCTCCTTTATGCTTTGTGTTACAACCCTATTGTAGCACAACCCCGTAACACTATCGGGTTGCATAGGGGTTGCCTTGAGACTTTGCTTGGCTCACGCACATCTGATAATCCGGGCTGCAATACCCTCAGACGCTCGCTTCGCTCACTGAGCCGCGCAAGCGCGGATTGATTGATTTCCTTGGAAAGGAAAAGAGCCCCGCGAAAGGGATGTGGAAAGCCATCGTGGAAAACGCTTCGCGTTTACCACGATGGCTTACGCACATCCTGGTGCCCTTCGGGCACAGGTCTCTTATAGGCGGGGTTTCCTTCCTGGTGCGTTTATGGCATATCGCTGCCCGCTGGGCTCGCGGCATCGGATGCAGGTGGAGATGAGGACCACAGGTACCGAGCTCTACGCAACAAATCGTTGCATCACTTTCCGGTCACAATTTCTTCACGACTGATGCCAAACGTTCATTGGTACCAAACCACGCAACCATAGGCGCTGGTGAGGTTTCCAATAGGCTTTAGATATGAAAAAAGCCACCGCATCGATGGCTTTGAAACGCTATGAACTTGTCGAAACCTGGCACATTTCAGTGCTCTCCTGCGTGATACCGTGCTATAATGATAGCACGCTTTCAAGAGATTCGATTTCATCCGTTTCCACTCAGATGGTTCGATTCTGGTTTCGATTCGTTCTTTGGGTTTTTTGACGATCGAGACGGTCAGAAGGAGCTACCAACTCCAACCGATAGAAGGCATCTTAGCACATATTGTGCCCGTGGCGGGCGGCAAGTTTGCTAGGATACATAGCCCGCCTCTACAAGTCAGCACCCGGTCATTTTGGCTGGGTGCTTTTGTTTTGCTTAAAAACGGTACTTGAACAGCAACTTTGCCGTTTCTTGCTTTTGCATTTCACCTTGTTTGCGCCGTAGTGGTGGCAACAAGGAATCATCGCCATCCTCTCTCCATCTGGTCGGCGTGACCGCTTGGAAAGGAGGTGACGATCCATGGATAGGAAAACAGAGCAAAGCAAGAGACATCAGTTCGATGCGTACTGTAAGAAGATCCTTCGCAACGAGGCTCGCGATGCCTACGACGAGCGCAAGCGCAGGCAGGGAAAAGAGGTGCTTTTCTCGGAGATGAGCCCTCGCGAGCTCGGGAAGCTGTCCTTTACGCCGGAGTACTTCCGATTCGAGCAGCTGCTCCGTGTTCGCGGAATCGACTTCATCGTGAACGATGAGGGGCTGTTCGAGGCGTTGGGTGCGCTTTCGGCGCAACGACGGGAAATCGTCCTGTTGAGCTACTACATGGGGCTCACGGACAGGGAAATCGGGCAGGTCGTGGGAATGGAACGTGCGAATGTCCAGTACCACAGATCGCAGGCGCTGAAGGAACTCGGAAACATGCTTGATGAAATGGAGGACTCGCTATGAAGCAGGGAAAGCAGAAGAAGGCGCTGTTGCCTTACCAGACGATTCTTCGGGCATCGAAAGGCGACCCGATTGCCATGGAGACCGTCATCGGATACTACCGGCCCTACATGGCAACGCTTGCCATGAGGGAGTCGGTCGACGATGGCGGGCATTGCAGAAAAGGAACCGATATTGAGATGATACGGCGCTTGGAGGCGAAGCTAACCGCGAAGGTGCTGCTGTTCCGAGCGGAGTAATACTGGCAGGTGGCATGAGGAGGGGGTGATGCCCATATGGAACCGGTGCTCGAAAAAGGGCTCGAAGAGCTTCTTGAAACATTGAAAACCGCAGGTCAGAGCGGTAAAATAGAGCTAAGTGATGTGCAGAACTACATTGCTATGCTAACTAAGAAGAACATTTTAAGTAACCATAAGTACTCGATTTTCGAAGGTAAAGACGGCAAATGGCGAACCCATGTGCCGGATGCCACAAAAAGCGACGGCAGGCGGCTCATCAAGCGCAACACGCGGGAAGCACTTGAAGATGCGATTGTCGAGGCCTACCGCAAGAATGAGAAGACAATAGACCCGACGCTTGCCAAGCTCTACCCGCTTTGGATGGAGCATTACAAGGCAAAGACCGAATCAATGAACACCGTCAAGCGTGCGGTAGCCACCTGGAACAAGTACTACGCGAAGGATGCGGATCTCATCAGCAAGCCGATCCGGCTGATGCATTCAACAGACATAGAGACATGGATCCACAACAAGATCAAAGCCGAGGCCATGGACAAGAAGAAGTACTACAACATGTCCATGCCTTTTCGGCAGATACTCGATTTCGGGTACCGGAGCGGGATCATCTCCTACAATCCGTTCGCGCATGCCCAGATAAACAAGAAGTTGCTCGTCAAAAAGCGCAAGCCAGAGGCGAAGACGCAGGTGTACACCGAGGCTGAGGAGTTCTTCCTGATGAGGCTTGCCTGGGAAGAATGGAAGGAAGACAACTCGCTTGGCGCTTGCCTGGCACTCATCCTGCTTTTCTACACGGGGCTCAGAATCGGCGAGGTTGTTGCGCTGAAAAGAAGCGACATCGACGGGTTGGTTGCCCATATCTGCCGTTCAGAGGTGGAGGTGTCGGTTCAAATTGACGAGACGACCTTCAAGCAGATCGGGCATATGGTCATCGACCACCCGAAAACCTCAGCAGGCTTCCGCGATGTGTACCTTACCCACGGTGGCAGGGAGGTTGTCGATGCAGCGCTTTCCGGCGTTGCGGCAAGGGGCTCTGATGACAGCTACCTGTTCACAAACGGGATTACCCGTGTGAACGTCGATATGGTCACATACCGGCTAAAGAAATACTGCAACATACTCGGCATCCCGTTCAGATCGGCGCATAAGATCAGGAAGACCTATGTATCGCACCTGATCGATGGCGGTGTCAACATTGATGCAGCCAGGATACAGGTCGGCCATGAGGACGAGCGAACCACGCTTCGGTGCTACACCTTCAACACCAAGACACAGGACGAGACGAACGAGCAGTTCGAACGAGCCTTGTCCACACTTGCACCCAATCCTGGGATATTGGTTACCGCAAACGGTTACCGATAAGGGTTTTAAGGGGAACATCGCCTGAATATCAGGCAGAAGAAAGCAACTGAAAAACTGAATACGGAACATTAGAAATAACGTCACGGGTGCAAGGAGCGTATGGGCATTCGATGCGCTCCTGCCTGCTGAAACTCATGCAGGTAACCAGAGGTAACCAAAGCACTTTGAACGCAAAAAAGAAAAAAACCCTGATAAATCAAGGGTTTCTAGCTTTTTGATGAATGCGGAAGATGGGACTTGAACCATCTACGACTTCGAAAATCATTGATAAATGGAGGCGTTCTGCACTCACGAATCGAAGGGTAACCGTTCAGGTAACCAAATCTCGCATCATCTCGACCTATTTTTAAGGTAAAAGCTTTCGTTCGAAATCTTTGTTTATCTTACCATAACTGTTCAAAAAAATCAAACGTTATTTGAAAAATCAGGGCAACTCAGCCCGCTATGTTCCCAAAAAGGTAACCGCAAACCGGTAACCAAAAGCCCAACTCAGCCCGCAATTCAAGGGTTGTCGGGGTTTGCCGGTTGCCATAGAATGCAAATCATTGAAAACAAAAAAAGAGCCCCAAGCGTCTTGAAAACCTAGGGCTCTTAGGACAGTGACGTCAACTGATTGGAAGCCGTTTTCGTCACCGATACAACGACTGCATCTTATCGGAAAACACTTGCAATAGCAAATTAGTTTCCCAATTCGCCACTGTCCTGTGAAAAAGAAAGGATGGTGGCTTTTTTATGCCAACTTTTAACGCACAGAACCGCAAGCACCCTCTTGTCGTGCCGTTCGATTTCGACGGCTCTGGGCAGCTTGCCATACACCACGACTTCTGGCGCTTGCCGATCAGCATCAGCGCCAAGAGCTTCTACCTCGTGATGCTCAGCCAAGAGGACAAAGCCAAAACGTATTCCGTTGAGGAAGCCTGCAAGCTGAGCCGTGACCTCACTCCGCAGATCGTGCATGACTGCATGACCGAATTGCGTTCGGTCGGCCTCGACCCGCACAACGTCAGGGGGTGGGAGCATGTCTAAGCAGAAGCAAATCAAGAACGCGCAGAATCGCAATGATGGGCTGAACGTTGAGCAGTTCGATGAGAACGTGCTTGTGTTCGACAACATCTTCTCGCGCGGATACGGGTTCTCGCCGCAAGTGCTCACGCGCTTGCCGCAGCTGTCGATCGAAGCCAAGGGGCTCTACTCGTACTTCTCATCGTTCGCGGGCCAGGGAGGCGTTGCCTTTCCTTCCACGCAAACGATTCTGAAGGAGACGAACATCTCCAAGAACCGGTTCTACAAGTACCGTGACGAGCTTGAGGCGTGGGGCTTCATCACCGTAGAGATTCAGAACACACGGCATGGCCGACGGACGGTGTACCACTTGCCGGTAGAGCCGAAGCCGACCGACAAGGTTCACGACCTGATCGATGCGGCTGCTCAGGCGCGTATGCATAAGGTGAACAATCTGCCGAACGCCCATGTGGATAACTTTTCGGCACCGAATTGTTGTGGAAAACCGTGCTTAGACGGTTATCCACAAACCGCAGGTCAGGAGCCACGTCCTCAAAATGAGGATTTGGCTTACCCATGTCCTCAAAATCAAGACGACCCTCGTCCTCAAAATGAGGACATGCTTAATATTGTTAAAAGTAACAAGGGAAAAGTATCAAATGATTTATCCAGCGGCGTTGTGGACAACTCGGGTTCTGCTGGCTCACGCACATCTGATGATCCGGGTTGCAGTACCCATGAGGACGCTCGCTTGCGCTCACTGAGCGGTGCCGAAGCACCGATTGATACGCTCGCAAGCTCGCTGAGGAACTTTTCATTGAGCTTAAAAGAATCTAAGGCTTTCGATGAGCTCTGCCGTAGGTCCATCAAGGAGCCCAACCCGAAAAGGGAGGCACAGGCACAGCAACTCTTCGCGAAAAGGCTGCGCGAGGGCTACCTGCCGGCGCAGGTGCTCGCCGCGTACGACTGCTACTCGAAAGAGTACAAGGAAACAAACAGCACCCCTCGCTTTGCCATGCAGCTCGACGATTGGCTGCGCAAGGAATCGGGATTCAAGTTCTATGCGGGCAGGCCACGCGCAAAGGCATCCAGCGGCGATGCTGCCGAGCGCGACAAACAGGCAAAGAGGCAACGGCTCTTGGAAAGCGATCCGGAGTTCAAGTCTCTTTGCAACCGCACAACATCCCTCTTCTCCGACTGGCAGGTGGCTCAGGTTGGGGGACTGTCCACTGCAAGCGGGTACCACGAGCGCTGGGAAGCGGCGAAGAAGGCTGAGGAGGACTATCTTGCCGCAAACGGTGAATAACCGAAAAAGTGGAAAGGTTTACCAGAGTTGCTGGTAGAATCTAGGAAACGTGAAAGGAGTGATTCTCTATGGCTGATGATGATAGGCAAGCAGCTTTAAACGCAATCGACCTAAAGGGCAACATCGTGCTGAAGGAGTTCGGGGACACAGCGCTTCTCTTCCGCCCTCAGAACAACTACGAGCCATTCGTTGTGGCTTACGGCTACGACAAGGCTGCTGGCGAGTGGTCGCACGGGTCGTATCACACCGACCTTGGGCATGCGTTCGAGGAAGCCAACCCCGAGATCATCGAAGATGCCTGCGTGCGGTGGCAGCGCGGCGACATCGCCGTTGCCATGTCCCGTGTGCGGAACCATCTCACGGGACATGGCAACGGCGATGTCTATGCCGATG
>ERZ1034901.163-NODE-163-length-54044-cov-94.681731_pt1 | contig 54044 bp, 86 predicted proteins | sample MGYA00520628_ERZ1034901 | MGnify/ENA primary metagenome ERZ1034901 (study PRJEB33766, sample SAMN09781783) | gut metagenome | biome: gut microbiome | host: Homo sapiens | place: Madagascar | study: EMG produced TPA metagenomics assembly of the PRJNA485056 data...
TGGCGGACTTCATGGGTATCGGGGATCAGCTTTTCCCCGATTTCCCCATCTGCGGTTTTCCTAAGTTTTCCAATAAGCGTTGTTACGCTGAGATGTGCGTTTATATTGTAAAGGACGAATGGCCGATGTGCCCCTATTTGAAAGGAAAAGAAAAATGATTGTGACACTTCTTACGATTGCTATTCTTCTGTTCGGAATCTTTTGTCATTTTTGTGAAGAACGCAACAGATGCTATACTTGGCAAGATATTTGCGCAGTCTTGTGCCCGTATTTTGCGGGCGTTCTTCTCGTTGTCGAGTTAGCAGCCATTATCGCTCCACGTGCTAATGCCATTGGAGACAAGGCAGCTATGGAAGCAAGGCGAGAAACTATTGTATACCAGCTGGAGAACAAAACATTTGAGAATGACAACAATCTTGGAACAACGGAGGTGCTTTCTGCCGTGGCAGACTACAACGGCGACGTTCTAAAAATGCGGGCAGGAAGAAACAACCCATGGGTAAACTGGTTTTATGCGCCATACGGAGAAGATCTCGAACTGATCAATTTGGACGATTTTCTGTAACAGGGGTGAAAAACAATGAAATTTGTAGTTGATCAGCTTCCTTATTACGGGGAGCCATGTCCATTGCGGACAATGTGCAGTAAAAATGTAACAGGGTGTCGCCTGGAATGTCCGAGATACTGGAATAAATATAAGATCTGCTCGGACGAAAACCCGCACGAATGCGAGCACCTTATTGAGATGGAGACGAAAGCATGACATCTTTGAAGAAAATGAAAGCAGAAGCTATTCAGCGGATGCAGATTCTAAAGCTTCACCCAATGGCTATAAAAGATTTCGAAAAGTATGGGCAAATTGGGTATTCTTTCCATACTTTTGGATTTTGTTACCTAAGCGAACAGGAAAAAGACCGGATACGGCAGTTTGAAAAAGGGTACGGATATTTGGTCTATTATGTGATCGACAGTTATACCGCGGTCGGACGGCTGCTCTCGTATCTCTATGTTTCGTCAAACGAAGAAGAATGGGAGCAGGATCGTCAGGATCTCGAAGAGTGTCGTCCCATTGTTTACGTAAAAAACGCAGATGATGAGCGCCTGTCAGAGTTCGGAAGCATCGGGATCGAGCTGCGCAACGGGGGCGTGATCCGAACCGCATGATATGTCTGAACTCATAAGTCTGCGGCCGTACCAGATGGAGGCCATCGGGCGGATGCATAACGGCTGCATACTCTGCGGAGGGGTCGGGAGCGGGAAATCACGAACCGCGCTCGGCTATTTTTATGCCCAAAACGGCGGTGTGTTCGGATCGGAGACGTACGTTGAGATGAAGGATCCGCGGGATCTTTATATTATCACGACCGCACAAAAACGAGATACGAAGGAATGGGAGGGCGAGCTTGCGCCCTTCCTTCTTTCTACCCATCCGGAAGCCAGTTATTACAAAAACAAGGTCGTGGTGGACTCATGGAACAACATTAAGAAGTACGTGGATATTTCGGGTGCGTTCTTTCTCTTTGATGAGCAGCATGTCATCCGATATGGCGCATGGACAAAGGCATTCCTGAAGATCACAAAACAAAATCAATGGATATTGCTGACGGCCACGCCGGGCGACTGCTGGGAAGATTACGCGCCGGTATTTCTGGCGAACGGCTTTTACAAAAATATTACCCAGTTCCGAAGCGAGCATCTGGTCTATGCGCAGCGGGTGAAATACCCAAAGGTGGAACGCTACATCAACACCGGGCGGCTTGTGCGGCTTCGTGACCGGCTGCTGGTGGACATGGACTTCCACCGCGAGACCATACAGCATCACATGGATATTTTCACGGGCTATGACCGGATCCTCTATAAGTCGATCGTCAAGGACCGGTGGGATATTTGGAACAATAAGCCACTGGAGAATGGGTCAGCCTATTGCTATGCACTGCGAAAGATCGTGAACAGCGACGAAACACGGCAAACGACATTACTGGAAATTTTGGAAAAGCACCCGCGAGCAATCGTCTTTTACAACTTCGATTATGAGCGGGATATTTTGAAAGGACTGGATTATGGAAAAGGTACAGACATTGCTGAGTGGAACGGACACCAGCATCAACCTATACCGAACAGCGAACGATGGGTCTATCTCGTACAGTATACAGCTGGAAGCGAAGGATGGAACTGTATTAAAACAGACACCATTGTCTTCTTTTCTCAAAATTATTCGTGGCGCGTACTTGAACAAGCCTGTGGCCGAATCGATCGCATGAATACGCCGTACACGGATTTATATTTCTATCATCTCAAATCCCACAGCAGCATCGATCTCAGTATTGCGAGAAGCCTGAAGGAGAAGAAAGACTTCAATGCCTCCCGATTCGCGAGATCACAGAATTTTATACTGAGGAGTGAAGCGGCATAATGGAACACAAGCTCTGTAAGGGTTGCCCGGATGCAAAGCCTATTACAGACAAAAGCGCGAATCCAAAGATCATTGGATATTTCTGCACGATCCTGAAACGAAAAGTGAAAAACATGGTCAAAGAATGCCCGATGTTAGGAGACAGTATTTATGATTGAGACTGATTTCCAGTATTACTGCCAGGACTGTTCAAGGATCGCGCCGGAAGCAAAAATCAGTAAATTTTATCCGGCTGACGGGGACGAACCTATTGTAACAACTGTTAAACTCTTTTGCTCGCATCAGAAAGAATGTGCTCGATTGATGCAGGAATTGGAGAAACAGTTGAAACAAAATCAACTGAACGACGAATTAATAAAAAGATTGAGGAATAAAAATGAAACCGATTAAGAAAGCTATGATATCCCAGCCGATGGCGGGAAAGACGCCGGAAGAGATCGTGGAAGTACGGGATAAAGCCGTCAAGCATCTGGAGGGACTGGGTTACGAAGTTCTCGACACCTACTTCCCAAATGATTTCAATGGTCTCCCCATGGATATTCTCAATAAGCCGCTGTTCTTTCTCGGTCAGTCGCTGATGTATATGTCCTATTGTGATACGGTGTATTTCTGCAAGGGCTGGGACAAGACGCGCGGCTGCATTCTGGAGCACAAGGCTGCAGAAGCTTATGGGCTGAAACTGTTATACGAATAACCGCGAAAAAATCTGCTCCTGTTATGAAAGGAGTGATTGATATGAGTAACAAACCGGTATACGATACTTTGGATTGTATGCGACTTATCAAAAAGAAATACCCGTTGATACCTATTTATATTATACGAAGGGTTCTTTTTGGTGAGGAATTATACATGCATAAGATCGGAATAATCGATTGGATACCGAAACTCAGTTACTGGTCTTTTAAGAAATAAGGATTAAAGACTTGGCTGAAATATGCCAGGTCTTTTCCTTTTTATATTTTAAGGAGGCATCAGAAATGGAATACCCGTACAAACACGTAGAATTCATGTTCTGCAAGACGTGTAAGCACTGGAAAACGCCACCGGATGAAGAACCCTGCAACGAGTGTCTGGATGAACCGGTGAACCTTCATTCATACCGGCCGGTAAATTACGAGGAAGAGGAAAAGTAATCATGGAAACGGTGAACGAGCAAGGCGTTGAGAATCTTGTTTTCGCGATCGTCACCCGAGCGATCATCGATTATGAAAAAGCGTTGCAGCATGTAGAGCTCACCCGAGGACCGGGGGGATTCGCGCATGAAATGGCAAAATCCAAAGTCTTAAAGATCGAGAAGTTCTTCAAAAGCGACTTCTGCTATCTCATGACGCAGGTCGATGGCGACCAGATCATTTACGCCTGTAAACAGCGGGTGAAAGACCCAAATTATGATCCGGACGGTCGGTTTCGTCCTCATGCTAATAACAAGAATCTATCAAAATAAAAAGGAGAAAAAACATGGAAACGATGGAGACCATTAAAGACGCGCAGAAGCTTGTTGAATCCCGCCTGATCGATCACCTGAGCGAGGAGACAATGATGGTGCGTGTCGCTTGCATTCGCGGAATCATCCTTCGTTCGCTGCGGGATAATAATGCTACGGAAGCGGACATCGATTGGGAGAAGGTCAATGATATTCTCCTCTGCAACATTAACCAGTACGATTTCAACGTTATCGATCCGGTGCATTCGCTTGCCGATCTGTATGATATTCAGGACCGGCTCAACAGCGCGTCGCTTCTTCCCGGCCTCCCCTGGCGGCGGTGTAAGTGCAAGGACTGCAAGAAGCTTTTCTATATGTGTATTCAAGAAGTGGAGTTCTACAAAAGAAAGAAACTGGACACGCCCAAGCGCTGCCCCGACTGCCGCAAGGCACGCAAAGCGAAAAAACCCGAATAATTAAATAAAGAAAAGGGGATCTCTTGGAAATGAAAACTCTTTGGAAAAAAATAGACCAGAAAAAAACAGAAAGAATTATTATCGCAGTTCTCGTGATATTGGTATTCACGGTATTCTGCTGCAAGGACGTCGCAATCACTATGCGTGATAAAGCACTCGCTTACAGCGAAGAAGTTCGGGCAGAGGAACAGGAAAGAATGGAAGGCGAGGTTATGGAACTGAAAGTTCGCCTTCAGCAGGAGATCTCCTCACACAAAATGGATATTCCGGAAGAGGACCTGGATGCGGCTTCGGTCGCCCGGGTCCTTTATGGTTTCCGGTACTACAATCTTTCAGACACAGCCAAAGAAGCAATCATTGACGTGATCCTCAACCGCGTTGCATGCAGCTATGGCGAATTCGGCAATGATATTCATGACGTATGTGCCAAGGAAGCACAGTGGCAGGGCTATGACGACAACGGCTGCTATATGAAAGCGGATTATGAGCTGGCCTATGCTAAGCTCTATGGCAATTCCTCGATGCGAAGCATTCCGGAAAACTGCTACTGGGTCGTGGCCGAAGATGGGGCAATCTGCGTACGGACGAGCTTCAATGTTACGAGTTCAACAAACAGCTGGAGGGTCGAATAAATGGCAAAATATACGTATACATATTTTATTGAATGGATAGGTGATATGGACGGAGGGGGAATGTGCGCGGATTTCAAGTTTCCGGATTGGGAGCATTTTCCGACCCGTGTCTATGCTGCCAACGATAAGTTAATAATGGAGCACATACGTAAGACTCTACTGGGGCGCTGCAAAGCGGCTGAAGCGGCGGGGCTCAAGTTTCCAAAAGCAAGATATTATTCCATTAAGGATATTCCGCCAAATGTCGCAACGCAAGCGATAACGATCGATACAGAAAGTGAGTGAACAATATGGCAGTTATCGGAGAAGTCGCAGCGATTACCTCTGATCCTCAAGGTGTTCGTATTACTCTGCATCAGGAATACCAGTCAGAAGAACTGGTTAAATGTTTGGGCGACTATGAAGAAGCGATGTTGCTTGAATTGTATACAAAGTTCTTTAAGGCCCATCGAGAAGAAGAAATCCGAGAACTTCTAAAAAAGTGGAATACTTATGAGAAAGGCGATATGTGATGGCAGAATATACTTACCCAGTCATAGTAAAACCGGCACAAAACAACCGGGTTCTCGGTATAGAATACTGGTTCCCTGATTTTGAAGAATGCGAGCATATCTTCTTCGATGATATTACCGATGAGGGCGTAGCCTTAGATATGACGAGGCACCTTTTCGCACTTTTGGCGGATAGGGATAATTCCGGTAACCGATGCCCAACACCGAAATGGTATGGCTCGGGCGATTATCCACCAAATGCACAGCTGCGTTTTATCACCATCAATACAAACAATCGTTCTGGATATTTTGCAGAAAAAGGAGAAGAAAAAATGAAGCATGGTATGTTCGATGAAATGAATACAAATTACGGCTCTCTGACGAACTCGTTCATGCCTGGCGCACCGGTAACATGCGGCAAGCCCGTATATGACGCGGTTAACCATCCGCAGCATTACACGCAGAGCGGGATTGAGTGCATTGATGCGATCGATTCTGTAACAAGTGGGTACGAGCGTCCGAGTCATGGATATTACGCCGGCCAGGTGCTCAAGTACATTTGGCGTGCACCGTTTAAGGGCCATTATCTGCAGGATCTGGAAAAAGCGCAGTGGTATCTCAACCGGCTGGTGAAAAAGGTGCAGGATGAAGTGGAATGATATTATGCAGGCGATCGTTGGCACGCTTTTGGCAATCGTTCCGGGAATTGTGTACCCTTATCTGCGAGATTACGCCAATCAAAAGAAGCGCGAATTTCAGGAGGCAAAAGATGACCGGGTTCATTAATTATTTTCTGTTCTTTCTGCTGACCTGGATTAGTGCAATGGCGATTCGAGCGTATTTTGACGATCGGGGTGAGTGAGATGATTATAGTTAAGATATTTCTGGTTCTAATTGTCACAGGCTTAATCGTCGGTTTGACAGGCACGGTTATTTCTTTTGGTATTGACAGCTTAACAAATATCGACGCGACCGATGCCATGCAAGTGTTTTTAACAATAACACTCATCTCGTTTACGCTATTTGCAATGTTAGGTATTGCGGCAGCGGCATTCAGCATATGGACAAATCTGTAAAACTATTTTTGAAAAGGAGAATAAAAACTATGTCTATGCGTACTCACATTCGGGCGATGGCCCACGAAAAGGCGAAGCGTCAGGGCGTTCGCAAGATGAACAAGGTCCGGTTCAATCCCTCTACCGGACATCGTGTGCCGAGCTGGTTTGCGGAAAACTGGGAGCGGGCTGCGGCTATGGATATTTCCGGCGGAAAAAAGCAGAAGGAGACGAAAGCAGTCAAGGCCGAGCGCCGGAGAAGGAGAGAAGCGGCATGAGTGATGAAGACGGCGCAAAAGTCGGGCTGCTTAACCGGAATCTCATCCGTATACGTGGCTATCTCAAGGATGGATATTCCATCGGGGAGATCGCGCACAAAATGAAGCTGCCGGTCAGCGAGGTCAGCAAGTACATTAAGCTGATCGAGAATAAGAAACGGAAGGATTGATAAAATTGACTTATCAACTACAGGATGGGCGCATCATTGACGAATCAGATCCCAGATACCAGCAGTACAAAGAATTAACGCGTGCACACAAAAGATTTTCTCTCGAAAAAATTGCACAGGAAATGGGTATACCCGTAAGTGAGGCTGCTGACTATACTCATATGAGCGTATGCATGAGCTGGCAACGAGCGCTTAAACGAGTTAAACTGTGTCTTGATAAGGGGTATTCTATCAAGGAAATTCGCGCCGTAACAGGATATACGACCCGGGGAATTAAAGCCTGCATTAATTTTATCGAAGACAGCGAAAAAGATTGATATTCTTAACCGGCATTGATACAATAGTGTAAATCTATGGGAAAAGGAGTTATTCTTATGGAATTGAAATCTTTGTACTGCCCCAACTGCGGCGCTGCGGTCAAGCCGGTAGACGGTTTGGATACATTCTATTGTCCGTATTGCGGGTATCAGATCCATATGGACGGTATGAGTGACGAGGCCTACAAAGCCCGCACGAAGGTGAAGCAGATGGAGCACGAGGAGCGCATGCAGGATAAGAAGGATGCGTACGGACGGTTCAAAGGCGAAATGGAAGATAAAAGTGATAAACGAATGTGGATTTTCTGGGCCGTTGGTATGGGGCTGATTATACTTGGAATGATAGTGCTTCTTGTTTTATGACAACCCTTTAATATTTAAAACTGTCCTCAAAATGAAAGACAATAGAAAAATAGCCAGCATCTTGGGTATAATTTCTGGCTTACTTTTATTAACGGCATTATTTCTCGAAGAATTGTTCCTATAGGTTTAAGAAGAGAGTCTTAAGCGGCTCTCTTCTTTTTACTAAATCGCGAAAAAAATTCGCTCTCTTATGGAATACAGGTAAAACTGTATTAAAGGAGAATGAATTATGTTTACAAGCATTTGCAGCATCGTATTTGGTGTTAGCGTTATTTATAAACTTTACTCGATTACGAAGAGTTATGAACAGGAAGCTAAAGACAAAGAATATTGGAGCAACAGCGATGAAAAATAAACAAAGTTATAAAAATCATATACCTGTATTCTAAAAGAGATTCAGACGAATTGATCTGGGTCTCTTCTTTTTGTTCCGCGAAATAAAATGACTCCTTTATGGAATACGGCAATATAATTAAAGGAGAATTTTTATGAAGGTTTATTTATATGGTCTTGGGGATGCGGATGTGATGTACAGAGTTCTGTATTATCGTTACCTTGCAGACTGGGAGATCTCGTTCCGGAACATGAGCGCAGAAGCGGACTTTATGCACGCGGTGAATCCGTCGATAAAGGAAGTCTATGCGATCTTTGACCGGCGCGGATTGTACTGGGACTACATGGAGGCGCTGAAAAAGAACTCGATCGAGAGCTGGCAGGTTTTTAAGAGCATACTGGAATATGAGGGAATGAAAGTCCTCGGCTAATTGATATTCACGCCGTATTCTGAAGAGAGCGGAAGCAATTCTGGCTCTCTTCTTTTTTCGATTTTGGGGCGAATTCTCTGCCCACTTTTGGTTTTTGAAAATGGCCAAAAGCCCACTTTTTTCGGGAATATTTGACCGAGTGTCATTTTTGGATGGATATTCTGCCCACTTTTCTGCAACAAAAGTGGCCAAAAGCCCACTTTTAAAACAAAAGTGGCCACGAAAAAACCCTGTATTTTCAATGGTTTGCGGGCTGTTTGGCCAAATGCCCACTTTTATTTGCTATTAGCGCGAAAAAAATAATAAATATTATATATAAATAGAGAAAAAAAGTGGGCAAATGGCCACAAAGAAAAAATAGGCTTGATACCTTCGGCTCTCTGTGGTATAGTCGCAGGGGAAAGGAGGTGCGAAAAATGTCGGATGAATACGTTGGATATTACGCCCCGCTGTATTTCAAAGCATACAATCACGGCATCAGCAGATCCTATGAAGTAAGTCCGGATGAAGATAAAAAGATCCCGTCTGCATACAAGAACCCGGACCATTACACCGTTTGGTGTTATCACTGCGCATGCTATATGTGTTACCACAACGAACCGGGAACGCTGCTGGATGGATATTACGAATGTCCGGAATGCGGGAAGCGCGTTAAAGAAGAATCGCTGTACGTTCGCCACAACCGCGAGATCGATGAAGAAGAGCGGCAGGAAGCACGCGAAGCCGACATGGCAGAACTGGAAAACGACAACGATTGGGATTAATTGAATTTGATATTGCCCCCACGATTATGTGAGTTGAATTTGAATTTTCATAGAGCTCTGTAATGGAAATGAAATTGAATATATAGTTTTAAAAGAGTCTGTAGAGAAATCTATGGGCTCTTTTATATTTTGTAAAATCGAATCGACCGCGAAAAAAACTGACTCTTTTATGGGGAGAAAGTAAAATATATACTTTTTCTTTTAATTTTGTCGAAGGAGATGAGAATTTGGGAAAGCTCGAAAGCGATTTTCAGGCAGAGTTGAAAAAGGAGATCGAGAGACGTTTTCCGGGGGCGGTAGTCTTTAAGATCGAAACCTACATGCAGGGCTTCCCTGATCTCGGAATTCTGTATAAAAACAAATGGGCCATTCTGGAATGTAAGCGATCCCGAACGGCAAAGAAGCAACCCAATCAAGATTATTATGTTAACCATCTGAACGAGATGTCGTTTTCAAGATTTATATTCCCGGAGAATAAGGAGGAAGTTTTACGTGATCTTCAACGAGCATTCGAATCTTGAGGGGCAGCATGCATTTCTCGGAGCAAGTCAATACCGCTGGCTGAACTATACAGAAGAAGATCTGCGAGGCGCATATCTTCGATCTTATGCACAGCAAATCGGGACGATTCTGCACGAGTTGGCAAAAGATCTGATTTTGAATCGGATCAAAGTGAATAAGATGGATAAGCACCTGATTTTACTTCCCCTGGTAAAAGCGGGTGTGCCGAGAGCAGCAATCGACATGGATTGGATATTTCCCAATTTTATGGCGTATGTAAACGATGCGATCGGATTTCATATGACGCCGGAAGTGGTTCTGGTGCATTCTTATAACTGTTTCGGAACGGCGGATGCTATCACATTCCGGGACGACTTTTTACGGATACATGACTACAAGAGCGGCGTGATCCCGGCTAAGATGGAGCAGCTGGAGATCTATGCTGCTCTTTTCTGTCTGGAATACAAGAAGAAGCCTATGGATATTTCCACAGAACTGCGGATCTATCAGGGTAATGAAGTGCTGGTGCATAATCCGGAGCCGGCACTGATCATGGATATTTGCAACCGGATCATCCGAAATGACAATATTATCGATGAAATCAGGAGGGGTTAACTATGAACCGCGTAGCAGAAGAGATTCGGTCATATTACGGAGTTAATGATGAACCGAAAGCTCTTGCGCATTACGGAATGCCGAGACGTTCCGGACGTTATCCATGGGGGTCCGGCGATAACCCTTACCAGCGTAGCGGCGATTGGCTTAGTCGCGTAGAAAAGATGCAGAAAGACGGAATGTCCAAAAAAGATATTATGGATGAACTTAATTTGTCATCAACGGAATTCCGGCTTTTGGAAGCCCGAGCGAAGCATATGCGGAAACAATATGAATACGAGCATATCAAATCGCTGAAATCTGATGGATATTCTACAGCTGAGATTGCTCGTATGACAGGGAAAAATGAGTCGTCAATCCGTTCGATTTTGGACGACAAGAATAAAGAATTGAAGCTCTATAAGGCCGATCGGACAGCAGATATTCTTCGAAAAGAGCTTGAGACCAAGCAAGCTATTGATATTGGTAAAGGTGTCGAGCTTGGTTTAGGGGTTTCTCCGAGCACGCTGGAAGAAGCGGCTCTTATTCTGGAGATGGAAGGCTACGGCCATTATGGCATGGGTCTTAAGAACCCGATCGATCCGCGGGGCTACCAGACGAATATGGTCGTTCTCACACAGCCGGGCATCGAACAGCGAGAGCTTTATAAGAACCCAGGCATGATTCAGGAAGTGGGCGAGTATCATTCCGACGACAGCGGTGCTACTTGGTCTCAGCGGGAACGGCCTGCAAGCATCAGCTCTGACCGAGTGTACATCAACTATGGTGATAAGGGCGGCGACCAGAAGGACGGCGTAATTGAAATTCGCCCCGGCGTTGCCGATCTGAATCTTGGTAATTCCCATTATGCTCAGGTTCGTATCATGGTTGACGGAACGCATTATCTGAAAGGCATGGCGATCTATTCTGACGACATCCCAGAAGGAAAAGATATTGTGTTCAACACAAACAAGGAATCCGGAACACCGAAGGAGAAGGTCTTTAAGAAGATCGGAGACGATCCGGATAACCCGTTCGGTGCATACATCAAAGCTAATGGCCAGAGTAAATACATCGGCGCGGACGGAAAAGAACACCTGTCGGCAATTAACAAGCTGAAAGAAGAAGGCGACTACGAGACCCAGAGTCGGACGCTTTCTTCTCAGTTCCTTTCTAAACAACCGCTGCCGCTGATCAAGAGCCAGCTGGATGTCACGTATAAGGATTATGAATCGCAGTTCAAAGAAATTGAGTCGCTTACTAATCCCGCGTTAAAGCAAAAAATGCTGATGGATTTTGGTGATGAATGTGATAGTGCTGCGCAGCATATGAAGGCTGTGGCATTTCCGAGGCAGAAACAGCAAGTCATCCTGCCGGTTCCGCAGATGAAAGACAACGAAGTATATGCGCCTAACTGGAATAACGGAGAAACAGTCGCTTTGATCCGGTATCCGCATGGCGGGATATTTGAAATCCCCATTCTGACAGTCAATAACAATAACCCTGCTGCTCGGAAATATTTGGGTGACGCCGCTGATGCTATCGGCATCAATAAAACAGTCGCGGACCAGTTATCTGGCGCAGATTTTGATGGCGATACTGTTACTGTTATTCCTCTGAGTGACCGTGTGCGTATTAACGCTGCGAAGCCATTAGACGGATTAAAGGGATTTGATCCTAAAACAGAATATTTCGTTCCTGAAGAGAAGCGGCAGTCAAAAGAAAACCCAAAAGGGATTCCGATGATGAGTAAAGCCTATACTCAGAAGCAGATGGGCCAGGTATCGAACCTTATCACAGACATGACACTGCAGGGAGCGAGCATGGACGAGATTGAGCGGGCCGTCAAGCACAGCATGGTTGTCATCGATGCAAACAAGCACAATCTTGACTATAAGAAGTCGGAGATTGACAACGACATCACGTCGCTGCGTAATGCGTACCAGACTCGTATCGATGAGAATGGCAACGTGATCGGAGGTGCGAAGACACTCATTTCTCGCAGAAAGCAGACGATTGATGTGCCGGAACGAAAAGGCAGCGCTCAGATTGATCCTAAAACTGGTGAGGTCACTTGGCATACTTCGGGAAGAACGTATGTTGATCCCAAAACAGGTGAGATCAAAGACGCGAAGACGTCGGCCAAGCTTCTCATCGAGACCAAGGATCTTCGGACACTGTCTTCCGGAACTGCACAGGAAAACCTTTATGCTGACTACGGTAACCGTATGAAAGCTTTGGCGAACCAGGCCCGTATCGCAATGAAAAACACCCCAAACACAGAATATGACAAGGGTGCAAAAGAAACGTATGCAGAAGAGGTGGCCAGCCTCAACGAGAAACTGAAGGCCGCCCAGGCTAATAAGCCAAGAGAACGCCAGGCAAAACGAATCGCCACGGAACGGGTGAATCTTAAGAAGCAGGAGTACCCGGAGCTCAATGACAAGGAGAATGCCAAGCTTCTTCGCAAGATCACCCAGACGGAGCTGGAGAATGCCCGTACTCGTGTTGGTGCGAAGGGCAAAGCAGTGCAGATCCATTTGACTGATAGAGAATGGGCTGCAATCCAGGCTGGTGCCGTGTCCCACAGTAGGGCTAAGGACATCTTCGATTTCTGTGACCAGGAGGAACTGCGCAGGCGTGCCCTGCCCAGAGCGACCACGGCCCTCTCTGATGCTAAGGTCAATAAAATTCGGTCTCTTGGGGCTTCTGGAAACTACACTCGTTCCGAGATTGCAGATATGATGGGCATTTCTGTGTCCACAGTATCTGAGTATCTGGCTTCGTAACGGGCTTTTCAGTAAAAGGAGGAATTTACAGAAATTATGGCTGCTTTTGCTATTACTACTGTCGATAATCCGTTCGATCCATTCGACAATTTCGATTCTTGGTATCGTTTCGATATGGACAAAGGTTACAATTCTTGTGCGTTACTTGCACGACTGGCGCTCACATCGGACGCATTTACTGACAAAGAAAATGATGAGGAAATTGAGCGAGCCATTGACGAAATCATTAAATACGATGTGCTCAATATTTACAAGAAAGTGAAAAGAGAAATCTAAAAAATGAAGAAAGATTGGCGCTTGGGCGGCAGGGATGATATCAAAATATCCATAGGGAGGGGTCTAAATATCAATACCCCCCTCTGCATCGCGCCGGTCTTTGAAAATTCTCCGGGGGAAATTTTTGATATTTGGTTTCCTAATCTTTTTAACGCGGGTTGCGTTTTAGGATAGATGGTAAGTCATTTCACAAAAATTTTAGGAGGTTATATTCATGAAGACGATCGAATGTCTATCAGAGCTAATTGAGGACGAGTTGTCCGATGCTGAAAAGTATGTCGAGTTAGCACTCAAGTATGAGGATGAAGACAAAGAGACGGCGAAGTTATTCTACGATCTATCGAATGAAGAGATGAAACACATGCAGCGGCTTCATGACCGTGTTGCAGCAATCATTTCCAACTATCGGTCAAAGAATGGCGAGCCGCCAGAATCGATGCTTGCAGTTTATAACTACCTCCACAAGAAACAGATAGAGAGAGCTAAGGAGGTAAAGATTCTTCAAGACATGTTCGGGTGATAATTATGGCTACAAATATGGAGCAGTTAATTACTCAGACCCTGAACAGAGTTTCAGAGAAAGGCGAAGTTACTTCCGCTGATCTATTTGTACTCCGATATTGCCAACAGGCAGAAGCTCGGAGGAACAAAACGCCAGCCTATAAGCAAATCCTAAATGGTGTTGGGGATGTTGTTGGAATCGTCCGCACATTTTTGGGAGGAGGTGAATAAGCATGGCTAACGGATACCCTATGATGAACTACGGCCGCCCGTATCCCAAAACCCCGGAGCAGCTTCAAAGTGAAATGCAGGCGTCCATAGATCAGTATCAGAACATGTTCCAGGCATACCAGATGGCTCCACAAATGCAACGCCCTCCCACTCGACGAGGCGGGGAGTATTTCGAAGTCGCAGATGCGCATGAAATGGAAGAGGCCCCGACCCGGTTGGACGGGACAGCGGCACTTTTCTTCGATTTCAAGAACCGAGTGTTTTGGTCAAAGAAATACGTGAACGGCGGGCATTCAATTCAGACCTATCGTTTCGAACCGATTCTTTCCAACAGTCTAACCACGGAGGAAGATGTTGATTATACAAAAGAATTGGAAGAGAAACCCAAGGAAAACAATAACGATTCTATGGAAGAGATCAAAGAATTATTATTGAAACTTGTAGAAAGGGATGAACAACGTGGATCTAAACGGAATACTAAATCTTCTGGACGCGATAGCGAATCCGCAGGAGCTTCAGGGGAAGGCGCTTAATGCGTTAGCCCAGAAGAATCCCCAAACGGCTTCTGAAATCGCGCGGTTAATCAAAAGCGGAGCGGACCCATCCGAAGCAATTGCAAAATATGCTCGTGAAGGAAAGATCAATGCTGAACAGCTTGATAAGCTCCGCTCCGTCTACAACATGTTAAAGAAAAGGGGATTAAAAAAATTTTCCATACCGGACAGTGTATGGGAAGAAGCAAAACGAGCTATGACGTGTAACACGCCTGAACAAAATTGGTTTTAACTGACAGGGTGCGCAACTGTTAGTTGAAATAATTTTTATTAGGAGGGCTTACACATGGCAGACATGACCGAATTGATGCAGTACAAAATGCTGGAGGACGACAACAAAGGCGGAGGTTGGGGTGCCGGAGCTTTTCTCTGGGTCATCCTGATTTTCCTGTTCTTCCTTGCGTTCAGTGGCAACGGGCTCTTTGGTCGTAGAGGTGACGGTACTATGGCGGTTACTCAGGATCTTTCTCAGGTCGAACGCGATGTCCTTGCGGGCAACTGCGGAACGCAGAAAGAGATTCTTCAGAACCGCTACGAGAATCAGCTGGCTTTCTCTGCTCTGGGAACCCAGATGCAGACGTGCTGCTGTGATCTCAAGACAACTATTATCGAACAGAACCAGATCACCCGAGACCTCATTCAGTCGCAGTACATCGACGAGCTCCGTACGTCCCTCAGTGATGCGAAGACTGCACTCAGCAATTACAACCAGAACCAGTACATTCTGGGGCAACTCGGTCAGTGGTACTCCCACCCCAGCGTAAACCCCAACACCTGCTATAACAACTGCGGTTGCAACAACGGGTGCGGTTGCGGTTAACACCGTCTGTCAGAAGCTCTAACAGTTATGCTACCTCTGGGTTTAACAACCCGGAGTTTTTCATTTTATGGAGGGGATTTCAAAATGGCATGTTCCAACAACCGTTATCGAAAATCTTCGGCGGTTGCCATTAACTCTGCGTCTCAGGCTTTCGTAGCAGCCGGAACCACACTTCAGCCCGGCTCGGCAGTGTCCGTAACCGGATGTTCCTTGTCGGTTGCCAATTCCGGTATTCAGGTAAATTCTGATGGTCTTTATCAGATCGAAGCAGCCGTGACCTTCACGCCTTCTGCTGCGGGCGTAGCCATCGTACAGATTTACAAAGATGGAGTCCTACTTCCTTGCACAACCCGTCAGCTGACTGTGGCGGCGGATTCTGTGTATACTATCAGCACGTGCGCCCCTGCGATTTGTGCCGCTTCCTGTGCTATGGTTCGGCCGGTATTTACCGTTCAGATCAGCGGTGTCGCAGGCACAGTCAATTACACTTGCGTAAGCGGAGTTAAGCTCGCTTAATCCCAGAGAGAGGAGGTATAACTTTGGGTAAGCGTATAACGCCCGTCGACATAACGAAAAAAGTCGCACGACGTCCGGCTATAACACCGGAGGCGCGAGAGAATCAAATGATTGCTTTAGCTGTCGACCTGGCGGAAAGACAATTACTTGAAGGGACTGCCTCCTCTCAAGTTATTACACATTATCTGAAACTCGGTTCAACGAAAGAACGGATCGAGAAGGAAATTTTGGAAAAACAAAAAGAATTAATTACAGCAAAGACGGAAGCGCTGAATTCTCAGAAGCGTTCGGAAGAACTATACGAGAAGGCAGTCCGCGCATTTGCTGTATATAGCGGTAACGCATCAAAGAGGACGGAAGAAGATGACGAGGACATATTCTGAGTTAGTTTCTATTCCTTCTTTCGAAGAACGTTACCAGTATCTTCGATTACTCGGGGCAGTAGGGGACGAGACATTTGGGTTTGATCGAATTTTCAATCAGATGTTTTATCGGTCTGGGGAATGGAAACGAGTACGAAAACAAATCATACTTCGCGACAATGGATGCGATTTGGCATTTCCGGGTCGAGAAATTCGATACGAACCGATCATTATTCATCACCTGAATCCCATAACCATAGATGATATTCAGGAAAAAACGGACTATCTGTTAAATCCGGAATATTTGATCTGTTGCAGAGATAAAACACACAGAGCGATCCATTATGGAGATGAGTCTCTTTTAAATCTTAATACGGTCGAGCGGCGACCGAATGACACTTGCCCCTGGAGGTGATGATATTTGGACGATAGCATTTTGGATTCAATTAAAAAAATACTTGGCATGCCGCCGGATTACGACGCATTCGACACGGATCTGGTGATCCATATTAACTCCGTCTTCGGGATTTTGGCTCAGCTTGGGGTCGGTCCCGCTGGCGGTTTTTCTATCTCTGACAACACAACTTTATGGAAATCCTACTTGGGTGATTCAAAAGATTTAGAAATGGTGAAAAGCTACATGGCGTTGAAAGTCCGGCTGGTCTTTGATCCGCCGACAATCGGCGCAGTTATGGATGCTATGAAGGAACAGATTCGCGAGTATGAATGGCGGCTGAATGTTCAGGTAGATCATTGAAAAAGGAGGTGATTTCATGACCAATCAGATTTCACAGGGCGATCAGTATCATATTTCTATGGCAATCAAGTTTAACGGCGAAACGGTGGACATAAGCAAAGTCGAAAAAGTAGAGATCACATTGCATAACAAGACGAAGCTTTATCCTGAAGAAATTACTTATTCAGACGGGGTATTCCTCTATCCGATTACACAGGAAGAGACATTTTCGCTACCGAGAATTGTCGAAGCACAGGTACGGGTGAAGTTTAAGAACACGGATGTTTTCACAAGTCCTACGGAACAGATTGATGTCATCAGATCGCTTTCGAAGGAGATTTTATGAATGGTCTTGTTACGTTTGAGATCAGGACACCCAGAATAACCTTCGATGTACTGCCTACTCCGGCATTAGAATTTACTATTCAGGCGGCATTCGTTGAGGGTGTCGGAAAAGATTATACCGGTCCATACGAAGTAACCCCGCAATTTTACAAAGACATCCTTCTTCCCACGAAAGGCTCGATGCCTAAGGAGGATATTACTGTGTTAAAAGTGCCGCAATATGAAGTCACCAATGCGGCTGGTGGAACAACTTTAATTTTAGGAGGGGAATAATATGGTTGCTTTACCCGAAAAATACATTAACAAACTGGTCGTTGGCGAAAAGGTTAAATTCGATTTAACGCAGGATGATATTACGCCTGACAAACTGGCGAAGGGCATTAAAGCCCATGATAAATCCGGTGCGCCGATCGTTGGCACCAACACGTATGATGCTGATACCGGCGATGCGACAGTAACTGCTGCAGAAATCCTCAGCGGCAAGACCGCATACAAAGCCGGTTCCAAGATTACCGGCACGATGCCCAACCAGGGGGCCAAAACACTCAACATCACAGATAAGGCCACCCCGGTAACCATCCCGATGGGTTTTCACGACGGCGGCGGTCAGGCGCAGATTGACGCAACGGAAGCTGCAAAGATTATCCCAGGCAACATCCGCGATGGTATCACCTTGCTCGGTGTGACCGGCACTATGTCCGGCACGGAGGGCGCGAAACCGCAGGCCAAAACGGTTACGCCGACATTCGAGGCGCAGGAGATTGTTCCGGATAGCCCTGAGTACAACTATCTTTCGTCAGTCACGGTCGCCGCGATTCCTGTAAGTCAGACTGATAATTCTGCTGGAGGCCAGACGCTGAAGATCGGAGTGTAAGATCATGGCGGTAAATAAAGTGGATCTTAACGGGGGGACAGTGCTCGACTTAACCGCCGATACCGTAACCCCTGGGGCATTGGATGTCGGGGTTACTGCCCACGATGCTCGGGGGATTAAAATCGTCGGGACACGCGCCCCAAGTGCAACGTGGTATGAAGGCACAGAAGCGCCGTCGAGCACACTCGGAAATAACAATGATCTTTACTTGCAGAACCCGCCGGAGGTATAACACATGGGGACATTCAGTAAAGTAGAACCGACAAACGTAGTAGGCTGGAGTAATGAAGTATCCGGTGACTACGTTAGCATGTACAACAAAGGAAAGTACGGCTATGCCTACTATTCTAAGTGTGCTATTACACGACTTTCGGACAATTCCATTTGTGTGCGGATAAAGATGTATTCCAGCGGGATCATGGGCTGGGGCGCGGCGAACAAAACATCGTACCTTCCATGGGGCAATAATGGTACGGTAAATGAATTTGGCCCGGAAGAAACATACATTTATGGTGACGGCTATTATCTCGCTGCTACTTATTATTACACGCTTCCGGCATCCTATAAGGGCGCGACAGTAACCGCCGGAATGACATGTGGGCGCAGACCCACTACAGCGAACAGCCCGGTTACACTCACGGTGCCAGAACCGGTCGGAAACATGTTGTATCTAAACATCAACGGCGTTTGGCGTCAAGTGGAGCTGCATTGTAATGCCGCAGACGTATGGAAAGAAGCATTCGGATATGCCAATATTAACGGCATATGGAAATAGGAGTGTAAAACATGGGGACATTTAGCACAGTAGAGCCGACGAATATAACGGGCTGGAGTGAAGAAGTATCTGGCGAATGGGTCAATATGTACAACAAAGGGAAATACGGTTATTCCTATATGGCTCAATGCGCCGTGACCCGCCTTACCGACAATTCCATATGCGTCCGAATCAAGATGTGGTCTAAGGCAATCATGGGCTGGGGCGGAGGAAATAATGCAGCGTACCTTCCATGGGGTAATAATGGCACGGCAAACGAATTTGGCCCAAGAGAAACATATGCCTATGGTAGCAATGCATATGTAGCGGCAACATATTACTATACACTTCCCGCATCATATACCGGCACAACAGTGACTGTCGGAATGACCTGCGGGAACAGGCCGACTTCAGCAAATAGTCCGGTCACCCTTACTGTGCCGGCGGCAGTGATCACCCGAGCCCTTTGGAAGAAAAAGAATGGTACATGGGTGAAGATTGCGAATTTAACCTAAAGGGAGGAAAAGAATGAACGGTTTTGATATTTCCAGCCATCAGACTGGGATCGATCTTAGTAAAATCGATTGCGATTTCATTATTACAAAGGCGACGGAAGGGTATTACTATACGAATCCGGATTTTGTCCGCTCGTTCGAGCAGGGGATTGCTACTGGGAAGCGAATGGGCATCTACCATTATGCTAACGGTACGGATCCCATTAGAGAAGCGAAGTTCTTTCTGAAGAAGATCGAACCCTATCTGGGAAAGGCAATTCTGTGTCTTGACTGGGAACGCAGCAACAATCGAAGCTATGGCTATAATGACGCCAATTGGTGCATGCGTTTTATGGATTACGTATATGACACGGTAGGAATTAAGATGTTCCTTTATATTTCCGCCGGTCTCAGACATAAGTTCCAGAAGGTGCTCGACAAATACTATTTCTGGGCAGCGCAGTATGCTGATTTTTCACCGGTTTACAAATTCCAGGAGCATCCTTGGAACGAAGGAGCATATGAGTGCGAAATTCGCCAGTATACCTCCTGCTTTTGGATGCCAGGCATTTGGCGTTCCCGCCTGGATACGAATAAGGCGTATATTACCCCGGAGCAGTGGGATGCGATGGCGGCACTTCCTGCAGAGGTGCCTGAGGATCCGGCGGAATCGAAATACACCACGGATGAGCTTGCGCAGCAGGTTCTGAATGGTAAGTGGGGAAATGGCGGTGAGCGTCGCCGTCTGCTTGAAGAGGCCGGGTATAATTACGAAGAGGTTCAGGCGCGAGTGAACGCGATCCTGGCTGATGAAAATATTACTCGACTGGCCAGAGAAGCCATTGCCGGAAAGTATGGAAATGGCAACGAACGGCGTGAAAAGCTTGGCGAGATGTACCAGCCGGTGCAGAAACGCGTGAACCAGCTGCTTGGATACAGGTGTTAAACAGAAAAAGAAATTAATACTGTAATGTAGCAATTTATGGGGTTAAGATATTTAACCCCTTTGAACGACGTTCGAAATCTGATAGGGGAAGCAGACTCGTCTCTTTCATCTCCTTTCAGACGAATCTGTATCAGATCGCCTCGGACGTCCTTCAAGGGGGTTAATTTTCTGCCTGAGGAGGTTAACATAATATGAGTAAGAATTATTACTCTATGTACGATAAGGGAAAGAGGCAGGATAGACTGGCGGAAAAGCCCGCTGTTGAAAAGGAACCTGCTATTAAGCAGGGGTCTACCCAGCAAGAAGAGAAGCAGATTACAATGAAGAAGGCGCAAGTTATTGACTGCGTCTGCCTTAACATACGGACAATGCCAGACATGCAGGCGAAGATTTTGGCTGTGGTGAATGCTGATACGGAAATCACGGTCAATGAAAAGTCTTCAGATAAGAGTTGGTGTAGTGTGACGCTGCCGAATGGGCAGGAAGGTTATGCTATGCGGAAGTTTCTGAAGATCCAGTAATCGGAGGAAATTCAAAATGCTATCTAATACGGCCACGCCGATATACTACGGCCGTTTTAGAGAGGCCGTAATTCGAGGAGAAATTCCGGTCTGCAAAGAGATCTCGATGGAGATGAATCGCATTGACGAACTCATCGCCAATCCGGGAATCTACTACGACGATGAAGCCATTAACGGGTTTGTGTCGTTTTGCGAAAACGAGCTGACACTTACGGATGGATCACCGCTGCATCTTCTGGATAGCTTCAAGCTTTGGGCAGAACAGATCTTCGGCTGGTACTATTTCGTTGAACGGAGTATTTATGAGCCGGACCCGAGCGGTCATGGCGGGCAGTATGTCCGAAAGCGGATCAAAAAACGATTGGTTACTAAACAGTATCTGATCGTTGCCCGAGGCGCAGCGAAGTCTATGTACGCTTCCTGTATTCAGAACTATGGTCTGAACATCGATACATCAACGACGCATCAGGTCACGACCGCGCCGACAATGGCGCAGGCGGAAGAAGTCATGTCACCGATCAGGACGGCGATCACCCGCGCAAGAGGGCCATATTTTCAGTTTCTTACGGAAGGAAGCATGCAGAATACAACTGGCAGCAAAGCCAATCGTGTAAAGCTTGCCTCAACAAAGAAAGGAATACAAAATTTCCTTACTGGCTCGCTTCTCGAAGTCCGTCCTATGTCCGTCGACAAATTGCAAGGTCTTCGCGTGAAGTATGCAACCGTAGATGAATGGCTGTCCGGCGACATACGTGAAGATGTTATCGGCACATTGGAACAGGGCGCAGCGAAAGAGCAAAGCGGCGGCTCTAATGACGACTACCTGATCGTCGCCATTAGTTCAGAGGGTACTGTCCGCAACGGCGCCGGCGATACAATCAAAATGGAATTGATGGACATCCTTCGCGGAGACTACATCAACCCGCACGTATCCATCTGGTATTACAAACTCGATTCCGTGGATGAGGTCGCCCGTCCAGAAATGTGGGTCAAGGCGAACCCGAACATCGGCAAGACGGTTTCCTACGAAACGTATCAGCTCGATGTAGAGCGCGCAGAAAAAGCGCCGGCTGCGAGGAATGATATTCTGGCGAAGCGTTTTGGTATCCCGATGGAGGGTTATACCTATTACTTCACCTACGAAGAAACGGTTCCGTTTGAGAAGCGGGAATATTGGCAGATGCCGTGCAGCATGGGTATCGACCTTTCGCAAGGCGATGACTTCTGTGCATTCACTTTTATGTTCCCGTTAGGAAATGGGTGCTTTGGCATTAAAACGCGAAACTACATCAGTTCGCTTACTCTGATGAAGCTCTCCGCGGCTATGCGGGTAAAGTACGACGAATTCATCCAGGAAGGAAGTTTGATCGTACTGAACGGGAACATTCTCGATTTGAACGACGTATACGATGATCTGGACCAATACATTGTCGACCAGAATTATGATGTTCGATGCGTTGGCTATGACCCCTTTAATGCCAAAGACTTCATCGAGCGTTGGGCGCGGGAGAATGGCCCGTTTGGTGTTGTGAAGGTTATCCAGGGCGCTAAAACAGAGTCTGTCCCACTGGGCGAACTCAAGAAGCTTTCCGAGGAGCGGATGCTACGTTTCGACGAAGCACTTATGTCGTTTTCCATGGGTAACTGTATCACGATCCAGGACACCAATGGAAACCGGAAACTTTTAAAACGGCGTCGTGAAGAGAAAATTGATGCGGTGGCAGCTATGATGGATGCTTTTATCGCGTACAAATCTAATCACGACGCATTCGAATAAAGGGAGGGTGAAATAATGGTTTATTACCATGGAATTCTTGGAATGAAATGGGGTGTACGTCGGTATCAGAATAAGGATGGAAGTTTAACTGCCGCTGGACAGAAACGATATGCAAAAGAAGAGTATAAGAATAATAAGAAAATTGCGAAAGAAAAGTTTAGAGCAGCGAAGGAAAGCGCCAATCGGCAGTATGAAGCCGACACAGTTGAAAAGAGGCAAGCGCTTGATCAAGAAAAAGAACGATTCGAGAAAAAGAATGCCGAGACGAATCGTCATTACGAACGGAAAATTAGAGCGCAGGAAAACATCCGTAACAAAGCCAAAGAAGAGATGGATTTCTGGGAAGATCCTGACAGCTATTTTTATCAAGAAAACAGGGAAAAATACGTTAATGCGAACACTAAGATTTCAGAATTGAAAACCAGTAAAACGTATGAAGAATATACAAATCGTCTTTTGTATAATTCTGCGGTTGTCAAAATTAATGAGCTATATGCAGGAAAAGTTCGCGATGCTGAAACTCGAAAGTATTCCGCATATGCTGCAGCCGGAGAAGAGTATGTAAACGATTTGAAAAAAGCCAAAGAACTATATAAGCAAAGCAAGTGATTATTCTCCGGGAAGGGGGAAATAATTCAAAATGGAATATTGTTACTTGCATTCTTCTGAACTGTATCACCATGGAATTCTTGGAATGAAATGGGGCGTACGTCGGTACCAGAATAAGGACGGTTCGTATACAGCAGAAGGAAAGCTTCGTCGTGGAAAGAATGCAAACGAGGACTGGTATGCGCCAGCTTACAAAACTAAAAAAAAGAAGTCTACGACAGAAAAAATCCAAACTGCAAAGAGTGTTGTCGATTTAGGAAAAAAAAGCGTTGGGTTAGTCGAATCGGCGCGCCCAAAAAGCCACAACCCGCCTCGTATGGATTTGTCTAATATGACAGATCAAGAACTAATTAAAGCGATTAATCGCGAAAATCTTGAATTAAATTATAACCGTCTTTTTAATAAGCCAACCGTTTCAAAGGGAGAACAGTATGTAAATGACATTCTCAAAGTCTCCGGAACGATATTGGCAACTGCCGGATCGGCTTTGTCGATCGCGTTGGCTATTCAGCAATTACGAGGCGGAAAGTAAAGGGAGGGTAACGTAATGGTTTATTACCATTCTTCTGAACTGTACCACCATGGGGTTCTCGGAATGAAATGGGGTGTACGTCGGTATCAGAATTATGACGGGTCATATACCAAACGCGGGTTGGCCCGGTACCAAAAAGCATACGATGCTTACACAGATGCAAAAACTCGCAAAAAAGAAAATAATTCAGACAAAAATCGACAGGCTTTCAGAAAAGCACGAAAAGAACTCCGTAGTTCTTACAGCAAGTTAAAAACCGCTAATCGTATTGATGAAGGTAAAAAACTTTCCCAAAAAGGGGAAACAATTTTTGGGATCAAAATGAAAGCTGCATGGGAGAGTGTCGGTTTAACAGCAGTTAATCGCGGCGCCAATTTTATTGCACGGAATTATATTTCCGACAATAAAGTATCGAATCTCACGGCTGCTTCAATTAATTTAGGCACTATAGCAGTATCAGCGTTACTGTCCGGAAAGAATATGAGAGACATCCGAAATTTGCGAGCCTATTACAACCGCTAATTTTAAGTTAACTATTTCTCCGGAAAGGAGGAAAACAATTCAAAATGGATGAATCCATTGGTTCCAGACTCAAACGAGCCTGGAATATTTTTATGAATCGCGACCCCACGGGCTATTCATACCAGAATCTTGGGAGCGCATATTCCTATCGTCCCGACCGAGTGTTTCTTAGTCGGGGAAATGAGCGAACGATCACCAACGCAATATATAACAAAATCGCTGTTGACGTCGCTTCCCACCCGATCATGCACATTCGAATGGACGACCAAGCGCGGTATGAAAAGACCATAGATTCTAAATTAAATACTTGTTTGACTCTGGAGGCCAATATCGATCAGACTTCCAGAGCCTTTTTTCAGGATGCTGTTCTCTCCATGTTCGACGAGGGTGTTGTGGCTCTTGTTCCGATTGATACGCTGTATGACCCGAATAAAGCTGGATCCTATCAGATTTTATCGCTTCGGACAGGAAAAATTGTAGAGTGGTATCCGAAGTATGTTCGGGTCGAAGTCTATAACGAACAGACGGGTAAGAAAGAGCAGATCGTGGTTCCCAAAAAGATGACAGCGATCATCGAAAACCCCTTCTACTCCGTGATGAACGCGCCGAACTCGACCATGCAGCGGCTTGTTCGCAAGCTGAATCTCCTGGACGCTATTGACGAGCAAAGCGGTGCCGGAAAGCTTGATCTTATTATCCAGCTACCGTACATCATCAAGTCAGATGCCCGACGTCAGCAGGCAGAACAGCGGCGAAAGGACATCGAGCAGCAATTGGCCGGATCGAAATACGGCATCGCTTATACAGACGGTACCGAGCACATTACACAGCTCAATCGCGCTGTGGACAACAACTTAATGAAGCAGATCGAGTACCTGACGAGCATGCTATATAGCCAGCTGGGAATAACACAGGCGATATTGGACGGTACAGCAGATGAGCAGGCAATGCTGAACTATACCAACCGTATTATTGAGCCGATCCTGGCGGCATTGGTCGACGAAATGAATCGAAAATTTCTCACCAAAACAGCCCGGTCTCAACGGCAGGCGATCAAATACTTTACAGATCCGTTCCGGCTTGTCCCGATCAATAACCTTGCTGAAATCGCCGATAAGTTCACTCGCAATGAGATTATGACATCCAACGAGATCCGCCAGATCACGGGCATGAAGCCGTCAAAGGATCCAAAGGCGGATGAGCTTCGGAACAGCAACCTGAGCGCCCCAAAAGAGCAAGAAACGGTCGATGTAATCAACGAACCCAAGGAGGAAAATCAAAATGGATAAAACGTATGATTTTGCTGGTTGGGCAACCCGAAATAACGTTCGCTGTGCTGACGGTCGAACGATTATGCAGAACGCTTTTAAGGAGAATGACGGCCAGAAAGTGCCGCTCGTTTGGAATCATCGTCATGACGATCCCTATACGGTGCTCGGCCATGCCCTCCTTGAGAACCGTGATGAGGGTGTCTATGCCTACTGCAAATTCAATAACACTGAATCTGGCCAGAATGCGAAGGAGCTTGTGCAGCATGGGGATATTACGTCCCTTTCGATTTATGCGAATCGGCTTCAGCAGAATGGCGGGAATGTCGTTCACGGTGTGATCCGCGAAGTGAGTCTGGTACTCGCTGGAGCGAATCCGAAGGCCGTGATCGCCAATGTTATACAGCATGGCGAAGAGCTGAACGACGAGGCACAGATCTATTTCGACGAGCCGCTGGTTTTGGAACATGCGGACGAAGATATGAAAGAAAAAACTATGGTCGAAGGTAAGAAGGAGGAAGAAAAAACTATGGAAAACGAAAAGAAGACTTCTGAGAATGAAGAAACCATTGCTGACGTAATTGCTACGTTCAATGAAAAGCAGAAAAAGGTTTTCTATGCCCTGATTGGGCAGGTGTTAAGCGAAAAAGAAAATAACAACGAATCTGAGGAGGATAATTTTGTGAAGCATAATGTTTTTGACCGTGATGATGAGAACCAGGAGAACGTGATCTCTCACGCCGATCTGCAGGAGGTTCTGAAGGATGCCAAGCGCTGCGGCAGCCTGCGTGACAGCGCGATCCAGCATGGCATGGAGGACCTGCAGTATCTGGCCCATGCTGATTATGGTGTGGACCCCGTTGACTACCTGTATCCCGATGCACGCAACGTGACGGCGACCCCGCAGATGATCCAGCGTGATACCGCCTGGGTCGGCAAGGTTATGCAGGGCGTCCACCACACCCCATTCTCTCGCGTGAAGAGCCTGTTCGCCAACATCACGGGTGACGAGGCTCGTGCTCGTGGCTATGTGAAGGGCAACCGCAAGCTGGAGGAGGTCATCACCCTTCTGAAGCGTACCACCACTCCGACTACGGTGTACAAGAAGCAGAAGATGGATCGTGATGATATTATCGATATCACCGATTTCGATGTTGTCGCATGGCTCAAGGGCGAGATGCGCGGCATGCTCGAAGAGGAAATTGCGCGTGCGATTCTCGTGGGCGATGGCCGCTCTCCTTCGAGCGACGACAAGATCAACGAGATGAACATCCGTCCGATCTGGACCGATGATGATCTCTACACCATCAAGGCTGCTGTGACCCCGGCGCAGAACGCTACGGCGGAGGATACGGCGAAGCTCATGATCAAGCAGATCATTAAGGCCCGTAAGGACTACAAGGGCTCCGGCAATCCGACGCTCTTCACCACTGAAGATATGCTGACTGACATGCTCCTCATTCAGGATACCACCGGTCGTGATATTTACGACACCGAAGAGAAGCTGCGTACCAAGCTGCGTGTCAAGGAGATCGTGACGGTTCCTGTGATGGAGGGTCTGACTCGTACGGATGGCCAGAGCAAGACCCGCAAGCTGGCTGGTATCATCGTTAACCTGGCCGATTACAATGTCGGCGCCGATAAGGGCGGTGCGATCAATATGTTCGATGACTTCGACATCGACTACAACCAGGAGAAGTACCTGATTGAGACCCGCTGCTCCGGCGCGATGATCAAGCCCTATTCCGCGATCGCCGTTGAAGTCGTGGAATCTGCCGGCTAATTTTTTTACCCTGTACGGTTTACATAACACCTATAAATAACAAGGAGGATTCAAAATTATGGCTCAGCAGTCTCTTATTGCCCCCAAGGATCGACCGGGCAATGTTAATTTCCAGAAGGTCTACAATCGTGCAAAGGATAAAGATGTGGCAGTGGTGATGCTCAAAGTGGACGGAACCACCCTTTGCATGGACGATCATCATGCGCTTACGGCCGAAGAAGTTCGTGATTGCTGCGAACAGGGCTGCGTTGTGCAGGTCTCTGGTGGTTTCTATCGCCCCGTTTACTGGAAAGAGGCCGGCGGCGTTGCCACGGTTGTGTGCCTCGACAATTCCGGAACTTCCGGCGCGCTTGCTGCGAAGGTCTTTACTTCTTATCAGGCGTCCTAAAATTCAAAATGGCAAAATTTTTCGGAAAAATCGGCTATGCTGTCACGACTGAAACCGAGCCGGGAGTATGGACGGAACAAATCACGGAACGCTCGTATTATGGTGACGTGATCCGTAATGTCCGCAAACTCCAGACTTCAGATCAGGTGAACGACGATATTAACATATCGAATGAGATCAGCATAGTCGCTGATCCGTTTGCCTATCAGAATTTTCACTCGATGCGGTATGTCGAGTATATGGGTACGAGATGGAAGGTGCACAGCATTGAGGTTTCGTACCCTCGATTAATCCTAAGTGTTGGGGGTGTTTACAACGGGTAAACGAGTTGACCTCCACATGGAGCTGAAACAAATCATGGCCGCTGTTCTTGGGCGAGATCCCGGCAGCGACCATGTTTATTTTCAGCCGCCGGAGAATATTCGATTGAAATATCCGGCAATCATTTATTCCCGCAACAATATGCCGAGAATTCACGCAGACAATTCCGTTTACGGAATGGGTATTGAGTATAGCGTAATTGTGATTGATCCAAATCCGGAGAGTCTCTTACTCAAACCCATTGCCAGTATCCCGACTTGTCGATTCGACCGGCATTATGTGGCGGATAATTTGAACCATGATGTGTTCACCATTCACTTTTAAGAAGGAGGATTTTACCACATGAGTAGAATCGTTTGGGACCAGTCTGGCGAAAGACTGTACGAAACCGGCGTAGACCATGGCGTTCTGTTCCCGGTTGAAAACAATGCCTACACCAAAGGTGTTGCCTGGAATGGCCTGACGCAGGTTACGGAATCTCCGTCCGGCGCGGAAGCCACGGCGCTCTATGCCGACAACATCAAGTATCTGAGCCTCATGTCTGCTGAGGATTTCGGCGCGACGGTTGAGGCTTATACCTATCCCGATGAATTCGCGGAGTGCGATGGCTCTGCCGCGCTCTCTACGGGTGTCATGATCGGTCAGCAGGAGCGCAAGGCGTTCGGTCTGGCCTATCGCACTAAAGTCGGTAATGACCAGAATGATAATCTTGGCTACAAGATCCATCTGATCTATGGCGCCAAGGCTTCTCCGTCGGAGCGTAGCTACAGCACGGTCAATGATTCCCCGGAAGCCATCACGTTCTCCTGGGAACTCACTACGACCCCGATTAATGTTACCGGCCACAAGCCGACGGCGCTTCTCACTATCGACAGTACGAAGGTCGATAAGGATAAGCTGAAGAAGTTCGAAGATATTCTGTATGGCACCGATGCCCCGACCACCGGCGGTGAAGCGACGGAGCCTCGTCTTCCGCTGCCCAACGAAATTCTCACGATTTTCGCTGCGGGCTAAGACAACTTGCATAAGAGGGTAGTTGAATCTGCCCTCTTTTTATTTTTGAAAGGAGTAAATGCAAATGCTTAAAAAGACGATTACTTACACGGATTATAACGGGAATGAAAGAGTTGAAGATTTTTACTTCAATTTCACGGAAGCCGAGTTGGCTGAGATGCAGCTGACCACGGAGGGCGGTCTTGCCGAGATGGTCGAAAAGATTGTTCAGGCGAAGGACCAGCCGGCGATTATTCGGCTTTTCAAGGAACTCATCCTGAAGGCTTACGGTGTTAAATCTGACGATGGGCGTCGTTTCATTAAGAACAGTGAAGTTCGCGACAGCTTTGCTCAGACTGAGGCATATTCCATTCTCTTTATGGAACTCGGAACTGACGCTGATAAAGCTGCGGCTTTCGTAAATGGGATTATTCCCGCGGGCATTAAGTAAAATTGCTTACCATAACAATCCCGGCCAATGAGTTTTGGGATGAGGCCAAGCAAGAATTTGTTTATGTCAATAAGACAATTTTGTCATTAGAGCACTCGCTTATCTCGATTTCAAAATGGGAATCTCGGTGGGGGAAACCCTTCTTGTCCAAAGACAAAAAAACTCACGAAGAGACCGTCGATTATATACGATGCATGACACTGACGAAAAATGTCGACCCTGTAGTTTATGACGGACTTACCAGAGCAAATTACAAATCGATTGACGATTATATTTCGTCACCGATGTCGGCAACGTGGTTTCGGGAGAATTCCGTAGCGAAACGAGGCTCGGAACAAATTACAAGCGAGTTAATTTATTATTGGATGGTTGCATTGGGGATCCCATTCGAATGCGAAAAGTGGCATTTGAACCGATTGCTCACATTAATACGAATATGCAACATCAAAAATCAACCCGCGAAGAAACATTCAAAACGCGACATCATGAATCAGAATGCTGCGTTGAACGCAGCAAGACGTGCGCAAATGCACAGCAGGGGGTAATGATGATTCGATTCAGACATAAGGGTAATTTTTCCAAAATAAAACGATTTTTTGCCGAAAATGTGGATCTCGTCAAAAAATTGAATTTGGATAAATACGCTCAATTGGGTGTAGCGACCCTTGCGTCTGCCACACCATTACGTTCTGGAGAAACAGCGGGGTCCTGGTATTACGAAATTCAAAAAACTGGGACTTCCGCTGTTATCAATTTTTTGAATTCAAATATTAACGATGGCGTGCCAATCGCCATCATTTTACAATATGGGCACGGAACCGGGACAGGTGGGTATGTCCAAGGCCAAGACTATATAAATCCTGCCATTCGGCCAATTTTTGAAGAAATGGCTGATCAGATTTGGAGGGAGGTGACTCGATCATGAGTAACACTATCGACCAGCGCGTAGTTCAATTGCAATTTGATAATGCGCAATTTGAACGGGAAACACATAAAAGTATGAGCACCCTTCGCCAGCTGACTCAGAAATTAAATTTGTTGGGCTCTAAGACCGATGCTGTTAGTGATTTCAAAATGGATAAAGGCATAAACAGTATGGCGGGGTTCGGCAAGGCTGTAAATGACGTGTATCTCAAATTTTCGGGGTTGGACGCGATTATATTTGGGTTCCTTTCGAAACTTGGAGGAAATTTAGCATCCAAAACAACGGCTTTTGTAAAATCTTTATCCGTTGATCAAGTTACCGCCGGGTGGACCAAATATGCTCAGAAAACAGCAGCAGTTCAGACCATCATGAGCGCAACTGCTAAACAATTTGATGACACCGGTAAACAAATGACATATGTCAATGACCAACTTAGTAAATTGAACTGGTTTACTGACGAAACATCTTATAATTTCGTTGACATGGTCGATAATATCGGTAAATTTACCAATAACAATGTTCCCCTTGATAAAGCAGTAACATCAATGGAAGGCATTGCGACATGGGCAGCTGCTTCCGGCGCCGGTGCTCAGCAAGCCAGTAGAGCTATGTATAACCTGTCACAGGCTCTCGGTATGGGCTCCGTCCGTTTACAAGACTGGATGTCCATCGAGAACGCTCAGATGGCAACCGTTGAGTTCAAAGAGACTGTGATGGAAACTGCCGCCGGACTGGGCGTTCTTAAAAAGCAGGCAGATGGCACGTTCAAAACGCTAAAAAACAATGAAGTCACAGTTGAAAATTTCCGGAATACATTATCCGAAGGATGGTTCACCAGCGATGTGCTTACGGGAGCATTAGCACAGTATGGCGGGTTTACCGAAAAACTGAACGCGGCATATGAAGAAACCGGTTTGACAACTTCTCGCTTATTAAGTGCACTCGAAGAATTCGAAACTGGTTCGTTAGATATGGGCGACTTGCTCAATAAAACTGGAACCTCCGCGGAACGTCTTACTGAAATATTTTCGGAACTTAGTGATAGCGAGTACGCGCTCGGAAAGAAAGCGTTTAAAGCTGCGCAGGAATCTAAGACATTCAGTGATGCGATAAAGGCCACGATGGACGCCGTTAGTACCGGTTGGATGAACACATTCGAGCTGATATTTGGCGATTATGAAGAGGCAAAAAAGCTCTGGACAGATGTCACCGAAGTCTTATACGATACCTTTGCAAGTTCTGGGGAAGTTCGCAATGAAATTCTTCGGCAGTGGAAAGATTTAGGCGGTCGGGATATTTTACTTACGTCTTTTTGGAACACGTTAGACGCGCTTGACAAGGTGCTTACCCCAATTAAGGATGCATTTCGAGATATATTTCCTGCAGCTACGGGTAAGACGCTCGTCGACTTAACCATGAAACTGTGGGATTTTTCCCGAGGTCTTTTAAATACAGATCATATTTTACCAGATCTTAAGAAAACGTTTAAGGGGTTCTTTGCGTTTCTTGATATTGGCCGTATGGCCATCAAAGGTCTATTTGGTGCATTGTCCCCTTTGGGTGATATTTTCAAGACTATCGGCACGCGAGTTCTCGATTTTACAGGGGATATCGGCGAATATTTGGTCGAACTTGACAAGAGTATCCGAGAAAACAAGACCTTTGAAAATTCGTTTAAATTTATTAAAACAATTTTAAACGGTCTCTCAAATGGCCTTTCTTATTTTCTCGATTTATTAGACGGGAAAAGCAAAAACATGGCCAATTTCTTCAAAGGCCTGAAGGAACGTTTTGTAGATCTCAAACGTAATGTCGGAAAAACTTTAACCGATTTAGGAATTAAGCTCGGGATATTTAAAGACGACATCAAATCCACAGAAAAACCCTTAGCCAGTTTCGGATCAAAAATTCAAAGCGCTTTCACGAAAGCATTCGAAAAGATCAAAAGCGTATTTTCGAATACCGATTTTGGACGGCTTGGTGATATTCTTAATACCGGGATTCTGACCTCAATTATTATTGGTATCTCTAAATTTGTAAATAGTTTATCGTCGCCAATTAAATCGTTTTCAGACCTTATCTCTGCGATAAAAGATGGCGTAAAGCGCATAGGCGGTGTTTTTGATACCCTTGCAGAAACTCTGGCTAATTTCCAAATAAAGGTAAAGGCAGATGCAATTAGAAGCATCGCTATTTCTATCGCAATATTGGCTGGAGCCCTTGTCGTACTTTCTTTTATTGATGGCGCTAAACTTACTTCTGCATTGCTGGGATTAGCAACCACTATGGGTCTCATGGTCGGTTTTGTTGCAGCATTAAATGAGGTGACAAACTCCCTTAAAGGCGCCAAACAATTGCGAAAAGTATCTTCTATGCTTATTAAACTGGCCACTGCCATTCTAATTTTAGCAATGGCATTGAAGATAATTGGATCAATGGATCTTGCCGGGGTCGGAAAAGGTCTTCTTGGTGTTGGCGCATTACTCGGAATGGTTCTTGCATTTGCGATCTTGGCGAAGAACGTTAGTAGAGGCTCGGCAGCAGGATTAAGAGCAGTAAGTAAGAATCTCTTTGGAATTGCAGTGGCAGTTCTTTTATTAGCAGCACCAATAAAGATATTAGGCCAGATGAAATTTGAAGAGCTTGGGCAGGGTTTGCTGGCAGTAGGCGCATTATTACTTGCGATTGCCGGTTTTATGAAAATTGTAAACGGGGTTAAGATAAAAGGCAATGGGTTAGGAATTGTTCTAATCGCCGCGAGCATGCTTATATTTACTGCCGCAATAAAACAATTAGGAAAGAATTTAAGTAAAGATGAGCTGCTCCAAGGGGAAATTGCCATTGGTGCAATGCTGGGCATTCTTGCCGTTTTTCTGTTAGCCATGAATACCTGCAATAAAATCGGTAAATCGGCTGGCGCATTAGTTGCAGCTTCCGTCGCGATACTGTTACTTTCTGGCGCTATTGCAGCAATTGCTTCGATTAAAGACGCTGATGCAGTGTACCGTTCGGTGCTTGCTATATCGCTTGCATTAGCGGCAATGGTTGTTGCATTAAATTTAGCAAAAAAGGGATTGGCTGGGGCAGCCGCTCTGGCTATTCTATCGACAAGTCTTCTTGCCCTGATCCCGACATTTCTCGTACTTGGCAACCTAAAATGGGAGCAATTAGGGAAGGGCTTTGTAGCCATCGCTGGCTCTATTGTAATTTTAGGACTGGCGGCTAAAGTGCTCGCGCCGGTAATACCTGCAATGCTCGGACTTAGTGCAGCATTGCTTTTATTCGGTGCTGGAACAGCCCTAATCGGGGTTGGCTTAATTTCCATATCTGCAGGATTAACATCATTGGCCACGTCTATTGCAACAAGCGGTTTAGTTATTGTCAGCGGTATTACAGCGATTTTGGTTGCTATCATCGATTTAATTCCGGCTGTGGCAATTGCGCTGGCGAATGCAGTTGTCTCATTTGTTGTGGCTCTTGGCGAAGGGGTTCCGAAGATAATAGAAGCTGTAGTTAACATCTTGACTGCAATTTTGACAGCCGCCAGAACTATCATTCCATTGATGGTCGAGGTCGGAATGGAAATATTAATGGCGCTTTTGATGGGAATTGCGAATAACGTAGACAAGATAACGTATGTTGTGGGCACAATAATAATTGGGCTATTAAACGGATTGGCGACATACGCACCGCTCATAGTGGAAGCTGGTGTAAATTTGATGGTGTCGTTTATTAACGGCTTAGCCAATGGAATTCGTGAGCATGCCCCTGAGTTTTTAGCAGCGGTTCGAAATCTTGCGAGTTCAGCAGTTGAAACATTGTTGACCGTTTTCCAAGACCTCTCAAATATTATATTTGGAGACTCCGTTATCGGGAATTCTATTAGTAATTTCTTTGAAAATGCAAAGCAAACGGTTCGGGAATCTTTAGCTCCGGAATCCTTTGAAGCCGCTGGTAAAGAAGTTGGCGAAAGCTTTGCCAATGGGGTACAATCCAGTGAAGCATCAGTCGAAGAGTCTTTCACCGGGCTCGAATCAGCGGCTCAAAACGGCGTTACAACCATGGCAGATGCAAGTGCAAATGGCTTGGAATCTTTTTCGACATATATGGACGAGTTCAGCAATACAACCACTGAGGGAATGGACACGTTCGTAACTGCATTAGCCGGGACATCTGAAGCAGCAGCTGATGCAGGTGAAAAAGTCAGCTCTTCCGCCGCAGATGGTGCAGATTCAAAGTTTTCCAAGTTTTTGTCTGCTGGCGAATACGCAGGCGAAGGGTTTATTAAGGGGCTTTTAAGGAAAAAGGCGAAAGCGTATAACATCGGTTACCAAATTGGTGACGAAGCGGCACGGGGTATGGAAAATGCGCTTGACGAGGCATCCCCGTCGAAACGAACTAAAAAAATCGGTGCATTCGCGGGCGCAGGCTTGGTGCTTGGATTACGAGCGAAAGTAAAAGACGTATACAATGCAGGAACTTATATCGGAACAGCATCTGTAGATGGTGTTTCTACTGCACTTCAACTGGTTTCCGAAACAATTCAAAATGGAATGGACGTCGATCCGACTATACGCCCTGTAATCGATTTAACGGATATTAATAATAAAACTGCCGAGATTAACGCGTTGTTCGCGGAGAATCGAGCCTTACGAACCCAGGCAAGTTTTGATGTAGCATCTTCTAAACCCGCGGAATCTTCTAACCAATTGAATACAGATGCTTCTGAAACCCCGTCTGTTGCATACTATCAGTACAACTACTCCCCGAAAGCATTGAGTCGGCTGGAGATCTATAGGCAAACGAAGAACCAGCTTTCAATGATGAAAGGGGTTGCGAGGAAGAAAGCATGATTAAAAACATTCAGATTACAAGCTTCCGTGACGAAACATTAGCAATCGAATTAGCGAATCCTGAGAAATCGGGGTTCGCTATTGTCGACATTACAGGCCTTGGGCCGGTAAAAGCAGAGATCAATACGATCGAGAACGGCATTAATGACGGCGCGGTGTATAACTCGGCACATGTTAGTTATCGGAATATTGTCCTTTCTATATTGTTTATTGGAATTGACATAGAAAGCCTTCGTCAAAAATCATACCAGTTCTTCTCTGTAAAGCAGCGTGTTAAGCTTCTGATCGAGACTGACAATCGTACGATGAACATCGAAGGGTACGTTGAGTCCAATGAACCTACGATATTTTCCAAAAACGAAGGGTGCAAGATTTCGATTATTTGCCCGTCGCCGTATTTCAAAATGGGTAGCGGTGACCCAAATACTACCATGTTCAGCGGGCATGATGCGGCGTTTGAGTTTCCCTTCTCGAATGAATCATTAACCGAAAAGAAGCTCATGTTCGGTATAGTGCGAACAGATACTGCTGGTGATGTATATTATGAAGGTGATGTTGGCACAGGGATCGTCATAACGATTTCGGCACTTGGCCCTGTTAAAAACATCAAGATATATAACACCATGACAAAAGAGCAGATGGTGCTGAATACAGATAAGATCGAGACTTTAACCGGTACAGCATTCGATGCAGGGGATGAGATCGTTATATCTACGATCAAGAATAAAAAGTTTATTCGTCTACTACGAAATGGTATTTATACGGATATTCTTCGTTGCCTCGATTTGAAGTCTGACTGGTTCACAATTTATAAGGGCGACAATGTGTTTTCCTATACGGCAGATACCGGGGTGGACAATCTGCAATTCAGCATTACGAATGACGTGATTTACGAAGGAGTCTAACATGTATTACGTTCTCGACAATAACTTTGTCCCCATCATGCCCTTCGAAAACTACGTTTCATTCTTGTGGACGGATCGGTTTTTTGAAGCCGGTGATTTCGAGATCGAAACAATGCCTGAAATCGCGCTTCTTGAGCAATGTAAACAGGACTACTACATTCTGAATACGGAATCCGAGCATGAAATGATTATCGAAGGGTTAAAAATAACCACTGATGTGGAAGAGGGGACTCGGCTATATATAACCGGGTCCTCTTTAGAGTCTATACTGAAACGCCGAATCGTTTGGTCAAAGACCCTTCTGAGCGGAAATCTTCAAAATGGGATTAAAAAAATCCTGGATGAGAACATTATTTCGCCAACAGATGCAACGCGGAAAATACCGAATTTTATATTCCAGGAATCGACGGATGCGGCCATTACAAAGTTAGAGTTGGCTCGTGAATGTGATAAAGAAAACATTTACGACCTTATCACAGATATTTGTAAAATGAAAGAGATCGGTTTTAAGATCATTCGGAATGAAAAAAACGAATTCGTGTTTTCATTGTACGCAGGAAAGGACCATTCATACACACAAGAGGTGTTGCCATTCGTAGCATTTTCTCCGAAATTTGATAATTTGGAGAATAGCGAATTCAATAACTCAACTGAGGATTATGTTAACACTGTGTACGTTACTGGCGGGGAAAATGACAGCGAATCTTTAGTTGTTGGAAACTACACCGGGTTGCTTCGTCGAGAGTCGTACGTTAATGCGGGGACTATTGAAGAAGGGTATACGGGGAGCTATACTGACTTTCTCACTGAAAAAGGAAACGAAGAACTTAAAGATCGAAAAGTAACAAAGGTATTTGAAGGCGATGTTGACGCTACCGGCTTGTTTAAACTGGGCGTTGATTTTTCATTAGGAGACATCGTTCAAATCGAGAACGAATTTCAAATTCAGGATCGGGTCCGTGTCACTGAGATTATTCATTCAGATGATAAAAGCGGTCATACGGTATACCCGACATTTGAAGCATACGAAGAAATAGAGGAGGAGACTGTATGAGTTTAACAAGCGGTTTTTTTGACAGTTTCAATGAAGACCGAAAATACAACAGTCTGCAACTTTCTTCGATTTTTGATGGCATTATTTCCGATGGTGTATATGCCACATATGGGGATTATTTTCTGGTATCGCCGGTTTCCGGGATGGGCATTAAAGTCGGTACCGGACGCGCTTGGCTGGATCACACATGGACGCTGAACGATGCAGATTACCCCCTGACAGTCGAAGATGCGGAAGTTGTTTTGAAACGTATTGACACCGTAATAATCGAAGTCGACCGAAGCAATAGCGGAAGAATCAACCGGTTGCGCATTTTGAAGGGGACACCCGCGAGCGAGCCTGTTGCGCCGACGCTTGCCAAAACGGAGTCTCTAAAACAGTATCCGTTAGCTGATATTTTCGTGAAACCGAATGCCATGGAAATTGTTGCTGCAGACATCACGAACCGAATCGGAACAGCAGATCTCCCGTGGGTCGCAGGTATCATTGACCACGTCTCAGCAGAGGAGCTTGTACAGCAGTGGAGAACAGAATTTGATACCCTTCTGGACACTCTTCGAACGATGATTTCCCAAGTTGGTCAGCAGACGATTCTGGACAACAGTGTCGGAGCATCGGCAATAATTAAGACCGGCGAAAACGCTGTGACTGCTGCTACGGTGAAGGCGATTCCAGATACTCCCGGATCGGTAACGCCAACGCATCTTTCAGATGGTGTTAATTACGCAGCAATTGGTCTTACGGCGGATCAGGTTCGTAAAATCACAACCGGAACCGACGAACCTTCAGGTGGTTCTCCCGGTGATATTTACTTACGAATCTTAACTTAAATGCGGGAGGGGATTCAAAATGGAATTTTTTAAAGCCATTCTTCTTGCCTGTGGGAGCGCTTTCGTAACCGGTTTGTTCACATTAGTTCTATCGAACATCACATACAAGAGAGAGCAGAAAAAGAAAAAAGATATGAGATACGAACAGATCCTCACAAAGCTTGACGGGATCGAAAACAAGCTTAACCGGCATATAGCAGATGATGAACGGAACCGAGTGGAAGAAGGTCGCACCCGGTTTCTTCGTTTCGGGGATGAGTGTCGCCGCGGTATTTTACATACGGAAGAGCATTGGAACGACATCATGAAGGATATTGATATCTATAAGGATTTCTGTCGTCGCCATGAGGACTATAAAAACGAACGAGCCGTTCGTACTATCGATTATCTACTCGAAAAATACGACGAGCATATTAAGAACAATACATTTTTAGGAGGTAAAGCACAATGAAGCTTAATGACAAAGTTTACGATGTCCTGAAGTGGATCGCGTTGATTGCACTCAATGCTATCGGCGTCTGCTACAAGACCCTTGCTGCCGTTTGGAGTTGGCCTTTTGGCGAAGAGGTCCTCACGACCTGCACTGCGCTCGCACTCTGCCTTGGCACCCTTCTCGGTATCAGTACCGCGGAGTATAATAAGAGTCGTGCGCAGGAGTAAGTTGTAGACGGTTCTTACATTATTCCTACATGTAAGCCTCAAACCCATTGAAAAATCAGGGTGTATTGCTTTCCACCGTAAAGCGGCTGCAGCATTTAATGGCATCCAAATGCTGCTAAATACTGTAATATCGTAGAAAATAATAAGAAATAGGAGTGGTAAAAAGTAGGTAACGGGAATCCGTTCCTACACCACTCCTACATTATTTTTTATTGACTATTTTATTTTTTCGATTTCCGCTTTGAGCCAGCCGTAATCGCGGTCGGTATAAACACGTTCGGTTAAATCCGTTATTGTATGGCCGACGATCCGCTTTATAGCATATTCATCCACATTACTCTTTTTTGCCAAGGTTACAAAGGTTTTTCTTGCGTCATGCGGCCGATGGGCCGGATTTAACCCATATTTTTCCATGGTTTTACGAAATCGTTCTAAATAATAATGATATCCGCCATTAAACAACCGGCCATTGAACTCATCAAACCCCGACAAGACTAATGGGCTGATCAATGGGTGGATAGGAACAATTCGATTCTTACCGCTTGCAGTTTTACTTCCACCCTTGAAGCTTTGTTGTTCAGAGTTAATGCTATTAAGCCTAAGATTTAAAAACTCACTCGGACGCCAGCCGGAGTAGCATTGAATTAGAATCGCCCGAACACAAGGATCGTCTGTATGCGACCAAAGGATTTCCAATTCGTCGTAAGTAAAGGCGATATGGGGTGTTCTTTCTTCTTCTGCTCTTTTTGATAGTTCCTTGCATGGTCTGCATTCCCGGGCGATATTTCTTTCTACTAATTCATACTCTACTGCATAGTCGAAAACACTGTTCAAAGCTTGCTTCACGAGACTTTGAACAGTCGGGCTTTCCGTTGTCTCAATTTTATCCAGAAAATCTCGTATACACCGGGGGCGCATACTTCGAATCGGTAACGATTCGAGCGGCTTGCATCGTTTCCAAGCACTCTGAATCCCTCGAAGACGGGCATCGCTTACTGTCGGTTTATATTTTTCAAACCAGGCGTCATATACTTCTTTCAATGTTGTGCTATCGAGTTCATAAGGATGTTTGTTGTATTCCATAAGCGCGCTGTATGCTTCGTTGTATGTCCGGAAATACCCTTGCGGTTTGAGGATTTTGCAGATTGGTCTTCCTTCATCCGTTTTCCCCACGGTTATCATGGCCCGATACGGATTTCGCAAACGAGCGTTGTTGATTTTGCTGATTTGCCCGAAGCCGTTCGGCAATCGCATTCGTTTATTTGCCATTACTATTACCCCCTTTGCAATGTAGTAATAGTATATGCATTTGTACGCGAATTATGTCATATCCCTTGTTCTGACAGACTATGACACCGGGCATCTGGTATGGTTTGTGCAGGAGGTGGTACGATGTACAAAGTCGTATTCGAGCCCGGCTCCGTGCCGGTAAGCGTTGTTGCAAGAATTTATGGGAAGGACGCGTCATGGGTCCGTGCTGGTATCATTTCCGGGTGGCTGCCGATCGGGAAGGCTACCCGAGACGGAAAGCTGGTCACGGACGTAAAGGAAATTGACTCAAAGAAGGGGCGGATCAACTTTTATATTTCCCCGAAACTACTTTGGCAGGAGACTGGGTACGTATGGAAGGGAGAACGGAAATGACAACAAAGATTCGTGCGGATATTTCCCGGAGAAATCCCTATTGGCTGGAGCGCCATCGGTATTATGAGTTGAAGCATTTCTGTTTACAGTACCCATACTGGAAGAAAATGTACCGATATTTGGACGGGTATGCTGCAAGGCACGACAGCAGTAGTAAAACGCCGTCCGTAGGAAACTGTAGCCGTCCGACAGAGAAGATCAGCGAGATGTTGATATTTTACAGCAGCCGGATGGAGATGATCGACCGGGTCGCCGCGCAGACATCTAATGAACTGGCGGATTATATTCTGGAGGCGGTGACGCAGGGGTTTTCTTATGAAGACCTTTTAGCGAGACGGGCGATCCCTTGCGGGCGGGATATGTATTATACTGCGTACAGACGATTCTTCTGGCTGCTGAGCCGGGAACGGCAGTGACCGCGAAAAAAATTGTCTCTTATATGAAAGGAGATGATAAAAATTATTACGATCATTATTTTGGCGATAGCATTTATCTTTATGCTGGTGATTACCATACCGTTAATGGGTATGGGTCTCGGGATAGGATTTCTGCTATTTGGCGACCTATTGGTGGGCGGATATTTTATCTATCTTATAGTAAGGAGATGGTTAAGAAAACGACGAAGATATTGGTAAGAGGATCTATAAAGATCCTCTTTATTTTTTTTCAGCACGCAGCCGACGAAAGGCTGTGATATTTTCTATGTAGCGAAAGGAGCAGCTATGACAATTCTTTGGATCATTATCGGCCTTCTCTTTGTATACTCTGTGTATATGACCTTCTGGGGTGTAAAGACAAATCACCCGCAGATTCCCGTTCACGGCAGTCTCGAAATTGCCGATGGCGATGACGGTGAGTCCCCGTATGTATTTATGCAGATTGATATTCCGCCGAACGAATTCAAGACGGGGGATGTTGTATGCCTATGCGTACATAAAATCGATCCGCGAAATTAATTCCCCCTATTATGGAATCTAAAATTTTTGGAAAGGAGATTATACACATGGAAGAAAGAAATCAGCTGGAGGTTATCCGCGATACACTCTATGAGGCTATGATGAACGAGGAAGCAGGAAGTGAAAAGTATAAGGCGATCTGTGAGGAATACCTGAAGGTATCCAAACACATCGAGGAGATCGAAACTGAACGACGGAAGCGTTCGGCGGAAGACGATCGGGTTCTTTTGGAAGAAAGAGCCAGTCGTCAGCAGCAGGAAGCATTCGAAGAACAGAAGAAATCGACGCGTGTGGGTTGGGGACTGACGTTATTCAGCGCATTGATCGGGCCGATATGCTATAACGGGTGGCTGAACAAGTCCATCAAGTTCGACATGGAAGGAATCGCGCATTTCCCCAGCGTTCGCAATGTCATGAACAAGATCCCGATGCCGAAAATCTTTAAATAACGGAGGAGAGGAGTCTTTAACGAGACTCTTCTCTTTTATATTTCCGCGAAAAAATCTTGCCCTCTTATGGAAGCGAGCAAACACAAAACTTTAAAAACATTTTTGAAAAAGGAGAATAGTTATGAAAAAGCTTAACAACACTTGGAAGATGGTCCTTGGAGTGGGTCTTTGGGTCGTATGTTTGGGCGGAAGCTATGTCGCTGGCACGATGGTTGGCGAAGTTGTTGGTGAATGGATCGTGAACAAACTTGATTAAAGAGGGTTAATTAACCCTCTTTAATTTTTGAAAGGAGATAATTCAAAATGCCGGAGGAGTTTTCCTTGAGTCTTGGACAGTCATTTGTACAGAGAATCGCAGAAAAAATTATACGCCGCGCGATAATAAAATCCCTCAATATTACGCCGGAAATTGAATTAAAGGATCTGCACGCATGGTCTGACGGAGACAGTATGACCGTCCTTTTAACCACTCGGGTGGAGCTGGACAAAGATGATATTTTAAAGCTCATCAAGCTGTAAAGGAGAAAAAATGAAACTACCAAACATCAAATACTTTTTTCGAAAAAACGGATCCTTGATCCTGACCTGTATGGGTGCAGCAGGCGTTGTTGCAACGGCGATTTCTGCGGCGAAATGCACGCCAAAGGCGATGGATATTCTACACGACTGTAAAAAAGAGAACGAGGATAAGCTGCACACCGCGCTTCGCATTGCGCCCGCTTATATTCCTGCTGCCGGCATTGTAATCGGGACGATCGCCTGTATCTTTGGGGCCAACGCGCTGAACCGTCGGCAGCAGGCAATGCTTATCAGCGCATACGGCTATCTGGACCAGATGCATCGTCAATATCGCCAGCAAGTGAAAGCTATCTGCGGCGAGGAGACGGAAAAGGAAGTCAATAAAGCAACGATGGAGAGTATTCAGAAAATGGATTTAGCGACGAAATCTCGTACGAACGAGAAATGTCTTTTCTATGATGAGATCTCCAATCGATATTTTGAGCGTTCCATGCTTGAAGTCACGGAGGCAGAGCTTCATTTAAACCGAAACTACCAACTCCGAGGATATTGTGAGCTGAACGAACTATACGAATTTCTTGGCTTGGAGCCGACAGAATATGGTGCAACAGTCGGATGGGGCATGGACGTTGGCTTTGAGTTCTACGGTTACAGTTGGATTGATTTTGAGCACGACCTCGTGACCATGCCAGACGGAATGGAGTGCTTCGTTCTTGACATGCCATTTCTGCCGACCCCGGACTTTATGGACTGACCGCGAAAAACTTTACGGCTATTATGGAAAGGAGTGACTTTTATGAACACTAAAAATCTCAAAATCGGAACAACAATCGTTACTATCCTTGGCCTGGGCGTCAATCTGGCGCTGAATTGGCTGGAGGAAAAAGAGCGGGAGGTTATGAAGCAAGAGATCAAAGAAGAAATTATAACGGAACTCAATTCCGAAAACGAGGATGAAGAGGAATCTTAAATGGATTCCTCTTTTCTTCTTTATCGGGAGTACATGCAAAGCTACGCGGTCGGAAAGATAATCCTGTATCAAGATACAAAATACTCTGTACCGCCGGTATCCGAATGTGAATACGAGTTTTTTGTTTGGTCGTTGAAACGGTGGGTTTGCAACGAGATCATCGCTCGTATTGTCGCATCGGAAGATGACTCGGTTGCAGAGGTTATCCGATCATTCATTCGGGAACTGGAGTCATTTGACCAGAGCTCGCAAATCTACACCCACAAGATCTACTTTTCGATCGCAGCTCTTGAAGCAAAAAAAATCCTGAAAATATTCAGCAAAGGAGATTCAAAATGAAGACAGTACCTTTAAACACGGCATTCCGAGATCTTAGGAAATATATTTCCCGGAATTCGCCCTCGATCCTCACTGGATTGGGAATTGGTTTAGGCATAGCATCCACGGTTCTCGCAGTAACCGCCACCCCGAAGGCTGTACGACTTCTGGAAGAGAAGAAAAAAGAAGACCAGAAAGAAAAGCTCACGGTTGTTGAAACGGTAAAGACAGCCGGCCCCAGTTATATTCCCGCGGTTCTTGCTGCCGCGGGATCGATCTATTGCATCGTGAGCGCCAGTGCCAGATTCAGCAAACGCAATGCGATCCTCGCAACCGCGTATGCCCTGTCGGAACGTGATCTGCGAGAGTATCGCGACAAGGTCAAAGAGACTGTCGGCGAAAAGAAGGAAAAAGAAATTCGTGGGAAAATCGCAAAGGATCATATCCTGAACAATCCCGCCGAGCCGAATCGTATTTTTACACCGGAGGGCGGAAAGACCCTATGCTATGACAACTGGACCGGGCGATATTTCATGTCTGATATGGAATCACTCCGGCGATGTGAAAACGAATTAAACTCCCGCATTCTCAAAGAGCAGTTTGTGTCGCTGAACGAGCTATACGACCTGCTGCATCTGGAGGGAATCAAGATGGGAGAGGATTTCGGATGGAATTATGACGGATTCCATGATGAACTCATCCATTTTAGCTATTTCTCTCAGCTTGACCGGGACGGAAACCCCTGTCTGGTGTTGGATTATGACGCGGAACCGTTTGATATTTATCAGCGGGTCGGCCATTAACCGCGAAAAAATCTGGTTATATTATGGGAAGAAATTCCACAATTATTATTTGAAAGGAGTTCAATACAATGAACGAAGAGATGAACAATCAGGAAGCTATGGAGCTTACTCAGGAAGAAGAGGAAGAACTGGAGCGCTGTGATGGCGAGCTGAATCCTGCGAGTCTGGTGCTTACGGCGGTTGTCGGAGGTCTCTCGGTCATCGGTGGTGTCACCGTTGGCAAGATGATCTACGAGAAGACGCTGAAGCCTGGATTCAACAAGGCGAAGAACGCGATCGGTGCGAAGATTTCGGAAGCGAAAGCCAAGAAAGCTCTGAAGCAGTCCGAGGAGGATCTCGAAATCGTTGAGGACGACGAAGAGTAACAATTTGGTTTCGACCAAAGGGAGGATACCTTAAGAAAGGTGTTCTCCCTTTATTTTTCAGCCAGAAGGAGGGCGTCATGGATCGTTATATTTACAACGGGCCGGTGCTGCATTTCGACCGTGTCGTTGCAAGCAACTGGAAAGCGGAAACGACCGCCGTTTCCGAAGCAAAGGCGCGCAGCAATATGATATTTCAATACAAAAAGATCGCGGGGCTTGCGCCATACGCAAAGGTGACGCTCCCGGGGAAAATCACACTCTCAAACTGAAAGGAATTATATTCATGGATGATTTGAACACCTTGAAGGGCAATTCCCATAAATCGAAGGAAGCTCTTCCGGAAAAGAAAGTCGAGAAAGTCATTCAGGGCGAAGCGAGAACCAAGAAGAAAAACGAACTCGAAAAAATGGCGGATACGTTTCTTGTGGAAGACCGCAGTAAGGCCCGAGACCACATCGTCAACGATCTTCTGGTTCCGGCGGTAAAGAACTTCATCATCGACATGATCACAGTCCTGCTGAAGGGCAGCTCCGGTTCCGGCGTATCTGCACGAACAGTCGATCGGGTTTCCTACCGAAATTACGACCGTGATTATGATCGAAGCCGACCGGCCACGTCTGCGGCACGAAGAGCATACGCCTATGACGATGTTATTCTGAAAAATCGCGGCGATGCGGAAATGGTTCTGGATCAGATGCGCGACGTGATTTATACGTACGGGTTTGCGTCGATCGCAGACCTTTATGAATTCGCCGGGCTCAAGTCCAATTATACAGATACAAAATACGGATGGTCAGACCTCCGTGACGCGGATATTGTGGAAGTCCGCGGTGAATGGCTGATCAAAATGCCTCGGGTAACCCCGATCAATTGAAAGGAGTCAAAATGAAAACGAACGAAATTATGAAAAAGGCATCCGGTCTGGTTCACAGAACCGGGTTTAAGCTCCGGCAGAGCAGTCCGGAGATCCTGATCATCGGCGGCATTATCGGCGTGATCGGAAGCGCTGTCATGGCGTGCAAGGCCACGACCAAGGTCAGTGAAATCCAGGACAAAGCTGATGAGCAGCTCGCCGCGGCAGAAGAGGCGCTGACAAAGCACGCGGATATTTACTCGGAAGAAGACTATAAGAAGGACAAACTGATCATTCGCGTTCATCAGGCTGTCGACTACGCGAAGCTTTACGGGCCGTCGATCATTTGCGGTGCGCTCTCTATCAGCTGCATCGTTGGCAGCCATGTAATTCTCAAGAAGCGCAATCTGGCGCTCAGTGCGGCATATGCCACGATTGACAAGGCGTTTAAGGAGTATCGCGGTCGTGTCGCAGAGAAATACGGCGATGATATTGAAAAAGAGCTTCGTTACAATGTGAAAAAGCTTGTGACGGAAGAGAAGGTCAAGACCGAAGAGGGAAAGACCAAAAAGATCAAGGACACGGTAAGCTATCTTGACGGCGATTACAGCAATTACGCCCGTATCTTTGACGAGTCTAACCCGAATTTCGAGCGCAATCCGGAGATCAACCGCGCATTTCTTCGAACGCATCAGCAGTTCGCCACGGATAAGCTTCGTGCGCAGGGCTACCTGTTCCTGAATGATGTATATCGAGATCTCGGATTCAAGCCGACACAGGCTGGTCAGGTCATTGGCTGGATCTACGATCCGAAAAGCAATGATAGCGACTGTTATGTTGATTTCGGTATCTTTGAATCCAAGCGTCCGAAGGCGAAGGATTTTGTGAACGGGTATGAGTATGCTGCGGTTCTCGACTTCAATGTTGACGGGCCGATTCTGGATCGTTTCGTGAAGGAGGTGCTCTGATATTTTGAAGAAGGGGATTTTCTACTTCCTTGCAGGAGCGGTCGTTGGTGCCGTTCCCGCCTGGCTGCTTGCCAAGAAAAAGTACGAACGCATTGCGAACAACGCGATCGCGGAAGTAAAGGAGATATATACCAAGCGTCGAGAGCAGGATATTCTGGCGGAGAAAGCCCGCACCAAGCCGCCGCTGGAAGAGCTCGTGCAGAAAGTGCGTGAAGAGGTTGACACGGACGAAGCAGATTTGGAAGAGATGCAGGAGATCATCGAGACCAACGGCTATGCCGCAGATGGTACGTATAACGGCCACGAACGCCCCACACTGGAGGAGCGTCTGGATGCCATTCCGTATGTTATCAGTCCGGAAATGTTCGGCGAAGTTTATGGTCCTGGGAATACCTGCACGATGACCTACTATACCAATGGTGTCCTTGTGGATGATGCGAGTGGTATGGTGGAAGATATCGAGGCCATGATCGGCATGGACGCGCTCAACCACTTCGGCGATTACGAACGTGATATTGTCCATGTGCGAAACGACCGATATATGATGGATATCGAAGTCTGCCGCGATCCGGGGACGTACGAAGACGTCGGCGGAGTCAACGAAAAGCCGTACAATCCGGAGGACGACTTTGACGAGGTAGATGAATGACAGACAGCGAGCTGATCAATGCGTATTTTGACTGGATGTATCAGCTCGTTTGCGATGATTTCAACAAGCGTCTATCTTTTCGGAAACTCTTAGCCCGATTATATGATGCCGACTTTGAGTATTCGCTCCCCATGGACGAAAACCGGGAAGCGGATGGCATACGTCTGCGTTATCGATTCGGGCAGGAGTGTTCGTATGACGATCGAATTATTGCGACTTGTCTGGACAATCGACCGTGCAGCATTCTGGAAATGATGATCGCGCTGTCTCTGCGGTGCGAGGAATTTATCATGATCGATTCGCATTATGGGAATCGAACGGGTCAATGGTTCTGGAACATGATCGGCAGTCTCGGACTGGGCGGCATGACAGACGAAAAGTTTGACCGGGACTATGTGACAAGAGTCATAGAAAACTTCAACAATCGTCGTTATGCCGCAGATGGGCAGGGAAGTCTCTTCCGTGTCCAAAAGGGTAATATCGACATGCGCAAGCTGGACATCTGGTATCAGATGCAGGCTTATCTAAATGATATTTTAGAAATCTGAAAGGAGATAAACATGGAACAGAAAACGGTCCATATCCTTATGACGGACAGCAGGAGCCTGGAGCGTCTTTGGCGCGGTATTCGCCGCAATCGGAAGGCAATCGTTTTTGTGGCTCTCGCGCTGGGGCTGGTAGAGCTTCAGGTTAAGTTTCTGGAGAACAATCTGTATCATCACATTCAGGAGTACCATCGAACGGAAGGGGATTAATGATATTCTATGGTCGATTTTCTGATTATTTCGACTCGTAGCGGTAAGCGCGGAGTTACAGAGATCTATCCGAAGTTTGTCATTAAGAAAAGCTCCGATCTGATGATCCGTGGCGGCGACTTTTATGCCATATGGCTGGAAGATCGTAATCTATGGTCTACGGACGAGCAGGATGCACTTCAGTTGATCGACCGGGAATTGGATAAGTACGCAGAGGAACATCGGGATCGTTTTGACGGCAGCATCAAAGTTCTTCATATGTGGGATTCGGAAACGCGCATGATTGACCAATGGCATCGATATTGCCAGAAAGACATGCGCGACAATTTTCACATGCTCGACGAAAAAATTATATTTTCCAATGTCGAGACAGGAAAGAAAGACTATGCCAGCAAGAAGCTGTCGTATCCGCTGGAGGAAGGGTCGACCGAGGCTTACGACCGGCTGATGAGCGTTCTCTATACGCCGGAAGAACGACACAAGATCGAGTGGGCTATCGGAGCGATTATTACCGGCGATTCCAAGAAGATTCAGAAGTTTATGGTGCTTTATGGCGCGGCGGGCACGGGTAAATCCACGGTACTGAACATCATCCAGCAACTGTTTGAAGGATATTACTCTGTATTTGACGCCAAGGCACTCGGTTCTGCGTCGAACTCCTTTGCGTTGGAGGCGTTCAAAACAAACCCTCTGGTGGCAATACAGCACGACGGCGATTTGTCCCGTATCGAAGATAATACTCGGTTGAACAGTTTGGTATCCCATGAGCTGATGACGGTGAACGAGAAGTTCAAGTCGACATACGCCAACCGGTTCAAGTGCTTTCTCTTCATGGGCACGAACAAGCCGGTCAAGATCACCGATGCCAAATCTGGTTTGATTCGCCGATTGATCGACGTTTCTCCTTCAGGCGAGAAGCTTGGTGCGAGGGAATACAGCAAGACTGTAAAACAGATCAGCTTCGAGCTCGGGGCCATTGCGTATCACTGCCAGGAGGTTTATCTGAGCAATCCGGGAATCTATGACGATTATATTCCGATGAATATGCTCGGCGCTTCCAACGATTTCTATAACTTCGTTATCGACTCCTATCATATTTTTAAGAAAGAAGATGGTATCACTCTCAAAGCCGCCTGGGAACTGTATAAGACATACTGTGATGACGCCAAGGTGACATTCCCGTACTCGCAGCGGATATTCAAAGAAGAGTTGAAGAACTATTTCCGCGATTACCGCGATCGGTTTGGTCTGGAAGATGGCACCCGAGTTCGTTCTTATTACTCCGGATTCCGGACAGAAAAATTCGAAAAAGGCGAACTGGACGACGAACCGGAAGAAGAGACCACGACTTGGCTTACCATGGAAAAGCAGAAATCTGTTTTTGATGATATTTGCGCAGACTGCCCGGCACAGTATGCTAATGCAAAGGAAACGCCTTCCAAGCGATGGGATGACGTGCAGACGAAACTTTCTGATCTGGATACGACGAGGATCCATTATGTGAAAGTTCCGGAGAATCATATCGTCATCGACTTTGATATTCCCGGCAAAGACGGAAGCAAAGACTCGGAAGCGAATTTGCGGGAGGCCGCAAAATGGCCGCCTACGTACGCCGAATTGAGTAAAAGTGGAAAGGGCGTGCATCTCCATTATATTTACGCTGGAGATCCTGCAAGACTCAGCCGTGTCTATGACGACCACATCGAAGTGAAGGTGTTTTCTGGAAAAAGTTCTTTGCGGCGAAAACTTACCAAATGCAACGATCTGGCGATCGCAACGATCAGCTCAGGCTTACCGCTGAAGGGAGAGCAAAAAGTGATCAATGCTGACGTAATAAAGTCTGAGCGCAGTCTCAGAATTATGATACTGCGCAATCTGAACAAAGAGATACATCCGGCAACCAAACCAAGTGTGGACTTCATCTATAAGATTCTGGAGGATGCTTACGCCAGCGGGCTGCATTATGATGTTACCGATATGCGAAATGTCGTATTTCAGTTTGCTGCGCAGAGCACGAATAATTCAAGCTACTGCATTTCTCTGGCGAATAAGATGAAGTTCAAATCCGATGAACCGTCCGATTCTGTAGAGGTCGATAACGGGGAAATGATATTTTTCGACTGTGAGGTATTCCCGAACCTGTTTCTCATCAATTGGAAAGTAGCAGGAGAAGGAAAGCCGATCAACCGAATGATCAACCCGTCTGACGAAGAAGTTCGGGCGCTCTTTGCTATGAAGCTCGTTGGCTTCAACTGCCGGCGATACGATAATCACATGCTGTATGCACGAAGTCTCGGATATTCCAACGAGCAGCTCTACAAGCTTTCACAGTCCATTATTCAGAAGAAAACAGGGTTTTTCGGTGAAGCCTACAATCTGAGCTACACGGATATTTATGACTTCGCTTCCGCGGCGAACAAGATGAGCTTGAAGAAGCTGGAGATCAAGATGGGTATCCATCATCAGGAGCTTGGACTTCCCTGGGATCAGCCGGTGCCGAAGGAACAATGGGTCGAAGTTGCAGAATATTGCGATAACGACGTCATCGCCACAGAAGCGGCCTTCAACTATCTTTCTGCGGATTGGAACGCACGAGAGATTCTGGCGGACTTGGCAGGCATGACTGTGAATGACACAACCAACAGCCTGACAACCCGAATTATATTCGGCAAAGATCGAAAGCCGCAGAGTCAGTTCAACTATCGCAATCTGGCGCTTCCCGTTGGTCCGGAGCAGTATGAGGAGTACCGGGAGAAATTCGGCCCGGACTATAAGTTCCGTGTATTCAATGACGAAGGCCAGCCGGTCTACGAAGATTTCGACCCGAAGAAAACATATCCGAGGGGATACAGCATCCTGCCGTTCTTCCCCGGTTATATTTACGAACGGGGCAAATCGACGTACCGTGGCGAAGAGGTCGGCGAGGGCGGCTATGTGTATGCGAATCCGGGCATAGCGCTCTACCTTGCGCTGCTGGATATTGCCTCGATGCATCCGCACAGCATTATTGCAGAGATGCTCTTTGGTCCGAAGTACACCAAGGCGTTTATTGATGTCGTCGAGGGGCGAGTGAACATCAAGCATAAGGCGTGGGATCTGGTCGATCAGATGTTGGATGGCAAACTTCGTCCATACATCGAGAAAGTCAAGGCCGGAGTGATCACGGCGAAACAGCTTGCCAATGCGCTGAAGACCGCAATCAACTCCGTATATGGCCTCACAGCAGCGAACTTTGATAACCCGTTCAAAGATCCTCGCAACATCGATAATATCGTAGCAAAGCGCGGTGCGCTATTCATGATCAATCTCAAGCATGAGGTTCTCAAGAGGGGCTTCGATGTGCGGCACATCAAGACCGACTCCATCAAAGTGCCCCGGGCGGATAATGATATTATCAAGTTCATCATGGCTTATGGCAAGGAATACGGCTACACCTTCGAGCATGAGGCAACATATGAGCGTATGTGTCTTGTCAACGACGCTGTTTATATTGCCAGATTTGACAGTAAGGAAGCCTGCCAGGCACGCTATGGTTATATTCCGGACGAGAATAACGAAGACCCGATGGTCTGGACGGCGACCGGCACACAATTTGCTGTTCCGTATGTCTTTAAAACGCTCTTCAGTCACGAGGATATTCTCTTCGAGGACATGTGCGAAACAAAGTCTGTGAGCAGCGCGCTGCATCTGGACATGAATGAGGAGTTGCCAGAGGGCGAGCACGATTATCGCTTTATCGGTCGTGTAGGACAGTTCTGCCCGATCAAACCCGGATGCGGCGGCGGCCTCCTGATGCGACAGACGGAGGGTAAAGATGGCTCAATCGGTTATGCCGCGGCAACTGGATCCAAGGGTTATCGGTGGTTGGAGAGCGAGTACGTACGGGAACTGCATCTCGAAGAGAGCATCGATCGCAGTTATTATGACAAGCTGGTAGATGATGCCGTGGCGGAGATCAGTAAGTACGGCGACTTCGAATGGTTCTCGATGGACGATGCCATTACCGATGATATTTCCCATCCGCCAGAGGACGAACTTCCGTGGTGACCGCGAAAAAAGCTCCTTCTTTTATGAGAACATAAAGGAGGATAAAGAATTATGTTTAACAAACTTTTTAAACGGAAATCCACAAAAATCGAGGATACGAAGAACACGACGAGCGATAACGTTTCGGAAAAGGAAGAAGCAAACGAGCTAAGCTTTAAGCTTCATTACAGAAACGAGAACGGAGAACTCTGTGAACTCGATCCTTGGGATGAGGATGCGTTCAACGAAGTTATGAGTAACAAAAAGAATCGTCTGGTATTTATGTGACAGAGAGAGGAGTCTTTAATGAGACTCTTCTCTTTATATTTTCGAAAGGAGAACAAAATTATGCCTATTGCAAATGAGGAAAAAACTGGACGTTATCCGTGGGGTGAGGTTACTGCTGAACCTGTGAAACCCTGCTGCCCAGAGGAAGTTATGCCGATGATCGAACGACTGCAAATGCTCGGGCGCCAAACGGAGATGCTCGCTTGCGGGCTTGATAATTTGCACACTCGCCTGTTCGTAGGCGGTGATAATGCTAAAAATTTCGATTACGACCGAGGAACCGGGAGTGCCGATGACGCTGTTAATGCCATTGCACGCCTCGTTGATATTTCCATGAAGATCCTCGACGACATCCACACCAAACTGTAAAGGAGAATATTTATGTATCAGAACAATGGACTTGTGAACATCGAAGGAGCGTCCTTCATTTTCATGACGAACTTCTCCGGTGACCCGGCGAGAAGCGGCAAGTATCCGAGTACCACGCGGCAGGCGAATCTGACGATTCCTGACGTGGACTTGGCGCGCGATCTTATTGATGAAGGCTTCAAGGTGAAGCTCACGAAGCCGCACGAAGGTGAGGAAGAGGGCTTTGTCCCGACGTACTTCATCCCGATCAAGGTGAATTACCAGGTCAAGTATCCGCCGAAAATCTATCTTGTGGCGGGCGATGCTGAACCCCGTCTTCTGACTGAGGATACGATCGATGTTCTGGACAAGATTCGTGTGAAGAATGTCGACGTTACGCTTAACAAGCGGTTCACGGACATGGGGAATACCTTGTACGTACGCACCATGTATGTCGAACAGGATGTCGACGATGACCCGTGGGCGGGGAAGTATTTCTGCCGTCACGACGAATATTAAATTAAAAGTGATAAGGAGAAGTTGGAAACAGCTTCTCCTTATATTTTAAGAAAAGGAGATCACTATGAAAATTATTGAATCAGATGATGGTATGTACGCGACCGTTGTTCTGGAAGACACTGACGCAGAAGAAATGGACGAAGAATTCGTCAAAGAATTTATCCGGGTGGCTGAATCACAGACACAACATTTCAAGAAAAGGGGGTCACTATGAAGATTATCGAATCGGATGAAAAACGCTTTTGCAACAACTGTTATACCTACGGCTATACATGGGACATTTACACTGGCAAGGATTCTGCAGTACCAAAAGAGGAATGTTACCCGGAGATATCAATGTCACTATGCAAGAAATGTCTCATGGAGTTGTTCAAAGCAATTTTGGAAAGGTGATCGTATTAAATGATATTCATGCCCGGATGGTGGAATGGCAGACACAGCGGACTTAAAATCCGCGAGCATACGCTGTGAGGGTTCGAGTCCCTTTCCGGGTACCATTCGCCTGCAAGCCTCTGCTGCCGGTCACGCGGAACAAGCAGGTGATTGGCGAAAAGACAAAAGCCCGTCTTTGTACCAGACGTGTTTCTCAATTCGTCGGGAGCGACATGACTGATATTTTGTGGTCAACCGGAAGGCGAGGATTCTTGAAAAGATGACCACTCAGTAAAGTAGAATCGTCGGTAGGACTTGCCGCCCTACTCATATAAATAGCGGCTCAAATAGGGGCGTGGCGGACTTCATGGGTATCGGGGATCAGCTTTTCCCCGATTTCCCCATCTGCGG
>ERZ1034901.164-NODE-164-length-53910-cov-30.447145_pt1 | contig 53910 bp, 52 predicted proteins | sample MGYA00520628_ERZ1034901 | MGnify/ENA primary metagenome ERZ1034901 (study PRJEB33766, sample SAMN09781783) | gut metagenome | biome: gut microbiome | host: Homo sapiens | place: Madagascar | study: EMG produced TPA metagenomics assembly of the PRJNA485056 data...
CTCCTTTCACAGCCATTGCCGTTTCACCGCCGGGCGCGTTTTATATCCCCGCCCGCCGGGCAGCGCTTCCAGCCCCAGCACCTGCGCGATCGTATCCTTGCTCACCAGGTACATTTCCGATAAGATCCCAATCTGCTGCCGCTTATATTTGGCATCGCGATACATCACCCGGATCTCCTCTATTTCCGCCTGTGTCAGGCGGTGTTCTCTTTGCACTTTGCTTCCTCCTTCCTCGGCCATCGATGCTGTTCCAGCCAATCGGCCAGGCCAGCCGTGTAGATCGTGTACACATCGTTTTTGGTCAGCCCGGGTGCTCGTTCCACAATCTCCCCGAAGGGATACACCCCCTGGCAGATACCGGCCTTCAATTTATGTACGCTCACCCTGAACCCGGCCTCCCGCATGATCTCGGCGGCATCCATCAGGCTCACGCATGGGCTATGTACATCTTCAATCCTCATGGTTTTCTCCTTTCGTACTTCCCTTTTATTTTCCTTTCATGCTACAATGAGCAAAAAGGAGGTGATCAAATGTCTGATTCCATGTTCCACTGCAGTGCAGAAGAGTCCTTGGCGCTTTTGTATGTGCAAAATCAACAGCTGGCAGGAAAAACGCCCGCGGAACTGTTTTCCATGTACTATTCCGCCCTCGTTGAAATCAAGCAAGCGGCTGCTCAGCTAACCGCTCCCCAAAAGCGCTGGTTATAATGTCGTTATGCTGCAGCAGCCGTTTGGCTGTCAGCTCCATTGCATAGCTCAACCCGGCCAAATCACAGCACTTTGCCTCGCGGGAACGCTCCGATAGCAGCTGCAACTGCCTTTCAAGCGTTCCTTTTTCTTTTTCCGTATACGCAATATTGCGGTCCAGCAGCTCCACCATACACACGGTAATATCGGCCAGCTCCCTTCCAGTCGCCGCTTCCGATCTTTCCGCCATAAGCATAACCTGCTCCCCAAGCACCGCGTATATCTGATCGTTACTCATCACTACTCGCCCCTTTCTCGCGCTCCGCTAGGATCTCCTCCACAGCTGCCCGCATTTTCTCTTCCATACGCGATGGGCTGCGCAGTCCGTTCAGGATCTGCGTTGTATATGCTTTCGAGATCCCTAGCTTGTCCGCCACTTCCACGCGGCGAATCTTGTTGTTGTGCATGATCATCAAAAGTTCACCCGTCCATTTTTCCGGCATTCTTTCACCTTCTTTCCCTAAATGTTGCAAAATTTAGCAAGCGTGCTATACTGAGATAGAAATAAGGAGGTTCCTCATGCGTAAAATTCTTTCTATTTGGTTTTTTGTTCTATCATTTATTCTTTTGTTTGCAACAAATTTTAATTTCACCGTTTTTATGATTTGCTATTTTCTCATTACCGCTGTAGCTCATTTTTGCCTTTCCTGCAACCCGGAAGATATCATGGGCACTCCCCCTATGGTTCGATCTTCTTGGTTTGGCCTATATACCCTTGCTTCCATCGTCTCTTTTATAGGCTTCTCCATTTTCCTTATTCTTCATATGGGTCTTATCGGCATTCTGTATGTTGCTGTTTGGTGCGCTGTTTCTTTTTTCTGCCGTTCACTGCTTATCAGCATTAGCTCCATCGTTTCTTTCATCACTTGCATTTTAGCAGGTGAATAATTTTAAGGTGCTATGTATGATTTCAAACAATGATTATGTTGTCTTGGAAGATCTCACTCATGAAGAACTTTTGAAATACGCACACAAAATTCGCACTGACAACTTCTACCAAAAAATCGAACTCGAGGATTGCCAAAAAGATGTTCGCTACTATAAGGAAGAACTATCCAAGACAACTGATGAATTACATTTCTATTTTTGGTATATCTTCGCATCTTCTTTCCTCTGCGCGTATTTTTTTGTCACACTTGATTCTCCACTCCGTTTCTCTTTTTCTTCTGGTTTTTTATTTCGTTATTTATTGCTTATTGCCCTTTGTGCATTGGCATCATTTTTTTCATCAATTTTTGCTTATATTCTATTAGAAATTTATAAAAAACCAATAAAGCGAATACTTATTGACGGTTGCAATATTATAAAGCAGATTTTTTTGATCTCTTTTATCGCTGTTACAGCACCACTCGCAATTAAAGTTGTGCTTTTCTTATTTTGCCGCAACCAGCCATGACCACACATAATCCATTTGTGCTCTCGCCCAACATCGTGGATGAACTTTAATTCCTCCCCCGGCCCCGCCGGGGGATTTATTTTTAGCACGCCCCGTAAAAAACCTGCACTGCAGGTCTTCCAGAGTCACGGTATCCAGATCTTCGATCCGATCAACGCATCCCTTCCTCATGGTTTTCTCCTTTCGATTTGTATCTTTTTAAGACACCATTTTGGCAAAAAAAATTTCCATAACCTGTTCGGCGGTGAGTTTATATCTCTCAACAATGGCTGTTATCTCCATTTGGGTAAACTGCGCCCCTTTATATTCATTTATTTTTGCGTTAAGTCGCGAATTGCTTATTCCGAGATATTTAGCCAAATCCTCTTGACGATCTCTGTTGGCTATCATTATCCCCGCAAATTTATATTTGTCCACTTTTCACTCCCCCTCCTTGTGTCTTATTAGGATACTTTCATTCTATCGCGCCGATCGTATCTTGTCAAGATATTTTTCCTTGTATTTTTTTATTTCTATCTTATAATTAAGATATGGGAGGTGTATTCAAATGACTACTGGTGATAAAATTCATTCGTGTCGTATAGCCGCCGGTTTGACCCAGGAAGAATTGGCTAAAATCGTTGGTTTGCAAAAAGCAGCTATTTATAAATATGAAAAAGGATTAGTTGTTAATTTAAAGCGCGATATTATCGAAAAGCTGTCTGCCGCCCTCGGTGTAAGTCCCACTTATCTTCTCGGTCTGTCCGACGATACTTCACAGCCTATGTCCCATTCAGATTCCCAGCAGCCCGGTTCTCCCCCTCCGGAGGATCCCGTTACGGCCGAGATCATCAATGCGGTGCGTTCCATGCCTGCCGATCAGCAGCAGCAGGTGCTGCAGTTTGCCCAATACCTTGCAGATCGTGCACGAGAGTAAGCACTCGCTCTCGATCTTCCGCCGTCAACACTGGCAGCACCTCTTGTAATTTTGGAATCAGTTTGTCGGTCATATCAGTGCTCATATCCGCGGCACCTCCTGATTTTTTTATTCCTACTCTTATCCTATTCGTTTTTCGTAGTAAAGCAAGCGATTTTCCACAAGGATTTTTTTCATCAAAAAAATCCGTTCCCGCGCTCAGCGAAAACGGATCTCTGAATCGTTATGCCGCAGCAGCCGTTTGGCTGTCAGCTCCATTGCATAGCTCAACCCGGCCAAATCACAGCACTTTGCCTCGCGGGAACGCTCCGATAGCAGCTGCAACTGCCTTTCAAGCGTTCCTTTTTCTTTTTCCGTATACGCAATATTGCGGTCCAGCAGCTCCACCATACACACGGTAATATCGGCCAGCTCCCTTCCAGTCGCCGCTTCCGATCTTTCCGCCATAAGCATAACCTGCTCCCCAAGCACCGCGTATATCTGATCGTTACTCATCACTACTCGCCCCTTTCTCGCGCTCCGCTAGGATCTCCTCCACAGCTGCCCGCATTTTCTCTTCCATACGCGATGGGCTGCGCAGTCCGTTCAGGATCTGCGTTGTATATGCTTTCGAGATCCCTAGCTTGTCCGCCACTTCCACGCGGCGAATCTTGTTGTTGTGCATGATCATCAAAAGTTCACCCGTCCATTTTTCCGGCATTCTTTCACCTTCCTTCCCTAAATGTTGCAAAATTTAGCAAGCGTGCTATACTAAAACAAAAATGGTTTTTATATGGATACTGTTGATCTTGTTTTACGGTATATTTTTTATGCCCGTTCTCCCGTTTCTCCCCAGTCTCTTATGCAGCTTTCGCCGCTTGTAACCGAATCCCTGATTCACGATATGTTTTGCAACGGTCTAGTTGCTTATGTCACCGAAGATTGCCCATCAATCGGCTGTCTGTATTTGCTTACAAAAGGTTACGACCGCGTTCATCTTCATCAAACCGACAAATATGCTTCTCATGCCCAGGCTCTTACAAACGCCATTGCCATGGCTGCATTGATTTTGTCTGTTATTGGTTTGGTTTTTTCGAGATAAGCTCCACTTGCACACTTTCTATCAGTGGAAAATCACTATACGCCAGCACATGCTTTGCCAACGCATATAGCATGTTTGGTTCTAAAATCATTTCCTCTTTTTTGCTTCCATCTTCAAAGCGAATCACCGATTTGTACATTTTCTTCTTGTGTACGCATTCGCCATTGAATTTGCAGCCGCTCTTTTTGCTGCTCATTCTTTTGGGTATTCCAACTTCGTGGTGGATAGGTGTCTCAGGCTGTCTTTGGCTCATTGGTGTTTGCCCCCTCTGTTTTTGTTAATTTTTCTATCTTTTTTTGTTGCAAAAGTTAGCACAACATGCTATATTGTAATTGCTATATACAATAGATTCATCGCTGGATAATTTTATTTTTGGTTTTGTTTTTTCGCTAACTTTGCTAACTATATTTTTATATTAGCACGCATAGTTATTAAGGTAAATAGTTTCGTTAGCTTTTTTAGCTATTTCTCTTTTTTTCATAAAACTGAGAGGTTTTTTATGTCTGAATTCTACAAAACATATGTAAAGTTATGCGCAGAAGCTAAAAAAAGCTCGACAAAAGCCGCCGTCGAAGCTGGTTTATCAAATGCCGCTCCTTCAGGATGGAAAGCAGGTAAAGAAATTTCAGATATAAGTTTGCAAAAATTAGCAAATTATTTTACAGAGCAGTTGCACCGTCCTATCACTGTCAGTGATCTTCTTGATAGCAAAAGTTCTTCCGGCGAGATTGTAAATAATCTTGCCAACAGCGTAAATATCGCTATGTATGATGGTAGCTCTTACGGCGAAGTGCCAGACGACATAAAAAATTTAGCCGCAGCTTTTGCATTAGCAAAAAAAGAGCAGGATATCAAAGATCCTGCTCTCAGAAAAATAGTAGATATTTGTAAAAAGAATCCGGAATATGTGCAGCCACTCGCTATTATGCTTGACCAGCTCATTAAAACAGCCGAACGGAAGAGCGGTGCAAAAGAATGAAGCGCTTTTTAAAAGTTTTTTCTGTAAACGCTGCGGCGGTTAATTTTCTCATTGTTTTTTATACAAAACGCCTCGCCGCAATGAAGGCAAAGCCGTCGGCTTGTGCCGCGGGCTGTAATATATAAAAGATGTCGAAAACGCCAAAAAGTAATATATAGTAGTTTCTCATACAGCCCTTACCGTATATAGTGAATTGTATTTTTTGAGGGTTCCGGGTATAATATTAGTAATGATACAGACCCCGCCGCGCCTCTCAACGATGCGTACCATGGCGGGGTCGTTTCTTTTTATACGGGAAAAATTAAATAAATATCGTTGCAGACCATTTTGTTGACACCAACAAAATGGCCTACATCAGCTTTGTTACAAATTTTAGCAAAATCTCTTGAATAAAAATAACCTATAAGTTATATTATAGATAAAGGAAGTGATTTTCTGAAGCTTATTGAAATGGAAGGCCATAGCAATATCTTCGCTTTTGATGGTTTTCTTGATGAATTCAGCAAAAAAGTTCTCGGATCAAAGCCAGATCAAGATTCTAAGCGCTATGTCAAATGGCTTCAGCAATGCCTTGATATTTTAGACACTCACCCTATATATGAAACCTTAAAGATGAGCCGTTTTGAAAAGCTAACAAACACCGACGGCCTCTATTCTATGCGTTATCCCAACACTCCCAGAAATCCCCGAGTGTTATATTTCTATGTGGAAGAAAATAGCATCATTCTCTTAGGCTCCTTTTTAGAGAAAAATTCTTCCGATTATAACAATGCCATCCGAACAGCCCAAGATAGAAAAAGGACCCTTGAGAAACAATGGCCGTTAGATGATAACTAGGAGGAACTGCACCATGAAACATATTTCTTCTCTCACCCAACTGCTTTCGCAATATTTCACCCCCGCCGAACTTATCGCCAATCGGCAGTGCGCTCTGATCTCGGCCGCTATTGAAATCTGGCGTGTCGATCACAATATGACCCAGAAACAGTTTGCTGATTTTTTGGATGTATCACAGGCAATGGTTTCAAAATGGGAAAGCGGCGAGTATAATTTTTCCGTGAAAGCCCTTTCCGAAATCAGTTGCAAACTGGATATTCCCATTGAAAAGCTGTTCTCCGGGAATCTGAAGAGCCGCATTTATCGCATCCCAACTTTTTCAAAATCCCGCTCGCTGCCTGAATCGCCGCTGAAAATGATGAAGAACAGCAACTATTCTAAGGTTGCACCGAAATTCGACTTTAAAACAGGAGGCGCAGCATGAACACATTCAGCCAATACGCATCTGAAATGCAGCTTTTAAGCAGCCTTATTTCCGAATGCTCCTTTGAAAACAACTTGATTTCCCTTGGGCAGGACACTGTTATTGAAAACGAGCTGGAAGTAGCTGTGAGCAATATCATTAAAGACACCAATTCAAATCTGAAAAATGGCAGCGTAAGGATCACGCTCAAGGGGAATATTCACATTGAAAAAAATCCAACAGCACAATGCAAATATCGTCTGGTTGTCGAGGGACAGTTTTCGTTCCCCATGGATAAATCCGACGATGATTTTAACCAACTGCTTTGGGTGAACGGATCTTCTATTTTGTACGGTATTGCCAGAGCTAAAATGGAAGTAATGACATCTATGGTTTTTGATAACGGAAAAATTACACTTCCCGTAATCAATATGCTTGATTTTATCCAAGACCAGCACTCTAAAAATCAAGCCGAGAAATGATCGGTCGAGAGTGAGGTGAGATATCATGCTATGCCTCAAATGCAAAAAGCAGATTCCGGATGGCTCCGTCTTTTGTATGTGGTGCGGTAAAAAGCAGGTTTCCACACCCCGCACCACCAAAAAAACACACGCTCCCAATGGCCACGGCACCGCGTACAGGCGCGGCCGCACTTACACTGCACAGTATAGGTTCATGCGCCAAGGCGTCATGATCAGCCGCACCAAAGGCGGCTTTGCCACCAAACTTGATGCACTCAATTACCTGCCGCAGCTGCGTGCCGCCGAAACCGGCGGTGCTGCCAAGCGCACCGTCGCACAGATCTTCGAGCTGGTGCAGCAAAGCAAAAAGTGGCAGGATATCAGCCCCGATAAGCGCAGCCATTACCTCACAGCCTACAGGCGGCTGGAACCCCTTTATGATCGTGATATCTCCAGCCTGCGCTATTCCGAGCTGCAAAACCTCGTAGATGGCATCGAGGGTGCGTTTTATCCCAAGCGCGATGTCAAAACCGTGCTGCAGAAAATCGTGGATATGGCCGTGCTGGAAGAGATCTGCCCCGCCAGCAAGGCCGAAGTGATCCGCTGCATCGAGCTGCCAAGCAAATCCCTTACCAGCAAAGATGCCCGCACCCCCGAAGAAATGCAGGCGATCTGGGCCGACTGGAACAACACGCACGAGCTTATTTCCGGTTATGCCCTGATCATGGCCTACACAGGTATGCGCACCGGCGAGCTCTTCGCGCAGGATCTTCAGAAGATCGATCTTTCCAAACAGGTGATCGTCGGCGGCATCAAAACCGCCGCCGGCATTGACCGCGAAATTCCCATTGCGGATAAGATCCTTCCCATCGTGCAGGCTGTGCTTCCAAGCGCCCGTTATGGCCTTGTGTCCTACGATGAAAACGCCTATTACAGTGCGTGGGCTAAAATGATCCAACGCACCGGCATTCGCCCGCTCGGCAGCTACTGCCAGCGCCATACCTGCTACACCCGCCTGCACGAGCTGGTGCCGGCGGTATCCGATGTTGTCATCAATGCCATTGTCGGCCACAGCAATTCCAAGTCTTCGCGCCTGGGCAACACCTACGGCCACATCAGCCTTGCTGTAAAATTGGCGACCGTCAATCGTTTAACCTGATTCAAAAAGGCGCTCCAACGGTGCCGACTTGGTGCCTACAAGTAAATAGTGAAATAACCGCATATCGTTAATATCATTCGTGCTTTGTGCCCCTGCTAAGGGCGTAGGGCGGGAAACCGTCGCGAGAGTTCAAATCTCTCCTACTCCGCCAACAAAACCCGCAATGATCACTCGATCATTGCGGGTTTTGATTTTATATACACTTTTTGTTGTCACGATATTGGTTTCCTAAAAGGATTTGCTATGCAGACACCCATTTATGATTTTGTGCAAAATTATATTGCAAGCGGCACGGCGCGTATGCACATGCCCGGGCACAAGGGCACCGGGCCGCTGGGCTTTGAGCGGTGGGATATTACCGAGATCGCCGGGGCCGATGCACTTTACGAGGCCGACGGCATTATTGCCCAAAGCGAGCAAAACGCCGCGCAGCTGTTTGGCAGCGCCGCCACATATTATTCCACCGAGGGCTCCAGCCAATGCATTCGCGCCATGCTGCATCTGGCCGTTTTAAACGGGCAAAATGGCGGCGAAAGGCCACTGATTTTGGCGGCGCGCAACGCGCACAAAGCCTTTTTATACGCCTGCGCCCTGTTGGATCTTGAGGTTTCGTGGCTGTGGCCGCAGCCCGGGCCGCAGGCCGCCTTGTGGAGCTGCCCTGTTTCGGCCCATCAGCTGGAAACGGCGCTTTCCGCCCTGCCGCGCACACCGGCCGCCGTGTATATCACCAGCCCGGATTATCTGGGGCAAACCGCAGACATTGCCGCCCTGGCAGCCGTTTGCCACCGGTTCGGCACCCTGCTGCTGGTGGATAATGCCCACGGGGCTTATCTGCATTTTTTGTCCAGCCCCTGCCATCCGCTGGATCTGGGGGCTGACCTTTGCTGCGATTCCGCCCACAAAACGCTGCCGGCCCTTACCGGCGGTGCTTATTTGCACCTTGCCAAAAGCGCCGCGCACCTGTGCCCCTATGCCAAGCAGGCGCTGATGCTGTTTGGCTCCACCAGCCCCAGCTATCTGATTTTGGAATCGCTGGACCTTGTAAACCGCGCCCTTTCCGGGCCGCTGCCCGCCGCCCTGCAGGCGCTTGCCCTGGATTTGGCCGCGCGAAAAGCCCGCCTTTCAGCCGCCGGGGTTTCCGTGATGCCGGGCGAAGCGCTCAAGCTTTCGATACACACCGCTGCCATGGGCCTTACGGGGCTGCAGGCCGCCAATGCCCTGCGCCGCCAAGGGCTGGAGCCGGAATTTGCTGACCGTGATTTTCTGGTGTGCATGGTCAGCCCCGGCAACACACCTGCCGAATTAGACCGGCTGGAGGCCGCGCTGCTTTCGCTGCCGCGCACAGCCCCCCTGCCCCTGCCGCAGCGCTGTTTTGCCCCGCTGCCGCGCGCCATGAGCATTCGCGCCGCCTGCCTTGCCCCCAGCGAGGAAGTGCCGCTGGGCCATGCGCTGGGCCGCGTGTGCGCCGCCCCCGCCGTGAGCTGCCCGCCTGCCATTGCCTTGGCGGTGAGCGGTGAAGTGCTTACCCGGCAGGCGTTAGCCCTGTTTGAAGCCTGCGGCCAGCAGAGTGTTTTTGTGGTAAAAGACTGCGCCGCAAAAAACGAATTTTAAGCCATCTCCAGTGCTGATAGCAGGGCCTGAAAAATGCCAGCCCCGGTGTGCCGAAGCACGCCGCCTGCAAGCCATAACACAACCGAAAGGCGGTTCCCCTACTGGCCGTAAGGGAACCGCCTTTTTTATTGGACTATTTTTGTTGTGGGGGCCGCCTCAGCAAAGGATCTCGGCTTTGCTGCCGCCGCTTTTTTCTTTGGTGACAACGATCTGCTTGTCAATGCGGTTTTTCAGCTCGCTCACATGAGAAATAATGCCCACCAAACGGTTGCCCTGGGTTAAGCCCACAAGGGCGTTCACCGCCTGCTCCAGCGATTCTTCGTCCAGCGAGCCAAAGCCTTCGTCCACAAACATCGTGTCCAAACGAATGCCGCCCGCCGAAGACTGGATCTCGTCCGAAAGGCCAAGCGCCAGCGCCAGCGATGCCTTGAAGGATTCGCCGCCGGAAAGCGTTTTTACGCTGCGCTCGCTGCCGTTGTAATGGTCGATCACATCCAGCTCCAGCCCGGCCTGTGAGCGATTGTTTTCAGCGTTGACGCGGCGTTTCAGTTCGTATTGCCCACCGGACATCACCATGAGCCGCACATTGGCACGCCGGATGATACGGTCAAAAAAGGTCATCTGAATATAGGTTTCCAGCATGATCTTTTCCTTGCCGGAAAGCTTGCCGTTGGCCGTGTCGGAAAGTGCCTGCACGCACTGAAGCCTTTTTTCGGTTTCCTCCATTTGGCTGATCTGCGGCCGCAGATTTTCCAGAATGGGCCCATTGACCGCAAGGCGATCGCTGATTTCGTTCTTTTGTGCTTGCCAAACAGCTTTTTGCTGATCCGCCTCGGCTTGTGCGGCCAGCACCGCCTGTACATCCACCTTTTCCATGCCCTGCAGCGTTTTTTGATAGCCCTCGAGCATTCCCTTCAGGGCGGCAAGGTTCTCTGCGCACGCATCATACGCCTTTTGGGTTTCCTGTATTGCCTTTCCCCATGCCTGCTTTTTCTCGCACAGCTGCTGCAGCGCCTGATTTGCCTCGGCTTCTGACGGATACGAGAGCTTTTCCGCCAATTCCTTCAGGCGTTTTTCTGCTGCCTGCAGCTTTGCCCCATCGCCTGCCTGCTGTGTTTCATAGCTGCCACGCCGATTTTTGCATTGCTCAAGCTCGTCCTCTTTTTGGGGGATCAGCTGATCCAGCGCAGCTTTTCGGCCAAGCTGCTTTTCGATCTCTTTCAGCTGCTGCTCTGCCTTTTGCAGCGCCGCGGCTGTTTGCTGCTGTTTCTCGCAGCACAGGCGCTCCATTTCTTCTATGGCATCGGTGCCAAGCCATTTTTGCCCATGGGCCTGCAGGGTTTCCCGGCTGGTATCCACCTGCCCGATGCAGGTGCTGGCCTTGCTGCTGGCCTCCTGCGTGGCCTTTTCCGCTTCTTCCGCCTTGGCCTTGCAGATTTCCAGCTCCTGCTTGGTGGGGGCGTTTTCCGGTTTTTGCGCCGGGTGCGGGTGTTCCAGTGAGCCGCACACCGGGCAGGGCACGCCCTCGGTGAGGGTTTCGGCCAAAATGCCTGCCTGTGCATCCAGATACAGCTTGTTTTTATGCTCGTACTCCGCGCGCTTTTGGCCTGAATCCTCCGATTTTTGGGCGTAATCAGCCTGCGCCTTTTTTAGCTGGGCCTCCAGCTTTTGGTATGCGGCATACTCCTTTTTCAGCGCTTCCAAGTCTTTTTGCTGTTCTGCCAGCCGATCTTTTTCAGCCTTCTGCGCAGCCTGAGCGGCACCGGCGTTTTGCAGCGAAGCCTGTTCGGCCTTTAAGTCTTTTATGCTCTGGGCCAGGTTCTTCTCTGTTTCAGCTTCCGTTTTGATCTTTTGGGCAAGCTCCTCAAGGGCTTTTTGCAGGCCGGTACGCTCGGTTTGTTTCTTCTGCATTTCGGCATATTCCGGCAGCTGTGCTTCCAGCTTGGCTATGGTCTCGACGGCCTTCTGCACCTCGGGTTGATGTGCCGCCGCTTCGTTCTTTTCTGTTTCCAGCCTTTTCAGCCGCTGGGTTTCCAGGGCAAGGTTTTCCTTTGCCTTTTCCTGCTTCTCCTCGGTTGTTTTTCGGTTTTCGGCCACTGCCAGCTGTGCCGCGATTGCTTGCTTTTGCTTATCCAGCTTTCCGATCTGCCCCAAAACCTTTTGCTGTTCAGCAGTATCCTGCTTGATCAGCTTTTCCACCAGCTGTACGGCCTCGGTGTTTTTCAGCTCGCCTTTTTTCGCCTTGTCCACTTCCAGCATCAGCACATCGTCCGAGTGGCAGGCGATGCCATTGATATACTGGCGAATGCTGTCGCCGATTTTTCCGTAGTCCTTAGCCAAATCGCCGGTTTGCTGTTTCAGGCGCTCCTGCAGCTGATAATAGCACTGGGTGCGGAAGATTTTTTGAAAGATCTTTTTACGATCCTCGGTGGAGGCCAGCAGCAATTTCAAAAAATCGCCCTGTGCGATCATGGCGATCTGGGTAAACTGGCTGCGGTCAATACCCATGATATCCACAATGGCCTTGTTTACCTCTTTCAGCTTGGTGACCACCCGCCCATCGGGATAGTGCAGCTCGGCGTTGGCTTTTTCGGTGGTATAGCCCTCGCCGCGGGCCTTGGGCCTGTCATACTCAGGGTTGCGCCTGACGGTGTAGATTTTCTGCGCATATTCAAAGGTAAGCTCCACCTCGGTGGGGGTGGAGGGCTCGGCGTATTTGGAGCGGAACATATTGACATCGCGGGTGTTGCCGCTTGCCTCGCCGTATAATGCGTAGGTGATGGCATCGAATATGGTCGTTTTTCCTGCGCCGGTATCGCCGGTGATCAGATACAGGCCGTTGGTGCCAAGCTTATCCAGTTCGATCACAGTTTTTCCCGCATAGGGGCCAAATGCCGACATGGTGAGTGTAATGGGTCTCATTCTTCTCCCTCCCAGATTTTTTCGATCAAGGATGCCACAAGCTCTGTTTGCTCGGCGGACATGGGCAGGCCGTTTTGCAGCTCGTAAAACTCGGCAAACAGGTCAATGGGCGAGCGCGTTTCAACATTTTCCGCACCGCTGATGGCTGCCGAATGGCGGGTGCGGGTGTTATCGTAATCCAGCTTCATCAAGTTGTGATACACCGCCCGCAGCTTTGCCACGGCATCGGGGATATCCTCTTCATCGGTGAGGGTGATGTGGGTGTAATCCTCTTGGTATGTGGTGTTTTCGTAAAATTCCCGCAGGGTAAGCTGCTGGTAGCTGCCCTTCAGCTCCACCATATCGCGGCGGGGGATCAGCGGCACGGTGTGGATTTCCAGCGTGCCTTTTTCTTTGAGCTCTGCCACGGTAACGGATTTTTGCTGCGCTGCCTCCGAAAAGGAATATTTGAGCGGGGAGCCGCAATAGCGGATGCGGCCGGAATCCATGTTTTGCGGGCCGTGGATATGCCCCAGCGCCACATAGTCAAAGTCGCAGAAAACCTCGGCCCCGATATTGTCGGTGCCGCCCACCGAGAGCTCTTCGGAGTCCGAGCGCTGCGCGCCCGTGACAAATTGATGGGTGATCAGCACATTGCGCTGCGTTTTGTCGATGTTCATGCGGCCAATGGCTGCCGCCACGGCATCGGAGTAGCTGGTGATCTCGGTGTCCGGAAAAAATCCGCGCACATGGGCCGGTTTGATGAAGGGCAGCATATACACATTCACCGGGCCGTATTCATCGCTGAGGGTGATGGGCTCTACCACGCCGTTATACACCGGCGCCAGATGAATGCCGACTGCATCGATCAGGCGATTGGCAAAAGAAAGCCGCTCGGGGGAATCGTGGTTGCCGCTGATGATAAAAACCGGCAGCTTGCGCTCTGCCAGCCGCACCAGAAAATCATCAAACAGCTGCACGGCCTCGGTGGAGGGAACCGATTTATCATACACATCACCGGCGATCAGCACACCGTCCGGCTTTTCTTCGTCAACAACGGCAAGGATCTTTTTCAGAATGTGTGCCTGGTCTTCCAGCATGGAAAACTCGTTGACTCTTTTTCCGAGATGAATGTCAGAAAGGTGGATCAGTTTCATGGCCTATGGTGCCGCAATTTCTTGGGGCACTTCTTCGCCTCCTTTATTATAATTTTCAGTCTTTGATTTTGAGATTTTTTGCAGGCAGGGGCCTGCCGCCGCAGTCTGCAGCCCGCAGCATTTTCGTTCAGCAAAAGTATATACCCGCTTTGCATTTTTGTCAAGTATTTTTATCCTTAATTCGTTTTATCACTTTATCTTTAACGCTTTATCATTGTTATACTTAACTTATTCCGTTGCATCTTTCTTTAGCGTTGTTTATTTTTTCTTATCCTTAACGCATTCAAAACAGCGTTATCCCTAATTTGACATTTGGATATGCCTATGGTATACTGTGCTTCCAAAACTTGTATGGATTTTTCTGAGTATGCAAATACTTACTTTTCGCCATGCGCTCGCTTTTTTGAGAGTGCATGGCGTTTTTTTGTGCCAAAACGATACAGAAAGGAACCTACCCCCATGCATCAAGAAAATTTGATGGGCACGATGCCCATTCCCAAGCTGATCGTGAAAATGTCGCTGCCGCCGGTGTTTTCCATGTTTTTGCAATATTCGTATAACCTGATCGACAGCGCTTTTGTGGCGCAGCTGAGCGAAAATGCGCTCACGGCGGTTTCGCTTTCTTTCCCCATTACAGCGTTGATGACCTCGGCCTCGGTGTGGCTGGGCGTGGGCATCAACATTCTGATCGCCGGATATCTGGGAGAAAACGAGCGAAAAAAAGCAAACCGCGCTGTAACGCACGGTCTGCTGCTTTCGGTGTTGGTGGGCACGGCGCTGAATGTGCTGGCCCTTGTGCTGATGCGCCCCTATTTTGCGGCCTTCACCCGCGATGCCTCGCTGTATGCGCTGTGTCTGGAGTATCTGGGCGTGTGCGCCTTTATGCAGGTGCCGAGCATGGTGTACATTTCCATTGAAAAGATCCTGCAGGCCACCGGCAATATGATCCAGCCCATGTTTTTACAGATTGCGGGCGTTTTGGTAAACCTTGTATTTGACCCGCTGTTGATCTTCGGCATCGGGCCTTTTCCGCAAATGGGCGTTACGGGCGCGGCCCTTGCCAGCGTGATGGGCTATATTTTTTCCATGCTGCTGGCGCTTTGGCTGCTTTTCGGCACAAAACAGCAGGTGCGCATGGAAACCCACGGTTTCCGCGCAGAGCGCAAAATGATCCGCGGCATATTTATGCTGGGCCTGCCCTCGTTTGTGATGAACGCCCTGTCCTCGTTCTCGGTGATTTTTGTCAATCTGTTTCTGGCAGGCTACACCCCCACCGCCATTGCATTTTTCGGCGTATATTTCAAGGTGCAGCAAATGGTCGCCATGACCATGAACGGGCTGATCCAAGGCGTTTTGCCCATTATGCGCTTTAACCACAGCGCCGCAAAGCCCCGGCGCGTGCAGGCGGCCTTTCATATGGGCACCGGCATTGTGATGGGCATTATGGGCGTGGGTGCCCTGCTGCTTTTGGCTGTGCCCCGGCAGATTTTGGCCTTGTTTGCAGCTTCGGCTGAAATGCAGGCGCTGGGCGTGCCCGCCATGCGCATTCTGGGCATCGGCTTTTTGTTCAACGGTTTTTCCACCATGTCGGCCACCTATCTGCAGGCCACCGACCATATTCTGCCCAGCATTTTTATTCAGCTGTGCCGCCAGTTTGCCGTGCTGCTGCCCCTGATGGCAGCCCTGAATGCCCTTTTGCAGATGCAGGGCATCTGGATCGCATTTCCGGCAGCCGAAATTTTCACAGCTGTGCTGGCCGCCGGGCTGTATACGCACTGCAAGGCACACCCCGCCGGGTGAAAAGCCTCAGCTCACGCATTCTTTTTCCTGCAGCACGGTAAAGCCCAGCTCACCCAGGATCTGCACTGCTTTTTTGGCAAGATCCTTGTTGGCGCCCCGAATGATGCTGTCACCGCCATAGCCCACCACATCGGCGGTTTGTTCGCGGCTGTTTTCGATGAGCAGGATCCCCAGCGAGGCAAACCCGCCCATGTGAAGATAAAAGCATTCAAACGCCAGCATTCGGATCTGGCTGTCGTTTTCGGTGCGGCAGATGTCGGCGCAGAGGTCAGCGCCAAGCTTTTTGTCCATTTCACTTTTCAGCTTGGCGCACACATCCTTCAGCGGGTGCTGCTTGTCTGCGCGCAGGGTGTAAATTTTGCTGCTCATACGCTTTCTCCTTTTCTATAGATATAGTCCCATGGCCGATGCGCACACCGGGCAAAAGCCCTGCGGCACGGCTTATAATGTTCCGTACAGGGCTTTTTCCGTAAGCACTGCCTGGGCAGGCTCGTCCAGCGGGCCGGTGGGCAGCGACTGCGCCAGCAGTGCCTCGGGGCACAAGATCAATCGCTGGCCGCTGTAATTTGCCAAAAACCGATCATAATAGCCGCCGCCGTGCCCAAGGCGCGCGCCGCTGCGCGTGGCCGCAAGGCATGGCAAAACCGCCAGCTGCACCCCGCTACCTGCGGGAACGGCCGGCAGAGCCTGCCCAGGCTCTAAAATGCCAAAAGCGCCCGGCTGCAGCTGCTCAAGGCTTTGCAGCGGCACCAGCTGCATTTGCCCGGGGCCCGCTATGCGCGGCACCAGCAGCTGTTTGTCTGCCGAAAGCGCCCCCTGCAGAATGGGCATGGTGTCCGGCTCATGCAATGCCCCCACAAAGCAGAACACGCTCTCGGCGCTTTGCCATGCGGGCTGCGCCTGCAGCGTTTGCCACATGGCCGCGCCGATGGTCGAAAATTCCTGCGGGGAAATTTGGGCCAGCTGCTGCCTTGCAGCGCGGCGGGCCGCCTGTTTTTGGGCGTTTAAATCATCGCTTTGCATACCGCTGCCTTCCTTTCTTTGTTTTTTTGATTATAGCATATTGCGGACAGGAAATTCCTTTTTATCACAAAAAAGCTGCAACATTTTGCCGAAGCCTTGCTTTTGGGCACGGGCCTGCCGTATAATTAAAGTTAGTGTTCTTTAAAAGCTGTGCTTTCTTTCGTGCTGCCGTTTTAACGGACTTTGTATCCGGGCGGCCGATTTATGGGGCAGCAGCGCTTCGCGCAATGATGCCATGAAATATTTGTGAGGAAAACATTGAAGATAAAAGGATTTTTCAGCCTTGTGCTGGCTGCCGCGCTGGCCTTGGGGCTGGCCGTGCCTGCCGCTGCCGAGGGGGCTTCCCCGGTGGCCACCGACTGCGAGGCCTATATTGTGACCGAGCGCGGCACCGGGCAGGTGCTGATTGAAAAAAACGCGGATGAAGTGCTGTATCCGGCCTCCATCACCAAAATTATGATTTTGGGCCTTGCCTGCGAAAAGGCGCAGGGCAACTGGGACACCATGCTGACCGTGACCGAGGACGAAATGAACGCCATGGAAAACGGTGCCGCCCACATTGCACTGCGCCCAGGCGAGGAAGTGCGGCTGGAGGATATGCTGTACGCCACCTGCCTTTCTTCGGCCTGCGATGCCGCCAATATGCTGGCCACCTATGTGGGCGGCAGCATTGAGGGCGGTGTGCAGGCCATGAACGATAAGGCGCAGCAGCTGGGCCTTACCGACACGCATTTTTCCAACCCCACCGGCCTGCACAATGAGCAGCTGTACACCACCGCCCGGGATATGGCGGTGATCACCCGTTGGGCGCTGCAGCAGCCCGGCTTTGAAACCGTGTTCTGCTATGAGGACACCTGGACGATGAAGCCCACCAACATTCAGCCGAAGGAGCGCTATTTCAGCCATTCGGATTACACCCGCTGGGAGTCCTATCAGGTGTACCGCCCGTACATGAAGGGCTCGAAATCCGGCTGGCACGATCAGGCCCTGTACACACAGGTGAACTATGCCGAGCAGGACGGCGTGGAGCTGATCTTTGTGGTGCTGCACGCCAACACGCGCAATTCGAAATTTGACGATCTGGTGAATCTGGGTGACTACTGTTTTTCCAATTTCCACCGAAGAACGGTTTCGCTGCAAAACCGCCAAACCCAGATCCCTGTGTGGGGCGGCGGAGAAAAGCTGGGCAATATCACCCTGACCAGCCCCGAGACCGTTGATCTTCTGCTGGCCGACGGCGTGAGCCCGGATGCCCTGCAAACCGAATTCACCCTGCCGGAATATTATGTGCTGGGCACGCCCTTTACCCCCACGCTGGCGGTCACGCTGCAGGGGCAGGGCCTGCAGTCAGACAGTACGGCCACGATCCCGGCCCGTGTTTCCGGGCTGGACACTCTGCTGGCCGCCAACACCTACAACCGCCTTTTAAACGACAGTCACCGCCAAAAGCTGGGCAGCTGGTTTGCCGTGGCGGTGGTGGCCGCACTGGTGGCTTTGATCTTGTTCCGCCTGCGCCGTGCCCCCGTGAAGCCGGGCCTTGTGCAAAGTCAGCCCATCATTCTGGCCACGCGCCGCCCCGACGGCACCTATGAAAGCCGCACGCTGCGCCCCACCGTGGGCAAGGCAAAGCCCGCCAGCACGGCCCGGCGCTCAGCCGGCAGCCACACACCACTGCCCCGCGGCCCGCGCAAATAACATTTTCAGCAGCCTTCCCGCCCCGCCGGGAGGGCTGCTTTTTTTGTATCGCTTGTATGGCATATTTCACAGTTTTACTGTGAAATTTTTGTAAGGCTTGTGAAAAAAATCTCTTGCAAAAAGCCCCCGCACAGCAGTATGATATTCTGGTTCTATTGATCTGAATACTTGGTAAAAGCACGCTGCCTGAATCACTTTGCAGCGAATCATTTGAAGGAGAGTTTGCATGACCAAAAGCCTTACCGAGGGCAAGCCGTTAAAGCTGATTCTGCAGTTTTCGGCTCCTATTTTACTTTCGATGCTGTTTCAGCAATTTTACAATCTGGTAGACACCATGATCGTGGGCCGCATTCTGGGCGAAAACGCCCTGGCCGCCGTAAGCTCAACCAGCTCCATCAACTTTATGATCATTGGTTTTTGCATGGGGGTGTGCAGCGGCTTTGCCATTCCCATGGCGCAGGCCTTCGGCGCGCAGGAGCCGCACGAGCTTCGGCGCTATATTGGCAGCTGTGTGTGGCTGTGTGTGATCTTTTCGGCGGTTCTGGCCATCAGCACCGGCCTGCTGTGTACCCAGATTTTGCGCTGGATGGGCACCCCCGAAGAAATTCTGGCTGATGCCGCCGCCTATATCGGCATTTTGTTCTGGGGCATTCCCGTTACCTATTTGTATAACATGACTTCCTCTATGCTGCGCGCCGTGGGCGACAGCCGCACCCCCGTGGTGTTTTTGGGGCTGGCCGCCGGGCTGAACATTATTTTGGACATTGTGTTCATCACCGTGTGCGGCATGGGCGTGATGGGCGCTTCGGTGGCCACCGTGATCGCGCAGGGGCTTTCGGGCCTTTTGTGCCTTTTCTACATTGGGAAAAAATTTCCTATTCTGCAGCCCAAGGGCGAGGAATGGCGCCTGCGCCGCCGCCACGCCGTGCGCCTTTGCGGCATGGGCCTGCCCATGGGCCTGCAATATTCGGTCACGGCCATTGGCAGCGTGATCCTGCAAAGCGCCGTCAACTCGCTGGGCACCACCTTTGTGGCCGCCGTGGGCGCTGCCAACAAGCTGAGCGTGATCTTTTGCTGCCCCTTTGATGCGCTGGGGGCTGCCATTGCCACCTATGCCGGGCAGAACATCGGCGCGGGCAAGCCCGACCGTGTGCGCGAGGGCGTGAACAGCTGTATGCTGCTGGGCAGCGTGTATGCCGTTTCGGCCTGTGCTTTGTTTTTTGCCGCAGGCAGCACCCTTGCCACGGCTTTTGCCGACCCTTCCAACACGGTGCTGATCGGCTATATCCGCCACATGCTGGTGGTGGTGAGCCTGTTCTACATTCCCCTTACCGGCGTGAATGTATACCGCTTCTGCATTCAGGGCATGGGCTACAGCTCCATTGCCATTCTGGCGGGCGTAATGGAAATGTTCGGTCGCGCTGGCATTGCCGCACTGGTGGGCATTTGGGGCTTCAACGCCGCCTGTTTTGCAGGGCCTGCGGCATGGATTCTGGCGGATTCGTTTTTGATTCCCGCCTATTACCACTTTTTAAAAATCGAGAAAAAACGCCTGACCGGCAGCCTGTAAGCACGGCGGGCCAAGCACAAAAACGGCAGGGAGCTTTTGTTGAAACGCTCCCTGCCGTTTTGCTATGCTGTTATTTTTTGCCGCGCATCATTTCCTGCACAAAGCGCAGCATCTGCTTGGCAGCCGGCGACATACCGGCCTCGCTGAGGCAAGCCATGCCAATGGTGCGGCTTGCGCCCGGCTCAATGGGCAGCACCTGCACACTGGCCGAGCCACTTTCCATGAGCATACGCGGCATAATGCTGATGCCCAGCCCGCTTTGCACCATGGCCACGGTGGACTGATCGTCGGCCACATGGCAGCTGGAGCGCACCTCCAGCCGGTATTTTTTTAAGTAGTTCTGCACATCGGCATCACAGCCGCTGCTTTGGATCACAAAGGGCTGGCCGCGCATTTCCTCAATGCTCACGCGGCCGGGCTCACGGGTAACGAAGCTGAAGGGCGCAATGCACACCAGCGGGTCCTCATACAGCGGGAAAAAGCAGGTTTCCCGGCTGGCATCGGCCGAAAGAAAGCCCAGATCCACCACACCGTCGCGCAGCCATGCGGCCACATCGTTGTAATCACCCTGCCAGATCTCCACATCAATGGCGGGGAATTTTTCTTTAAAGCCGGTAATAATGCGGGGCAGCCAGCTGACACACACACTGTTGAACGCGCCAATGCGCACACTGCCCTTTTGCATGCCGTTGATCTCGGCCACCTGCTGCATGGTGTTTTCGTGGCTGTTCAATACCATTTCTACGGCAGGCAGCAGCGAAGCACCGCTGCCCGTAAGCTTTACGCCGCTTTTGGTACGCGCAAACAGCGAAAACCCGAATTCCTCTTCCATGCCTGCCACCGCGTGGCTGATGGCCGAGGGGGTCACGTGCAGCAGCTCTGCCGCGCGGGCAAAGCTGCCCTGCTGCGCCACGGCGTGAAAGATCTGATAAGCAAACAAAGTCATAATCCCACCGTATCCTTTTCCTACACGCAAAATCCAGACGGTCTGAATTTTTACTGATCCTTATTTTGCAAAAGCAGTTTGCCGCCTTCGGCATCCAGCAAAATGTGCGAAATGGGCTCGCCTGCGATCAGCTTTTCGGCCACAGGGTCCTCCACGCGCTTGCGCACCACACGGCGCAGATCGCGCGCACCAAAGCGGCTGCCTGCCTCCTGCACAATGGCTGCCAGCGCCGCCGGGGTGTATTCCAGCGTGATGCCGCGCTTTTCCATGCCGGGCTTGTATTCATCCAGCGTTAAGGCGGCAATTTTTTCCAGGCTTTCGCGGCTCAGGGGTGCAAAGGCAATGATCTCGTCCACACGGCCCATGAATTCGGGGCGCAAAAATTCGCCCAGCGCCTTCAGCGCCTTGTCCTTGCTCATCTGGGCCGGGCTTTTGTTAAAGCCGGTTTCGCCCACACGGTCGCTGCTGCCTGCGTTGCTGGTCATGCAGATCACGGTATTGGTAAAATCCACCGCGCGGCCCTGCGCATCGTTGATCTTGCCTTCGTCCAAGATCTGCAGCAGCAGGTTCATCACATCCGGATGCGCCTTTTCAATTTCATCAAACAGCACCACGCTGTAGGGGCGGCGGCGCACCTTTTCGGTGAGCTGGCCGCTTTCCTCATAACCCACATAGCCCGGAGGCGAACCGATCAGGCGGCTTACCGTGTGCTTTTCCATATATTCGCTCATGTCAATGCGGATCAGCGGGTCCACACTGTCAAACAGCTGGCTGGCCAGCTGCTTCACCAGCTCGGTTTTGCCCACACCCGTGGGGCCCACAAAGATAAAGCTGGCCGGGCGGCGGCGTCCGCTCAGATCGGCACGGCTGCGCTTGATGGCCTGACTGACCAGGTGCACGGCCTCCTCCTGGCCGATCACCTTTTGATTCAGGTTGGCCTCTAAATCGCGCAGCTTTTCAAATTCGCTTTCCTTGATCTTTACAGCAGGAATGCCCGTCCAAAGCTCGATCACACGGGCCAGATCCTCCATGGTCACGCAGATGCCGCTGGTTTTCAGCTCCAGTGCAGGCAGCTCGTCACGCACCTTGGCCAGATCGGTTTTCACCTGTGCCAGCTGCTCATAGTCGATGGCTTCGCCGGTGCCGGGGTTTTCCAGGGCGCTTTCGCGCTCCTCCAGCTCGGCCAGCTGGCGGCGGGCCTCAATGCAGCGGCTGATCTCGGGATGGCGCAGATTGCAGCAGGCGCAGGCTTCGTCCAGAAGGTCAATGGCCTTATCGGGCAGATAGCGGTCGGTGATATAGCGCTCGGAAAGGCTTACCGTGGCGGCCAGCACATCGCCGGGCACCTGCACGCAGTGGTGCTTTTCATAGTAGCCCTTGATGCCCTGCATCACGGCCAGCGCATCGCCCATGCTGGGCTCTTCCACCTTAACAGGCTGGAAGCGGCGTTCCAGCGCCTGATCTTTTTCAATGAATTTGCGGTATTCGTTAAAGGTGGTGGCGCCGATCACCTGAATTTCGCCGCGGGAAAGAGCAGGCTTCATAATGTTGCCCGCATTCATAGCGCCTTCGCTGTCGCCCGCAGCCGTGATGTTGTGGATCTCGTCAATAAACAGAATAATATTGCCGTCAGCGCGTACTTCGCCCAAAAGGCCCTTCACGCGCTGTTCAAACTGCCCGCGGAACTGCGTGCCTGCCACCAGCGCCGTAAGGTCCAGCAGGTAGATCTCCTTGTTTTTCAGGCGGGCGGGCACATCCCCGGCTGCAATGCGCTGGGCAATGCCCTCGGCAATGGCGGTTTTGCCCACACCGGCTTCGCCGATCAGGCAGGGGTTGTTTTTCTGGCGGCGGCACAGGATCTGAATGGTGCGGTAAATTTCACGGTCGCGGCCGATCACATTGTCCAGCTTGCCTGCCTTGGCCTTAGCAGTAAGGTTGTCGCAGTAGTTATCCAAAAATTTGCGCTTGCTGGGTTTGCGGCCTTTTTTGCCGGGCTCGGCCTGTTTGTCGGCATTTTCGCCGTTGGCGCGCATGCCAAACGGAAAAGTGGCGCTGCCGCCCGGCAAAAAACCGTCCTGCTCGCCTTCCTCGCCGTTGCCGTCGGCATCGGGATTCATCATCATGCCAAACGGATTGCCCCCCTCGCCTGCTTCCTCCATGAAATTGCTCATGCGCTCTTCCATGTTTTCCAGGTCTTCATCCGAAACGCCGAAACGCTTCATCAGATCCTCTACGGGTTTAATGCCCAGCTCACGCGCGCAGGTAAGGCAGTAGCCCTCCTGCTTGGCGTTGCCGGTGCCGTCCATGCGCTGCACAAACACGATCGCCGTGCGCTTTTTACAGCGGATACAAAGCATTGTATGTTACCTCCTTTTGGGTAGTTGGTCTATTTTTCTCCGGGAATTTCTCATTTACAGGCCGCACCGTTTATACAAAGGGATTCAAAAGCCCCCCAAGGCGCAGCACAAGGCTGGTGTCAAACAGTTCCTGATTTAAAACCGGCAGCGCGCCGCCCGTGAGCAGCATCAGACTCCACGCCGCGCAGTATACCAAAAACAGGTCTACGCATCCGGCTGCCACGCCGAGCACAGCCCCCAGCCCGCGGTTTACACCGCCTGCCAGCGGAATGCTGTTGGCGTGCGTGAAAAGATCGGCCAGCAGCGACACCAGAAAACGCGCCAGCATGAACACCACAAAAAACAGCACAATGGAGATCAGCGGCACAAAAATGGGCTTGAGCACAGCCTCCACCACGCGCTGCGCCGCATCGGCGGCGGTTTGATCCAGCGCGCTGCTTACGCTGCGGATCACATTCTGCAAAAAGCTTTCCGGCAGAAAGCCGCCGTATTTTTCGGCCAGCGCTGCCACATCCAGCCCGTTTTCCGCAATGTTTTTCATCACACTTTTTTCCAGCCCCGGGCGCAGCAGCTGATCAAATATAGGCTCCGAGTAGGTGTGCGAAACAAACATGGCGCCCGCAATGCTGACAACGCTTCCCAGAAGGTTCACGATATCCGACAAAAAGCCGCGGTGCATATAGCGAAACACCACCAAAAGCAGCAGCACGAGCAAACAAATATCACAGATCATTGCAGGAGTTATTTTCATAAGGAATATGCCTCGTTCCAAGTTTACAGCAGCCCATAGGGCCGCCGGAAGATCACTTTATTTTTCCGCAGCCGGGGCGGCGAGCACCTGTGCCGAGCTGTCTACAAACAGCAAAAGCTGTTCGGCATTCAGCAAAAACTGGGGCTTGGTGTCAAAGCTTTGCACCCACTGCGACTCGCCCTTCAGGTTCATGCGCTCCACTGTGCCGTCACGCAGAAGATACACGCTGTTGTGCGTTACGGTAACGCGGTTGGCCGCTGCCACCGTGGTGTCCAGCAGGGCGTTCATGCTGTCGTTCAGCACCACCAGCCGACTGCCTGAGCGTGTGGAAAGCAGCAGCGCCGCTGTGCGGCCATACACCGAAACGCTGGCCACCGCTGCGCCGCCGTAGGAAAAACGGCACAGCTCGGCCCCTGTGGAGGGATTCAGCACACAGGCAAAGTTATCATAAATGCACAGCACCTGCGAATTGGAGATCCATTTCAGATCCAGCAGCGCGCTGCCCGCATCGGCCTGATACACCGCCGTCACGGTGTTTTTGTGGGTGTCCAGCATATAAATGGCGCTGGCCAGCTGGCCGTCTTTGGCCGAAATACAGCCCACGGCCATGTGGTGATTGTCATCGGCAAAGGCCACGCGCACGGGCGTGCCCTCGTTTTTGGTGGTCCACCAGCAATAGGGTTCCCCAAAGTCCGGCGGATACACCGCCATTTCGGCCAAGTAACGGGTAGACTGGGTAACCACGGCCAGGCTGCCGTTGCCGCTCATCTGGCACAGCAGAATGTTCTGGGGCATTTTTTCTGAATACAGGCTGCGTGTGCGGCTTTCCACGCGCAGCTCAGTGCCGCCCCGGTTGTACACGCAAAAGCGCGAGTTGCCGGTGGTGACCGCCGGGCGGGCATAACCGTGCTGAATGCTGCGCAGGTTGGTGCCCGTGGCGGAATACACAAACAAATCCTCCTGGCCAAGCTCTACAAAGCCGCCCGCCAGCACCTCGGCCTGCAAGGGCTCAACAATGCCGGTTTTGGCCGGAAAGCTTCCGCTTCGGTTCAAAAAGATCTGCACCGATTCCACAGCCTCGGCCAATGCCGAAAAGGCGCTGGCATAAGTGCCCGTAAAATAAAACACCAGCACCGCCAGCACCAGCGCCAGCGCCGCCGTGTTGCGAATTTTTCGGTTTTGCCGTTTGCGGTGCAGCTCTTCGATATAAGTCAGCTTTCCGCCGGTGTTCTGCTTTTCCTCCATACTTTCCGCCCCCCTCTCTATGTAAGCATTATACTATATGTATTTTTAATCATCAAATTCCCGCCCGTAATCCACTTTTGTCAAAAACAGGCCCTTGGCGGGCAGGGTGGGCCCGGCGTTGGCACGGTCACGGCTTTGCAGGATCGCGGGGATTTGCTCCGGCTGCATTTTGCCTGCCCCCACCTGCGCCAGTGTGCCGGCCAGAATGCGCACCATGTTATACAAATAGCCATCCGCCGTGACCGATATCGTTACGCAGTCACCGCAGCGCTGCACATGGCAATCGGTGATGGTGCGCACAGTGTCGCCGCTTTCCAGCATTTTGCTGCCCGCCGAGCACAGGGCGGTGAAATCGTGCCGCCCCACCAGCAGCGCCGCCGCACGGTTCATGGCAGAAACATCCAGCCGGGGCTGTGCGATCTTGTGGCAGTAGTCTGCATCGAAGGGCGAATCAATGGCGCTGTTGCGAATGCGGTAGCAATAGGTTTTGGCGTGGGCCGCATAGCGGGCGTGAAAGCCCTCGGGCACGCACCGGCCGCGCAGCACACGCACATCGGCGGGCAGATGGGCGTTGAGCGCCAGCACCAGCCGCTGGGGCGCAAGGCGTGTTTCGGCGGCAAAGCTGATGCCGAATTCCAGGGCGTGTACGCCCGCATCGGTGCGGCTGCAGCCCTTTACATCCACCCGCTGGCCCAGCACGGCCTGCAGCGCATCCTGAAACACGCTGCAAACCGTTACACTGTTTTTCTGCACCTGAAAGCCGTGGTAGGCCGTGCCCTTATAGGCAATAAACAAAAGAAAAGTCTGTTTCATAGCAATTTTGCCGCTGCATCAAAGGCCCGGCACAAAGAATCGTGTTGCAAAAATGGCAGCAAACACCGCCACGCACACCATGCAGGAAATGGCATCCTGTTTGGTATATTTCAGCACTTTCAGGCGTGTGCGCCCTTCGCCGCCGTGATAGCAGCGGCATTCCATGGCCATGGCCAGCTCGTCGGCACGGCGGAAGGCCGAAATAAACAGCGGGATCAGAATGGGGATCATGGCGTGCATACGCTCCTTGAGCGTGCCGGAATCCAGCATGGCGCCGCGGGCCTTTTGGGCGTTCATGATCTTATCGGTCTCCTCCACCAGAGTGGGGATGAAGCGCAGGGCAATGGTCATCATCATGGCCAGCTCATGCACAGGCATATGAATTTTATTAAACGGAGCCAGCAGGCGCTCAATGGCATCTGTCAGCACGATGGGGCTGGTGGTATAGGTGAGCAGGCTGGTGCCTGCAATCAGTGTGATCACGCGCACCGCCATCAGAATGGCATAGCGCACACCCTCGGCATAGATGCGCAGCACCCACACCTGCACCAGCGGCTCTCCCTGACCGGTGACGAAAAACAGGTTCAGCACACAGGTGAACAGAATGATGGGCACAATGGGCTTTAAGCTTTTCACGATCATGCGCACGGGGATCTTGGCCATTTTATACAGCACCGCCAGCCACGCAATGCTTAAAGCAAGGCCCAGAGGATTGGCTGCCGCAAACAGCAGCACGATGTATAAGATCGTGAGAAGGATCTTGAGGCGGGGGTCAAACCGATGCACAAGGCTGTTGCCGGGAAAATGCTGGCCGATGGTAATATCACGCAGCATTTACAGCACCCCCTTTTCTGCATTTTTGCGGGCCGCCAGAATGGTTTTCACCGCATAGGGCACGGTGTAAACATCCTGCGGAATATCCAGCCCCATTTCCCGCAGGCGGATAAAAATTTTGGTCACCTGCGGCACACTGAGCCCCAGCTCCAGCAAATGCGGAGCCTCGGCAAAAATTTTGGCGGTTTCGGCATACATGGCCACCCGGGCATTATCCATCACCAGCACCTTGTCGGCGTAGTTGGCAATATCCTCCATGCTGTGGCTCACCAGCAGCACGGTGGTGCCTGTGCGGCGGTGATATTCCTTCACCTGCTGCAGGATCATTTCGCGGCCCTCGGGGTCCAGACCGGCGGCGGGTTCATCCAGCACCAGAATTTTAGGCTCCATAGCCATCACGCCCGCAATAGCCACGCGGCGCTTTTGGCCACCCGAAAGCTCAAACGGGCTTTTTTTCAGAATCTCCTCCGAAATGCCCACAAAGCCCGCCGCAAATTTTACACGGCGGTCCACTTCCTCGGCGCTCAGACCCATATTTTTGGGGCCGAAGGCGATATCGGCATAGCAGGTTTCCTCAAACAGCTGGTATTCGGGATACTGAAACACCAGCCCCACCTGAAAGCGGAATTTGCGGATCTGCTTGGGGTCTGCCCACATATCCTCGCCGCCGATATAAATTTTGCCGCTGGTGGGGCGGTTGATGCCGTTAAAATGGGTGATCAGGGTGGATTTTCCGCTGCCGGTAGAACCGATGATGCCCACAAAATCGCCCTGCTGCACCCCAAAGCTCACATGGTCCAGCGCCACGGTTTCATCCGGCATACCCTGATTGTAAATATAAGTCAGGTCTTCGACCCGTATGATTTCTGCCATCGTTTTGATCCTTTTCCGCCAAAATGCACCCTGCGCTTTGTTTTGTGCAGTGGCGCTTCCGGCCTTATATTGTTTATTTCAGCAGGTTATAAATCGCCTGCGCACATTCTTCCACATCAATAATGCCCTCGGGCATGGGCAGGCCCGCCTTGCACAGCTCGTCACGCAGTACGGCGGCCTGCGGCACATCCAGCCGCAGCGAGCGCACCTTTTCGGTTTGGCTGAACACCTCACGCGGGGTGCCTTCCATCACGATATGGCCCTTATTCATCACCAGCACGCGGTCTGCCTGTGCGGCTTCTTCCATATAGTGGGTAATGGCGATCACGGTGATGCCGTATTCGTGGTTCAGGCGGCGAATGGTTTTCATCACCGATTCACGGCCTCGCGGGTCCAGCATGGCGGTGGATTCATCCAGCACCAGACAATCGGGCCGCATGGCGATCACGCCCGCAATGGCCACGCGCTGCTTCTGGCCGCCCGAAAGCTTGTGCGGGCCCTTGTGGCGGTGCTTGTAAATGCCCGCCATCTGCATGGCATCGTCAATGCGGGTGCGGATCTCTTTGGGATCTACCCCCAGATTTTCCAGCGCGAAAGCCACATCTTCCTCTACCACCGTGGCCACAATCTGGTTGTCGGGGTTTTGAAACACCATGCCCACCTTTTGGCGAATGGCCAGCAGATTTTCCTCGTTTTTGGTGTCCATTTTTTCCACCAGCACCGTGCCGGTTTCGGGCAGAAGAATGGCGTTAAAGTGTTTGGCCAGCGTGGATTTTCCGCAGCCGTTTGCGCCCAGAACGGCCACAAACTCGCCTTTTTTCACTTCCAGGCTCACCCCGTCCACCGCAAAGCCCGGCTGCTCGGGGTCATAGCGGAAGTGAATATCCTGCGCTGTCAGCATTGTTTCCGACATAAGTTGTCTCCTTCGGTGCCGGCCCTGCACACAAAATCGTTTGAGAAAGCAGGGTCCGGCCCACACATGATAAAATTGGTATTCCGGGTGTACCCGGGCAACAAGGGTTTTATTCTTCCCAAATGGCGGTTGCGCCGCAGGGCACAACACCGCCGGTGGCGCTTACGGGCAGGCCGATCTCATCACAGGTGGTGTGCCCGCCGAATTTGGGGGTGAGGGTGGTTTGCAGGATATATTCCATCACCGCCGGGGAAAGGCCCGTGGTGTAGCTGTTCACCGCCACAAACAGCGGTTTTTCACTGAGCACACCGGCGCACAGCGAGATCAGATCGTAAATATTATCCTCCAGCTTCCAGATCTCTCCGCCGGGGCCGCGGCCATAGCTGGGGGGGTCCATGATCAGGCCGTCATACACGCTGCCGCGGCGGATCTCACGCGCCACAAACTTGGCGCAGTCGTCCACGATCCAGCGAATGGGGCGGTCGGCCATATTGCTGGCAGCTGCGTTTTCCCGCGCCCACGCCACAATGCCCTTGCTGGCATCCACATGGCACACACTGGCCCCCGCCTGGGCACAGGCCAGCGTGGCGCCGCCGGTGTAGCCAAACAGGTTCAAAACACGGATGGGGCGGCCCGCTGCCTTGATCTTTTCCTGATACCACGCCCAGTTTACGGCCTGCTCGGGGAATACGCCCGTGTGCTTAAAGCCGGTGGGGCTGACCACCAGATTCAGATCATTCCAGCCGATCTGCCATTTTTGGGGCAAACGGCGGCGGTATTCCCACTCGCCGCCGCCCTTGACCGAGCGGTGATACACGGCATCCGCCTTGTTCCACAGATCGCTCACGGGCTCGTTTTTCCACACCACCTGCGGGTCCGGGCGCACCAGCAGGGTGCTGCCCCAGCGCTCGAGTCGGTTGCCGCCGGTGGCATCGATGAGTTCATAGTCTTTCCATTGATTTGCAGGGCGCATAGTCGTTTTTCCTCTTTATATCCGTTTTATCGGTTGATATTTTCTGTTTTTCCGCGCGATCAGCGGTCAAAAAGGCTTTGCTGGCCGTTTTCCTCGGGGGCCTGCCCGCGGGTGGGCTCTTCAGGCGGCGGGGTAAGGCCCAAATGCCCGTAGGCCAGTCTTGTCACGCAGCGGCCGCGGGGCGTGCGGGTCAAAAATCCCATTTGCATCAGATACGGCTCGCACACATCCTCCAGCGTTACGCTTTCTTCGCCCAGGGCCGCCGCCAGCGTTTCAAGGCCCACCGGGCCGCCGCCATACATTTCAATGATGGCGCGCAGCATACTGCGGTCCATCTGGTCCAGCCCAAGGCTGTCGATGTCCATGCGCTTCAGCGCCAGGCGGGCGGTGTCGCCATCCACCACGCCATCGCCCAGCACGGTGGCAAAATCACGCACACGCTTGAGCAGGCGGTTGGCCACACGCGGCGTGCCGCGGGCACATTTGGCCAGCTCGTATGCGCCCTCCTCGGTGCATTCCTGCCCCAAAATTCCGGCGCTGCGGCGAATGATCCTGCAAAGCTCATCGGGGCTGTAAAGCTCCAGCTTGAGCAAAACGCCAAATCGGTCACGCAGCGGGCCGGTGATCTGGCCTGCACGGGTGGTGGCGCCCACCAGCGTAAAGCGCGGCAGATTGATGCGGATGCTCTGGGCGCTGGGGCCCTTGCCGATCATAATATCCAGCGCGTAATCCTCCAGCGCCGGATACAGCACTTCCTCTACCTGACGCGAAAGGCGATGGATCTCGTCGATAAACAGCACATCACCCTCCTGCAGGCTGGTGAGCAGTGCGGCAAGATCGCCGGGCTTTTCAATGGCCGGGCCGCTGGTGATGCGGATCTGCACCCCCATTTCGGCGGCCACAATGCCCGCCAGCGTGGTTTTACCAAGGCCCGGCGGGCCGTAAAGCAGAATGTGATCCATCGGCTCGCCGCGCCGCTGTGCTGCCTTGAGATAAATTTTCAGGTTTTCCTTTACTTTATCCTGCCCAATGTATTCATCCAGACTGCGCGGGCGCAGATTGTTTTCTTCGGCATCCGCCGGAATGGCGGCAGGCCCCACCAAACGGCCGGGGGTTTCCTGTTCTTCGTACACGCTGCACCCTCCTTATCGGCGGCCCGCCATGCTGCGGAGCGCCAGCTTGATGATTTCTTCTACCGGCAGAGTTTCGTCCACCTTGGCCACGCTTTGTGCGGCCTCGCTTTGGCTGTAGCCAAGGCTCACCAGCGCTGCAATGGCCTGGCTCAAATTGCCGGTGGGGCTTTGCAGGGTGGCATCGCCAAGGCTCAGGCCGCCCTCGGCCAGCCCCTTGCCCACCTTATCCTTGAGCTCCAGCACAATGCGCTGGGCCAGCTTGGGGCCCACGCCGTTGGCGGCGGTAAACGCCTTATGGTCCCCCGCCGAAATGGCAAGCGCCACACGGTCCGGGTTCATCACGCTCAAAATGGCAAGCCCCGCCTTGGGGCCCACGCCGCTCACCCCGGTGAGCAGCGCAAAGCACGCCTTTTGCTCCTCGGTGGCAAAGCCAAACAGCGAGATATCGTTTTCGCTGATATTTAAATAGGTATACACGGTGGCTTCCTGCCCTGCACCGGGCAGCGCCCCGGCCACGCTGGCGGGCACCATTACCTGATAGCCCACACCGCCGCAGCTGATAACCACCATATCAAGCGTTTTTTTAAGCACCTTACCGGTGAGTGAATAAATCATGGCTGGCTCCTTTTTTCCGAGGGTCCGTGCATCTTCCCGCTTTGCGGGCGCTTGGGATCACGCGGCAAATTCCCCTGCGATCTTTTTAAATGGGCCCGCGGCTGCGGGGCAGATAATCTTTCAGCGACGAGCGCGAGCAGTTGCAATGGGTGATGGCCATGGCCAGTGCATCGGCGGTATCGTCCGGCTTGGGCACCGTGGGCAGGTGCAGCATCAGGCGCACCATTTCCATCATTTGTTTTTTCACGGCCTTGCCGTAGCCGGTGAGCGACTGCTTTACCTGCATGGGGGTGTATTCATAGATCGGCACCCCGCACTGCGCCGCCGCCAGCAAGATCACGCCACGCGCCTCGGCCACGCCGATCACCGTGGTTTGGTTGTGCTGATAATACAGCTTTTCAATGGCCAGTGCCTCGGGCTTATAGGTTTCGCACACCTGCTTGATGCCCTCGTACACCTGCACAAGGCGCTGCTCAAACGGAACGCCTGCCTGCGTGCATACTGCGCCGAAATCCACCGCCTTAAAGCGAATGCCCTCCTGCTCGATCACGCCCCAGCCCACAATGGCATAGCCGGGGTCGATGCCTAAAACTCGCATAGATACTCTTGATCCCATACCTCTCCACTATAATTAAACCAGTATACCACAAACCCTTTCATGCCGCAATCCTTTTGGGTGGGGAATGCGATGCGCGCAGTGCATAGCATCGCCCTATTTTTTGCTTCTGCCAAAAAAGTTTACGATTTTTTCAAAAAATGCTTGACTTTTTGTTCACGTCGGGCTATACTGGTTAAGTCGTCTGGCAATCACAGGCGAGATATGCGCGGTTAGCTCAGCTGGTAGAGCATCTGCTTGACGTGCAGGAGGTCACAGGTTCGAGTCCTGTACCGCGCACCAAAACGCCCAAAACTTTGGTTTTGGGCGTTTTTTCTTTTGCCTGATGCGGCAGATTTTCCCCGATTTATATCTTTTTGTATTTTCTGCGCGCGCACAGCTTGCAGAACCGGCTTATTATCATGTATAATAAGATGATTTATGCTGGATAATTTTTGTAAGGCGCTCTCCATGCATTTTGGCGGGTGCCCCCCTATAAACAGGAGAACCCTTCATGCGTGTAAGTTTTTATACCCTTGGCTGCAAGGTGAATCAAAACGAAACCGGCGCGCTGCAGCGCCTGTTTGAGCAAAACGGCTATCTGCTGGCCGCCCCCGGCGAAAGCGCCGATGTGTATGTGGTCAACAGCTGCACCGTAACCAATTTCGGCGATCAGAAAAGCCGCAAGTGGCTGCGCCGCGCCAAGCGGGAAAACCCCGGCGCCGTTACGGTGCTTACGGGCTGCTATCCGCAGGCTTTCCCCGAGGAAGCCGCCGCCATTGCCGAGGCCGATGTGGTGACCGGCACCGGCAGCCGACACCGCATTCTGGCTGATGTAGCCAAGGTGCTGGACGGCACCGAGCCGCGTGTGGTGGATATTCAGCCCCACGCCAAGGGCGAAAAGTTTGAAGAGCTGCCGCTGGAAAAATTTGAGGATCACACCCGCGCCTTTATCAAGATTGAGGACGGCTGCGACCGCCGCTGTGCCTATTGCGTGATCCCGCGTGCCCGCGGCCCCGTGCGCAGCCGCGACGAAGCCAGCATTCTGGCCGAGCTGCACGCTTTGGCCGCTGCCGGTTATAAAGAAGTGGTGGTTTCGGGCATCAGCCTGCCCAGCTACGGCAAGGACAACGGCTCGTGCCTTTTGGACATTCTGGAAAAGATCGACACGGTGCCCGGCATTGAGCGTGTGCGCCTTGGCAGCCTTGACCCCGATATGCTGAAGCCCAGCGATATTCAGCGGCTGGCAGGGCTTTCCAGGCTTTGCCCCCAGTTTCACCTGAGCCTGCAAAGCGGCTGCACGGCCACCCTGCGCCGTATGCGCCGCCCCTACACCGCCGAGCAGTATGCCCGGGTGGTAGAGGACCTGCGCGCTGCCTTTGCGCCGCGCCTGATCAGCTTTACCACCGATGTGATCGTGGGCTTCCCCGGCGAAACCGAGCAGGACTTTTTGCAGAGCATGGCCTTTGTGGAGCAGATCGGCTTTTTAAAGGTTCATGTGTTTCCCTATTCGCGCCGCAGCGGCACCCCGGCTGCTGATTTTCCCGATCAGCTTACCGAGCAGGAAAAAGCAGCCCGCAGCCACCGCATGACGGCTGCCGCCGAAGCCGTGCGCGCCAAGGTGGCCGCCGGTATGCAGGGCGTCACCGCCCCGGTGCTGCTGGAAACCGCGCTTTCCGCCACCACCTTTACCGCCTATACGCCCCAGTATCTGCCCGTTGCCGTGCAGGCCCCGGGCCACAGCTGCGGTGAGATCGTGCAGGTGACTATCGGCGAGTGGGACGGAAACCGTGCCAAGGCCACCCTTGTTTGACCCTATGTTTCCACCGGATTGATCCGTTTTTTAACGAACTGAGTGAAGGAGAATTTTTATGAGAGGTATTGCCAGCCCCGTTACGGATGTGCGCCGTAAGGTTTTTACCGAGGTTGCCCGTATGAGTTATGAGGGCGAAGTAAATGAAAGCTACGCCACCCAGATGCGCCGTATGCCCTTCCGCATTGTGCCCGGCCAGCAGGGCGTGCATCAGCAGAACATTTTTTTGGAGCGCGCCATTGTTTCTGAGCGTGTGCGCCTTGCCATGGGCCTTGCCCTGCGCCCGCTGGACCAGCAGGTGAGCACCGGCGAAGGCATTGAGCACAGCATTATTGCCGATAAGTACTACGACCCCCCGCTGATCAACATCATTAAGTTTGCCTGCAACAGCTGCCCCGAAAAAATGGTGAAGGTGAGCCATTTCTGTCAGGGCTGTCTGGCCCATCCCTGCCAGCAGGTGTGCCCCAAAAAGGCCATCAGCTTTAAAAACAACATGAGCCACATCGACCAGTCGCTGTGCATCAAGTGCGGCCTGTGCATTCAGGCCTGCCCCTACAACGCCATTGTAAAAACCGAGCGCCCCTGCGCCATGGCCTGCGGCATGAACGCCATTCACAGCGATGAATTGGGCCGTGCCGACATTGATTACTCCAAGTGCGTAAGCTGCGGTATGTGCTTGGTGAACTGCCCCTTCGGCGCTATTTCGGACAAGGGCCAGATCTTCCAGCTGATCCAAAGCATCAAGCGCGGCGACCGCGTGTATGCTCTGATCGCCCCCGCTTTTGTAAACCAGTTCCCCGCCCTGAACGACACCGCCAAGCTGCGCGCCGCCATGCAGCAGCTGGGCTTTGAGGATGTGGTGGAGGTTGCCATTGGCGCTGACCTTTGCACCGTGGACGAAGCCAAGGACTTTTTGGAGGAAGTGCCCGCCAAGAAGCGCTTTATGGCAACCAGCTGCTGCCCCAGCTGGAGCATGATGGCCAAAACCCTGTTCCCCGAGCTGGCCGGCAACATTTCCATGGCCATGACCCCCATGGTGTTCACCGCCCGCATGATGAAAAAGGCCGACCCTGAGGCGCGTATGTGCTTTGTGGGCCCCTGCGCCGCCAAAAAGCTGGAAGCCAGCCGCCGCCATGTGCGCAGCGATGTGGACTTTGTGCTTACCTTTGAAGAGCTGGCCGGTATGTTTGAGGCCAAGGGCGTAGACTTTACGCATCTGGACGATATGGAAACCGAGGACACCATGGTGTATGCCTCCAGCGCAGGCCGCGGCTTTGCTGCCAGCGGCGGCGTGGCCAAGGCTGTGGCCGATCAGATCCACAAGTGGTATCCGGATAAGGAAGTAAAGATTGCCAGCGCACAGGGCCTTGCCGAATGCCGCAAGCTGCTGACCATGGCAAAGCTTGGCAAATACGACGGCTACCTGCTGGAGGGCATGGGCTGCCCCGGCGGCTGCATTGCCGGTGCAGGCACTCTGGCTGACCCGCGCAAAACCGCTGCCGTTCTGGCCAAGTACACCGCACAGGCGGACCTGAAGAACCCCGAGGAAAGTGCATTCATCAGCAACATTCACTTCCTGAAGGACGACGATCAGCAATAATTATTTATCGAAACGCAAAAACCTCGCTGCAGAAGCCCTGCAGCGAGGTTTTTTTACATGCTTTTCTGTAGATAGGCCAACAGGGCCTGTTTTTGGTTGGGAAGCTTTTCCTCCATCACGGCGCTCAGGCAGCTTTGCAGTGCCCTGCCCACCGCCGGGCCCGAAAGCCCCAGCGCCATCACATCCCGCCCGTTCACGGCCAGATCTTTTAACGAAAAGCAGGCCTGCTGGGCTAAAATTTCGTCCAGCACCTGCTCCACAAGCGAATACTGCGCAATGCGCCCGGCGCAAATATCGGATTGGCCCATGGTGTCGGCCTTATGCAGGGCGATCAGCCGACGCAGCGACTCCACGCCCAGCCGGCCCGCCAGCCGCTTTACCTGTTTTGTTTCCGGCTGTATGGGCAGATCGTGATAGCGGATCAGCTTCAGAACCTCGGCCTTGGAGGCATTGTCAAACCGCAGCCGCTGCAGGATCTGTTCGGCCAGTTCGGTGCTTTTTTGTGCATGGCCGTAAAAATGGCCCACGCCATCCCCCGCCAGCGAAAAGCAGCCGGGCTTGCCGATATCGTGCAGAAACGCTGCCCAGCGCAAAACGGGCTGGGGCGGTATGGCCGCCGTAACGGCAGCGGTGTGCGCCCACACATCCCGGTTATGATGCGGGTTGTGCTGGGCAAAATCAAACATGGGCGCGATTTCAGGCATCGGCACAGCCAGCACATCGCGGTATTGCAGCAAAACGCTCTCGGCATTTTTGCCGCACAGCAGCTTGGTGAACTCGGTATGCACCCGCTCGGCGGCAATGGGGCGCAGGTTTTCCCGGCATTCGTGTACAGCCCTTGCCGTGCCGGGCTCCAGCTGCATATCCAGCACCGAGGCGAAGCGCAGCGCGCGCACAAGGCGCAGGCCGTCCTCGCCAAAGCGGCGGGCGGGCTCGCCCACACAGCGCACAAGGCCGTTTTGCAGATCCTGCAGGCCGCCGAAGGGGTCCACCACTCCCACCGCCGGATGATAGGCCATGGCATTGATCGTAAAATCGCGGCGGGCCAGATCCTGTTTTAAGCTGGGAGTAAAGCGCACCGAGTCCGGGCGGCGATGGTCGGTGTATGCACCGTCCACCCGGTAAGTGGTGATCTCCAACGGCTCACCGTCCAGCAGCACGGTCACCGTGCCGTGCTGCATACCGGTTTCGATCAATCGATAGTGTGCAAACACCGCTGCGGTCTGCTCGGGCAGCGCAGCGGTGGTGATATCCCAATCGTGGGGTGTTTTGCCCATGGCATAGTCGCGCACGGCACCGCCCACCAAATAGGCCTCGTGCCCGGCGCTGTTCAGCAGAGCAAGCGCCTGGCTCACCTGCGGCGGCAGCGAAAACATACTCTTTTCCCCCGACTTTTACTTGTGATATTTGATGCCGTTGTTGATGCTGAATGCCCGGTAGATCTGCTCAGTAAGCACCAAACGGGCCAGCTGGTGCGGCAGCGTGATGCGCCCCATGCTGAATTTGAGTGCAGCGGCCTGCTTGACCTTGGGCGAAAGCCCATGGCTGCTGCCGATCACAAAGGCGATGTCCCCTGCGCCCTGCAGGGCACGCTCGGACACAAAGGCCGCCAGATCCTCGCTGGAAACCAGCTTACCCTCTACGCACATTGCCACAATGGCCGCGCCCTTGCGCACATGGCTTAAAATGGCTGTGCCCTCTTTGTCCAGCGCTTTTTCGATCACGGCAGCGCTGGCGTTTTTTTCGCGGATCAGTTCCTCGGGCAGCTCAATGATGCGGAAATTGCAAAATGCCGAAAGGCGTTTTTGATATTCGGCCACACCGGCGGCGCAATAGGCCGCATTCAGCTTGCCCAGACAGATCAAATCAATATTCTGCATACCATCAAAACTCCATTGCACGGCTCACGGCGTTTCGCTCCTGCGCCTGCACGGTCAAGGCAGGGGCGGGCGTAAAGCCGGTTGCACGGAAAGCATCGGCCACGGCCTCCAGCGCCAGCTCGGGGGCGTTGTTTTCCTGACTGAGGTGCAGAAGGCTGAATTTCTGGCAGCCTGCCGCCGCCAGCTCAGCCACCTTGGCGGCACATTCGCGATTGTCCAAATGGCCGCGGCGGCTTTCAATGCGCACCTTTAAGTACCCAGGGTAAGGGCCGTAACGCAGGCGCTGCAGATCATAATTGGCCTCCAGCGCTACCAGATCGCACCCGGACAGATTTTCGTGTACCGCCGGGGTGAGGGTGCCCAGATCGCTGGCATAGGCCATTGCGCCGCCCCCGGCTTCCTCGATGCGAAACCCCACACAGGGCACATCGTGGCTGGTGGGGAATGCCGTTACACGCAGGCCCGCGATTTCCTCGGTGCGGCCCTGAATGGCCACGCTTTCCACCATGGGCGGAATGGTGCCCCGGCTTTGCAGCGTATCCAGTGTGTCTGCCCCGGAAAACACCGGCACATTATAATGCTTTAAAAAAGTATCCAGCCCCTTCACATGGTCGGAATGCTCGTGTGTGACCAAAATTCCCTGACAGTCGCGCACCGAAAGATCCATTTCCTTCAATGCGTTCAGGGTGATGCGGCAGCTTTTGCCCATATCGATGAGCAGATAGCCCTTTTCGTTGGTTTTCACCACGGCGCAGTTGCCCGAGGATCCGGAATACAGAGTGGTAAAAATTGCCATATTCTTTCCAATGCCTTTCCCTTTGCACGGTTTGGCCCGCCCACCTAAAAAAGCGGAGGCGCTTGCCGCCTCCGCCAGATTCGTTACATTGCCTGGTTTACATTCAAAACCGGCTTGTCCACACGCTTGATGTCTGCACCCAGCGCCTGGAATTTTTCCACAATGTTTTCATAGCCGCGTTCAATATGGCTGGTTTCGTCCACCTCGCTGGTGCCCTTGGCCCCCAGTGCAGCCACCACCAGGGCAGCGCCCGCGCGCAGATCGCTGGCGCGCAGCGGTGCCGCCTGCAGGCTGTCTACACCTTCGATCACGGCCACCTGACCGTCCACCTGAATGTTGGCACCCATGTGGGCCAGCTCATCTGCATAGCGGAAACGGTTTTCCCAAATGCCCTCGGTGATAATGCTGGTGCCTTTGGCAAGGCACAGCATTACGGCAAACAGGGGCTGCAGATCGGTGGGAAAGCCGGGATGCGGCATGGTTTTGATCTTGAGGGGGTGCAAATCGCCGGTGCGGCGCACACGCACGGATTCATCAAATTCCTCCACCTCGCAGCCAGCCAGACGCAGCTTTGCGGTGATGGGCTCCAGATGCTTGGGAATGACATTGCGCACCGTAACATCGCCGCCGGTTACTGCGGCAGCCACCATATAGCTGCCTGCCTCGATCTGATCCGGAATGATGGAATATTCACAGCCGTGCATACTCTTTACACCGCGAATACGGATCACATCGGTGCCTGCGCCGCGAATTTCAGCGCCCATCATGTTCAGGCAGTTGGCAAGATCCACCACATGGGGCTCTTTGGCCACATTTTCCAGCACGGTCTGGCCCTCGGCCAGCACGGCGCTGAGCATGGCGTTCATGGTTGCGCCCACGGAAACCGTGTCAAAGAAAATATGCACGCCCTTCAGGCTGTCGCTGTGCACATTGATCATGCCGTATTCCACCGAATCCTCTGCACCCAGCGCCGTAAAAGCTTTCAGGTGCTGGTCGATGGGGCGGGGGCCCAGATTGCAGCCGCCGGGCATGGCCACCTGTGCATTGCCGAAGCGGCCCAGCAGTGCGCCCAAAAAGTAGTAGCTGGCGCGCATCTGGCGCGAAAGCTCGTTGGGCACCTCGGTGCAGGAAAGATAGGTGGTGTCGATCTCGTAGGTGTTTTTATTGATCAGGCGCACCCGGGCCCCCAGCTCGCTCAGGATCTGCAGCGAAACCATCACATCGCTGATCGCAGGCAGGTTTTCGATCACGCATTTTCCGGCTGCCAGAATGGTGGCGGGCAGAATTGCCACAGCCGCATTTTTGGCGCCGCTGATCTCCACCTCACCATGCAGGGGGATGCCGCCGTTGATGATATATTTTTCCAAAATGTTTTGCTCCTCACTCAAACCGGTTTGCAGCCAAAAAAGCCAGCCTTTTTCGCCGCACCGTATTCCCGGGCAAGTACCGGGAATACCCCAAATTTAGATTTACTATACCATACTTTTGCACATTTGAAAAGATGCAAGTTTAGTATTTGCACAATTTGTGAAAATAACAGCAACATATTCCCATACAGGCAGAAAAATGGGCATTTTCCCCATATGAAACCGGCAAAAGCCCGGGGCGCTGCCCTGCCGCAGCAGGGGGCACCCCGGGCTTTAGAGACATACCGCGCAATTCCAAGTGCCCACAGGGCAAAAGCCGTGTGATATCGCCTTAGAAGGTTTACATTCCCGGGAACACATTGCGGGCGCTGAAACGCACGCCGTTGTAATACATTTCCAGATGGCAGTGGTTGCCGTAAGAGTTGCCGGTAGAGCCCACATAGCCGATCACCTGGCCCTGGCTTACCGACTGGCCCACCGATACCGACGGCGAGTACGCCATGTGCGCATACAGGGTTCGATAGCCGTTGCCGTGGTTGATGATCACATAGTTGCCGTAGCTGTAATGCCACCCGCTTGTGACCACCACGCCCGCATCGCAGGCAATAATGGGTGTGCCGTAGGCAGCACAGATATCGGCGCCGGTGTGGCCGCTGCTCATCCAGCGGCTCACATACTTGTAGTTGGGCACCGGCCAGATAAAGTTGCCCGTGCCGTACTGCGCCACCATGCCGCTCTTGAGGTGGGTGCCCTTGATGATTTCCTCGGTAACAGGCTCCACCAAAATGGTTTCGTTCAGCACCTCGGTGCTTACCTTTACGCCGTTGATATAGGTGATATCCGCCGTGACTTCCTTCAGGCCGTTCTGACCGGCTGTGATGGTTTTGGTCACGCCCCAGTCGTAATCCTCCGAATTGGTGGTTTTGGTATCGTAGGCGATCTCCTCCTGCCAGGTGCGGGTAGCCACCTGTTTTACCTGCAGGAAATCCATTTCCTGTGCCACCACCAGCTCATCGCCAACATACATCTGGTAGCTCTTGCTGGTCATTTCGGGGTTCAGCTCATACAGCTCGTTCAGCGTAAGATCGTTGGCCGCTGCGATCATCCACGGGGTATCGCCCGCCTGCACCACATAGACCTTTTCTTCCTGCTCTTTGCCGTTGAGCATATTTACAATGTCGGCATAGTCCATGATGGAATCGGTGAAATACACACCGTCCACCAGCTCGATGTTCTTCACGAATTCCACGCGCATATCCGGATCGTTCGGGTCCTCATACGGCGCTTTGAAATCCTCCAAAAAGCGGCGCAGATCATCGCCCTGCGTGGTGATGGCGCGCAGATGGCCATCCACATACAAGGCCGTGGCTTCCTGGATCTGGTCACTGCTGGCACGCAGAATGGCGTCGGCCATTTCCTTTTCGTCCAGCACTTCCTCTTTGGATACCCGCAGCATAAAGGTGGGGTTGATCTCAAACTGCTTTTGTTCAGCGTTTTCGGCATCGCCCAGATTCATGCCCTCGCGGGCGCGTTCAATACGCTCGTTCAGGTTGGTGCGGGCATCGTCAAACACCTGCTCGCTGGCCACATAGCCCACGGTGTCGCCGTTCACCTGCACAGCCAGCACATAGTTCTGGCTGAGGGTGGTTTTTACGGTGACGGCAAACACAGCTGCCGCCGCAAAGGGCAAAAGGCACGCAAGGCCCCGCGCAAGCACCGCCGCATAGCGGGCCATGCCCTGCAAAAAATAGGCAGGCTCCAGCTTTTGGTGATTTTCGGCTGCCTGCCTGCGTGCTGCGCGGACGTGCTTTATGCCCACCACGCATCCCGCAATGGGGGCAAACACATCTGCAAAAATATCATATACCAGCCGCAGCACCGGCAAAACACGCATGGTGTAAATTTTGCCGCACTCGTGCGCCAGCAGCCGCGCTGCCCGGCGCAGCCCGCGCCCTGTCAGCAGCAATACATACTCGGCCCAGAAGCCCATCATGTATGTAAACTCGCCGAATTCGGCCACCGCCGAGATCGACATAGCCTTGCGCCAGAACTTTTTGCTGCGTTTTTCAGCTTTTATGCTCTGCTTCCAACGCCACACCGTCCACCGGCATACCAGCTGATCCCGCCAGGCACCGGGGCGGGCGGTTTGGGGCGTTTTATTTTGAGGGGCAGAGCGTTCTTTTAATGCGATTCCGCCATTTTTATTTTCTTCGGCCACAATCTGCCCTCCTTATCTATCCTTTTTATTATATCGCATTGGTTTTTTCCGGGCAACCGCCCGGCCTCAGAATTCACAAATGTTCCACGGTTGTGGCATTTACTTCCATTTCTGCCAATAAACGGCAAAAGTCCGGCGGCAAGGGGCATTCCAGCCGCATGGCCGCCTTGCTTACGGGATGCACAAACTCCACGCGGCCGCAGTGCAGCGCCTGCCGGGCAATGTGCTGCCGGCTGCCGCCATACAGATCATCCCCCGCCAGCGGGTGCCCCAGATAGGAAAAATGCACGCGGATCTGGTGGGTACGCCCGGTGATGGGGCGGCAGCGCACCAGGCTGTGCCCGGCCCCCACGGCCAGCACTGTATATTCGGTGCAGCTGGGCTTGCCGTTTTCGCACACACACCGGCCAATGATGCTGTCGCCCCGGCGGCCGATGGGGGCATCGATCTGCCCCCGGCCCAGGGGCAGCTGCCCCTGCACCAGCGCATAATAGCGCTTTTCGGCAGTTTCGGCCAGCATGGGCGCGGCAAAGGAATTTTTGGCGCACAGCACAAGGCCGCTGGTATCTTTATCAATGCGGTTCACCGGGCGAAACACGCCGGTTTCGTTCCGGCGCTGCAGCTCGGCCATCCAGGCGTTGGCCAGTGTGCCGCCCGGATAATTGAGCGTAGGGTGAACCGCTATGCCGGCAGGCTTGTTGAGCGCCAGCACAAAATCATCTTCGTACACAATGTGCAGCGGAATATCGGCTTGGGGCTGCACGGTGGTGGGCTGCTCGGGCGGCAGGGCAAAGCGCACGGTCTGCCCCGGCTGCAGGCGATGGTTGGTGTGTACGGGCACACCGTTCACAAAAAAGCCCGCGCCGTATTTTACGCTTTTGATAAAGCCTGCCGAAATGCCTTGCTCGCGCAGAAACAGCGAAAGCGGTTTTCCGGCATCCTCGGGGGCTGCCTGATAGGACAGTTCCATGCAAAGCGCCCCCTTTTTGCCCAAAGCAGCGTGTATTTTTTCGTAAAAAGCTGCACCGGAAAGCCAATTTCAGCAAAAATTGCTGCTTTTTGCACCGCTTTGCTCTGGAACAGCCCGTATATTATACCTCATTTTTGCTTTTTTTGCAAATCTTTCGGGTTTTCGCCTTGCAAAAAGGCGGAATTTGTGCTATGATACCAACCGGAAAACGAGTGGAACATACGGCGGCGGGACCAAAGGGAGACCTTTGGCCTGAGGAAAGTCCGGGCTTCACAGGAGCATGGTAACTGCTAACGGCAGCCGGGGGTGACCCCAGGGAGAGTGCAACAGAAATAAACCGCCCGGTTTTTACCGGGTAAGGATGGAAAGGCGAGGTAAGAGCTCACCAGCGCAGTGGAGACATTGCGGCTCTGTAAACCCTACCAGAAGCAACATCCGTATGGGACATTATGTGGAAGCTCCGCACCGTCCCGGAGATGGCGTGAGCCCTGCGGCAACGCATGGCCAAGATAGATCGTCGTTTAATACAGAACCCGGCTTACGGTCCGGTCGTTTTCCTTTTTATCAAAAACAAAAGCTGCGCAGGAAACGCAAATTTCCTGCGCAGCTTTTTTGTTTTACAGGTGATGCCGCCGCCTTTATATCCACAGCCGAAGCAGCAATAGCAGAATCACCCCCGGTGCGCCCAGCACCACGCTTACAAAGGCCGTAAACCAGTTGAGCGGCAGGCTTACGGCGGTGTACTCTGCCGCCAGCTCCACAGCCCCCAGCGCCGCCACGCCCAGCACAGCGTTGGCCAAAAGCGCTTTGACCGGATGCTTTTGCCCGGCAGCTGCCCGGCTCACACACCAAAGGCTGGCCCCGGCGGCTGCCCACCATGCCCCGCTCACAGAATGGTGCGCAGGCCCACGGCCCGCGCGCGGCGCATTAAGTATTCATAGCGGCACTGCAGGGCCCGCCCCTCGTAGATGCGCTGCTCCACAAGCTCGGGCTCTGTTTCCAGATCGAACAGCATTTTGTTTTGCCGCATCTGGGCCATGCATTCCCGCAGCTGCTCTTCCAGATCCGGGCAGTAGCGCGCTTTTTCCGTATCGCTTTTGGTTTTCCAGAAGCCTGTTTTTTGTTTGCGCATACGCAAAGCTCCCCTTCCGCATTGCTTTTTACCAGCTTATGCGAAAGGGGAGCATTTTAGCAGCTTTCCGCCGGGGCAAAATCGATTTTTCCGCCGGGCACATCGGCCTTGGCCACCGTGACCTGCACGGCGTCGCCCAGCATCCATGTTTTGCCGCTCAGTGCATCGCTCAGGCGCACGCCCTCGCTCAGCACGGGCTCGCCGCGGCACAAAAGCCGGGCAGGCAAAAAGCCCTCCACGGTATTTTCCAGCATCACAAACAGGCCCTTGGCGGTAACGCCGCTCACCCGGCCCTCAAAGCTTTCGCCCAGGTGGGCGCGCATATATTCGGCCTTATAGCAGTCCTCAGCCTCACGCTCGGTCTGCATGGCGTTCAGCTCACGCTCGCTGCTTTGGCGGCTGGCATCCTGTGCAAACTTTTCATAGCGGCGGCGCAGCTCCTCGCCGCGTACACCTGCCAGCCAGTCGCTCATAATGCGGTGGATCGAAAGATCCGGATAGCGGCGGATGGGGCTGGTAAAGTGGGCATAGTCCTCAAGCGCCAAGCCGAAATGGCCCTTGGGCTCGGGCTGGTAATCCGCCTTCTGCATACTGCGCAGCACTGCGGTGTTCACGGCCATTTCCAGCTTGGTGCCGCGCACTTCGTCCAGAATCTGGCCCAGCTCACGCTGGGTGGGCACTGCCTTTTTAAATTTGGCTGCAATGCCGCAGGCCGCCAGCATTTGCACCAGCGTGTTCACTTTGTCCGGGTCCGGCTGCTCATGCACACGATACACAAACGGCAGCTTTTCGGTGCGGCCCAGATGGGCGGCGCACTCGTTGGCCAGCAGCATGAATTCTTCGATCATGCACTCCGAGACACCGCGCTCGCGGCATTCCACGCCCACGCACACCCCGGCATCGTTCAGGATCAGCTTGCCCTCTTTGGTTTCCAGCTCCATGGCACTGCGCGCCTTGCGCTGTGCCACACGCTTGCGATACAGCTGCTTCATGGCCGCAAACTCGCCGGACACTTCACGATAGCGCTGTGCCACGCATTCCTCGGCAGTGCCTGCCAGCAGTGCGTTGATCTCTTTATACACGCCCTTCACGCGGCTGCGGATCAGCGTTTTGGCAAAGCGATAGCTTTGCACACGCCCCTGCGCATCCAGCTGCATCAGGCAGGAAAACGCCAGTCTGTCTTCGCCTTCGTTCAAGCTGCACACACCGTTGGAAAGCTCTTTGGGCAGCATGGGTGCCACGCTGCTGGCATAATACACGCTGGTGGCGCGGGCAAAGGCTTCTTCGTTCAGGCGGGTGCCCGGGCGCACATAATAGCTTACATCCGCAATGTGTACGCCCAGCTCAAAGCCGGTTTCGGTGGCCTTGATGCTGATGGCATCGTCGATATCCTTGGTTTCGGCCGAGTCGATGGTAAAGATGGGCTCGCCCCGCAGATCCAGCCGGTGCGCCTGCTCGCTTTCGGGAATGCCCGTGGGAATGGCGGCGGCTTCGTTTTGCACATCGTCGGGGAACACCGGGTCTACCTCATGCGAAAACAGAATGGCCCGGGCGCACTGGCGCGCGCTTTCGGCACTGCCGAAGCGCAGAGTCACCGCGGCCTGATGGTCGCTGTGGCGCTCGCCGCGATGGGTGAGGGCCGCCGCCACCTTATCGCCCACCCGGGCGCCGCCCGCGCCGCCCCGGCGCAGCGCAATAAGCACCTCGGGGCAGCGGTCCGGCGAAAGGAACAGCCGCCCGCCGGGCAGTTGGATCAGCGTGCCCACCAGCCGGTTTTCCGGCTCGGTGATGGCGGTCACCTCGCCTTCCATGCTGCCGGGCACACGCGGGCGCTCAAACAGCTTTACCAGAATTTTATCGCCGGGCATAGCCCCCTTCAGGCTGCGGCCCGGCACAAAAATATCGCCCTTGCCGTCATCCCGTTTGGCAAAGCCGAAGGTTTCGGCCAGCTTTACCAGCACACAGGGCTCGCCCTCGGGCTTTTGCTCTTTTTTCAGGGCATACAGCCCGGCTTTTTCCTGCACGATGCCCTGGCTTCGCAGCTCACGCAGGGCAGCCTGCACCTTTTTGTTGTTGCCCAGCTTCCGCGTGAGCTCTCCCATGCGGCAGGGATGGCTTTCCAGCTCCCGCAGCACCTTACCTTTGATGGACATATACTATTCCCCTCTGTTTTTCTTTCTATTGATTTTTATTATTCCTGCTTTTTACACAAAAAACAGGCGGCCCGCCAAAAACGCGAACCGCCTGCCCTTTTTGCATATTTTCAGCCTTAGCCCATGTGAGCGCTCACAATGCAGGCCACCAGTGCCACGATCATAAAGATCACGCCGCAAACGCGGGTCACATTGGCGAGCTTCACATCGTTGGAGCGGGCACGACCGGCACCGATCATGCTGCTTGCATCACCGGTGATCGCGCCGGAAAGGCCGCGGCCCTTAGGCTCCTGCATCAGGGTGAAGGCAATGATCACTGCGCAAACCAGAATCAGAATCACTGCAAAAATGATCTCGATAGCATTCATATAGCAAAGTCTCCTAATTTAGCAATTCGTGTATATATCATAATATCATACCGATACACGGATTGCAAGAAAATTCTTGCAAAAAGCACTGCCGCCCGGCTTTTACAGCAGCGACATCTGCTCGGTGGAATCCTCCTGCCGCAAAATAGCGCCCGCAGCGGGCAGGCTGCGCACACGATAGCGGTGCGGATCGGCCAGCTCCAGCTTTTCCGCCAGCGTAAGCTCGCTGATGTGCTGGTTCTTTTTCAGTGTGATCACTGCCACACCGGCGCTGTCCTTGGTGGTTTTGGCTGCGATCTGCGCGGTGCCCACCAGCAGCAGCCGGCCCGCGCTGGTGCGAATGGCGATCTCGGTTTCCTCGGGCAGATACAGCATATCCGCCAGCGCCTCTTTGTCGCTGTAGGCCTTGATCAGCTTGCGGCGGTTCTGCTTGGTGGCATAGCTTTCGGCCGGAATTTTGGCGCATTTGCCGTTGGCAAAGCAGAACAGGAACCAGCCCTTGTAGCCGTTTTCCAAAACTGCCAGGAAAATCGGCTTTTCGTCCTCGTCCATGCCAAGGGCGGTGGGCAGATACTCGCCCATCTGGCTCACCTTGCCGTCCGGGAAGTCGGCTGCACGGCACTTATAAACCTGATGCCGGTCGGTAAACACCAGCAGCTCCACCGCGTTGTGCGTATCCTTGCGGAAGATGATCTCGTCGCCTTCCTTCAGCTTGTGCTCGCCGCTGTTGCGCAGGCTCTTTTCGGTCACCTTTTTGAAATAGCTTTCCCGTGTGAAGAACAGCGTTACCGGGTAGTCCGGGATCTGCTCTTCCTCGGCGGTCTCCTCGCTGCCGGGCACCTCGTACAGGATTTCGCACCGGCGGGGCTGGCCGTATTTTTTGGCCACATCGTTCAGCTCGGCCGCCATGATCTTGCGAATGCGGGCGTTGCTGCCCACGATCTCGTTGAGGTCGGCAATATCTGCTTCCAGCTGATCGATCTCCTGCGTGCGCTTTACGATATATTCACGGTTCAGGTGCCGCAGCTTGATCTCGGCCACATAGTCGGCCTGCACTTCGTCAATGCCGAAGCCGATCATCAGATTGGGCACCACTTCGCTTTCCTCGGCGGTTTCGCGCACAATGCGCACCGCCTTGTCAATGTCCAGCAAAATGGCCTCAAGGCCCTTCAAAAGATGCAGGCGATTTTCCTTGGTGTGCAAATCGTGATAGGCGCGGCGGCGCACACATTCCATGCGGAAGGCGATCCACTCTGTAAGGATCTCGCGCACGCCCAAAACACGCGGCTGGCCGCCCACCAGCATATTGAAGTTGCAGGAAAAGCTGTCCTCCAGCGGGGTAAGGCGGCACAGCTTGGCCATCACCTTTTCCGGGTCCTGCCCGCGCTTTAAATCCAGCGTGAGCTTTAAGCCGTTCAGGTCGGTTTCATCGCGGATGTCGCTGATCTCCTTGATCTTGCCCTCGCGGGTAAGATCGCTCACCTTATCAATGATGGCTTCCAGCGTGGTGGTGGGGGGAATGTGGTTCACTTCGACCATATTCTCTTCTTTATTATACACCCAGGTGCCGCGCACACGCACGCTGCCGCGGCCGGTTTTGTAAATGCTGGCCATTTCGGCGGCATCGTACAGGATATTGCCGCCGCCCACAAAATCCGGGGCGGGCATAATGGCCGCAATGTCGGCCTCGGGGTCCTTGAGCAGCGCCACCGTGGCGGCGCACAGCTCGCTGAGGTTGAACGAGCAGATGTTGCTGGCCATGCCCACGGCAATGCCCAGCGTGTTGTTGGCCAAGATCGTGGGGAATGTGACCGGCAGCAGGCACGGCTCGGTGGTGGTATTGTCGTAGTTGGGCACAAAGTCTACGGTTTCTTTATCAATATCGCGGAACAGCTCCTCACACACGGGCTCTAAACGGGCCTCGGTGTAACGGGCGGCTGCATAGGCCATATCGCGGCTGTAGGCCTTGCCGAAGTTGCCCTTGGAATCCACAAACGGCACCAGCAGGCTTTCGTTGCCGCGGCCCATGCGCACCATGGTGTCATAAATCGCAGCATCGCCATGGGGATTCAAATGCATGGTGCTGCCCACAATGTTGGCGCTTTTGGTGCGCAGGCCGCCCAGCAGCTTCATGGTGTACATGGTGTACAAAAGCTTGCGGTGGGCAGGCTTGAAGCCGTCGATATCCGGCAGCGCGCGCGACACGATCACCGACATGGCATAGGGCATATAGTTGGTTTCCAGCGTGTTGGTGATGGGCGTTTCCATCACCAGACCGGCATCGTGGATCTGCACCGTTTCGCCCAGCTGGGGGCGGGCAGCGGTGCGTTTGGGAGTTTTCTTTTTAGCCATTTTTGAACCTTAACCTCCTATCTCACGAAAGATCCAGATCGTCCAGATATTCTGCGCCATGCTGGGCAATGTGCTCTTTACGGCCCGCCAGATTATCCCCCAGAAGCAGATCGAACACCTCGGCAGTGCGGGCGGCTTCCTCGGGCATCACGCGGATCAGGCGGCGGCTGGCCGGGTTCATGGTGGTGAGCCACATCATTTCGGGGTCGTTTTCACCCAAGCCCTTGCTTCGCTGGATCGTGTATTTTTTATCACCGATCTCGCACAGAAATTCTGCCTTTTCCTGCTCGGTATAGGCAAAATAGGTTTTATCCTTGGTGCTGATCTCATACAGCGGCGATTCCGCGATATACACATAGCCCTTTTCGATCAGGGTGGGGGTGAGGCGGTAAAGCATGGTGAGCACCAGTGTGCGGATCTGGTAGCCGTCCACATCGGCATCGGTACAGATGACCACCTTGTTGAAGCGCAGGTTGTCCAGATTAAAGGTAGCCAGCTGCTTGTTGTGCTTGCCGCCCAGCTCTACGCCGCAGCCCATCACACGGATCAGATCCGTGATGATGTCGCTTTTAAAAATGCGCTCGTAATCGGCTTTCAGGCAGTTGAGGATCTTGCCGCGAATGGGCATGGCCGCCTGAAAATCACCGTCACGGCTTTGCATCACAGCGCCCATTGCCGAGTCACCCTCCACGATATACAGCTCGCGGCGCGAGGCATCGCGGGTGCGGCAATCCTTGAATTTGGCCACGCGATTGGCCATATCCATTTGCACAGAAAGCGCCTTTTTAACGGTTTGTCTGGTTTTTTCGGCATTTTCACGGCTCTGCTTGTTCACCAGCACCTGACGGCAGATCTTTTCCGCTTCGTCCGGCTTTTCGATGAAATACACTTCCAGCTGATGCTTTAAAAACTCGGTCATGGCCTGTGCCACAAACTTGTTGGTGATGGCCTTTTTGGTCTGGTTTTCGTAGCTGGTGCGGGTGGAAAAGCTGTTGGACACATAGATCAGGCAGTCCTGCACATCCTGAAATGTGATTTTGCTTTCGTTCTTTTTATAGATATTTTTGTTTTTCAGATACGCATCGATCTGGTTCACAAACGCCGTGCGCACCGCACGGTCGGGGCTGCCGCCATGCTCCAGCCAGCTGGAGTTGTGGTAGTACTCCAATCTTTGAGCCGTGTTGGAAAAACAGAAGGCGGCGCTCATTTTCACCTTGTAATCCGGCTGGTCCTCACGGTCGCGGCCGGTGGCACTGCTTTCAATAAAGCGCACAGGCGTAATGGCGTCCAGCCCGGCGATCTCCTCCACATAATCCACAATGCCGTTTTGATAGCAGAAGGTCTCCTCGGTTTTTTCGCTGCCGCTCTCATCGCGCAGCACCAGGCTGAGCCCGGCGTTCACCACAGCCTGCCGCTTCATGGTTTCGCGGTAGTATTCCAGCGGCACATGGATGTCGGTAAACACCTCGGTGTCCGGCTTCCAGCGGATAATGCTGCCGGTGCGGCGGCCCTTGAAGGGCTCTTTCTGCAGCCCGCCGACATTTTCGCCCTTGCGGAAATCCAAGTGGTAGTGATAGCCGTCACGGTAGATATCCGCTGTCATCCACTCGCTGGCATACTGCGTGGCGCAAAGGCCCAAGCCGTTCAGGCCCAGGCTGAATTCATAGTTGTTTTCGTCCTCACCGTACTTGCCGCCTGCATACATTTCGCAGAACAGCAGCTCCCAGTTATAGCGCTCTTCACCCTTATTGTAATCCACGGGCATACCGCGGCCAAAGTCCTCCACCTGCACGCTGCCGTCCTTATAGCGGGTCAGAATGATCTTATCGCCGTGGCCCTCGCGGGCTTCATCGATGGAGTTGGAAAGGATCTCAAAAATCGAATGGGCGCAGCCGTCCACACCGTCTGAGCCAAAAATAACGCCCGGGCGCTTGCGAACGCGGTCGGCACCCTTCAGGCTGGTAATACTTTCGTTGCCGTATTCCTCTTTTTTGGGCATAATTTCCTCCGAACTGCCGGGGATAACGGCCCCGGTTCCGCTGCCCGGCCAAGCCGGCGGGCACATAGAATATTCTACTCTACAAATATTTAAAATGTCAAGGCGCGCAGTTTCAGGCAGCTTTCCGCAAAAGTATTTCCTGCGCGCGCCCAAAAAATAACAGCCACCCGCGCGGGGCAGCTGTTATTTTCTTATTGTACTACGAGATGATATACCACCGTTGCGGCAATGACCAGCGCACACAGGATCACGGTGATGGGCGGTGCCCAGCGGATCACATTGGCGGCCAGCACATCGTCGGGGGCAATGCCCTCGTTTTCCTCGGGCTCTTCTTCCGGCTCTTCTTCCGGCTCATAGTCCTGCCCGGGCTCGGGGGCAGAGGGGGCGGCGGCATTGTTTTTGCCGTACACACGGGTGTTATCGTCCTCTTCTTCCTCTTCCTCGTCCAGCGGGGCGGCATTGCGGCTGTGATAGGCCGCCGCAAAACGCTCCTGATCGGTCATGGCAGGGGCAGCCTGGTCGATCACCCGGGTGCCGTCGGCTTCATCCGGCTGCGCCTTGGCGGCAGCCTGTTCTTCCCGGGCCTTTTGCAGCATTCCGGAAAGCGTATTCTGCAGCAGGATACGGTCACATCCGCACTCGCTGCAATACACGGTGTTTTCCTCTTTGGGGTGGAACGCGCCGCAGGCGCAATACCAGCCCTGCTCGATCACCTGGGGGATATATTTCATATCCTCGCGCCCGGTGCTTTCGCATAGCTGCTTTGCCAGAGCGGCAGGCAGCTCACGCGGGGCAGGCAGGCGCAGGCGCTTATATTCGCCCAGCGCCACGGCCTTGCCGCTTTGCAAAAACATTTGGTCCAGCTCCACATCCACACTGCCCACAGGCTCGTTGCTGACATACACGGCATCGTCCATGCCAAACAGATCGCCCTGCCCGGCGCTGATGTTTTCGTAGTAATACTGGTCCTCGCAGATCACCTGGCCCTGGCGGTTTTTGCACTTGTACTTTACCACCAGACCCGTGATGGTTTCGCTGGAAACATTTTTAAAGGTGAGGCAAACAGCCACTTCGCCGGTTTCTTCGCCTTTCAGCAGCTCAACACGCACAAACTGCACGGGGCTGCCCTGGGTATAGTAGTTGGCACGCGACTGTGCCAACAGATTAAAATTTTGTTCCATACTATCGCTCCTTTGGCGGTGCGCAGCTTATTCGCCCTTGGGCTCGTCGTCTGTGGAGGCAGGCTCGGTTTCGCCGGGCTGCACACTCTCGGCTGCTTCGGCGCTTTCCGCCGTTTCAGCGCTTTCGGCTGCCTCGGCATTCTCTGCGCTTTCGGCTGCTTCGGCTGTTTCCTCGGTATTTTCAGCCGGTGCATTGGTTTCGGCAGGGGCTGCGGGGGCATCGGCTTCCAGCGGGGGCAATTCGCCCCCCTCCATGATGGTGCGGAATTCCTCGCCGCTCAGCTTTTCGCGCTGGATCAAAGCGGCAGCCAGCTTGTGCAGCTCGGGCAGATGCTCGCTCAGAATGCGGCGGGCAGCCTCGTAGGCTTCGTCCACGATATCGCGGATCTCGTGGTCGATCTCGCTGGCCACTTCCTCGCTGTAGCCGCGGCCCTGGCCCAGATCACGGCCCAGGAAGGTCTGGTTCTGGTCGGTGCCGTACACCACGGGGCCCAGACGGTCCGAAAAGCCGTAGCGCGTTACCATGGCCCGGGCCGTTTGGGTGGCGCGCTCCAGATCGTTGGAAGCGCCGGTGGAAATATCGTCCAAGATCAGCTGCTCGGCCACACGGCCGCCCAGCAGGCAGATGATGTTTTCCTGCATAGCGCCCTTGGTGACATAGCTGGGGTCCTTATCCGGCAGATACATGGTATAGCCGCCGGCCTGCCCGCGGGGAATAATGCTGATCTGATGCACAGGATCGTGCGTGGGGCAGAAATAGCCCGTGATGGCGTGGCCGCCCTCGTGATAGGCCGTGAGGCGCTTTTCTTTTTCGGTGACCACATGGCTCTTTTTCTCGGGGCCTGCCACCACCTTGATGCTGGCTTCCTCGATTTCCTTGCGGGTGATGGCTTTTTTGCCCACACGGGCGGCCAGCAGCGCAGCCTCATTGACAAGGTTTTCCAGATCAGCGCCTGCAAAACCGGCGGTGGTTTGGGCAATGGTGCGCAGATCCACATCCGGGCCCAGGGGCTTGTTGCGGGTGTGTACCTTCAGAATTTCTTCTCGGCCCTTCACATCGGGCAGGCCCACATAGATCTGGCGGTCAAAACGGCCCGGGCGCAGAAGTGCCTTATCCAGAATGTCGGCACGGTTGGTGGCCGCCATTACGATCACGCCTTCATTGGCATCAAAGCCGTCCATTTCCACCAGCAGCTGGTTCAGGGTCTGCTCGCGTTCGTCATGGCCGCCGCCAAGGCCCGCACCGCGCTGGCGGCCCACAGCATCGATCTCGTCGATAAAGATAATGCTGGGCATGCTCTTTTTGGCTTTTTCAAACAGGTCGCGCACGCGGCTTGCGCCCACGCCTACATACATTTCCACAAAGTCAGAGCCGGAAATGGAATAGAACGGCACACCGGCCTCGCCTGCACAGGCACGGGCCAGCAGGGTTTTACCGGTGCCCGGAGGGCCCACCAGCAAAACGCCGTGGGGAATGCGTGCGCCCAGGCTGTTGAACTGGCCGGGATTGCGCAAGAACTGCACCACCTCTTCCAGCTCGGCCTTTTCTTCGTCAGCGCCTGCCACATCGGCAAAGGTGGCCTTGCGCTGGCCCTCCTGCTGGTCTTTCACCTTGGCGCGGCCCACATTCATCACGCCGCCGCCACCGGCGCCGCCGCGATACATGGAGAAGAACACAAAGCCCATGCTGCCCAGAATGACCACATACATCATGATCTCCATCCAGGGGATGCTGGTGCGCACGGCCTGCATATCGTACACCATGGGGGCATCGGGGTTGGCCTCATTGTAGGCATCAATATACTGGCGCATATCATCCAGGAAATAATAGATGTACGGCAGTTTGTATTTTACCACATAGCTGCCGCCGTTGGGCTCCAGCACCTGTTCGCCGCCGCCCAGGCCCAGAAGGCCCGCGGTTTCAGAATCCGAAAAGCTGGAAACGGTTTCGTTCAGGGGCTTGCTTTCCTTGGGCAGCTCCACCTTGCCTTCTTTCAGGCACAGCTCGATGGTGCTGTTGTTGAGATCCAAGTTAAAAGCAGTGACCTGCTGGTTTTCAAAATAGCTGACTACCTTCGAGTAGCTCATGCTGTTGGTTTCGCCGGAAAAGCCTGAGGTGAACGCGGTGACCACTACCAGAACCGCCACCAGCACAAGGGCGAGCAGTACACCGTTAAATCGAGGTTTGCGCTGCAAAAAATCAACTCCTGTTCTAAAAAAACGATTTTATGGCAATACCGCATCATTCTAAGTGCCGATACGGCGAGCGAGGTGCGGCAGCTGCTAAGCCAAAAGCGC
>ERZ1034901.167-NODE-167-length-53457-cov-16.096813_pt1 | contig 53457 bp, 50 predicted proteins | sample MGYA00520628_ERZ1034901 | MGnify/ENA primary metagenome ERZ1034901 (study PRJEB33766, sample SAMN09781783) | gut metagenome | biome: gut microbiome | host: Homo sapiens | place: Madagascar | study: EMG produced TPA metagenomics assembly of the PRJNA485056 data...
TAGCAAGGATGCAATAAGTTAGATCTGCCCATGGATAGTTCATGAAACAACCCTGACACCAATGGTAGGTAGCTATCATTAAGATAAGAATCATGATATACTAGAAGAGCCGGGAAATTATGAATTTCTTGATACAGTTCTCGTATTGCGTCTCTAGATAAATAATTCAGGCATGGCAAACAGACAGATTGGGGAATCTGCCTACTGAAAAAATATCAAGATATGAATATTTTATCGGTATTGGAATGTAGTTGCAGTCCTTGCTCTTAAGTAGCGGGAATTGCGCCTGTCGGGTCTTACAGCAATTAATTCCCTACCTATTAAAGCAATAACATCAATGGGCGGTGAGGCACAAGAGCGTCTCAGAAATTCCGTACATATAGAGATAGCTATGCTGAAATTTATCCGATAACTATACTTCCGATCCTTTTTTCAACAACAATTGCACCAGTAATCAGTTCACAAAAGTTATAAAGAATGAGTTTTGCATAGATTTCTTGGATTACTAAATCCTTTTTTCTACTATGGAAGAAAAGAAGTCCTGCGGCATACTTTATGTCATGAAAAGATGTTTCGATTCCCCAACGCATATTGTACAATTCCAGTAATTCCTCTGTGCTAAAATCTTCTTTTGGAAGATTGGTATATACGACTTCGGTGTTCCCATTTGGAAGGACAAAACTCACAATCCGAAAAGAGATGTAGTATAAACTTTTACTTTTAGGGTCGAGGTAATCAAAAGTTCTGTTTGCAATAGTTTTATACACTTCAGGCTCTGCTTTAACAGTCTTTGTATTTTTTCTGATAAGCCATCTTTCGAAAATGATATCATACTCAGGCGAATCTGGAAGTTTAATTGTAGCCAACATACTACACGGGTTCGATTCTCTAGCACGAACTAGAAAATATGCATTGTTTTCAATGGCATGTGCAAACACATTGAATGATACAAATCCCCTATCAGCAATAAATAAAGGTTTTCGCGTAGGATTAGTAGCCGTATAATGATCTATTATGTCACACATTGCTATATATTCATTGATATGATTCAATGGTTGGAGAATTACATCAGTATACAAATGTGATAATAAATTGTAAGCAGCATTCAGATGAATCATATTAAATCCTTTATTGTACCGATCGGTAACCCGATAGGTATCGGGGTCCTTAGGATTTCTTGGGATATAAATATCCGAGCCATCAACAGCAATTGGATCATAGCCTTTCAAAGTCTTATCGAGGAAAAATGCATTGGAAAATGAGTAAAAAAGAGAATCAAAGGCCTCTGGAGATATTTTTTTACGCTGTTGAATCAAAGCAGACGCTGTTGGTGCAGAAGCGTTAAAATCGAAATACTTTAACAATTCTGTTTTAGATGCAGATTTTTGCATGGAGATTGTAGAGAGCAAGACATCGCTGAATGAAATCTTACGATTTCTTGTAAAATCCGTAGGTTTTTTGTGTACTGCCAGGAAGATGCAGATAATTCGTTTACTTTGTTTAGTAATATTTTCTTTACTGATTCTGGTGAAAGATTCATAACACGCCTCCGATTAATTTAATTTTCCGGCACGACCGGATTTTTCTTATTAATCAAAGGGCTCGAAGCGCCGCATTTTTTTGAGGTTTTGTCAAGTATATTTTGAAATAAGTACAAAAAATAGGTAGTCCCTTAACTTAATAGAAACTACCTACCATTGGTGCCTGTCACCTTTTATACAACCGGCATACGTTCTCCATTTACAATTATCATTCCATCTTCTTTTAAATTCATTTCAATTTCTTTCTGTGTATTATAGGCATATTTTGCAATTTGTGCAGCAGAACACTGTTTTCCCAATACAGACCGCATCTCATCTGTAACAGTAACATTAAAACCACCGAATGTTACCGCAGATCCATCCGACAATGTAATCGTTAAATTTCCATGTTCATCCGAAACATACTTACCCCCCTTAGGAAGGTTATTACTCAAATATTTAAGTGTTACATCCGGTACTTTTTTTTCGCGTAAAGATTTACCCTTAAATACATCATTAAAACTTGCAAACATTAAAAATCACCTCTTGATCGTTCCCAAACTATTATTTTCGATAAAATGTCATATTTCTCATCGTGCAATTCCCACAAATCTATATTTTCAACCAGTTGTCTGTATTCATCCAATGTTGGAATAATAATATGCTTTATTTCTTTATAATCAAAGCATAACGATACTTCAGCCACCCCATCCATGCTGTTACTATATGTAGTCAATAAGCCTGTATTAGGTATCTCATAATCCGGAATCGCCTGTTGCAGACCAATCTTTCTAACATCAGGGACATATCTCCATTCACATTCATCACAAAAACATTTTTTTGATTTTTCATTGGTATTTCTATTTACAAAATCCCCCTGATACGGTTTATAAAACATAAGTTCATGAATCAGGTAGTCCTTTAGCATTATTTGTGTTTCTGTTTCTTCTTTAGCCTCCGCTCTAAGTATTCTTTGAAATGCGTCTGATATATCTTTGCGCAAAGTAGAATTTTCATTTAGATAATGAACTGGCTGAATATCATTTTGCATTCCCCAGCTCTTTTCAAAAGCAATTCCATAATTACCATACCAACTCATATGATAATCTAATTTCCGAAGACTAATATCACAAAAGCATCTCATAGGATATGCCATTTTTTTAATACCATCTATTTTCAAATACTCAATATCTTCAGAGCAGTATCTTGGCGAAATCATTTTATTTTTTAGCATTGAAATCAACCACTTAAATTCTGTTGTAAAAGTAAACAATGTATCTGGCTGTATTGTCGATGGAACATGTTCATTATTTACTTTGTGTTCTGTTTTGCTTACCTTTCCTACGGCATTTTTCTTTACTCCATTTTCCTTTGCAATCTGTTTATGTGTTTTCTGATTCCAGTAAAATTCCTGAACTACTTTTTTCTGCTTATCACTAAGTACACTCATCATCTCTTCTGCAATCTGCTGACGATTCACACGTTCTTCTACATCTGCAAGTTTGTCTTCCATACCTGCAAAATCCTTAGAAATACTGCTATATGAAATGCATCGTCCTCGATCACGACTAGAAATATTGTGTGCTAAACGATCCTCACCAATCAGCATCAAGCGAAGATACCATTCTTCTTCCTCAAAAAAGCTCTCTTCTATCTCACAAAAAAATTTTTTTTCACGAAGTCCTGTCTCTGGATTCCAGGTGTTATATTTTTCTTCTTCTTTGTGTTTTTCCTCTATTACAGAAGAATAGCCATAACCCAACTCCAGATTCACTGGAAATACCGTTACTCTGTTTTCGATACCATAAACCGCATATCCGGACTGATAAACGATAATATGTACCTCATTCACTCCTGCTCCTGTTGTTTTATGAGCAACTACCGGTGATTCCCCTGTACGAAGCTGCTTCGGTGTAGGAAGTTTCTCTCCTCTCTTTGGTGTGTCGATCAGTTCTTTCAGTGTCCTTAATGTCAGCATAATTGCCACCTTTCCCGCAGGAACCGGTGACAAAAAGAAAGGCAGCTAAGCTAAATAGACCCCGGTTCCGCTAATTTTTTTTATTAGCGGAACCGAAGCTCCAGCCTGCTGCCTTCTTGTATGGAAAATCTTCTTGCACAATCACTGTGCTAAGATTTCACCAACATTATTTATTTCTGCTTACTATGGATACCGTGTCCGTCTTATTCTCATTTTCCTTCTGACGGATTTCTTTGAGTATGTCTGAATAATCGCCAAACGCATCGTATGGACAGCTACGGCGAAACTCCAATTCTTCCTGAGTCATGAGTTTTTTCCTCCTTCATTTGATAAGTTAATTCTACTAAAAAATAAATTTTATTTAGCCCTATAAAACGTCTTATTTTCATTTATTAATGAGACGAATTCGTCTTATTTTATAAATTCTCCGCTTGTATCTCTTTCCCATTACGTTTCATTACTAAAAAAATCTTAGTAACTACATTTTTCATGTAAATACTAAGATTTCCCTTTTAACTCTATTCTAAGTTCTAAATACGTTATAATTTTCTTTTGTTTTTCTATTGATAGCTTATCTAGCATATCTATTAACTCTTTTTCTTCCTCTTTTGGACATTTTGATGGACAGGAATCTTCGGAAGTTAATTCTTCCATAGTCATTCCAAGCGATGTTGCTAAACGGTAGATCATAGCATGCGAAGGATTATGTAAACCGCCTTCAATTTCTCCAATTCTTTTCATAGGAACACCAGTTTGAATATATAAAGCCGTTTGCGTCAATCCTAGTTCTTTCCTTTTCTCTCGCAGCTTCTCTCCTATAGCCTTTAAGTGTTGGCGTTCTTTTTCTGATATTTCCACAGAATCACCCTATTACATAAAAATTACCGTAAAAAACAAAAAAGCCAAAGCAAAAAATACCCTTTCAAATCTGAGTATTTATCGCTTCGGCTCTTCCTCATGGGCAGCTCTGTCAAGCAGCTATTAATTATAATTTTGTCAACACAATATCGTTACGTCCATACACAATACATCGCACATCCTGTCCATATACCTCACGCAACAATTCACTCAGTGTGAACGTATCATGTATTCCTTTTCTTTTTACTCTGAATATAGCTTCTCCATGAGAAATGGTATAATCCGCTATACGAATATCATTTTTATTGGTTCTAAAGGTTCTTTCTTTTTTCTTATACATATTATTTCTCCTGTCATATTTCGTGATTTGAATAAAAATGTTCCCGTTCTCTTAGCGTGTATCTCTACACTGTACTCTTCTGAAAGCAACGTTCTACCTCCCTTTTTTTCCAAATTGCACTTGACAAGCAAAATAAATTCGATTATAATAGTTTAAGTTGTTTGAAAAAGCGTAACAAATTTACCATAACGGTAAAGTATTGTCACTTGACCGTTGTAGCTAAATATGATACTATGATTTCAGCTAACTATAAAACATTATATATTTCAAGTGCCAGTTGAAATATCATGTTTTATGCACACTATAATCTTAAATTGCTGTGTTACAATTTGTTTATAGTAATTTTACAAGAATTTTACAGAGACTTTCCCCGTAGGTAATCTCTCTGTAACGGATTATAGCACTGCTATGCATATTTGTCAATATGCATAGTTTTTTTTTGATTTTTTTCTTTATTTTGTTCACTTTAAACGAAATAGTAATATTCATTCTAACCGTTCACCATTATTTTGGTTGACGTTATTTCAAAAATTTGCTAATATTTATGTAAATATTACATACTGTTTACTTAAAATCAACATAGTAGTTGGAAGGAGGAATCCTTATATGACTAATAGGGAAATTTTGAACGCAATAATTGATAAGATAAAATCAGAAATAAAACGACAGAATTTATCGCAGGAGGAACTTGCCAAGATATGTACCAAGAAGATCAAAGAAAAAGATCCAAAGGCAAAAGGTATTTCACAAAGTTCAATATCCAATATTTTAAACAAGCCCTCTTCTGCTACACTGTCTAACCTTTTAAAAATTTGTGATGGACTTGACTTAAGTTTATTTGCTATTTTTCGCTCTATCAATAATTCACTTTCTTCAGATAATACGAATTTGATATATGATGTATCCAATCCTGCTTTTAAGGGTTATTTGACCGAATCTAAAATGTATATTTATTTTCTTTCTACTGAAAGCAATTATACAGATGAATTATTATATGCTGAATTAGAATTAGGGGATTTTTACCATACGAACGAATGTATTGTCCGTTTACAGATCAATACCAAACAACATAGTGATCCCGATACACTTCCTGATTATAAAAAATATGAGGGAAACATGATAATTTATCATAATGTTTCTATTTTCATGCATTTAGTTTCCTGTGATACCGGAGATGTTTGGTCTCTCATTTTTAATCACAGCGATTTATATACAAACCCCTTAGCATGTTCACTTGGATGTGCTGTCACTTTAGCCTCCGGAAAGGGGCATCGACATCCCACTATTCATTTTGCTTGCTTAAGCACCCAAAAATTGAATTCTAAACAAGAAAACATTGTAAAAAATCAGCTCCGTCTTCATGGTGAATACATATCTATTTCTGCAAAAGATTTAGCCGCTTTTTTAAAAACAGAAACAGTTGACGAGGCTTTTAAAAATAAAATTCAATCTGCCATTAAAGAAAAATCCTATTCTCATTCTGAATGGCATGATTTAGATTCCTACTTAATTTCCATAAAAACTTTGGCATCCTCGTCTCCACTTGACTCTAAAAAAACGTATGAAGCAATTTCCAAATTGTTACGCTACTCATCCAATCCTAGTTCATATACCATTGTCCCTGATGAAGATGGTAAATTATATCATTTATTAAACGACTGATTTTTCTTGTTTATGGAGAGAATAATCAATAAGAATCATTCTCTCCATAAACACACAACCATTTAAACAATCTCATTCATCCTCAAATTCCATTTCATTCATTTCCGGGAAATCCAGCAACTCAAAAACAGTCATATTGAATCCCATAGCAATCTTACGCAAAGTCTTCAGCTTTGGATTCTTTGTTTCTCCCCTCATCATACTATTAAGCGTTGATTGGGTAATCCCTGACAATGTAGCAAGTTTATTTGTCGTTATCCCTCTCTCAACACACAGATCAGTCGTAAACGGTAAATAGTAGGTACCACGATTTTTGCTAGTTTTCATGAGATATTTACTTTTAAAAATCTAAGGTTTTTTAGAGGGAGGATAATCTCATGGATAAAATAACTCATAAAGTCCGGTGTGAACAATGGACAAGTATCATCAAAGAATGTCTTGCTAATGGAATGCCTAAAACGACCTGGTGTCGAGAACATGGCATTTCGGACAAAGCCTTTTTTTACTGGCAACGAATTCTCCGAGGAGAAGCACCTGTTCTTTGAGCCCTGGATTCACGATTCAATGGACGGTTAGGCCGATGGTTCGTGGAACGGGCGACTCATTAAACAACAATATAACAAGAACGCTGTCAGAAAGAAGGAAAACACACGATGCAACGCACATTTCTTGCAATAGATCTTAAAAGCTATTACGCGAGTGCGGAATGCGCTGCCCTCCACCTCGACCCGCTTACCACAAATCTGGTCGTGGCGGATTCCTCCCGCACTGAGAAAACTATCTGTCTCGCTGTGTCTCCTTCCCTGAAAGCCTATGGGATTCCGGGGCGCGCAAGACTATTTGAGGTCGTGCAGAAGGTCAAAGAGGTCAATGTGAATCGGTTAAGGGAAGCGGTACGATTAAGAAAAGCTGTGTACAAGGACGGTAACCCATCCTTCTCCTCTGCCTCCTATGATTCCTTATCCCTTGCCGCCGACCCGTCACTCGAACTCTCTTACCTTGTTGCACCACCCCGGATGGCATATTATGAAAAGGTGTCGCGGCAGATCTACGGCATCTATCTGAAATACATCGCACCAGAGGATATCGTGGTCTATTCCATCGATGAGGTGTTCATCGATGCCACCTCGTACCTCTCCCACTATCATATGACAGCACACGACCTTGCCATGACAATGATCCGGGAAGTGCTGTATACGACTGGCATCACAGCAACCGCTGGAATTGGGACAAACCTTTATCTCGCAAAGTTGGCAATGGACATCACCGCAAAACACGCCGCACCGGATAAGGACGGTGTCCGCATCGCAGAGCTGGATGAGAAATCTTTCCGTTATCTTCTCTGGGATCACAAGCCGCTCACAGACTTCTGGATGACTGGTCCCGGCACCGTCAAGCGACTAGAAAAGCACGGCATCCATACGATGGGCGAGCTGGCCTATTTCAGCACCGTCAATCAGGATATCTTATATAAGGAATTCGGTGTTGATGCTGAACTGCTAATCGACCATGCCTGGGGTCTGGAACCTTGCGGCATGAAAGAAATCAAAGCCTACAAACCCAGCACCAACAGTATCTCCGAGGGACAGGTGCTTTCCTGCCCTTACCCATACGAAAAAGCCAGAATCATTGTCATGGAGATGGCTGACAGCTTAGTATTACAATTAACAGATAAAGGACTGGTTACGGATAGCCTAACGTTGGATGTGGGCTATGACCGGGAAAACTGTGACAGCGGAAAGTACAAAGGTCCGGTACACATCGATCACTACGGCCGCACTGTTCCGAAAGGTGCTCATGGCAGCACAAAACTGGATAACCCGACCAATCTCGGTAATATCCTGATCTCCGCCACAACGGAGCTATTTGAGAGAATAGCGGATAAAACCCTAACGGTAAGACGGATCACAATCGCCGCCAACCGTGTGGTCAAAGATGAGGGATTCTTCCAAGTCGACCTATTCACGGACACCACCAAGCTGGAAAAAGAGAAAAAGCTGCAGAATGCGATGCTGGGACTCAAGAAGAAGTTCGGAAAGAATGCCGTTCTGAAAGGAACCAACTATCTGGATGGTGCAACGATGAGGGAAAGAAATCAGCAGATAGGCGGCCATAAGGCTAAGTAAGGAGGGCGAACATGGACTACAAGAACACACCGGAAGGCAAAGCCGTCCAAAGTAAGTATGGCAAGATACTCCACGCTTCCCGCCCGGAGCCGCCGCATAATCATCCCCGGATGCCGATGTCAAATCGTGCTAAAATTTTCTCTCCGTTTGCCGCCTTACGAGGCTATGAAGATGAGATTGCTTCTGAAGGCAGAGATCACCTCAAAGGAAATAGAATCGAACTGTCTGAAGAAGATAAGGAAGCTCTAAGCCAAAAGATCAGCCAACTTCGGAAGGGACAAAAGGTCACAATTAAATATTTCACGGATGGCTACTATGAAGATATAGTCGGAGTGCTGGATGCTGTGGATGCGATAAGCAAAGAACTGCGAATTTACACAGGTTTTATAAATGATACCGGCAAAGAGCTGCCGACCATTATTGCATTTGAGGATATATTAGAGATTGGGGTGAATATGACTTGAACTACTACTTTTGCGACGCATGCCGCTACTGCTTCTCTACTGAGGAACTACCTGATCGTTGTCCTGACTGCGGAGCACAAACCTATAAAGAGAAGCCGGCGGTGCGCTTAGCGAGTAAAATGGAAATAGAGGAACTGCTCAGAATACGGAAAGAAGATAAGGAGGACACACAAAATGAAAGCACATAAATATTGGTCACTCGGCGCACTTGCCTGCATGGCAGGGTGCTTCTACACAGGCTGCAAGAAGCTGATGCAAGCTCACAAGTATTTCGCTTGTGGCTCTCTGATCTGCATGGGCATGGCAATCTACTCTGGTCATAAAATCGCACCGAAGAAGAAAAAAGCTGAAAGACACGAACAATAAGAACACACGCCCTCGCCGTAACAAGCGAGGGCTTTTTTGAACTTCAGAAGTTCATTTTATTCCCGTCACAAACTATATACTTCCATCATGAGTCGTATCCCGATTTTCAGACCTTCCTCAAAAGCGGTCTTCTCCCATGCACAGCACACTGTCCCCTGCTGGTCCATGATCTTTTCCCATAGCGGAATCTTATCTCCAACATAGTCATCTACGAGCCTATCCATTCCCTCCAAGCCGCGCAGCCACTCTTCCAGTTCCTTTTCCTTGGCCTTCGCTGCTTTCCCGGCAACTACGTTTTTCTCTACTGGGTTCTTCTCCGTGTAATGCTCGTAGATCAGATCCAGCAGATTCTCCACTGGCGGGTAATACTCCGGCTCTGTTTTCTTCAAATACTCCTCCAGCATTTTCTTCAATTTTTCTATAATGCTACCGTCCTTCCCAACTGAGATTCACATCCTCAGTTACGGCACATATTACCGTAGACTTTTGCACATAGCAACCTATTTTTTGCGGTCTTTTGGATGCCCCATCTTCTCCTTCACTTCATCTGGCACATCGATCAGTCCGAACCGATAGAACATCCCATAAATGTAAGTCACTCCCCGGATATCGCCCAGAGCTTTGGGTCTCTCTACTACTTCACCTTTTATATTTCCCAGTGCCAAAACTATAGAACTCCATGCCAGACTTTTACTCTTTTCCCGGCGATCGATCCACAGTTCTTTCGTATACTCGCCATTCCTGCCTTTTTTAATTTCATAAGAGAATGGCAACCCAGAGTAAGTTTTGAATTTCACACCAGCATAGGCCAGAACCACACCCCAGAAGTTCTCTTCTGTCTGATCAGCCCTCCACCGCTTCATTGCTCTGTATCTCCGCTGCCGCTCTGCTCCGACACTGATCTTCTCTTTCTCTGTACTTGGGAAGTACACGCCTTTCTGATATGGCAGGTACGAAGTGACTGAGGCTTTGGAGAGTTGAAGAGTAGAGGATGTTGAGATGATGGAGGTTTTGTAGTCTTGTGTTTCTCGGTATTCTTCAAAAGTGTTTTTTACTTTCTCCGCCACATCCGACTCATACACTCCCGCCGTGATGAGGAGTTTCCGGACTTTGATAGGATTTAGGTTCAGAGCATCGCCAATGGCCTGCAAGGACATCTCAGAATCATAAAGCGCCACAGCAGCATCCATCTGCTCTTTCAGATTCTTCCCGGCATCGTACTCCGGCTTCAGCTTCTTCCGGCCGCCACCGGGTTTTCTTGTTTTCTTCATTTTACTCATGCAGCTCCAGCGGCAGTCCATCCGGATCATGGAAGAAAGTCATCTTCTTGCCGGTGTAATCGTCAACCCGAATCGGCTCACATTCAATTCCTACCTCCGCCAGCTCCCTCACCGTCTGCTCCACACTGTCTACGCAGAATGCAAGGTGACGCAGACCGCAGGCCTCTGGGCGATTCACACGCTTCGGTGGATTTTCCTCTGCAAAAATCTCCAACTCCGTAAGCTCATTAACACGCAGATCCAGCTTCCAGTCCTTACGCTCTGGACGGTAGTTCTCTCTGATAACAGAGAAGCCCAACTTGTTTACATAAAAATTCTTAGCTGCTTCGTAATCAGACACGATGATTGCAATGTGATGTATTTTTGATAAGTTCATTTTTTCTTCACTCCTTTTTATTTTCGTTATAAACTATATAGCCACCTTCAAAATATACCGTGTGCGCCCAGCTCCCGAAGGAGCCTGTGTTCCACACACGGCATTTATTTTTGTTATTGGTTTTCTTGGTTATTTCAATTTTTCGAGGATCTCATCGGCACTCATACCGCTGGCTAATAATTTCTTAACCACACTCTCGGCTTCGGTCTTCTTAGCTTCTTCAGCAGCCTTAGCATCTGCCTTTGCCTTCTTCTCTTCCAGCGTTGCCACTTCTTTTTCGACCTCCTTCAGAGCAGTCTTCTTCTCTTTCAGATCAGCCTTTAAACTGTCAATATTTGCGGTGATGGATGCGATCTCAGTATTCAGAGATGCAACAGTCTCCTGCTTCTCCGCGATCTGGGATGCGTAGTCTTTGGTGGTATTGGTTTTGGGACGGTTTTTGCTTCCTTTCGTTCTGGGCATAGGTGATAACCTCTTTTCTTTTTTAGTGGTTTATGCGGATTACACATTAGGATTTGGATAAATTTTATTATTTGCAAATGTTGCCAATCCACACTTTATAAGTCTTTTCATTTGCTTGGATAAGTTATTTTTAACTAGCAAATTACCATGATACCGATTATTAGCCGTCGGACGTCTCTCGTAACTCAAATTTTCCGATAAAAAATGCGCTTTCATTTTTGTAACAATTTCCACCCTATCCAATTCCGCAGCTCCTGCTTGAAATTGTATCTCATCACGTCTATCGCTTTTTTGCGACATTATGACATCAAACGCCTCTTGGTTGTCATACCATGTAACTGATATTTCGCAGTACCCATCTTCTCGAACCGGATCTAAATTAAATACATCCTCCGTCAAAATCCCTTCAATAATAAAATTTTTTGAGGAAATCCCACGGAGCATTTTTTGTGGATAAATTTCTTCATTATTTTCCATACTTAGTACACTCTAAAAATAAAGTCCAACACTTCATGTATAATTTCATCAATATTATTCAAAACAATATTTCCACTTCTTGATTCAAAATTCTTTTTCAAATCATCGTTCCAAACCATGCCAAAACTACTTTCATCTTCATCTTTTTCAAATGCAAAGTACAAGGAGGCATTTCCACTTTTCCATGAAGATGCCAATTGTACTACTAATGCGCCTTCTTCATCCTCATAATATCTCAATTTAGGCATAACAAAAGCTGACTCTTTTTGGCAAATATAGCGAATATACTCTCTTTTAAATTTTGTCATTACACTTGATATCTGTCTACCAGCCGATTCAGAAAAAAGTGATAATGGGATATCCGAGAATATATCAGCTTCTGATTCAATGCCCATTGTGTATATATCCTGGACAGGCATTATATTTTGTTGACTTAAATAACTTTTCTTTTCAGTCATCGAATCTGTTTTAATAAAATAATTATTTTCCATTTTTATTTTAACTCTTGCGGATTCATTGCTTCATGAAGTTTTCGAGTAATTGATTTTCTAAAAAACTCTGTTGACTTTTGGTGTAAGCATTCTGCGACTTTACCAATTTTATCCATGTCAACTTTTCCAATTTGATAATAGTCACAATCCAAAATGAATGCATTATCTGGTTCTTTATTATCAGTATTTATGATTCCTAAACCAGAAGATACTCTAACGGATACTCCGTCCATCACAATTTCCGCTCTCAAAGTGTTCAAATTCACCTTTTCTACTTCTTCTTGCGAAAAGCTTAAACATCCCAACAAGTGAGGTCTAATAAGCTCTTTCCATTCTACACCCTCAAGCCCAAGTTCTGAACGCTTTATTGCATCCACATATCTTAGACCAACACGTTCAAAGTAGGATTGATCGTATACTTCACTAAACGCTTTTAAAGGTTGTTCAAAGCGGCTCATCATATCTTCCCACTGTTCATACTTTAGCGTAGAGATAGCCAATTGATTCTTTGCCAGTGTAATTTTCCACATTCCATCTTCTGAGATAAATTGATGCAATTTTCTTACTGGACGGTGTCTGAACATAGGATTTACATCTTCGCCAGTAATGTTTACTGTTATTTCATTTTCTTGTTCAGTTTGCATTTGGTATTGTGGAAATGCTTTCCTTATTTCATTTTGAAATTTCACAGGCATTTCAGCTTCAATAGACAGAATGGTTGGAAAATTCAGTTGATACGCGACCTCGACCAATGGGCACTTTCTATACCTGACTCTCTCAATTTGACACACAGTGCTTCCCTCCTTTTCCACCATTGATAATATTAAACATTTTTGACAAAAGTTCTGTTCCATTTTATTCATCACATCTTCGCCGATCATAAGATCGTTGCCTGCTGCTCACCACGGAGAGGTGTGTGATTATTACGAGCAACGCGGAGAGCTACCGCTCCCAGTATATCACAAGTCTGCAAATAAATCAGCCTTGTACACGCCTTTTTCTAACATTTTCTTGAAGCTGTCCTTTACGGCTGCGACATCCTCATGGTAGGTCATGCCGTACCATGTATCGTTGGTCCTCAGAACCTTCACGGACATCTTGCCTTTATTCAGCAGTTCACCGATGAAAATTGGAATCAGATACTCGGCTTTCTGAGGATTGCTCGGAACTTCTCTCTCGAAGAACTCTTTGAAGCCCTCTTCCAACACATCCAAGAACTCCTGTGTTAATCCCCACATATTCATAGAAACCAGAGAATTCACATCAACAGCCACACCGTCTGCCTCTGCTCCAACTGCGGTCTTTACGATGTTCTTGGTTTCCACAATCTCTGTCAAGTTTCCATTCTCGTCCATCTTGCAGATACCACGGGTCACGCCACCGTTGTCGGACAACGTGTTCTTCGGAACAAAACCTGCCATACAAGACTTGCCACCATTCATCAGGTACTCATGGACAGCCTTGAAACCTTCCTTGCCATAGTAATCATCTGCATTGATCACAATGAGCGGAGTCTCAATCACATTTTTTCGCAGCAAGCACAGCCTGACCAGTTCCCCACGGCTTTGTACGGCCTGCCGGGAGTTCTCCCGGAATATCGTTGATATCCTGGAAAGCATAGTCCACAGTTACATTGTGAGCGGAGCAAATAGAGGCAATGCGATCACCGATGACCTCTTTGAATTCCTTCTCGATATCCTTACGGATGATAAATACCACATGATTGAAACCAGCTTCAATCGCATCATGGATCGAGTAGTCCATGATAATATGATTAGAAGCATCCACCGGCTCCAACTGTTTTATTCCGGTTCCAAATCGGCTACCGATTCCGGCCGCCATGATAAGTAATGTTGTTTTCATACTCTCTCCTACTCCATTAGTGTAGTGTTATTCTCCAATAATCATCGGTGCAATTTTTCTTATAATCAATGTACCTATATAGCACATGCCAACTGTAATACATGAAACCGCAAATGAACACAGAAAGCCTTCCACTGTATCAGGCTGTTCCAATAAATTCTTTGTTACCGGTAGAACCGACTGAAAGAAAAGAATCGGAAATTTGTGCATCAAAAGGATTGGGAAGCTAATTCGTCCTACCTGTTCTAAGATGGTATTACATTTAATCTTGTTAGAAATTAAGCACACAGCCCATGTCATAGCACAGGCGGCAATTAAAAAAAGCACAGGATATTTTCCATAATTATAGCTACGAACCTCTGCAATTCCATTAATTTCTGCAGAAGCTATCCCCGCAATCAATAATGCAACACAAACAAATGCGGATGACTTTTTGCTACTAACGACCTCAATCATTCTGCAATCTTTGAAAACCAAACCGAGTTCTACAAATGCTGTCATTAATATTGCAGATTCAAATTGAAATGGAAATTTAATATCAATTAATTGCTGCATTATAATACCAGCCATTGCAAAGATAAAACATGCTTCTATTCTAACCTTTTCGCCAGTAATAGTTACTAGCGCCTGTTTTATATACTCGATCAACCAAACTATAATGAGTGTTACGTTCATGCATGGTATAAACCATAGCGGAAGGTTCCACCTCATATATATCGTTCTTGAATTGGCGTAAAGCATACCAATTAGGTTTTTCCATAATGACCTGGACGCATTGGTAACATTGAAAGAAAGGAAGCTTCCCATTAACAAAAAAATTGCTATACTTGTGACCGACCAAACATAGTAGGGAATCATCGTCTTGCAAAATCGTTTCTTAAAAAAATCCTTTAATGATGTATCATATTTGAAAGTATATCCAAGTAAAAAGAAGAAAAGTGGTACATTGAATACATACAGATATACTCTGAAATGCCCGGTTCTTAGCACATGTCCCCATACAATAAAGAAAATTCCAAGCCCTTTTGCCACATCAATCCAAGAAATACGCTTGCTTGCTTGCTTGCTTGCTAAAAATTATGTTTTCCTCATACACGAATGTCAATCCCCCAAACTCTATAATTTACATATTACTCTATGTTTCCTGCAATATTCCAAGTATCTGCCGTTTTCGCTTCTTTCGCATACAATTGTGTGCATGATGTTAAATTTCTTTATAAATATCATCCACGCTTTTGCGAACTGAACACGGAATTACCGTTTCCTCAAGATAATACCCCGCTGCAATTACAACAGCGATTCGTTCGCTGTCTTGCAATTCTAAAGCCTTCCTTACTTTCAAATCCTCTGCATGCTTATTCGACCACTGTAAACAGCATGAGCCTATTCCCCTTGCATGGAGGCCATTAATAAAATTCATTGTACATAAACCAGCGTTAAATAGCCCCTGTTGTCTCTCACCGGAATAAGCAAATGCTGCCAAATCATATGTGACAACAAAGTAATTGACTGTATCTTTATTAAATCCAGATATTCCTATAAGTGTTTCATCTAAAAGATTCTTTACGTTATTGCTTTTTACTAAAAAGACTTTACACATCTGCCGATTGCATGCTGTTGGAGCTTCTTGAAAACACTTTACTGCAAAATCAACATCGGATTTCATTAAATTTTGTTTCTTAAAGTCTCTAACTGAATGTCTTGAAAAAAGGATATGCTCAAATCCATTGATTTCTTCCTGTGGAAATGCCTTATAACTATACCTTTTACTTCCTGTCACAAATTCAGGCTCATTGTATGAAGTCAAGAAATTGTTAACTTCTTGATATGTTTTCTCGTTGCTCCAGCCATGCTTCTCATAAAACTTTTTCCAGGAAAACAGAGTCTCTACTGCAATCTTATATTCAAAGTCACTGCTATCACCTTGATAGTTTTTTATCAATTCGATAAGTTTTTCAACTTTGCTTCCTCCAAATGGACGTGGCGAAGGCATGCACATTCCCTTTTCCAGACTATGCACTAAAAGGAGAATACTGTATTTATAATTTTCTTTTTCCTCTGCCGCCTCAATATATGATGAAGAAAACCCATGAGCATCATTTAAGAATTCTTTGTAGATTTTTAAGGATTTACCAATTCTTCGAATTGTTCTGCTTCGCTTTATCACTTCTGTAAAGCTCATATTTCTGACCTCCTTTTACCGTTTGCGGATGGACTTTATTACACTGATTATCCTTTTATACTGACCAATTGCGACAATCAAGAGAAGAATTGCCATCAAATAGCGAATCATTCCAAACTGATACAAGAAAATAAATGCAATTGAACATCCAAATACTCCTATTGAAATCAGCAGTATACTTTTACTATCAAAAAGCTCAAAGGAGCCGATTTCTTCCATACATACTTTTCTGCTAAACCAATAATGGCCAGTGCTGTACACTATATAGCTTGCAACTGTTGTGTACCCAGCAGCGTAAAATCCAAACACCGGGATAAAAATAGCATTCAAGATAATGTTAAGTATTGCTGCAGCAATAGAAGCAACCGACATAAACTTTTGCTTTTCATAATACATTTGAGGAATAGCGAAAACATTATAAAGAAAAATAAAATAAACACTCGCCGCAACTGGAGGAACAACATAGATAGCACTATAGTACTCTTCAGAACCAAATATTTTTACAAGTTCAGGCACAAAAAAACACAGTCCAACTATAACGCCGCCTAAAAAAAGAAGTATAGCATTAACATTTCTTCTAATGTTTTTGTAATCTTTACGATTCAAATTTTCATACATCCAGGGAGTTAGCGAATTATTTATCGCATTCGTAAAGAGCTGTACCAGCATTCCTATACTATAGGCAACGCTATAGATTCCAACTTCTGACTCTCCCACCATATTTTGAATCATAATGCGATCACCCTGATTCAAAATCGTTCCGGACAGATAGTGTGGAATAAGTGGAATATTAAATCCGAGTGCATATTTCCAGTTATCTTTACTATAAAACGTCTTACCTCTTACGAACTGAAGAACCATTATGCTTCCGGCAATCACTACTTCTACAGCAACAACAGAAACAATTCTCGCTAAAGCTTTATCATCTCTGGCTATGATTACTAAAATCAGTCCCAGTACTGGATTGAGTGCAGATTTTAAGAGTGTAACGCTTACCATCGTTTTATATCTGTACTCAAATCTTTGCCGCGCCGACCAAAATTGAAGAGCCGGTTCAACAAGCAATTCTGCCATCATCAACCACAGAACCAATTTGTTTAGGCCGAGAAGATTGCTCCAAAAATCCTGAAATGGCGCATATATAATAATCAGTACGATTGTTAGCGTTATTGTCAACCCTTGCATGGATGACACATATTTATCTCTCTCGCACTTATCACGAATTCTGTTTAATGCATTATTGAATACACCGTAATAGAGATTTAATGATGTCACAATAGTTAATATATTAAACCATGATATGTACAAGCTATACGTTCCATATTCTGCTGTCGTTAACAACCGCGTGAATAATGGAACGGTTATCGTTGATATGCCTTTCTGCATAATGTTGCAGAACACAAACCACAGAGCTGCTTTCGTTGCAATGCTCATATTATTATAGAATTTTTTAATCTTATTCAGCATCGCTGACTCCTACAATATGCAGGGTATCACTCACTGCCTTTCTCTGTGCATAAATGCATTTTGTATCACCTTGATAATATCCGCATCCAACCACGGCGATAATAGCCTCATGAGATGATATTCCTAATAATTCTTTTAATTTGTTTTCTGTTCTATAAAAGGCTTTCCACTGCATAATACAGTTTCCTATGCCTAAAGAATGCAATGCAAGGGTAAGATAAGACAGGTAAATTCCACCATTAATGTACCATTGGTACTGTTCCTCTTTCATAAAGCATGCACGATCTGTCGTAACTATGATATAATTTGGCGTCTCGCCTTTAAAACCACTGCTTCCTGTAATAAGATCATCAATCTGCTTGACAGTTTCGCATTCTGATGTGAAATATACTTTATTCGGCTGTCTATTACAGGCTGAAGGGGACATATTGGCAATTTCCACTGCCTTTTGAATATCGGACTGATTTAATGGCATTTTTTGATACATTCTTATACTATGCCTAGTCTCAAAAAAACTTTGCACATCAAAATCTTTGCCATGCAATAATTCTTTTAGGGGAACAATATGTGCGCCACCATTCAAATCATCTTTAATGCTCGCTACTAAGTTTGAATCCAACTGCTGAGTAAGAACATTAAATTTTCTTTCGATTTCTGCAAATTCCGGAAATTTCGAGGTGTCGAATTCTTTCTGATATTCGATATACGCAGCTATTACCCGGTACGTCTCCTTAAACGCAAAATCTGTTGGATCATATCCTCGTCCAATATAACCGAACATTTTATTGATCAAATTAGTGACCGGCTTTGAACTATGCCCTGGCTTTGTATTCTTTAATCCAAGCCCTTTTTCTACGGAATGAACTTCCACCAGCATTCCATTTTTATAAAATGATTCAAAAGCATCAGAACTAAGTTTGCTTCCTCTCCTGAATTCCTTTATGGAAATTTTAAGTTCATAGCATCTAACAGAAAAGTACTGAATCGCTTTTTTTATTTTCGTAATCAATGTTCATCACTCCTTCTCAATCGACTATCTCAAACCGTGATTTTAGTTTGTCATAATACTCCGTTTTGAAATATGGCTTATTAACTATTGTGTTGTTTGTTTTCACAATATTCATTGCAAGCGAGTAGGCCTCATCTAAAGAATCAGCATTATACTGTGAATTGGCATAGATGCCTTTAAACCATTCTGTTCCTGTTTTTACTTTATGATCGTTGGTAGCAATTACAATAACTGGTGTGTTAGAAATCATTGAAAAAATTGTCCCGTGATAGCGATCTGTTATAACAACTTTATGACTTGCAAAAAAATCTAATGTTTTTTCTAATTCGGAGCTAAAATTTGCAATCAATTCTTTCAGTGGAAGATTTGAATTAGTATCCGCTATCTCACAAAACAATCCTGCTTCTTGCAACTTGTTCTTTAATTGCTTTATCTCGTCATCTGTATACTTTTTTTCACTATCATTTCTGATGCAAAGCAAAACACCATCTCGTTCGGAAGTATTCGGCATTGAACCAATTAATGTAGTTACAATATCAGGATATAATTGCACATCTGTACTTGGAAAGAATCTCTTTGCAGACTGGTAGGACACCTTATCTCTCGCCAAAAAAAGCAGGTGCTTATGTTCTGCATAGATTTTTCCGGTCTTATATCCTTCCCTCTCGTCAATAAAGTTTACCGTTTGAGGCATAATCAATATTTTGTTTTCTGGAAAAGATTTCACGAGAAATCTATGCATCTTATGATCATAGTGACGATCTGTTGTACAATAGCCACTTTGGATTACGATAAGATCATCCTTTTTAATCGCTTTTTTTATCCTTTCGCGGAAATCCCGTTCATAAAAAGGCCATGTCGAAATTTCAAGAATCTCATGATCCAGATAATTTTGTTGACACCAGAGTCTAATGCAATACCGTTGTGCTTGGTCTCCCATATTTTTATGTACAGGAACGCCGCAAAAGAAAATATGTTTTTTATTTTCAGTCATATTCTCTATCAACATGACTGCCTGCCCTTTTTCCTGTGCTCGCTGAGGTTTTGCATCGAAATCTCTTTTCAGCATTTTCAGCTTAAACAAATCACAGTAAGCATTCTTCGTTAGTCTATGACTTAAAAGAAATCCTTTTAAACTACTTTTCATATAATATTCTCCTCATATTGAATTGCATATGCCTCCTATTTACACATGACTTTTTTCAGCTTATCCGTCATCTTCTTTTCGATGAGCCTATATGAAATAGTTGATGCAATTAAGGTTAAAACAAATGCTAACAGCATTCCAATCACACCTGCTAACGCTCCATGAACCATATGATTCACGATTTTACTTACAACTGCGATTACAAATTTGTGGATCAAATAAAAGGAAAAGCTCAAATTTCCAAAACCAACACTCCATTTAGGAAAATTAAGTGTTGGAAATACAATCAATCCAATTCCAGCTGCAATAGTTCCTAAAACCAAAGCAAAAGAATCACCGACAGCATAAGTACAAAGCGCAAACAGCACAGCATAGGCAATTAAAACCATATTAGAATTTATATCTGCTGGCATGGTTTTCTTGTATTTTTCAGTGTTCTTATAAATGCTGATTAGTACGCCTATCAAAAACGCCCACTGATACTTATACGACCAAATTACGAGAATCGGCACATCGGTACAATACAGGTTTAACACATTACCCAGAAGCACAAGACCCGCAAACAGAACGACCGTCAGAAGTTCTCTCTGCTTGTTTTTCTTCAACACCTTATATAGCACCCAAAAGACAATATACTCATACATTTCCAGGATTAATGTCCAGCCCACACTCAAAATAGGAAATAACTTTCCATCAGCACTATAATATGGAATAAAAAATAATGAGTAAATCAAATTGCTCCACGAGTACGATTTTCCTCCGTTAATCCCAGGCATAACAAGTGATATCAAAAACAATGCAATCGTAAGCAGCCAATATAATGGCACAAGGCGAATGACTTTTTTTCTGAAATAGAACTTTTCGCTTTTTCTTGTTCCTTCCATAAGAAAGTATCCTGTGAATATAAAGAACACCACAAGCGAAAAGCCCGAATAATTACTCTTTACCCCCCCCCACGCTACTGGCAGATGATAAAGAAATATCGAAACACATGCAAATGCACGCATCACTTGAACAATCTCTAATCTTTTAGTGGTCATGACCTTTTAATTCCTCTCAACCTTTTAATCTTAGAAGAACAGCTATACTAAGCCGTCGGAATCTATTTGTCTGCACATTATGCATCCCAGAAAAACTGATAAGGTACAGTTCCGTATAATGTTGCTGCGCTCGTATAAGAAAGCCAGACAAACGCTAATGTCATCAACAAATATACCGAATACTTGACTATTTTTTTGTTGTTTGTGTTATGAAAAGCGTTAAGTGCTCGAGGAAGCAAAATAAACGTAAACGGCATAAAATAATATGTCATTCTCGCCATTATATTAATCTTCAGTCCAGTGATTCTACACACAACAAGCGCCAATACCATATATAGGAGAAATGCATCACTATAATTACGCTCTATAACATATTCATCCGGTCCATAGTTTCTTCTTTCCTCAAGCGAATTTCTCTTATAGTATACCAATGACACCGTTCCAATCAAAAAAATCAAAATGTAAATTGCAACGAAATACAAGCTGATTTTGTTAATAGCTTCGCCGCTAGTGGAATAGAAATCCGTATAATCTCTTTTTCCGATTTGGAATAATGAAATCATCTTAAATATCTGATTATACAAGAGCAATGATAACACCATTACCCCCATAGAAACTATAATTTGATTGCGCTTAAATGGCAAATAATCAAATATAGGAATAAAGAATGCAATGACTGCTGAAGAGTGGAATTGCATTGCCAGAATTACAATCGCTGCATACAGTACATATCTTTTGATTTTCCAGTCTTTTCTCTTCCAAATTTCCAATGCAATCAATACGGTGCATACCGCCATGGCTTGACGCATTATGTTCATGTACATAAACCAAGTACATGTTGTAATGAACAAAAAAGTACTCATTACAACATTCTCGGAATTCCTATATATAAACCATCCAGTTATACCAATAACAAATAACGCATGGATTGCAATCATCCACTGCCCATTATCGGTAAACATGCTAATGAGCTTATAAAACACAAGGTAACCATTTTCGTATCCCAGTGTAAAAAGATTATTCCAATCGATATTTACTACACGCAAAAAAGTTTTATAGTAATGACTCTGTAAATCACGTCCAACATTATAGCTTCGCAGCATTGCAACAAGTGCTAAACAAGCAAATGCCACAAATGTATAGATTTTTCTTCTTCTATTCGTCGTGTTATGATTCTTACACGCACCATATAACATCAGCCCAAATAAAGCAACTAAATAAATTGTCACAACATCACCTCCACACTATCTTTGCAATGTCTAGTATTAATCAACTTTCCATGTTTTCAGTCTGGTATGTTTCAAATACTTTGCTCAAGAATTCTCTGGTCTTTTTCCGCTGTTCATCAAAAATCGTGTTTACTTTTTCAAAATCAACCGACCTGTTTATAACATCAAAATCCTGATAATTTTCAACATGCCTTTGCAGTGTGTCTGTCATGCGCAATATACTTTCCAACCGCCCACCATACTCGCTTGGATAGATACAAATTGGCTCGGTATTAAGATTCAATGAAAATGCTGTTGCATGGAAAGAGTCCGTTAATACATATTTAGCATTATCGATCAATGTAATAAATTCAAATACTTCCGGCACAAGAATACTCTTGCCAGGCCTTATAAATTGATCATATCTCCGGCATAGAAAATAAATTGGTAGACCCGTTCTTTTACTCAGTTCAATCGCATAGTCATCAAATTCTTTCGAGCGGTTAAGATTATAAATTAGAATATAATCGCCCTTTATTTTACTTTTTGGTGCATATTTTCTCCAGAAATTCCCGTCATAAGCCAGTGTCGGATCGACCACATGGACGGCATTCTTATAGCCATAATAATCTTGCAACATAGTTTTTGCATAATCTTCTCTGACAGAAATAAAATTGTATTTTGCAATCAGTTCTTTTGTTTCTTTCACTTCATTTTCTGCTAGCGTTTTCTTGCCAAAACTTGCTGCATACGCAAAACGAAATTTTTTATCTGGAATAAAATCCAAAAACAATGATTTTATGATGCCGCCGTTCCATCCTGTATTCCATACCTGATCGCTTCCTGTGCAAAAAATATCGGCATCGATTGGATACTTTTTAAAGTCTTCAGGGTATGTATATACATGCTCTGTTAAATCAAAATGTTGCGTGATAAATTTATTGAAAACTGATTTCCATTTCATCAATGTCGGCAACATTGCTATCTGTTTTACCGGATTTGAGCCACACCAAGTATGTAATAAGTTCTTATCCAAACTATCTTCTCTAATATAATTGATCAGCTTTACGTCACAGCCATACTCTTTAAAGATTTCCTGTGTGGCTAATGTTTGCAGAACTGATCCATAGTTTTTTATCGCATGAAGCGTTATAAGTGCTACTTTCATTTTTCTCTCACTCTTCTATATTACAGTAAAAATTCTGCATTTTTTTGCTTTCTATTTTAATATCATAACCTGCTTGTCTTACCAGATTGCTATATCTTTCTCTCTCATGCGTTTTGATACTAGCGGAGCACATTTCCTTTGCCCATTGATCTTCTGTATTCTCAATCGGTAGAAATTTAATCAAGTCAGTTATATCCATTTCTGTTGTAACTCGATCAGATACAAGTTCTTGGACTCCATTTGCTTGCGCTTCAATAAGAACAACCGGAAGTCCCTCATATTTCGACGGTAGAACAAACATATCAAAAGCATTTAACAACTCTGACACATCTGACCGAATTCCAAGAAAGCGGACAGAATTTCCTAGATTCATATCAGCAGCAAGCTTTTTAATTTTATCTTCTTCTAAGCCGCGGCCAACAATCAATAGTACTGTATCGTCTCTTTGCTCTGTTACCTTTTTATAGGCAGAAAACAAAAATGGATAGTTTTTCTGTTCTGAAAGTCGTCCAACAATACCAATAACAAACTTACCTGTAATTTGAAGTTCTTCTTGTTTTTGTATACGCAGCGCATTCGAAAACTGAAAACTATCCGTATCTACCGCATTCGTCATAATGTGGACTTTGCCTTCCGCACTTGCTTTCTTCCCCCACATATAAATGCCTGCATCCTTGCCACATGCAAATAAGTCTGTTGCATAATGTTTTGCAATCGACGCGAGCATCGCATTTACTTTTCGTTTCGCATTGGAAACCGGTTCATATGCAATATGGGAATGGACTATTCTTTTTGGGACTTTATACTTTTTTCCGTAATACATTACAAAAAGTCCGCGTGATCCCATGTGAGAATGAACCACATCATAATTTCCATCTTTTATGATTTTTTTCATTCCCGTCAAATAACCTATTTTATCTTTTTTTATCCTTGGAAGCTTATAAATTGTACACCCCAAATCCTTCAAGGGTTCTTCATACATTCCGTTCTCATAGTAATCATATATCAGAAAATCGAAATGGATTTTAGTATGATCCATGTTTCGATAATAATCATAAAGAAGTTTGGCAACTCCGCCTCCATCTAAGGCTGACAACTCTTGTAAAACTCTAACCATCATATTCTCCTATCCGCGAGCTGAAAAGAACAGTTTCTGAACAAAGTCAAATCCAAAATATGATAACATCAAAGACGCTTTTACTTTTTTTCTGCTTCTTGGATTTTTGATTACTTCTTTTCTATTCTCACACAAAAAGGTTTTTATCGGCTTTCTGTAAACCTCATATTCTTTTCCAACAGGAATCATAAAGAGTACAACGATTACAATGTTACAAATTCTCGACTGTAATGCCTTTTTGTATTCAGGCAAAGCAACTTCTGATTTTAATAATTTTTGTAGTTCCGTTGCCGATTCTATCTTGGTTTCATCAAATCCGTTTCGCATTGCGCTCTTTTCACGAATCACGTAATTATAGAATTTTGCTTTCATACATATAGCAGATTTGATGTTGAGAAAAACTTTGTATTTAAATTCAAAGTCTTCACCAATCTTCATCTTTGTATTAAATCGAATTTTACCTATGCACTCTTTTTTATACAATGTTCCCCAAATGGCTGCTATCTCATATCCTTCATACGGTTGTTCCAAATAGCACAATGCTTCAACTGCCTGCTTTTGGGTTAGCGTAGCACTATCTGTAGTCTCATCTTTAGGCTGTTTGTCTTCCATATCAATTTCCTGCACATGATTTGAAGCACACATCACACAGTCGCAAGCACTACTCTCCATCACAGACAGCATTCTCTCGAATGCGTTTTCCTCAAGATAATCATCGCTATCCACGAAATAAATATATTGCCCACTAGCTCTATCTAAGGCAAAGTTTCTAGCTGCTGAGACACCATGATTGTCTGTATGAAAAACTTGCATTCTTCTGTCAGAACGTGCATATTCATCACATATCGCTCCGCAGTTATCTGGAGACCCATCATCAACCACTAAAAGTTCTATATTCGAATGTGTCTGTCTTAAGATGCTTTCTATAGATCGTCTCAGCAGAATCTCTTCAACCTTATATACGGGAACAATCACACTTATTAAATCACTCAAGTCTGACCCTCCTCCATTTTTTATCGCCTCTATGGAATTTTTATAAGGAAGCTTAATCAAATTTCCACTTTCTACTTTATCTGATACGACACATCCAGCACCAATTACGCAATTGTCACCTATATCGGCACCCTTTAGAAGAACAACATTGCTTCCTATCCAACAATGCTTTCCGATTTTCACACTCCCCTGTGAATACCCCTGTTCCTTGATTGGCTTAGAAAAATCAGCAAATCTATGATTGTGGTCATAGATTCTAACACCTTCACCAAATATCGATCCTTCACCAATTTCGATGTGATTCAAACAGTTAATAGAGCATCCATTATTGAAAAAGCAATTTGCGCCTATTTCAACCTTTCCTTCCTTTGCCACAACCAAGTTGAATCCTTTACGAAAGGTAAGGCCGGGTCCAAAACTAACTCTGTTCCCATTTTCAAGTTTGTAAATTGCTTTTTTCATTTCTGCCATTAAATGACAGTATAATTTCATCAAAATCATTTTTTAATTCCTCCGTTTTTGAAATTCTCGTTGTTTGCGAGAATTTAATTCAGCGAAGCAATTAAATCTTCATAGTACTTTAGCAGCTTGCTTGCTTCAACCCTAGAATCGAATCCGGCAGCTTTTACTGATTCGGTTTTTCCTTTTCTGACAGGCATATTTTTTTTCACTGCCTTTAAAATCGCTTCTGCCCACTCATCTGGAGATTTTTCCAATGACATAAAAACGCCTAAGTCCTCACAGGCACTGGATTCCTCTGGAATCTCCGTTGAGAAAAACATCGGAAGACCACAGTTCTCCGCTTCCACGCCTACGACAGGCAATCCCTCGTATAGACTTGGTAGCAAGAAACAATCCATTGCGTTATAAAATTGTGGAATATCCTCTCGTCTTCCCAAATAAAGAACATGATCTTTTATTCCGTACTCATCAATTTTAACAAGCATTGCTTCTCTTAGATTTCCATCGCCGATAATTAATAACCTTGCACGCGGCTCCTTCTTTACCAACGCATTAAAAATATCGATGATAAACAGCGTGTTCTTTTGCTCTGTTAAACGCCCAATATGTCCGACAACAATGTTATTCTCAATTCCATACTCTTTTCGTGTTGCATTCCGGAGTTCTTCGTTATATTTGTTTACATCGGTATTAATTACAGTCTTAAAGACCTTAACTTTTCCTTCATCAAATAATTTGTCTCCAAACTGCCATCGTCCGCAAGCCTCACCATTTGCCATAAAGTTCGTTGCAAACATTTTAGAAAATGGCTTTAAGATGTTCTTGAGAATAGTCTTCTTATCCGCGTTGTGCGCCATAGATATACTTTCGCTGATACGAATTGGAATACCGCACTGCCATCCAACAAACATTGAAAACAAGTTCATTGTTCCATTATATGAATGCATGATTTTGTAATTGTTCTTCTTGCAGATGCCCTTCATCTGGCTCATATTTTTGAAAATATTTTGATACGGGGCAATTTGATATACCCGACCGCCAAGCTTTTCAATTTCCTCTTGAGGAATTGCATTCGAATCGGTATCGCAAAAAAAGTCAAACTGTATTTTTGATTTATCTATGTTTCTGTAGTACTCCATAACGAGATTCTTTTTCCCGCCGGAATGCATTTTTCCCATTATAACTGCAACTCGTTCCATTTTATATCCTCTTAGCTTTTCTCACACTCTTATAAATTGTATTCATGTTTCATAAAGTCTGCCGTTTTTTTAACACCTTCTTCCAACGAAATCGGATTAAGTGCCCCATAATATTTCTCATACCGACTAATATCAAGATAGTTAACAGGCACATCCACTTTTCGCCCTTCAATATAAGAAACATTCATGCTTTTTCCAAGTGCCTTTTCGATTGTTTCCAGAACTTGCTTAATACTTGTCCCATACCCACAACCAAGATTAAATGTACGGTGCTTATTTTCGCCTTTGGCAATCTTCATGATTGCTCTAATTGCGTCATCAATGTAGATGAAGTCTCGCACGACAGATCCATCACCATAGACTGTAATTTCATCGCCCTTAAGAGCTTTATATGTAAATGTTGTTACCGCTCCTAAAACGCCATTCGGTCTTTGGTATGGACCATACGGATTTGCAAGACGGATAATCCGGTAGTCCAAACCATACATATATCGGTAAAGATACAACAATTTTTCTATTGTAACTTTCTGCACTCCATAAGACGATATCGGATTTGTTGCTGTTTTTTCCTTTAGTGGACAGTCTACTTCCTTACCATATACAGTTCCACCAGAAGAAATAAAAACTACTTTCTTAACTCCGCATCGGATGCAAGCTTCAAACAAATTTGCAGAGAAAACAACATTTGATACAAGTTCCTGAGAAATATGCTGGTTTGAGGTTGTTGGCACTGTAGTGCTCACCAGATGGTAAACCACCTCTTGATTTTGAAGAATAGAATCAAAATCCATATCAACCGTTAACCCAGATTCTACAATACGAATATTTTTTAAGTTAATATTGACAATTGGGTTAAAGAAATCCCTGCATCTATCTACCAATGTTATTTCATTTTCTGCATTTTTAGCCAGCTCAATTGTAAGATTGGTTCCAATAAAGCCAGCCGCTCCCAAAAGCAAAATTTTCATGTGCCCACTCCTCTTATTGTCTTATGACCCTCTGTGTCTAAAATGCATATTTTGTTCGTCGTTAACTAAATTAACGGTTGCTGTACATTTTCTCGTAGTAATTCTGATACTCACCGCTGATGATGGTCTCCCACCACTCACGGTTATCGAGATACCACTGGATGGTTTTCTTAATACCGTCCTCAAACTTGGTCTCCGGCAGCCAGCCCAGCTCATTATGGATCTTGGTTGGGTCGATAGCATAGCGCATATCGTGACCCTTACGGTCACCAACATGGGTAATCAGGCTCTCCGGCTTGCCCAGTTCCTTGCAGATGATCTTTACAATTTCGATGTTCTGCTTCTCATTGTGACCACCGACGTTGTAGACTTCACCAACACGACCCTTGTGAATAATCAGATCAATGGCCTTGCAGTGATCTTCCACATACAGCCAGTCGCGGACATTCAGACCCTCACCGTAAACAGGCAGCGGCTTATCAGCCAGAGCATTAGCGATCATCAGCGGAATGAGCTTCTCCGGGAAGTGATACGGACCATAGTTGTTGGAGCAACGAGAGATCGTCACAGGTAGACCATAAGTACGGTGGTAAGCCAGAACCAGCAGGTCTGCTGCAGCCTTGGAACTGCTGTACGGAGAGCTGGTGTGAATAGGAGTCTCCTCAGTAAAGAACAGGTCAGGACGATCCAGCGGCAGGTCACCATAAACTTCATCGGTAGAAACCTGATGATAACGCTGAATGCCATACTTACGGCAAGCATCCATCAGAACGCTGGTGCCGATGATGTTGGTTTGCAGGAAGATGCCCGGATCTTCGATAGAACGGTCAACATGAGACTCTGCCGCAAAGTTGACCACGATGTCCGGATGTTCTTCTTCAAACAGTTTGTCTACAGCTTGACGGTCGCAGATGTCAGCCTTCACGAAGCGGAAATTCGGATTATCCATAACAGGCGCCAGTGTGGACAGATTGCCCGCATAGGTCAGCTTGTCCAGGCAGATGATCCGATAATCCGGATACTTCTTCAGCATGTGGAACACAAAGTTACTACCAATAAAACCAGCACCGCCGGTAACAATAATATTCATGATCTATTCTCCTCTACACTTTTCCTTATTAATACAGGTGCTCCTGATACTTGCCGTCCATGACATCCTTCAGATACTGACCGTACTGGTTCTTCTTCATAACCTCATAGACTTCCATCAACTCATTCTTGCTGATCCAGCCATTCAGATATGCGATTTCCTCAAGGCAAGCAATCTTACGATGCTGATGTTGCTCCACGGTCTTGACAAAGTTGGTAGCATCCACCAAGCTCTCGTGTGTGCCGGTGTCCAACCAGGTAAAGCCCTGACCCAGCAGTTCCACATTTAGGGAGCCGTCCTCCAGATAGATGCGGTTCAGGTCAGTGATTTCCAGCTCACCACGGGCAGACGGCTTCAGCTGCTTTGCGAAATCAACCACACGGTTGTCATAGAAATACAGGCCGGTCACACAGTAATTGCTCTTCGGATGCTCCGGCTTTTCCTCGATAGAAACGGCCTTTCCATTCTTATCGAACTCAACAATACCAAAACGCTCTGGATCGTCTACATAGTAGCCGAACACCGTTGCACCCTTGCCGTTCTCTGCTTTTTCCACAGCGGCCTGCAGGCGCTTCTTCAGTCCGTGGCCAGCAAAGATGTTGTCGCCCAGCACCATAGCCACAGAATCATTGCCGATAAAATCAGCACCAATGATAAAGGCCTGTGCCAGTCCATCCGGAGAAGGCTGAACAGCATAGGTCAAATTCACACCAAACTGGTGGCCATCGCCCAGCAGATTCTCGAAACGAGAAGTATCCTGCGGCGTGGAAATAATCAAAATGTCACGGATGCCAGCGTTCATCAGAACGGACATCGGATAATAAATCATCGGTTTATCAAAAATAGGTAAGAGCTGCTTGCTCGTCACTTTCGTTAATGGATACAGGCGTGTACCAGAACCGCCCGCAAGAATAATACCCTTCATAACTGTTTCCTCCCTCGTTCTTCCTAATCTATGCACACATCTGCTCTTCACAGATAGTATTTCTTTTTCCTCTTACCGTTCACACGGCTAAGCGTTTTCTTATACTGTCGTATCCAATTATCCCAGCAATCATGTTTTCTACTACATACCACTTCTATTGAGTACACTCGTTTCGATTTCTCTATAGCCGAAGTGTTGATTTGTACGGTCGAACCCCGTATACCCTGCAATGATGTTTTTCTAAGTGTTGGATTGTTAAATCGAACCCTGTCGGCGCATGATTTTTGTTAAAACTGTATATATCATCCAGTCCAATTCTCACCGTTCATTGTTCGTTATGAACAAATCATTCACTTCAACCACTCAAAACATGTAATTATCATCACCATTCATGCTCTACTCAACAGCTGTTTTATGAAGTAGAAATCATCTGTTTTTCCGTAATTTTCATGACTCAACAAACCGTTATGATGTAGGTGTCATTAGCGGGTCAGATAGTGTACTCAACAGCAGTTTCAGACGTTAATGATAAACTCATGGATTTTTGTTGTTTTCTCCTGTTTTCCGCCATTTCTATGATTCTTCTGAAAAAGTTGTGTCAATTTTGTGCCACAGGGGTCAAAAGTTCAGCGTTTTGTATAAGTATCTAGCATTTATAGCTCATATAGCTGTGAAATATAACCAATTTTAGCAGCTCAATTAGTGTGTAAAACAGGTTCTTTTCGACGTTGCTACGTCAATATGGTTTGTTGAGTAGACATTTAATGGTCAACCCACTTTCCAGCACAATATCTTGGATTTATTTCATACCAAAAACAGTTGTAGTATATCACACTTTCAGATAATTTGACATTTTTTTTAGACGCAAATTGTATTTTTTATCATACAAAGCATTTTTTCTCCATAGATACAATTTATGCCACACACTTTATTCAGAAATATTTGTTGTTTTATTTGTTCTATATACCTTCCAGACTCCTGTCCTCTATCCCCCTCCAGAACCCCCAACGCAGCCTTCAGATTCCGAATATCCCGGATCATATCTTCCACATAATTTCCTCGTCCAACCAGTTTCAGATGGGTAATCCCTGCCGCCTCCAGCTGTGGCAGCGCACACAGAGCACAGCCACTCTTCCCACAGAGATATTGTTGCTCTTGTTGCTCTTCTATCTCCAATGTTCTTTTTATCACTCGTTCCATACGCTCTTCCATCTCAGCATCTCCCCAGTAAGTCGTCCTGCACAGATAACCCATCTCGTCACAGTGAAGGGAATTGCAGAATGCTCCTGTGAACTGACACAATTCATTCAATGCAAAAGCCTCGAATTCCAGTTTTTCTGCATTTACAGCTTCTATCATCTGCCGCATCGATGCGACTGTATTTTTCCTGTGGAAGATGATCCGGCCGATTCCCATTTCCCGGAAAACTTTGATTGCCTCCCGGTTCATTTCTCCGACTTCACCGCTAAGATGGATCTTACAGGATATGCCTTTTTGTCTCAAGTACAAAATCAATGCTGGATCGGCAAGGATGAAGCTGTCGAATCCGATTTTCATACATTGTTTCACAATGTCTGCAATCTCTTCATATTGTTCCGGAATATAATAGAGAGAATTCATCGCGATATGTACCGGCTTTCTGTACTTCCTGATCATTGCTGAGAGGATCTCTAATTCACTGAAAGAACCGAGCTGCACATTATAAGCCAGCACTTCCCTACGGTTCAGTGGAAGTACGGTTCCGTATTTTTTTGTCCAGTTATATGGCACATATCCGCAGAACAATTCGTCTGCTCCTGCCAGGACATATGGAATATATTCATCTACAGAGCCAAGTCCTGCAACGATTTTCATCCTTCGCTCTGCTTTTTCTTTTTCATTCTGTTTTCTTTTCTGTGTCTCCATTCTTCCATCATCCTTCTGTTTTTCACATTTCACAATAGATTGACCACAAGGCGGTTCCATTTTATTCCGAGTTCTCTCTTCAACTGATCCGATTCATCCAGCAGATGTTTATCCAATGCGAACAGACTGTTGTATTTTCCCTTCATATATAAATGCTTTGGATAGAAGAAGCTATGTTCCAGACACGGTGCCGGACATTCTTGTCTCTCCCTTTGTTTTCCACGTTCACCGTGTTCCAGTACAGCGCAAAGTGTACAATAGCTCGACGTATTTGTCTGATAGAACGGCACGTGTAGATGATTCTGTATCTTTTGCGGTATTTCCTGTGTATAACCGCAGCTTTCCCACTCATAACCGCTGATTCCAAAGCTTTCTTCCAGATAGGTGCGATAAAATTCTGCATTCAGATTATTCTGTTCCAACAGCGTCTTATCTCCCATCTTGTAGGACATTCTCGGATCTTTCTTCCGCTTATTTAAGAGCGTCCCAAGACACGGGATCAGATGTTCTGTCTGCTTCACAAGATGTGCCAGTCCCCAATCATTGACTACAACCTCAAGTCGTTTCTTCTCCGCCCCGGAAGTCTCCTGTTGTTTACGCCACTGATCCAGGCGTGTCAACAGCTGTTCTGTCTGTGCAAGCCTGTCTTCCCGAATAAAGGAAAAGGCAACGGTCACTTCCATCCGTTCTTTATCTGCTTTCTCAATAAGTGCAAAGAACTGTTCTTCTTTCGGAAATAGATGTGAACAGAATTGGTTGCCGATATACAACCGGTCCGGTTGTCTTCCCAGGATCCGCGCATCTTTGATTCCATGCTGCTGCCAGTATTCTTTCATGAACCGTTCAATCGGTCTGGTCAGATATTGTTCGTATAGTTTCGGATGATCCAGTTCTACCGCTAATTCTGCCGGCAGATTTTGGAAGATCTCCGCATTCTGAAACCACGCTTTATTTTGTTCTGTTTCATTCTTGAAATGTTCCTCTTCTTCCTGTGCGGGATAACCGGTCATTTCTTGCGCCAGATGTGCATCATCCTCTTCCAGCTTGAGCGAAATGTATCGGCTATATTCGACACAGAGCTTCTGAAAGGCTTCTTTATAATCTTCCTGAACTGTGAAAATATCATAGGCTTGATAGAATTCGGTCTGTTCCCCGGCCTCTATCTGAAAATGACGAATTTCAATCTCCCGATACTCTGCCTGATCCATCTGATAGAAGCAGATCTTGAATGCTTTCGGATAAATGTTCTCCTCTGCTTTCCCTCTCCTGCAAAGCCGGATGCGGAATCCTTCGGATGAAATCTCTGTCAGGCGGACTTCTCTTTGCCTCTCTTCTATTGAATCTTCTGTCATAACTCCGGCCAGAAGTCCATATGGAATCATCTGAATTCCTTTAATCCTTCGCTTTTTCATTTGCTTCCTCTCTCTTTTACAAAATCCTTTCCTTAAAAAATCGTGCTGTCAGCAGAACTCTCCGCCGACAGCACGATTCCTATACTTTTTACTTATATAATTTGATTAGATGTTCAGAAGATCACTGAATACTCTCAGGGCTCCGTCTGTCTCATGTGCAAGTACGCGTTTTGCAAGGACTTTACCGAGCTGAACACCTTCCTGATCGAAGCTGTTTACATTCCACAGGAATCCCTGGAACATGATCTTGTTCTCGAAGTGAGCAAGCAGTGCTCCGAGAGATGCCGGTGTTAACTGCTCTCCGATAATGATGCTTGAAGGACGTCCTCCTTCAAAGTTCTTGTTGCGGTTCTCGTCTTCTTTACCACATGCAAATGCTACGATCTGAGCAGCTACGTTCGCGCAGAGTTTCTGCTGGCTTGTGCTGTCCTGGATCACCACATCTGTACCGATCTGGCTGTTCTTGAATCCTACGAACTGAAGCGGCACAATATCTGTTCCCTGGTGAAGAAGCTGATAGAAAGAGTGCTGTCCGTTTGTTCCAGGCTCTCCGAAGATAACCGGTCCTGTTACATAATCAACCGGCTCACCAAAGCGGTTTACAGATTTTCCGTTAGACTCCATATCCAACTGCTGCAGATGTGCAGGGAAACGGCTCAATGCCTGGGAGTATGGAAGTACTGCTGTGCTTGGGTATCCGAGTACATTTCTCTCATATACACCGATCAATGCATCGAGCATCTCTGGGTTCTCTTTGATATTCTTATTAAGGGACAGTTTATCCTCAGCTGCTGCTCCGTCAAGGAACTGTGCGAATACTTCCGGTCCGAATGCGAGGGAAAGTACTGCTCCGCCAACTGCTGATGTAGATGAGAAACGTCCTCCGATATAGTCATCCATGAAGAAGGCTGCAAGGTAATCATCACTCTTTGCAAGTGGTGAAGTCTCACTTGTTACTGCGATCATATGCTTGGATGCATCAAGTCCTGCATTCTTAAGAGCATCCTTAACAAAGGACTCATTTGTCAGAGTCTCAAGTGTTGTTCCTGACTTGGATACAAGTACGAAGATGGAGTGAGCAACATCTACAGAATTCAGAACTGCTGCCGCATCATCCGGGTCAACGTTGCTGATGAACTTTGCTTCCATCTTGAATGTATCATTCTTCTTTGCCCAGTTCTCAAGTGCAAGGTACATTGCGCGAGGACCGAGGTCACTTCCGCCGATACCAATCTGAACAACTGTTGTAAACTTCTCTCCGGCACCGTTTGTGATCTCACCTGCATGTACTTTGTTCGCGAACTCAGCAATCTTCTTCTGCTGCTCTACATAGAAAGTACGCTTGTCTACACCGTCAGCCTCAACAGCATCTCCGAGCTGTCCGCGTGTCATGTGGTGAAGTACGAGACGCTTCTCCCCTGTGTTCACAACTTCTCCGTTGTAAAGTGCTTCGAACTTCTCTGTCAGCTGTGCTTCTTCTGCCAGTTTCTCAAGAGCTGAGAGAACTGTGTCATCCACTTTCTTCGCTGCATAATTGTATGCTAATCCTTCTGCCATCGGAACGCTGTAGTTCTTCACACGCTCTGCTCCGTTCTCTCCGGCCATCACTACTGCGAGGTCTACACTTTCTGTCTTCTCAAGTTCCTGATAAGAAGTAAGCTTATCCAAATTGTTCCAGGTAATCATCGTTGATTCCTCCTTCATAAAATAAAGTTCATATCCGGCTGTCGGGTTCAGTATCTTCTGACCGGCAGACCATCCATTTCATAAAAAAACTATTGTTAATTTCTCAACAATCAAGTTCATTATACAATCAATCCCGTGCAAATTCAACCCACAAACGATATTATCAGATTGCTGTCCGCACATCGTATAACCAGTAATAATATCAGAGCAGCTCCGCAAACAGACGTAAGATCAGCTGTCCGAGTCTTAAGCCCGCACTTCTTCCTTCTTTATACTGCTCTGTCACTTCTCTGCTTTCTCCCATCGTGCGGATCAGATCATCCCGGATCTCCAGCACTGCGTCGCAATCTGCCAGGAAGCATCCATTCTCAAAGTGATGGTACAGGCTGCGGTAATCGAGATTGATCGTTCCGCAGGTCGCCATGCGATCATCTGCCACACTCATCTTCGCATGACAGAATCCCGGTGTCCACTCATAGATACGGACTCCATGCTTAACCAGATTATGATAGAAGGAACGGGTCACACTGTAGACCATCTTCTTGTCTGGGATACCCGGTGTTATGATACGTACATCAACACCACGCTTTGCTGCCAGTGTAAGCGCATGTGTCATCTCGTCTGTGATAATCAGGTATGGCGTGATAAACCAGCAGTATTTCTCTGCTTTGTTCGCCATACTGATATATACTTCCTCGCCTACCTGCTCACCATCGAGCGGACTGTCTGCATATGGCTGGACATAACCACGCTGTTGTGCTTTGTATGCATAGTGGATCACATATTTCTCCGGTACAAGTTCTTTTGACTTTACATTTCCGGCTGCATTCCACATTTCCAGAAATGCTACTGTCATAGACTTGACCGCATCTCCTTCCATACGGATCCCGGTATCTTTCCAGATTCCATACGGATGTGTGATGTTGAAATACTCATTCGCCAGATTGTATCCACCTGTGTAAGCAATCTTTCCGTCAATCACAGTAATCTTCCGGTGATCGCGATTGTTCAGGAACATATTCAGTCCCGGCAGAATCGGGTTAAATACACGGCATTTGATTCCTAAAGATTTCAGTTTTGTTGCAAAATCCATGTTCACAAACCAGATCGATCCCATATCATCATAGAAGATACGGACTTCTACGCCTGCTTTCACACGGTCTTCAAGTACCGTCTGGATCCGTTGCCATGCCTCTTCGTCTTCGATGGCATGATACTCCATAAAGATGAACTTTTCTGCCTTTGAAAGATCCTCCAGCTGTGCATCCAGCCCTTTGATCGCCTCATCATAATATGTAACATCTGTGTTCTGATAAACCGGGTAACAAGAGTAATTCGTCAGATAAGAAGCGATTGCCCCCGCCTGCGGACTCTCTTTTTTCATCCATTCGAGAATCTGTCTGTTATCCGGAAGATATGGGAGCAGTTTTTTATCAATCTCTTCATATCTTGCCCGCATCTTCTTCGTGCTTCCGTTCAGACCTACGAGAAGATACAGACTCACACCAAGAATCGGGAATGCAAGCATCAGTATGATCCATGGCATTTTCATCGATGAAGTCTTATCCATGCTGTAAAGTCCAAGCACAAGAAAGATTGCCACGATTCTTGTTGCCCAGTCAATAATAGTTGCGTATTCACTTACCTTTGTGAACAGAAAGAGAAGGAATACAATCTCCAGCAAGATAGATACTGCTGTGAAGATCAGCCTCTTTGTTCCGTTCTCTGTCTTTTTCTTTCCTTCGAATGTACTGCTGCTCAAATCTACATGCCCCTTTTCTCTTTTCCTTTTAATAATTGCTATTTTCTCTTTGCATAGAAAGACGGAGAATCCGATCACTCAGATTCTCCTGACTCTTTTAATTAACACATACTATAACAGATATGGAAGGAAATTGAAACAAGTATTTTCTTTTTCCACTGTTTTTTTATTCATGTCTAAGTGCCTCGATTGGATTCATGTTCGCCGCTTTCACGGACGGGATCAGTCCGAAGATAATACCGATCAGTGTGGAGAACAGCACTGCGATCACAATCGAAACTCCGCTGATCGCTACCGGAACCGCTGAGACTTTGGATATAATGTACGCAAGTGCGATTCCTCCAAGAACACCTATAATTCCTCCAAGCAGTGTCAGTACCGCTGCCTCTGTCAGGAACTGTGTCAGAATTCTGCGTTTTCTCGCTCCGAGTGCCTTCTTTAATCCAATCTCGCCGGTACGTTCTGTAACCGACACGAGCATGATATTCATAACTCCGATTCCACCAACTAACAGGGAAATGCTGGCGATCCAGATCAGCTGCTGATTTGTCGAGTTGCTGATCTCCTGGATCTGTGTTGCCTGCTTTAACAGATCTTCTCCTTTGTATTTCACGGTATCATCTGAAACTGTCAGCATAGCATTTAAAATATCTGCGGCTTTCTCTCCTGCCGCTGTCATATCATCTGTACTTTTTGCACGCACGACAAGGTTCTGCGGTTCGTCATACTGGTAAATGACCGGCCATACTTGATCCGGAATAATAATCTTTCCGCTCTGGTCATCTGACATGTAGCGGTAGTAATCTTCCATTGAGTTGATCACCGGCTGGGACTCTGCTTTCTTTGCAACCATTCCAACGACAACAAAAGGCTCTCCCTTGATCTCGATCGTCCTTCCAATCACATCTGCATTGTCGAATAAACTTGCCGCTGTTGTCTTGTCTATCAAGGCTACTTTTCGTCCTTCGGAATAATCTTTGTCTGTTAATCCTCTTCCTTTGGTTACCTGATATCCGTAAACATCCAGGTAATTTCTGTCAACTCCGAGAATCACGCTGTTACTTAATGACTTTGCGCCGCGGTAAACTGCGTCGTATTCATTTCTTGTATGATATAAAGACGCTGTCTCCACTTCCGGGAGTTCAACGACTTCCTGCAATGTCTCGTCTGAGATCTCCGGCACTCCGTCCGGGAGTGACTGATACTGCAGATCGATTGGCCAGTCACCCTGATAGAGCTGTACATTTACCGCGTCATTTCCTGCACCGACTAGATTCTTCTTAATCTGTTCATTCGTTCCTTTGATCGTGGACACAATTGCTATAATGGAACCGATTCCTATGATGATTCCAAGCATTGTGAGCGCAGATCTTAATTTATGATTCCAGATTCCCTGAAACGCCAGTCTGATGTCTTCTAACATAATGGCACCTCACTCTCTTTCATTTTGATACTGTTCAGTCTTCTTAATAATAGTCGTACAGGGTATCTGCTTCCTGTGTCTTTGCGCCTTCTTTGACATCTCTGCCGTAAGGGAACGCGATCAGGTCGTCCATTGTGAGGCCGGAGGTGATCTCCAGTGAATTGTACATATTTTTGCCAACCTCTACATACTGTTTTGTTAATCTGCCGTTATCGCCCCGCTTGTAGACATAATAGCGGTTTCCTTCCTCGCGGACAAACATTTTTTCAAGATAGATCGATCCATCACTACCTGCTGCAATTCCATTCATCGACAGATTCACAGACTCACCATTCGAGAGATTTGCGTCTCCGTGGATCACGAGCGTGAACGGATAGAAGGACTGATTCTGGTTCTCTCCTGTGGAATAATCGCTTACCGGTGAGTTACCAACACCTGTAACTGTTGCTTCGTAGGATTCTCCCGACTGCCAGGACATGACAGTCGCAGTCATTCCTTCTTTGATCTGATCAAGCATTGTCTCTCCGACTCTTCCGGTCACATAGAAACCTTCTTCTCCGACAACGCTGACAACCGGTTTGTTCTCATTCTTTGCAGACGCTTCGTCAGTCGCTTCTTTGACTACACCTTCTACCGTACTTTTGATCACGCCGTCCCCGACCTTTTTCTTCAGCTTTTTCAGTTCCAGTTCAGCGGATCTCCTGGAAAGATCCAGATCTTTGATCTTCTGCTCTTTCTCCTTGATTTGCTTCGTCACTTCTTCCTTTGACGGGAGGTCCGGGGTGTCTGGGATAACCGGATCTTCTGAAATATCCGGTTCCGGAGTTGGTTCTGGTTCCGGAGTTGGCTCTGGTTCCGGAGTTGGCTCTGGATTTGGAGTCGGCTCCGGGTCTGGAGTTGGTTGTGGATCCGGTATGACTACCTGTCCTGTTTTTCCATCGAGGATCCAACAGGATAAGAATTTTGTCGGCGCTTCTGCGTTATCTACTACATCAAAGGCACACACTTGACCCTCTTTTAATACTTTGAGCATAAACGGTGCATTTACGGCTGCCCCCGGTGCACAAAGATAACGATACGGTTTTTCCATTGTTCCGTCTGCGTCTTCTTTATTATAAGGAACAGAATCTAATGTAATCTCACTGTAAACCTCTTTTCCCTTTAATGCTTCAGGGAATGGACGCTCAATTGCGGAAGACGGTACATCGTCTTTTTTATTATCATCTTTCGAAGCATCGTCTTTTGTGTTGTCGTCTTTTGTCGTATCATCCTTCGAGGTGTCATCGTCCGGTTTTTTATTCTCATCCTCTTTTGATGTATTAAGAACGGTTGTCTTTACAGCACTCATCTTCTGTACAGTTGGCTGCTGTTCTCCATCTGCGCTTGTCTGCACGACAGATGCCCCTGTATCTGCCTTCGCGGTCTTCGTCCCCTTGAGCTGGGTGATCTCTTTCTGCAGGTTCTGAATGTTCAGGTCAATCCCCTGAATCTGCATTTCTTTCATCTCAAGCTCCAGGGAAGAAAGTGTCGTGTCATATGCCACAAGACGGTCTCCAACTTTCACCGTATCCCCGGCTTTCACGTAAACCTGTGTGATCGGCATAGTATCATCCACGTAAATGTCCTGCTTTTGGTTCGTTGTGACGGTTCCGTAACTTGCAATCTCGCTATCATCGTACCAGCCGCCGGAATTCACACTGCTGACAGGAGCTACTTTAACAGCCTTTCCGCTGTTCTTCACTGCGAAACCGATTCCAAGTGCAAGAACGATACAGCCTGCTGCCACAGGAATGCCGATCTTGATTATTTTCTTTTTATTCATCCGCACTCTCCTCCGTTCCCGGAACTCCTTCCTGCATTGCATTCTCTTCTACAGGTTCTTCGTAACCGCCCTCGGCTCCTGACATATCTGAAGTACTGCCTGATGTACCTGAATCGTTCTTCACAACAGCTGCACCTTTTTTGCATTCCTCGCTTGGCCATACAATGTAATCAGAAGCTTTCAGTCCATCTACGATCTCACAGGTTCCCATATCTTCGTTCGTCTCTCCGAGTGTAACAGAACGCTTCTCCAGCTTGTCATTATCTCCCGCTACCCATACATATGGATGATCTGAATCTGCGTCTACAATGTAGTCACGCATCAGCCACATCTTGTCTGCTTCCAGTGAAGTACTTGTCTCGATATAGACATGCTGTCCGAGCATCAATCCATCCACTGTATCCAATGTGACATAGAATGGATACTTTGTTGCCTGATTATCGCTGTTCTCAGAACCATAACTCATAGAATCCTGGGAACTGTTCTCCGGCTTCTCTGTGTCTACGTTATCTACTGTACCTGCCCAGATCTCATCTTCATTCACTCTGGAGCGGATCGTCACCTGTGTGCCCGGTGTCAGATCTCCGATGTTCTGCTCGCTGATCTTTCCTTTGATTCTGTATTTTCCTGTAGAAAGGATACTCATAAACGGTTTGGACTCTCCTGTAGAAGGGTCTGTTCCCTGCTGTTCGTTGATCTCCTGTACAATTCCGGCAACTGTAGAAGTTACTTTAGACTGTTCCAGGCTCTTCTGTGTACGGTTTACTTCCAGCTCTTTTACTTTATAATTGTACTCTTCCTGCTTGATCTCCATCTGAAGTTCCTGGATCTGTGTCGTATAGGACAGCTGTTCGCTGGCCGGCGCACTCTTCTTCTCCGTTGTAAGTGTCGCGATCTGTGAATTCAGGCTGCTGATGTTGTTCGTGATCTTCTCAAGCTCCAGTTTTCCCTGATCTAATGTCATGGCAAGCTCTTCTGTATCGTATTCAAACAGCTTTGTTCCAGGCTCTACTTCCTGCCCTTTTTCAACAAAGATCTGTTTTACCTTCTGATTGTCTGCCAGTGTCAGTTTCAACGTATCCTGTGCTTCAACCACTCCTGTAAACCGGTTCTGTGTCCCAAGTCCTGTCCCTGTGATCATTCCGACGGAATCCGCATAAAGAACATTCTCTCCATCTGCTCCACCTCCACCTGTCAGATTCTTCACAAGGATCAGGGCGATCACTGCCACAAGGAAGATACCTCCGCCGATCAACATTCCTTTTTTCTGTTTTGTATCCAATCTTCTTTTTTCTTTCGGCTGACTGGAGCTCTGTGTGTCGGATGACTGCTTTCTGATTCCCCGCATCGTTTGCCCTCCTGCTTTGTTTTATTTTTACTTCTTTTTGTTTTTGTGCAAAAGACAAAATCTCCGGGACATCCGGTACAATCTGCACAAAATATTCTCTCATACCATCAGTATACAGGAAATGTGCATGAAAAGACATTGATATTTTCTTAAGATTTTTTATCTTTTTTCTATAGCCGGCTCACATACTCCTTCTGCCCCGGCAAGCAGAATCATCAGAAGCAAATCTCTCTGAGGTCCAAGCCATGCTTCTTTTGGCTCGTACCATTCCTGAAGGGTATGGATTCCGTCTTCTTCTCCACCTCTTCCAACAGTGATTGCCGGGATTCCCATACTGATCGGGATATTCGCATCTGTACTGCTCTCATACCGATACTCCGGTTCAATCCCCAGCAGTTCTGCCGCCCGGAATGCTGCTTTCACGATTGCACAGTCCTTGGGCTGTGCCCCCGCCGGTCTCACACCGCGTCCTTCGATCTGCACTTTGATCTGCGGCTTTGAAGCATCCCATCTTGCATTTTCTTCTTCCACTGCCTGTTTGATCACTTTATGAAGTTCTTTGTCCAATCGGTTCAGCTCTTCTTCGCTGTCCGAACGGAGGTCTACCAGCATGGATGCAGAACCTGAAATTGTATTTACAGAAGTTCCTCCCTGGATCACGCCTACGTTAAATGTTGTCTTCGGCTCATTCGGGACCTGGAATTCTGCGATCTGTGCGATGGCTCGTCCCATTGCATGGATTGGATTAGGAATGCCAAAGTTCTGGAAACTGTGACCACCTCTTCCGGTAAATGTCACCTCATAACGGTGACTTCCTGTTGCCGTATAGATCACCCCGCCCGTATACTGGTTATCAATCGAGACAAATGCATCTACCTCTGGACATTCTTCTGAAACTTTGTTGTCGTATCCGAACAGATACTTCACGCCCCTTAGATCTCCAAGTCCTTCTTCACACACATTTGCACAGAAGATCAAGTCCCCTTTTGTGTGAAGATCTGCATGGATCATTGCTTTCGCCACTGCGATCATCTCTGCTACTGCATGTGTGTCATCGTTAATGCCGGGGCAATAATAACGATTCCCTTCTTTCCTTATCGACAGATCTGTCCCTTCCGGAAATACTGTGTCTGTGTGTGCTGCAAGCATTACACTTGGTCCTTCACCGGTTCCCGGCCAGATCCCAAGCACATTTCCAACAGCGTCAATCCTGACATCCCTAAGCCCGATCTCCTGGAACCGCTCCCGGATATACTCTGCTTTTTTCTCTTCCTTATAAGAAGGTGCCGGGATCTGACACATATTGAGCGTGTCCTGAGTCGTTACCGGATCTTCTTCCTTTATATATTCCAATGCCTGTTTTATTTTTTCATTTTCAAGAATCATTTCCCTGTTTCCCTTCGTTCTGTGTACTTTGTATTTTGCTGTAATAAACACTTTTAGTATATCATATTTTCTTAATGATACCGTGATTTTGCGGATTTTCTATAACAGTAATTTTTTTATTGAACTTTTTCATTTATCGTGGTATACTCTGACTAAAGTTTTGAACTTTCAAATTGAACTTTTAGAACTTTTCGTATTGAAGCAGATTTTAAATTGAACTTTGTATTTTGTTAATACTTTATTAATGGGGGCTGACCCACGGAAGGATGTCCCCAGAAAGGAGCTTTATGGAAACCTTTGCAGACAGATTAAAAGCCGCTATGAACGAGCAAGGCCTGAAGCAGGTTGATCTTGTTCGTCTTGCCCAGCAGAAAGGGATCAAGCTTGGGAAAAGTCATGTCAGCCAGTATGTCAGTGGGAAGACAATCCCGCGTACCGACATCTTACATTTTCTGGCAGATGCCCTGCAGGTTGATCCTGACTGGTTAAACAATAATAATGATAATGATTCCACACTGTCAGATGTTGATAAGATACAGACATCCGCAGATAATTCAGGAGGTATGAAAGTGAGAGAATTCAAGAAATCATCCAAGTTAAATAATGTATTATATGATGTGAGAGGTCTGGTTGTTGATGAGGCTGCCAAAATGGAAGAGATGGGAACTCATGTACTGAAGCTTAATATCGGAAATCCAGCTCCGTTTGGCTTCCGTACACCAGATGAGGTGATCTATGACATGAGCCGTCAGCTTTCTGACTGCGAAGGCTACTCTGCTTCTGCCGGTCTGTTCTCTGCGCGAAAAGCGATCATGCAGTATGCCCAGTTAAAGCACCTGCCGAATGTAACGATGAGCGATATTTACACAGGAAATGGTGTCAGTGAACTGATCAATCTTACCATGTCTGCTCTTTTGGATACAGGGGATGAGATTCTTATCCCGTCTCCGGATTATCCGCTCTGGACAGCTTGTGCTACACTTGCCGGTGGAAAGCCTGTGCACTATATCTGTGATGAGCAGTCTGACTGGTATCCTGATATCGAAGATATGCGTAAGAAGATCAATGACCGTACAAAAGCGATCGTTATCATCAATCCAAACAATCCGACCGGTGCTCTTTATCCGAAGGAAGTACTGCAGCAGATTGTAGACCTCGCAAGAGAACACCAGCTGATCATTTTCTCTGATGAGATTTATGACCGTCTTGTTATGGATGGAAAAGAGCATGTTTCTATCGCTTCTCTCGCACCGGATCTGTTCTGCGTGACATTCAGCGGACTGTCCAAGTCCCATATGATCGCCGGATTCCGTATCGGATGGATGATCTTAAGTGGAAATAAAAATATTGCAAGAGACTATATTGAAGGAATCAAGATGCTTTCCAACATGCGTCTTTGCTCTAATGTTCCGGCGCAGTCCATTGTACAGACAGCTCTCGGCGGACATCAGAGTGTAAATGATTATATTGTTCCGGGTGGACGTATTTACGAGCAGCGAGAATATGTTTACAAGGCTCTGACAGATATTCCGGGAATCAGCGCAGTAAAACCGCAGGCTGCATTTTATATGTTCCCGAAGATTGATACGAAGAAGTTCAATATTGTAAATGATGAGAAATTTGCTCTTGATCTGCTTCGTGACAAGAAGATCCTGATCGTTCAGGGAAGTGGATTTAACTGGCATCAGCCGGATCATTTCCGTGTTGTTTATCTGCCGCGTATTGAAGTACTGAAAGAGGCGGTTGGTAAGATTGGGGAGTTCCTGCAGTACTATAGACAGTAGGAATTGAAAAAATGAGCTTTGGAAAGCCAAAATTTTCCAGAGCTCATTTTTTTCAGATTGAGGGCAAAGCCCAACTTTATCCAAGCAGTTCTCTTACCATCTCTGCATCAAATTCAACACTCTCCACATGATTCACTTCAATCTGATACAGTGCATTCGCTGCGATGTGTTCTGCTGCCTGTTCCAGATCTCGGATTCCTGATGTGTTGGAGTAAAGTTCAATCACTTCATTGAGTGCCTCTTCTGTCATAATGCACTCTTCTGCCTTCAGGCTCATGCGTTTCAGCACCTTCGGAAGTGAGAATTTGGAGAAGATTACTTTCTTCTCTTCCGGTGTATAATCCGGGATATCAATGACAGCGAAACGGGACATGAGCGGTGCACTGATCTGATCCTTGTCATTCGCTGTAGCGATTGGATATACACCAACGGTAGGGATCATACACTCCATGTAATTGTCTGTAAATCCAAGGTTGTCCAGCAGTGTAAGTAAAACATCTGCCGGGTTTCCGTTTCCCTTTCCGGATGCCGCCTTATCCAGCTCATTAATAATGAATACCAGATTGGATTCCCCTGCCATGGAGAATGCTTCCATGATAATACCTGGCTTTGCGTTTGAATAGATTCTTGAACTTCCTGTCAGCTGTTCCGGATCGTTAATGGAACTCATATCCAGTGTTGTCCAAGGAAGTTTAAGGATTCTTGCAACTGCATAAGCAATCTGAGATTTACCTGTTCCTGCCGGTCCGACAAGCAGAAGTCCGTACGCCGGAAGTGTGTGTGTACGGTTGATCTGAATGATCGTCTCTATGATTCTCTGCTTTACTTTCTCCATTCCATACAGCTCTTCATCCAGAATTCTTCTCGCTTCATCCGGATCGATTGCTTCAAAGTAATTACTCTTCCACTGAATATTCATCATGATAGAAAGTGCTCTCTGTGCGTGACGGCGCTCTTCCTGAGAGACCTCGTGAGAACGTGCAACTGCAAGATTTCTTCTTGCCCACAGACGAATGTTATCCGGAAGTGTACGTCCTGCGCACGTCATAAAGTCTGTAATACTCTGAATACTTGTAAGCTTCATGTCATCTCCGGACTCTTCCTGCTCGTCATCATTGATCTCTTCTTTTGGCGCATCACTTGCAAACAGCCGCTCAATCATAAACTGAAGGAAGCCGTCCTCAGCAGATAATTTTGTTCCGCCTCCAAATGCGATCTCACGGATTCTGTAAACGGCATAACCATCCGGCTTATTTTCTCCGGAAAGACGTACATTGATGTGATTTTCTCCAAGCCATTTTAAAAGACTGACAAAACGTGCATCCACTTTCAGGATATCTGCGCTGCATGTTCCGTCCTTTTCATCAAACTCAAATGCGGTCTGCTTATTCTGATTGGTAAACACACCGCAGGAATGATGGTTCCACTTCCGGTTCTGATTATCCAGAACAAGAATCGGACACTCCGGTGTTGCATGGTCTTCGTTGGAACAAAATGTTGTATAAGTACACTGAACTTCTTTCTTATCTTCCGGTGCACTGTTAAAGTCAAATACTGGCATACTTTCATCTCCTCATGTTTTGTTTTCAGAAACATTACTATTCTACCACAAACTTTTGGAAAGAAAAAGGAAGAATATTATGCATATTCCGGGTTTATTTCTATCGAATATCTTAAGATATCCTAAAACTTGGCTACATTTCTTGTAACTTGTATCTTTTTATGCTACGATACTTTTCAGAAGAATCTTGTCAACTTCTGACATTTTTCGAACTAATTCATGCAAAGGAGAATCTTCTATGAAAATCTGTCCAAAATGTAATTCACTCTGCGAAGACAGTGCTTCTTTTTGTCAGGAATGTGGTGCTCCGCTTCCCACTCCTAATGATAATGCTCATACACAGGAGAATCAAAAGCAGCAGGAAAGCCAGTTCCAGCAGAATGCATATTACCAGAATGCATACCAGAACAACTATAATCAGAACAATTATTACCGGAACGGGGCAACTGCAGGCATTATGCCACGTAATCTTGTACTTGCAATTGTTTTTTCTTTTCTCACCTGCGGCATCTACAGTATCTACTGGATGATCAAGCTGAATGATGAGGTGAATCAGCTGGCCGGAGAGCCACAGGCAACAAGCGGAGGCATGGTATTCCTATTTTCTTTGATCACCTGTGGAATCTATGGTATTTACTGGGCTTATAAGATGGGAGAACGCTGTGACCGCATCAGAGGAATACAGGGGAATTCTTCTATTCTCTATCTGGTTCTCTCGATTTTAGGATTAGATATTGTATATTTCTGTTTATTGCAGGATATGATCAACAAAGAGGTATCTTAATGCAAAGAGGATACATAGAAATTCTTGTCACATACAAGTTTTCTATGTATCCTCTTTCTTCTATCTTTCTATTGCATTAGACATGGAAACATCCACCGCCAATAAATTCTCTCAAAAGTGAATTCGTTGGCACATTGTCATTTCCGATTCCTACGAAATAATCCAGGAATTTCAACAACCGCTTTGCTTCAACATATTCCAGAGAGTCTTTGCTTACGCCAAGAAGCAACGGCTCCACATACTGTTTCAACACTGCCAGTTCATAGATCAGGGAAGAGTTAAACATCACATCTGCATATTCCTGATATGGGAAAATATTCTTCTCTTCTCCTCTTCTCACTGACGGCCACATTGAGATGGTCTTCGTCGCCGATGCCCCTCTTGTTCTTGCATCCCTGACAAGCCTTCGGATCAAACGTCCGTCTGTAGACGGAATCCGGTTATGCTCATCAATATTCAGCTGTGTTAATGCACTGATATAGATCCTGAATTTCCGGTCATCACATAACTGTTCTGTCAGCTTCGGATTCAGGCAATGGATTCCTTCGATTACAAGGATATCATTTTCACCGAGTTTCTTTGGCTTTGTTTCAAAATTCCGTTTACCGCTCTTAAAGTCAAAAACCGGAAGATAGACTTCCTCGCCTGCCAGCAGATTGCTCATGTCCTCATTGAACTTTTCCACATCGATTGCTTCAATGCATTCGAAGTTATAATTTCCATCCTCGTCTTTCGGTGTTTTCTCCCGATCTACGAAATAATTATCTACAGAAATCGGATGTGGATGAAGCCCGTTCACTCTGAGCTGAATGGATAAGCGATGTGAAAATGTTGTCTTGCCGGAAGAAGAAGGTCCTGCGATCAGAACAAACTTTACCCCCGGACGATCTGCGATCTGCTTTGCGATCTCTCCGATCTTGCGCTCCTGGAATGCCTCCTGGACAAGAACAATCTCTCGCATATCATCCTGCGTGATCATGTCATTGAGCGCACCGACGGTATCAATCCCCTGCTGGTCTCCCCATTTCACAGACTCACTGAGTACACGAAACAGCTTATCCTTTGGCACAAATAAAGGCACTTTCTCCGGTTCGTCTTTCAGCGGCATCTGAAGTACAATTCCGCCCTGATACAGATACAATGCAAAATACTTCAAATCTCCTGTATCCGGCATCATATAACCATAATAATAGTCACGGAATTCATTCATGGCATACAGATTCACGTGGGAACTTCTCCGATACCGGAACAGACGTTCTTTATCAAACATCCCATATCGATGGAATAATTCCACTGCCTCTTCTGTATGGATCAACTCTTTTGTGATTGGAAGTCTCTGCCGTACAAGTTCATACATGCGTTCTTCAACTTTCCATTGGAATTCCATTCCCACATGATCGATTCCTTCCACCGTACAGTAAAATCCTGCACCTAACGAAAAATGAATCCGTACACGCACCTGTTGCGGACGCTCATGGCCAATCACATCGTGTACTGCCTTAATAAAAAGAAAGCAGACACTTCTCCGATACGTGTCATACCCCGCCGTATCCTGTGTTGTAATAAATTGCAGCGTACAGTCTCCGGAAACCTGTTTTCTAAGTTCTTGCAGACGATGTCCATCCAGCATCACAAGTGCGATCTGATGTTTATACTCTTCCTGAAAATCCTTCGCGATCTCCTGATAAGACGTCCCCTTCTCATAAAGATACTCTTTTCCGCTTATCGTAACCTTACATTTCTGACTTTCCAACTCCTCAGCCACCTCCACTGTCTTTGTGAACTGCTTTTCGCTCACAACTGCCCTGCTGAACATTATTATGCGTTCACTTCTGATTATATGATCTGGAACGGATGCTCGATTGGATCTGTAAGTACATCCAGCACCGGAAGCTTCTTCTCAAAGAACTGCTTCATATCTTCAATAAAAATATATTCTGTGCCATAATGTCCTGCATCAATTACTGCAAGCCCCTGCTCTACTGCATCAATTCCATCATGATGACCGATATCTCCTGTTACAAGAACATCTGCCCCCTTCTCGAGAGCAACTGCAATCGAGCTCTTTCCTGATCCCGGAGAAATTGCAAGACGATGTACCTTCTTCTGCATATCTCCAAATACTTTCAGACTTCCAAGTTCAAGTCTGTGTTTCACATAGACACAGCACTCTTCCAATGTCATATCTTTCTCCAGATTACCGATCCTTCCGATTCCTTCCGGATTTCCTTCTTCATCTGTATAGGTAACATCTAACACTTCCCCATTCTGAAGATCCATAATCTTTCCGGACAGTTCTGCCATACCAAGCACATCATAATTCGTATGCATTGCATAATAGGAAATGTCGTTCTGGATCAGCTTCACTATTCTTCTTGTAATAAAATCTTCATCCGTCACTTTCTTTACTGCTGAGAATAAAAGCGGGTGATGTGTGATCAGCATGTCCGCGCCTTCCTTGATCGCACGGTCAATCACAACATCTGTTGCATCCAGTGCCAGATAAATTCTGGACACCTCTTTCTCTGAACGTCCTGCAAGCAGTCCTACATTGTCAAATCCCAAAGCTGCTGTTCGCGGGAATGTTGCCTCTATTACCTGTATAATCTCTTTACACTGCATAATATTTCATCCCTTTCTCTGCTTCTACAAGTTCCTGTTCCAATTCTTCTTTTCTCTGACGGATCCGGTCAGAATCTTTCGCTTTCAATCCTTCTAAAATACTTTGATAAATGCGTATCTCTCTTTCCAGATACTCTCTGAGTACCGGATGTTGTTTCTCCAGCAAAAGCTTTCCATATTTTAACTGAACCGTATCCCAGCACTTTACTTCTGTATCTTCGCCTGCTGTATCAACTACCGGTGGTCTTACCTTCATCATAGGATAATATTTTCCATCTTCACAGACCATATCTTCTTCCAGAAATTCATATCCCTTCTCAAGAAGAAATGCCCGCACTTTCTCAATCTCTGACTGTGGCTGAAGGATACACTCCTCAAGCTTTCGCACCACTTCCGCTCCTTCTGTCAGGATCCGGATCACAAGTCCGCCGCCCATTCCTGCGATGACCGCAGACTGGACTTCTCCCGGCTGTAATGCCTGAAATCCATTGGAAAGTCTCGTCTCTATCTCTGCTTCAAGTCTATTCTCGCGGATATGTTCCTCTGCTCGCTGCAGTGGTCCTTCATTGACATCAAGTGCAATTGCTTCTGTAATCTTCTTCTGCTGTGTCAGATAAATCGGAATATATGCATGATCCGTTCCAATGTCCGCTAATTTATAATGGGCGGTCACAAGATCTGCGACCGCCTGTAATCTTTTCGATAATTCCATCATTAATCCAGATAATCCCTCAGTTTTCTGCTTCTGCTTGGGTGACGGAGCTTACGGAGTGCTTTCGCCTCGATCTGACGGATACGCTCTCTTGTTACATCAAACTCTCGTCCAACCTCTTCAAGTGTTCGTGCTCTTCCGTCATTCATTCCGAAACGAAGACGGAGGACTTTCTGCTCTCTCTCTGTCAATGTATCCAGTACTTCATCCAGCTGTTCTTTCAGAAGTGTCTGTGCAGCTGCCTCTGCCGGAACCGGTACATTATCATCCTGGATAAAGTCTCCAAGGTGGCTGTCTTCTTCTTCACCGATTGGTGTCTCAAGAGAAACCGGTTCCTGTGAAATCTTCAGGATCTCACGTACACGTTCTACCGGCATATCCATCTCCTTGGCAATCTCTTCCGGAAGCGGTTCTCTTCCCAGTTCCTGAAGAAGCTGTCTGGATACACGGATCAGCTTGTTGATCGTCTCAACCATATGAACCGGGATACGGATTGTTCTTGCCTGATCCGCAATCGCTCTTGTGATCGCCTGACGGATCCACCATGTAGCATAAGTACTGAACTTATATCCCTTGTGATAATCAAACTTTTCAACTGCTTTGATCAGACCGAGGTTACCCTCCTGGATCAGATCAAGGAACAGCATGCCTCTTCCAACATATCTCTTTGCGATGCTGACTACAAGTCTTAAGTTCGCTTCTGCAAGCTCTTTCTTGGCTTCCTCATCGCCTTCTTCCATTCTCTGTGCAAGCTCAATCTCACGTTCTGCACTCAGAAGAGGTACCTTACCGATCTCTTTTAAATACATACGGACCGGATCTTCAATACTCACGCCTTCCGGAACTGACAGGTCGATATTCTCCATATCCACGTCGTCTTCCTCAGATATGATAATGTCATCCAGATCTACATCCACCTCATCCGGTGTATCTCCGCTAATGCGCAGCACATCAATGTTATTTGCCTCAAGGTAATCAAATACCTTCTCCATCTGATCTGCATTGAGTTCCATATCATTGAAAAAATCATTGATCTCCTGGACATCCAGTATGCTCTTTTTCTTTTTACCAAGTGCAACCAGGTCTTTCAATCTCTCAAGAAATTTCTGTGTAATATCGTCCATGTGTTCTTCCTTCCTTCGCTGCGCGCATCCGCAGCCTGTCTTGTTTTATTTTATCCTTATTGAATTGTAATATTCAAATTCTTCAGGTTCTCCAGCTTCCGTTTTTCTTCCATCAAATGCTGTAACCCCCGCATATCTGTCGGGTCGAGATTCATTGTCTGATGCTCAATGCTATAACTCTTCACCCGCAGGATCGTCTCCTGTAAAGCCTGTTCTCTCTCTTCCTTTGTCCTCAGCTCTTTGATTCTTGTGTTAAACAAAGAGGCGGCTTCTCTGTGATCTTCTTCCTCTGTGAAATGATTCAGGATCTTCGCAGGATTCAAGGCTCCCTGCTTTCTCTGCTCATATAAAAGTTCTGCAACCGTCCGATACAGACTTTCTGTAAAATCACCCGGGCTTATGTACTGACTGATCTGATCAAAGAGCCTGTCATCATCGATCATCCAGGTCAACAATGCTTTCTGTGAAGTAAGGATTCCGTCTTCCTTTTGCTTCTTCTCAGATCCCTCTGCCCGTTTCGGTCTTGCGACCGGTCTCGCCATTCCGGCATTCACAGCCATCTTTGCGACCATCTTCTCCAGGCTTTCCCGGCTGACCCGGTATGCTGTTGCAACAGCTTCGATATAGTTGTTACGCTCCAGCTCATCTTCGAATTCAAGCAGTCTCCTCGACACTTCCCTGAAGAAATCTGTCTTGCCTTCCGGAGAATTCATATCATATTGTTTCTCCAGCATCTCCAGGCTGAACATGAATCCATTACGAGCCGCATGGATCCGCTTCTCATATTCTTCTGCTCCAAGGTTCTTAATGAATTCATCCGGATCTTTATATGGATCCATCCTTACAACTTTAGCAGAAATCCCAGCCTCCCGCAAGATCGGCACTGCGCGAAGTGCTGCTCTTGTACCGGCTTCATCACTGTCATAAGTCAGATAAACTTCCTGGACATAACGCTTGATCAGAGCTGCATGCCCTGCTGTCAATGCAGTTCCCAATGAAGCTACCGCATTCGTAAATCCGGCCTGATGGAGAGAGATCACATCCATATATCCTTCGCAAAGAAGAAAGTATGGCTTTCTTGATGTTCTGGCACGGTTCAGACCATAAAGATTCCGGCTCTTATCAAAAACGACTGTCTCCGGTGAATTCAGATATTTCGGTTTCCCATCTCCCATCACACGGCCACCAAATCCGATCACACGGTTATTGACATCCATAATTGGAAACATCACACGATTCCAAAACTTGTCGTACACACCCTGACGTTCATCCGTGTTGATCAGTCCGGCCTGTCGAATCAGGTCTTCACTGTATCCCTTCTCTCTCAGATACTTATACAGATCATCACTGTATTTGTTCGAAAATCCCAGTCCAAACGCTGTGATTGTCTCATCTGAGAGTTCACGGTTCTTAAGATAACTGTAGGCCTGACTTCCACGCTCTGATTTCAGCTGTACGTAGAAATACTTTGCAGCCAGCTTATTCATCTCAAGAATCGTAGACTTTAAATCTGCTTTTTCCTTCGCTTCTTTCGAGTATTCCATCTCCGGAAGTTCGATTCCTGCTCTGTCCGCAAGAAACTTCACTGCTTCTACAAAAGAAAAATTCTCATATTCCATAAGAAATGTAAAAACATTTCCTCCCGCCCCACATCCAAAGCAGTAATACATCTGCTTCTGTCTGCTCACAGAAAAAGACGGTGATTTCTCATTATGGAACGGACATAATCCAAAATAAGAGCTGCCTTTCTTCTGCAGCCGGACATATCCGGAAATCACATCTACAATATCATTCCTTGATCTTACTTCTTCAATCAGTTCTTCTGAGTAGTACATGAGTGCCTCCGCTTAATGTTTAAAGAATACTCTATTATATATATTCGACAAAA